>Ga0265293_10012848_pt1 | contig 10999 bp, 11 predicted proteins | sample Munlanlewell138R_FD_192505 | JGI IMG/M metagenome (GOLD analysis project Ga0265293, IMG submission 192505) | Leachate microbial communities from a municipal landfill in Southern Ontario, Canada - Leachate well 138R | ecosystem: Engineered > Solid waste > Landfill > Unclassified | place: Canada... | reverse complement strand
AAACTGAGGCTTAGCAGTATCAAACTTAACAGATAGGGCATAATCAATTCCGTTGTATGAAAGGCTCAGGGTCTGCAGCACTGCCCCTGACAAGCTGAACGTCGTATTGTCCTGCATTTGCAGATGTTATAACAGCCTGACTATTAACGATTAACTTAACATTAATCTGTAACGGTTAGCTTGTTAATATATTTTTTTGCCAAAGGAATGAAACCCGATGCACATTCTTTTAGTTGAAGATGATCACCAGATTGCCGAAGGGCTATGCGCCGGCCTGGCACTGGCCAACTTCACAGTAGACCATGTCGACACAGCTTCCGCAGCCACTCACGCCCTGTCGGTTGGGCATTTTGATGCCGTCATTCTTGATCTGGGCCTGCCCGATAGTGACGGCCTCGACTGGCTGAACCAGCTGCGTGCCGGCAGCAACGGCATTCCGGTACTGATTCTTAGTGCCCGCGATTCGGTCAACCAGCGTGTTGACGGCCTGCAGGCCGGAGCCGATGACTACTTGCTTAAACCTTTTGATCTGCGCGAACTGACTGCCCGCCTGCAATCACTGCTCAGGCGCACCACTGGCCGCAGCACTCACCTGATCGAACATGCCGGTCTGGTCGTTGACCCAAACATGCTCACCGTCACCCTGCACGGCAAGGACATCAACTTGGCCCGGCGGGAAATGATGCTGCTGCTGGCGTTTCTCAACAATCCGCGCCGCATTCTCAGCGCCGAACAGCTGCAAGACAGCCTGTACGGACTGGGCGACGGCGTTGAAAGCAACGCCATTAATGTGCATATCTACAACTTGCGCCGCAAATTGGGCAGCACACTGATTGAAACTGTGCGGGGTTTGGGCTTCCGTCTGGGTAAACCCAATGAGCCTGCGTAAACGCCTGTTATTTGTGCTGGGCGGAACCTTCGCCCTGCTCTGGTCCGCTGCCACCCTCTGGCTGCTGGACAATCTGCGTCATGAGTTGGACCTGGTGCTGGATCAGCGTCTGGAATCTTCGGCTCATATGGTTGCCGGTTTGCTGGAACAAATTCCGCAATCTGCCTCCAGTCCAGCCATGAGTCCTTTTACCAATCCCTTATTGGGCAGCCTGAAACGCGGACTGGTGTGTCAGGTGCGCACCTTGCGCGGTGAAGTGCTGGTACGCACGCCAAACATGGTATTTTCTCAGTCCGAAGAAGAACTGGTGGGTTTTTCCAATGCCACCATTGATGGCCAGGACTGGCGCACCTTTACCGTGCAACGCCATCAACTGCTGATCACCATCGGGGACCGGCTGGATGAACGCGAGCACCTGCAAAAAGTCATCCTGCTGACAGCAGCCCTGCCGGTCGCTCTGGTTTTGCTTGGTAGTCTGGCCCTGATCTGGTTTGGCATTAGTCATGGTCTCAAACCGCTTAACCGCCTGCGGTTACAACTGGCCAACCGCAAAGCAGATGACCTGGCCCCTATCGACACAGCCATCGTGCCGGTCGAACTTAAGCCCTTGGTAGAAACCCTCAACCAGCTGCTCGGGCGCTTGGGCGCGCTGCTGGAACGTGAACGACGTTTTAACGATGACGCCGCCCACGAATTACGCACCCCCCTCACGGCAATCAAGACCCACCTGCAAGTCGCTTCCATGGCCGGTGGCGGTAGTGATCAGGCCGAACACAGCCTGAAAAAGGCCGAACAAGCGGTCGAGCGCATGCAGTCGATGCTCGAGCATCTGCTGTTGCTGTCACGCCTCGATGTGGATGACGAACGCAGCCAGCATGGCTCTTTGCAACCGATACAGATTGTGCGACAAGTGCTGGAGCACCTGTTTGCCCACCCGCAGTTCGCCCGCATTGAAGTGGACAATCAACTGCACGCGCCCTGTCTTGCCAACATCCCGGACCGGCTACTAGGCATGTCGATCCGTAACTTGCTGGAAAACGCGCTCAAATATGCTCCGGAAGGCAGAGTCAAACTCGAACTGGAAACAGATAATGAGCGGCTGTATGTGAGAGTCACAGATTGCGGCAAAGGGCTAAATGCTGACCAGTTTGCCGATGCTCAAAAACGTTTCTGGCGGGCCAAGGCCAGCAGCGAAGGCAGCGGTCTTGGATTGTCGATTGTTTCGGCTGTATGCCAGCGTTATGGCGGTGTACTCAGTGGCGTGCAACATGCACGTGGCTTTACCGTCACTCTGTCATTTCCTTGCCAGCTGGTACATGCAGAAGCTTGGGCCATTACACCCGGATAGCAGACAGCGGTCACCTCGTACCCAAGACACAAGCTCATTGTGCAGCGCTGTTGCCCAACTCCAACCAGATCATACTGAAGGTCAATCCGGCTTTTACCCTGATTGCCGGACTGGCCAACCGCACTCAGTTCAATGACCGGCTGACTCTGCACTGCGCCAAGCAAGAAACTCACTGGCCGGCCATTGGTCTCATGAATCTTGATCGCTGCAAACGAGTCAATGATGCTCACGACCATGATGCCGGCAACAGCCCTTCAATGACCCGCCTCAATTGCCGGTAACGCTCCGGCCAGCCCCCTCCCACCAGTCGAACCGGCTGGTGATGGTACTGTAGCCAGTCATGCATATCATCGTGGAACGCCTGTCTTTCGGCCAGATCCGGCTGACAGCGCAAGCCATCGGCTTGCCAGGGCAAACCATCGGGGCTAAGCAAGCACACCAGATCATAGGGTTGCTGCTGCAGCGTCCAGTCAATCCATGACGGGCTGCGCCCGAACAAGACTCTGCTCCACTGGCGGTTGCTGAGCAAGTTCGTATCCAGCAACAATAATGGCGGGTTCAAAGCCCGGGCCGCCTGCTCGCGCCGCCACTGTTCACGGGCAATAATCTCCACATCCGCGTAGCAGGTTTCACGCTGATGCTGCTCCATGTACTCGCGTACATATTCACGCACTATCGGCGCATTGAAGTGCTGCGCCAACGCGCTGCACAGGCTGCTTTTCCCCGCGGACTCGGGCCCGCTCAACACCACCACTTTCATGCTGGCCGTTCCTGACCGGCTAATGGTTGCCACCATTGCCACCAGCCATAGGCTGCCAGCCCGGCAAACACCAGATACAACAAGGCTGTCATGTGCAGGCCCAGCGCGACGAACATACCGACATACACCACATCCAGCACCAGCCACAATGGCCAGCACTGAATACGCTTGTTGGCCATCCAGTATTGCCCCACCAGACTGAAGCCGGTCAGCGCCGCATCCAGCCAGGGCATATTGGCATTGGTCCATTGGCTCATTACACCACCCAGTATCAACGTAATCAGCAGGCCAACAGCCAGGTCACGCAACACCCGTGCAGCAGGCAAAGCGGTCACGGCCAGCTGCTGCCCCTTGTCACGCCCGCCGTACAACCAGCGCCACCAGCCATAACCCTGTAACAATGCATACACCGACTGCAACAATATTTCGGAATATAGTCGTGCATCGTAAAACACGCCGATATACAGCAGCACCATGGCCAAGCCAATCGGCCAGGCCAGCGGCTGCTGACGAGTCATCATGCAGACTGAAATGACACCCAGTATGGCCGCAACAGCCTCTATCCAGAACATTCACAAAATCTATTGGCAACAGAAAGGCATGGATTATACGGTATCTGCAATTTTATCCATGCTGGTATCAACTATAGTGAGCTGATGCCGATATCGTCTTTGCTAACGCAGTTTTCAGCTGCATCAGCAGTAAAGAACGCTTATGACCAAAGTCGTATATTGAGGTAAACTGATCCTTGCTTGCACACAGCCCTTGCACTCGAGTTTTTAGCGGACCCCTGATCATGCATATTTTTACCACCCTGTTTCCCCGCCTGCTGCTGGCCTGCCTGTTACTGGCTCCTGCAGTACACGCCAACGAAGGCACACCGCTAGTCAGCTATATCAACCTCACTCCGCCGCTAGTGGGCAATTACGATCCGGGCAGCAAAAAGCTAAAATATTACAAGGCCGATATTGCATTGCGCGCCAGCAATGACAACAAGGCCAAGATCGAAATGCACGAACCACTGATTCGTGACCAGTTGATCCTGCTGTTTGCACAGAAAACCGAAGATGACTTCGCCACCATCGAAGGCAAAGAAGCTGTACGCAAAGATGCCCTGCTGCGCGTACAGCAGGCCCTGCAGCAAGAAGAAGGCATGCCGCTGGTGGATGACCTGTTGTTCAACAACCTGGTGATACAACGCTAATCTGTCAGTTCCGCCTTCCGGGATCATTACCTTGTCAATGGTTCCTAACTGCCAGCGATCATCACTGCCAGCTGTAAACTCCTACCGTTTGTCCAGCCCCTGCCATACCTACACATGATTTTCTTGCAAAGAACCATTTTCGACCTGCTGAAGACAGCAAGTCATATTTTGACTAATCCAGAGGAAACGAAGCAATGCCCCCTCGGTCTTCCGGCCCGCTATCCCATAATGCCCGCCTATTAAGCATTGTCGCCAACTACCAACAGCATATTGGTAAAACCCTGTGGGTCATGACATTACTCGCCTGGGCCATGTCCTGGCTATATGCTGGTGTCCACGACACCTGGTGGCTGGCCCTGCTCGTGGGCGGCACCCTGACTGCCATCAATAGCTTGCTGCTGTGGGGCACCTCGCACCGTGTTTCATCCATTGGCGCGGCAATTGTCCTGATGATGTTTGTCAGTCTGCATGTCCACCAGCTGCAAGGCATGATTGAAGGTCACTTTGGCTATTTTGTCTTTATTGCGGCGTTGTTCGCCTATCTCGACTGGCGACCCATAGTTGCCGCCGCAGGTGCCGCCGCCGTCCTGCATGTCCTCATTCATATGCTGCAAGGGGCCGGTTATCCGGTTTACCTGTTCCCCGCCGAACACCATTCATGGACCATAGTCGCAGTGCATGCGTTTTATGTGGTGGTCGAATCCGCTGTGCTGATTTACATGATCAGCTTTGCCAGTCATCTGCTGAATGTTTCACAGCATCTGCTAACCACCCTGTCAGCCATCAATGCTGGCGATAACAGTCTTGACCTGACCGTACGGGTAGATGAGAAACACCGGAGTAACCCGCTGCTGGCCCTGTTTGACCAGGTACTGGCCAGCATGGAACTGGCCCTGCAACGCACCCTGCAAGCTGAGCGTGACTCAACGGTGATCTTGCAACAGGCAAGCCAGGAGGTACAGCGTCTGACCAGCCATGCCGACAGCAACCAGTCTGCCGCCATACAGATTCACCACTCACTGACATCAATTTCTCATGTCTCGGATACGGTACATCACGCCATTGACGAAACAGTCACCGCTATCCGTCAGGCCGCCGAACGCCAACAAGCCAGTACCGAGACTATTACCCAGTCCGAGCGCAGCCTGCATGAACTGGAAGCAACTCTTGATGAGACCGCCCAGATGATTCATACCCTTGCCAGCGACTGCGCTGCAGCCATGAGCATTCTGGATGATGTGCGCGGCATTGCTGACCAGACCAACCTGTTAGCGCTCAACGCAGCGATTGAAGCCGCTCGCGCCGGCGAACAGGGACGCGGCTTTGCTGTGGTTGCCGACGAAGTACGGACGCTGGCCACGCGTTCTGGCAGCGCAACACAAAGCATCGGTGAAATCATCCACCGCCTGCATGATATCTCGCAGCAATCGGTGACCACCATGGAGCGCAGCGCACAACAAGCCAGGAGCAATCTGGAGCACACCGGCGAAGCAATGCAGAATATCGCCGAAATTGACGGTATTTTGCAGCACATGACTCGTCTGGGTGATCAAATCATCAGCGCATCCAGCCAACAACATACTGAAGTTGGCGAGCTGCTGGTACAAGCCGAGCATGTACGGCAAACAGCGGCTGAAAGCGAAACGGCCAGCACCAGTATGAACCGTAATATCGTTGCTCTGGTCCAAGAGTTCAGCCAGCTGAAAAATAATCTGGCAATCTTCAAAACCGGTGCCTGACTAACAGGCCTCAGGTTAATGCCCGAGCCGCAACACACCCGTTACTACCTGCCAGGTGACGGGCAAGCCCTGTGGCTGCCGCAGGTTTTCATACGCCTGCTGCAGCCTCTGATAGGTTCCACGTCCCAACAAACCGGGACGTTCACCCCGCTGCAGATGCTGCGCGCCAATCCCGCGCAAGTGCCGGGTAACCGACCGCACATCGGAGTAATGCTGCAATATGGGCTGACATTCCAGATGTAATACCTGCATTCCGCTGGCCTCACACAGCTGCTGATACTCGCTAAAATCGCGAAACCGGTTAACCCGGTTTGAATTACCTGCCGTTTGCCAGCTCTGGTTCAGCTCCTGTAAGGTGCCAGTGGCCAAGCTACTGAACGCCAGCACCCCACCCGGTTTCAGTGCCCGCCGAACTTCGCTCAAGACTGCGGCAAAATCGCTGCACCACTGCAACGCCAAACTGCTGAAAATCAAATCCTGACTCTCGCTTGCCAACGGTAATGCAACAGCATCGCCACACAAGTAATGCGTGCCGGGCCTCACCGCACGAGCCTGCTGGAGCATACCCGGCGCAATATCCAGCCCAATACCAGCCGCCTGTACGAAACGCTGCTGCAACTGCTGACAAAAATAGCCTGTACCACAGCCCAGATCCAGCCAGTTATGTACCAACAAATCCGCAGGCAGCAGACTCAACAGCGTATGCCCCACTTCACGCTGCAACACGGCTTCACTATCGTATTGCTGTGCAGCAGCAGAAAAAGCGCGGGCCACCGGGCTCTCAAACATGCGCTTCCGCCCCATTCGGTGACTGCTGGATAAACATCCGTATGCACTCCGCCACTTCGGTTGTCTGGCTGAATACAAACGCATGGCTGCCCGTCAGCGTTTGCACTTTCGCCCGCGCATTCAAGCGCGCCAGTGGGCCGGCCACACTGGCCGGTACCAGCCCATCCGCCACAGCCAGCACATGCAGTTGTGGGCACAACAGATTACGTATCACCTTGCGGTTATCCAGTTCGGCCAGCCAGCCAAGACTTGGCAAGTGTTCATCTGCACTCGTCGCCGGAACAGCCGGCCAGGCAGAACTAGCCTCACCCTCGGTACACAGCGCCCAAAACCCTTGCATAGTGGCTGACCAGTTGCGCTGGGCCCGGCGTTGAAACAGGCTAAACTCTGCCGGTGGCATAGCTTGCGGCCAATCTTCGCGTGCCACAAAACAGGGGTTGCTGGCCAGAGTGATCAGACCAGAACAGGTATTCTGGCGACGCGCTGCCAGCGCCGTAGCGACCATACCGCCCAGCGACCAGCCCAACAGCCAGCTGTCCGAAGCAATCTCTTGCTCCAGTTGCTGCAGTGCTTCGTTCAATGGCAAGGCAGGCAACGGGTGCAGGCTCACCTCATGATACTGCGCCAGCTGTTCAGCCAGCCGCCGTAACGGTGCATGCCCCAGCCCCCAGCCAGGCAACAATGCCAGTTTAGCCATGCCTGCACTCCTTGCTGACCTGCGCCAGAGCAGTCACCAGTTGTTCAACCTGCTCCGCCGTGTGGGCAGCAGTCAGGGTAATACGCAAACGGGCACTGCCCTCTGCTACCGTCGGTGGGCGAATCGCCGTCAACCAAATACCTTTGTCGCGTAATTTTTGCGCCATGGCCAACGCTTGCCCGCTATCACCGACCAGCAAGGGCTGGATCGGAGTCGGGCTGTCGCCCAGGGCCAAGCCCAACAAGGTCGCCTCATGCCGGAACAATGCAATCAAGCGGTGCAGATGTTCACGCCGCCCTTTGTCATTGCGGGCAATCTCCACACTGGTCAGCGTAGCGTGTGCCAAAGCTGGCGAACTGCTGGTGGTATACACATAAGGACGGGCAAACTGGGTCAGGGTTTCGATCAGTTCATGACTGCCGGCCACAAACGCACCTGCTGTGCCCAACGCTTTACCCAGTGTGCCCATCAGTACCGGCACCTGTTGTGCATTCAAAGCAAAATGCTGCAAGGTACCGGCTCCGCTGTCTCCAAGCACACCCAAGCCATGGGCATCATCTACCATGACCCAGGCCTTGTGCTCTTCTGCCAGTCGGCAAATTTCCGGCAAGCTGGCGATGTCGCCATCCATGCTGAACACACCATCAACCGCTATCAATGTGTCACCACTACAGCGGCTCAGATGTCCGCGCAAGCTGTGCATGTCATTGTGCAGATAACGCTGAAAACGGGCGCCAGACAGGCGACCGCCATCCAGCAAAGAAGCATGGTTAAGACGGTCATGCAGCAGGTAATCACCCGTCTGCAATAGGGCGGTCAGCACCGCCAGATTAGCCTGATAGCCGCTGCTAAACAGCAAGGCCGCCTCACGTCCGGTCCAGTCGGCCAGCGCTTGCGCCAGCTCTTCGTGTGGCTGCATGTGACCGGTCACCAGATGCGCCGCACCACCGCCAGCGCCCCAGCGTTTAGCACCTTCCTGCAAAGCAGCAATCACCTGTGGGTGACTGGCCAAACCAAGGTAATCGTTAGAGGCAAACGCCAGATACTCACGTCCATCAATCTGCAACTGCGGCCCTTGCGGGCTTTGCACACAAACATGGCGACGATAACGCTGGGCCTGTTGTTGTGCAGCCAGTCGGGCGGGCAAGTCAAACGCCATGGTTACTGTACAGCAGCCGCGTCATAGAACTGCTCGCTACTGCGCTGCTGCAACACGGCCTGCTCCAGCGCTGCATAGTGCACATCATCACTGTGTTCCTCGCGCTGCTCCGGCTGGATACCCAAACGCCGGAACAACTGGCGATCACGATCCGCTTCCGGATTATCGGTAGTCAGCAGTTTGTCGCCATAGAAAATCGAGTTGGCTCCGGCCATAAAGGCCAGTGCCTGCATTTCATCACTCATCTGCTCCCGGCCGGCAGACAGACGCACATGGCTGGCCGGCATCATGATGCGCGCCACCGCCAGCATGCGGATGAAGTCAAACGGATCCACATCAGCTGCATCGGCTAGTGGTGTACCCTGCACCTTGACCAACTGGTTGATCGGCACACTTTGTGGGTGCTCGGGTAAATTGGCCAGTTCCAGCAGCAGCTTGGCACGGTCAGCCAGCGACTCACCCATGCCCAGAATTCCGCCTGAGCAAACTTTCATGCCGGCATCACGCACATGCGCCAGCGTTTCCAGTCGCTCGGCGTAGCTGCGGGTGGTAATAATCTGGCTATAAAATTCTGGCGAGGTATCGAGGTTGTGGTTGTAATAATCCAGCCCTGCCTCTGCCAATGCTCCGCTTTGCTCCTGGTTGAGCCGCCCGAGCGTCATGCAGGTTTCCAGTCCCATGGCCTTGACGCCTTTGACCATTTCCAGCACATAAGGCATGTCTTTGGCTGTCGGATGCTTCCAGGCTGCGCCCATACAAAAACGGGTCGAACCTTGCTGCTTGGCCCGCTTTGCTTCTTCCAGCACTTTTTGTACTTCAAGCAACTTTTGCTGATCCAGACCTGTATTGTAATGGCCAGATTGCGGGCAATACTTGCAGTCTTCCGGACAGGCACCGGTTTTGATCGACAGCAGGGTCGATACCTGCACCCGGTTGGCATCAAAATGCTGCCGGTGTACCAGTTGCGCCCGAAACATCAGGTCATTGAACGGCAAATTAAACAGGGCCAGCACCTCATCGAGCTGCCAGTCATGACGAAGGTCAGAGTCTGCACGCATGGATTATTCCTTTTTATGGCTGTTAGACTGCGCGAACAAAACGGCATATTCAGGGAGGAATCATGCACTGTCAACTTGCACGCTTCAAGAAAGTTTACAATCGTCTACTACAGCCGGATCAATGCCTGCTCTGCCTGGACCGATTACATAACCATTCCCTGGCCATTTGCACTGGCTGTCAGTACGACCTGCCCTGGTTGCTGCACAGCTGCCAGCATTGCGCGTTACCAATACCTGAGGGCGACCCCGAATGCTCGGCTTGCCAGCAACAGCGCCAACCCTTTACACAGGTGTGCTGCGCCTGGCGCTATGATTTTCCGCTCGACATGCTGGTTGGTAATTTTAAATACGCCAAAGACTGGCCTGCTGGCCGACTGCTCAGTGAACTGCTGGCCGGGCATTTGCACCACTTGCAGCAAGAAGAACAACTGCAACTGGCCGACGTGCTAATTCCGGTACCACTGGCCAGCAAGCGCTTGCGCCAGCGCGGCTATAATCAGGCGCAGATGATCGCCGACTGGCTGGGCAAAGCGCTGCAACTGCCAGTGTTGCCCAATGCGGTCAAACGTGTCCGCTACACCCAGATTCAGCAAGGGCTGAATTCCGGTCAAAGGCAAGCGAATATGCGCAATGCTTTTGCCGCGCTGCAGCCAGAACTGATTATTGGTCGTCACGTGGCGCTGGTGGATGATGTCGTTACCACCGGAGCCACCTGTGCCGCGCTGAGCCAAATTTTGCTGGCAGCAGGCGCAAAACAGGTCGATATTTACTGCCTGGCACGCACCCCACTCCATCCGGGCCGAAATTGATAGCAGGCCTACACAGCCGCCAGCCAACCACGAGCCAAAGCATGGCTTTCTTGATTCATCACAAGATATTCTGGCCTTTCCCCGCTATGGCCTGCAAAATGGCGCTTTGGTCCTGTTGGCTTCCTTTACTTGTTGTCTTATCCCATACCCATGCTGTCTTTTGTGTTTCCCCCCCCTTCGCGCTGGTTGTTGCCATTCATTGCTCTGCTCTTGGGCGGTTGCGCCGGGGTAAAAACCGTCAGTGTCAGTACCAGCGACTATGTGTCCCAGCGCCGGGGTGACATTCTCACCACTGGCGAGCTCAGCGCGGCCAGTCACGCTGCCTTGCAGGTAATGGGGTTGAATGTCGCCGAATGTCGTAAACAAATCGACAACTGTCGCAGGCTGCTGGTCAATAGTAATGGTCTTGATGCCGAGCAGCGAACCGCAACACTGGCCGAACTGTGGTTGCAGCAGGCCATCAACGGTCAGCCTGACGATACCCGAACCGATGAGCGGGAGCGTTTGCATGCTTACCTGCAAACTGCCCGTTACGCCTACGCCTACC
>Ga0265293_10012847_pt1 | contig 10999 bp, 10 predicted proteins | sample Munlanlewell138R_FD_192505 | JGI IMG/M metagenome (GOLD analysis project Ga0265293, IMG submission 192505) | Leachate microbial communities from a municipal landfill in Southern Ontario, Canada - Leachate well 138R | ecosystem: Engineered > Solid waste > Landfill > Unclassified | place: Canada... | reverse complement strand
CAACATATTTAGATTTTGAATATAAAATCAAATTTATTCAAGAAGATATAATCTCTGCTCGTGTTCGTCATGATGAGATAGAAGTAGCAAAACTTCAAGCAAATCTTGATAAGGAAGTTACAAAAACCTTTAGTAACCTAACTCCCTTTCAACAGCTCCAGCTCGCTCGTCATATAGATAGACCTTATGCACTTGACTACATCAACCTAATAATGCGTGATAAGTATGAGATTCACGGAGATAGACACTTTCGTGATGATGCTGCAATTCTTTGTTACATTGGATATATCGGTGATAAGAGAGTTGTGGTTATTGGAGAGCAAAAGGGTCGCGGAACTAAAAACAAGATAAGAAGAAACTTTGGTATGCCTCATCCTGAGGGTTATAGAAAAGCTCTTCGTGCTGCGAAGTTAGCTGAGAAATTTAAACTTCCTCTTTTAATGTTAGTAGATACTCCGGGTGCATATCCAGGGCTTGGAGCTGAAGAGAGAAACCAGAGTGAAGCGATTGCCCGAAACTTACTAGAACTCTCAGAACTAGATACCCAGAGTGTTTCTGTAGTTATTGGAGAGGGTGGAAGTGGTGGAGCTTTAGCTATTGGTGTGGCTGATAGATTTGCAATGATGCGTTACTCAGTATTTAGTGTTATCTCGCCTGAGGGCTGTTCTGCTATACTTTGGAATGACCCTAAAAAAGCAGAAGCTGCTACAAATGCTATGAAGATTACAAGTGGAGACTTAAAAAAATTAGGTCTTATAGATGATATCATAGATGAGCCACTTATAGGCGCTCATAGAGATAAAGAAGCTGCGGCTGCTGCTATTGCTGATTATTTTTTAACTAGCGTTAAGTCTTTAAAAGAGATGAGCAAAGAAGATAGACTTCAAGCTCGGTATGAAAAACTAACAGGTATCGGCGCTTACGCAGAGTAAGCCGAATCTTCTTTCTTAACTTCTTTCTCTTCTTCTTTTTGACTTTCTAACAAAAGAGGGTCGAATTTTGGTCTTTTTAATCTTTTAGCATCTTTACTAAACTTTATAAGATTCTCAACACTCTTGATCTCTTTATCTTTTTTTCTAATACTCTCAAGCGAGAGTTTAAATAACTCATAAGTAGTTATAACATCACTCATAGCTCTGTGATGGGTTGCTTCTGGGTTTAAATTAAACGTGTCATTTAAGTAAGACAGAGCATATCTATAAGAAACTATGCTTCTTTGGGCGATAGCGAGTGAACATAAAGAGCGATTTAAAAGAGGCTCTAACCCTATCTTTTGCATACTAAGTGAGATAAAACTATAATCGAACTTCACATCATGTGCTACAAAAATAGAGTTAGCTAAAAAAGTTTTAAACTTATAAAGCACATCTTTAAGAGGTGGTGCATCTTTTGTATCTTCAACGCAGATTCCAGTTATTTGGCTTATATGCACATTTATCTCTTCGCATTTTACAAGAGACTCGAACCTATCTATAACCTTTCCATCTTTGATTTTAAGAGCTGCTATCTCTATAATCTGATGTTTATCTATCTTTGAACCATTTGTCTCAATATCAACTATACAAAATTCCCCATCAGATATGGATGTAAATCTTGTAGAGAAATAGTAAGATCCATGGTGTTTTATGATTTCTAAACCCTGTGAGTGCCAAAGTTCTAAGCAAAAATCAAGTTGGCTCTCATCAATTTGAGATTTTAAATGCTCTAGTGCCAAGCCTTTGTTTGATAGTTTTTGGATACTTTTTGCATCTAGTGCGAAATCATTAGTGAGCATTGGCTATAAACTCTCTTACTTTTTTAGCATCTTTTTTACCATGGGAAATCTCAACTCCACTACTTACATCAGCACCATAAAAACCATACTTTTTTAAAGATGCTACATTAGAAGCATCAAGCCCACCAGCTAAGATAATTTTAGAGCAATCAACCCCATTAAACCATTCGATGTTGAGTCTCTTCCCAGCTCCACCATAACTCTCACAATAGGCATCTATGAGTCTATATTCATCACTAAAGGTCAAGATGTCTTGTGCATTCTTAGCCCTTATAACTTTAATGTAAGGGACGAAAAGTTGTTTAAAGAGAGCATCTTCTGCCTCAAAGTGGATTTGGGCTAGTGTACATCCTGATTCTTGCATATAGGAGTTTATAACCTGTGCATCAGCGTTTACAAAGAGACCTACTTTTTCTACAAAGGGAGGAAGTTTTGAGATGATTGCTTGTGCATCACTTGGTGAGATATATCTAGGAGATTTTTCATAAAAAACAAAGCCAAGTGCATCTGCGCCTGCATCTATGGCACTCATCGCATCTATATAAGAAGTTATTCCACAAATCTTAGTCTTCATTATATTTCTAAACCTTCAGTGAAGCTATTGCATCTTTTTTTGAGGCATGATTAAAAACATAACTTCCAGCAACTACTATATCTACGCCCACATCTTTTAGACCCTGTATATTTTTATCGCTCACTCCGCCATCAACTTCTATAAGGCAAGCAGGATTTAGTCTCTTCCTCATCTCGTTTAGTTTAGCAGCTTTTGGGACAACACTCTCTATAAAACTCTGTCCACCAAAACCAGGATTTACACTCATAAGTAAAACCATATCTAAATCTTTTAAGATGTACTCTAGAGTTTCTGGCGGAGTGTGCGGGTTTAAAACTATGGCTGGTTTTATGCCAAGTGAGCGAATTTTTTGGATAAGTCTATGAGGATGTTTCTCCTCTTCTATATGAAAAGAGATATACTCTGGTTTTAGTGGTGCAAAAAGTTCAACAAAAAAAGTGTTGTTTTGAACCATCAGATGAATATCTAGTGGTTTTGTAGCGCACGCAGCAATGGCAGAGACTACAACAGGTCCAATAGTCAAGTTTGGAACAAAGTGACCATCCATAACATCTACATGGACTAAATCACATCCGCTAGAGCATATATCTTCTATATCTCTTTGAAGATTGCCAAAGTCAGCTGACAAAACGCTAGGGGCTACTAACATTAATATTCCTTATATAGATGAGAGCCAAACTCTCATTTTGATTGAATGTTCCGAACAATTATTAAATTTAGATCCTGAATCAAGTTCAGGATGACGTGCGTCTTGCCAAGTTCATGATGACACATGTTTCGTCAAGTTCAGAATGACACATGTCTTGTCAAGTCCAGAATGACGCATCTTCCGTCATTCCGTGCTTGACGCGGAATCTAGTTTATAGATTGATTCAGAGGTTTTAATTTTGTAATTATACAGATGCAAGCTTTTATCTAGTTAAGAAAAAGAGGAACTTGTCATCATTAAAAGATAGCTCAACTTGAACACCTTTTCTATCTTGAATCACTTCTAAAAGACTATCTACATTGCTATATGTCCGAGGAAGTGTTATATCTACGCTTATATTTTGGTCTGAGAGAAGGGTTTTAATCCTTCCTCCAACTATATTTACAAGCTCTGCTAAGGTATCTAAGATAAGTTCTATATCGTTAGTATTTTCCCCTATAAGAAGCTCACAAGCCTTTTTTGCGATTGCCTTAGGAAAAACTAAGATTACCATTCCATCTAAGTCTCCATAATAACCAATAGAACTAGCGATTTTATCCGCTTTGTCTTTTATAGTTATGGTTTGAACTTCGGCTGATCGTTTGATGGCTTTGGAGTTAGTCATCATCTCTATAGTAACTGCTGTTGCATCTATAAACCTTGGTAGTTCGGTCACAGTCTGTCTGTTTATCACCCTCTTAGTTTTTGTATTTGCTGCACTTGAAGCTCCAAGTTCCTTGAGCAGTTCTTTGTTTTTTAAGATATCATCCATCTGGTCATAAAACAAGATGCCAGCATCTTCGAGTGTTTCTTTAAAGGTATCTGTAGTCTTTTCAAAGTCCATACCAACAAAACAGATATTAGCGTTATATTCAGCTGCAGAACTCGCTAATTTTGAGAAGAAATTTAGTGCGTGAACATTCATACTGATGACTTTGTAGGCATCAAATATAAAGAGTCTAAAGCCTACATTTAGAGAGTTATTGTGATATTGGATATTGAATTTACTTGAAATTTCTGCATCTAAGAAGGAGGATATGGAGTAGATAATAGCATTACCTGTAACTCTTGTAGCTATCTTTTGCCCCATTTGACCTAGATATGTTAAGTCGATCACAGCATCGTAAGCGCCTTTGTTAGAAGATTTTTCTCTAAATTCTTGTTTTGTTTGAGCAATGATAGGATTGTGCCCATTGTCATGAAGTTCTATAGCCATCGCTGAGCGCTGAGATTTGTCATCACTATAGATTAATACATTTTTATTTTGTTTTTGAAATGAGGAGGAAAAAAGATAGGCTATATCTATAGTTTTATATAAAGAGAAGTACATTTTATCTTGATAAAAGACATTGATAGCTTTGTATTTTTTCTCATCGTAATCACAAAAGCCAACTGTTGCGTGATTTTTCTGACGTACTTTTGAAAATAGTTTCATGAATATATCAAGTCCATTTTTGTTAAAAAATACAACTCGCTTTAGTGAAACTAAAATCATATCAACATCTAATGCTGTTGTAGCTTCAATGTCTTCTATACTTAAAAAAGCGCTACTACTGTTTCCATCTAAAAAGCCTTGAGGGGTAAATACACCCACTCCATTTTTAACAACCGCTCTCACTCTATCTCCATCAGTGTGGCAAAATCATCATAGATATCACCTATAAAATCTACTTGAAAATCAAGAAAATCATTTAAGCCAGCCTCTACAAAAAGAGGTTGAGAAAGCTCATAAAAAAGTAGCAGATGCATCCACTTTGCAAGTAAGTTTATCTCCTCATTAGAAGAAGGTTTTAGCCCTGAACTCGCTTGTATTATCTCGCCTATCTCTTTTGGCATCTCCCATTTAACAGCAATTTGTTCGCAGATATCAAATAAACCCATTCCACAAAGACGAATTAAAATGGTATTGTAGTCAAGATTTTTAGCAGACCTTAGGAGTTTTACGTCTTCGATTCTTTGGCAAAAAAGAGCTTCTGCAACTATGATACTAGCTGGAAGAAGAGCTATTGAACTTGTTATGTTTTTATCTTCTTTACCTAAATGTTTTAAAATTAGCTCCCATCTTTTTGAGAGCCTTGCTTGAAGTTCATAGAAAGTTTTTGCATTTAGTTTAAACAGTAGCCATTTTGATGGACTCAAAAGTGTGGTCATATAGTTGTAAACTGTTTGCTGTGAACCTGAGACACCTAAGATGCCAAATATTTGAGAGATATCTTTTACTTCATGTGAAAAGCCATATATGGGTTTATTTACTAAGCTTTTAAGATATTTTGCAAGAGCTAAATCTGCTTGGGCAACCTTTGAGGCTTTTATAAGTTCACCACTATTTAAGAGAGCCAACGTCTCTCTTAGTGCCTTTGGAGCAGGTGGAATCTTCTCTATAAATTCATCAATTTTGTCTTTTGTTATCATTTTCTCTTCATTTTGGCTATAATTTTAATACATTTTATCTGTATATTTATAAAATAGCTATTAAGTCTGTTTATGCTTTGTTTATTCAAACATGAAACTGCCTTTAAGCTGGAGTTTTGCTTTACATTGATATAATTCGCAACTTTTAAAAACCTAAAATTAAGGATTCTAGCATGGCAAGAAGATGTGCTATTAGCGGCAAAGGCCCTATGACTGGGAACAATGTTTCTCATGCAAAAAACAGAACAAAGCGTCGTTTTTTACTAAACTTAAGATCAGTGCGTATCACATTAGAAGATGGTACAACTAAAAAGATTAAAATTTCAGCAAGAGAATTACGCACGTTAAAGAAAAACTCGTAAGAGCATAGGAAAATAAGTTGAATCTTTTTAAAAGGATTCGCAACTTCCTACACTGGGAGTCTGCTCCCAAACCTCAAACAAGACTTCTTCCTGAAGTCTACTCGCACCTCAGAAAATTTCGTTTACCACTTATACTAACAATAATGACTATGTTAATTGGAACAATTGGCTATGTACTTTTAGAAAAAGTACCCCTAATAGATGCCATTTATCAGACAGGTATTACATTTACTACAGTTGGTTTTGGAGAAGTTTTTGAAGTCTCACATGCAGGACGACTCTTTACTATAACACTTATTATTGCAGGTTTTGCCGTATTTACTAGTGCTATTGGTATTGTTGTAGGAGAATTAAATAGAGGAACAATTTTTAAGATTTTAAAGGAGCGAAAAATGTTATATAAGATAGCAAGACTAAAAAAACATTTTGTTGTTTGTTATCATAATGATTACACTCTTGAAGTCACAAAAGAGTTAAGAAAAAACCATATTCCTTTTGTTGTTGTAGATCCAAGAGAAGAGATTCATGAGTGGGCGATAGAGCATAATTATCCAACATATTTAAAAGCAGAACCTCATGCTGAGCTCTCAATGTTAAAGGCGCATCTTGCATCTGCAAAGGGTCTTATAACTCTCTCTGCATCTATAGCTGATAATATAGCTCTTATCGCTTCGGTGAGGCTTTTTGAAAAAGAGCATTTTCTGCCACGACCATACTATGTTATATCAGCGGCTGAGGCTATGAATGATGTTGAGAAGCTTAAGAAACTAGGGGCTGATACAGTTGTCTCACCTACAAAATTAACAGCTCAAAGAGTTAGTGCAATGGCAGCTCGCCCAGATATGGAAAATCTTTTAGAAGAGTTTTTATATAAGAGTGATAATCCCCTAGACATGGAAGAGGTAGAGGTTCCAAAATATAGTTGGGCAGTTCTAAAGAAGATAAAAGAGACACATATTCGCCAAATTACCAACACTTCAGTGATTGGTATAACAAAAAAAGATGGTAAATTTATCTCTATGCCAAAGGGTGATGTACTCATTACTAGTGAGTGTAAACTTCTTATTATCGGCATGCAAAGTGATATAGCAACCACAAAAGAGTTACTTAGAAAAAGAACTAAACCTAAGGAGTTGAGATTTGTATAATATAGTTCAAACAACAGATGGAGTCTGTGCATCAGAGGGATTTTTTGCTGATGGAGTAAGTGCAGGGCTTAAAAAAAACAATGCACTAGATATGGCTTTTATCTATAGCGATAGCGAGTGTGAAGTGGCATCTATGTTTACTACAAACAAGATGTTTGCAGCACCTATAAAGCACTTTAGAGCTAAAGGCGACTTTAAGACTAACTTTGTGCTAATCAACTCAAGAAATGCAAATGCAATGACTGGTCAAGCTGGAGTTGAAGATATAGATGAAGTTTTGAGCAACTGTTCAGAGATGCTAAACCCTATTATGAGTTCAACTGGCGTTATTGGTGTGAGACTTCCAAAAGAGAAAATAATAAATGGCATGAAGCTTTTTGATATCAGAAAGAAAAACCCAAACAATGCAGCAAAAGCCATTATGACTACTGACTCATTTTCTAAAGAGATAGCTCTAAGAGTTACACTTGATGATGGCAGTAGCTTTAGCATTGGTGCAATGGCAAAAGGTGCTGGGATGATAAACCCTGCAATGGCTACGATGCTATGCTTTATAACCACAGATGCTAAAGCCTCAAAAGAAGAGATGCAAGAGATTTTAGATGAAGTGACAAAGACAACTTTTAATGCTATTAGTGTTGATGGAGACACCTCTACAAATGACACAGTTTTACTCTTAAGTAACTCTAAAAGTGGTGTTTACAATAAAGACGCTTTTAAAGAGGCTCTATTTAAAGTTATGCATTTTTTAGCTCTAGAGATGGTAAGAGATGGAGAAGGTGCTACAAAGCTTGTGACTTATAATATTACAGGCGCAAAAAATGATAAAGAAGCTGAGATAGTTGCAAAGACGCTAAGCGATTCACTTCTAGTTAAAACTGCTCTTTTTGGAGAAGATCCAAACTGGGGAAGAATAGCATCTACAGTTGGAGCTAGTGGAGTTGAAGCTTATGAAGAGAAGCTAAAGATTTCATTTGATAATCTCTGTGTCTATGATAGAGGCAGACTAAACTTCGACGCAGAGATGGAGAAAAAATGTGCAGTGGTAATGAGCCATAAAAAGTTCACTATCTCCTGCGACTTAGGTATAGGAGAAGGTAGTTTCAAAGCCTATGGATGTGATTTAGGCTATGAATATGTAAAGATTAATGCAGACTATAGAACTTAGAATATAAAAAACTATTTGAGGGTTGGCGATTATCAACCCTTGCTACTTAAATCATTATTCCCTTTATCATAAAAAACAACATAGCCGCTAGAATTGCCGCTGCGGGAACAGTCACAACCCATGCGGTTATAATCTTTTTGATAGCTTCTCTTTTTACATACTCAACTTTTTTAGCTTTTTTGATACTCTTTTTTGTAGACTTTATCTGTACTTTTTCTATAGCTATGTTTTTATAGAGGTCTACAATCCTTTCATAGTCCTCTTGAATCTTGCCTTCTTTTGCTTCTAAGGTTAAGAGCTCAGAATTTAATGCGTTAAGAACTTCTCGGTCTTCGATGATGCTTTGTTTCTCATCTTCTATGGTTCTATCGACTGTATTTAAGTCCATCCACTCTCTTAAAAAACCAACACCAAAAACACCACCAATAGCGATGTGAGTTGAGCTAACAGGTAGTCCTAACTGAGATGCTATTATGACTGTAATAGCTGCAGCCATAGCAATTGAGAAGGCTCTTATCTGGTCAAGCTCTGTAATTTCACTACCAACAGTTTTGATAAGTTCTGGTCCATATAGAGCAAGTCCTAAAGCAATACCTAAAGCACCAACGGCCATAACCCATAAAGGAATAGATGAGTTAGAAGATATTCCACCATTTACAACTGCATCGTTAATGGCAGCCAAGGGCCCGATAGCATTTGCTACATCGTTAGCACCGTGAGCGAAACTCAGAAGTGCAGCTGCAAAAATTAAGGGGATAGTAAAGAGTGTATTTACAGATGCTTTTGTGTTTTCAAGTAGAGTTGTGTTTGAACCGACCCTTTGCTTTACAATAAAATAGACTGCTACAGCTATTATGAGTCCTAGCGTAAATGCAACAGACATAGCTGGTTTTTCGCTCATATCTATAGAGACAAAAGGGATAAGGTTTAACGTATTAACAGTTTGTGGCCATATTTTTGAAAAACCTTTTAGCATAAGGTATGTTACAAAAGCCCATGCCATTATAGATACAAAGATAGGGACATATTTTTTTGCAGCTAAAATTTTGTCATCTTTAAAAACGATTGATTTCTTAATAGCAAAAAGAAAAAGTGCTGCAACAATTCCACCCAAAATTGGTGAAATAATCCATGATGTAGCAATTTTTGCCATAGTACTCCAAGAGACTACAGAGAATCCAGCAGCGGCAATTCCAGCCCCCATAACGCCTCCAACTACAGAGTGAGTAGTAGATACTGGGGCACGCATCATAGTAGCGAAGTTAAGCCAAAGCGCAGCCGCTAAAAGTGCAGCCATCATTGCCCAGATAAAAGGGTTGGGATTGTCTCCAAAAGCTGTGATATCAACGATACCGCTTTTAATGGTATTTACCACTTCTCCCCCAGCGATCAAAGCTCCAGCAGCTTCAAAAACAGCAGCGATAATAATAGCAGTAGTTAGAGTTAGCGCTTTTGAGCCGACTGCAGGTCCAACATTGTTGGCTACATCGTTTGCGCCAATGTTCATAGCCATATAGGCGCCAATGAGTGCAGCTATAGCTAGAAACATGTTGTTAGAAATCCCGCCATTACTTAAAAAACTAAAGGTTAAAACACCTATCATAAAAAAGAGTGAAAAACCTAGTCTTGTAAAGTCAGTTCCACTCTTCTTTAAAGCAGTTTTTTCTAGTTTTTTAAAAGTTGAAATCTCCATTATTACCCCATAAATATAGTTTAAAAATTATACCTTGATTTGCATTAAAGAGTGTATCAAAGTTGCTATGGCACATTTTAAATGCCCTTGTATATTTAGTCTTTTTTTTGCAAATATGCATACTATTTTATATATGCTTTTATAATTTCTTGGCGGTCGATAGGTCTATCTGCACCGCTAGAGCCAAAAGTAGCAACACTATTTAATTTTTGGAGAGTAAGCATTGATTCATGTGTTGCTTCGCCAAAAATTGTGTGCCTTCCATTTAACCAAGGAGTCTCTGCCGTTGTTATAAAAAACTGACTTCCATTTGTATGAGGTCCAGCGTTTGCCATAGCTAAGATGCCAGGCTTGTTAAATGTTCTGTTTTTATACTCATCTTTGAAGCTTTTGCCCCAAATACTCTCTCCACCACGACCACTCTCAGTTGGGTCGCCACCTTGAATCATAAAATTTTTAATGATTCTGTGAAATGCTATGCCATTGTAATAACCATTTTTTACATGTGTAGTAAAGTTCTCTACAGCTAATGGTGCAATATCATTAAAGAGTACAAGCTCAATATTACCCTGTGTAGTCTCTAAGATTACACTCTGTTTTTTTTCATCCGCGCTTAGGTTTATGCTTAGCATTAGCATAATTGAAAGTAAGATTTTAATCATATTTTTCCTTTTGTATTTTGTGCTTTGGCACTTTTTTTTATAAAGTTTATAGAGAGCGTATTGTAGCTAAACTGAAGAGGCTTTGAGTTTTGGTTCATCAAATTATTAGTATTTAGGAGAGAAAAATGAGAATACGACAGATATGCTAAAACTCACTGCTAAAGAGCAGTGAGTTTTAAAAGATTACTTTCCAGCAGCGACGCGGTCTTTAAGACCTTTACCAGCTTTAAACTTAGGAACCATTTTGTCTTGAGTTGTATAAGTTTTATCAGTTCCTGGAACTTTACCACTCTTACCTTTTTGAAGGCTTGAAACAAAGCTACCAAAACCAACTAAAGATACATCCTCTTTTTTTACTAGTGCTGCTGTTACAGCCTCTGTAAACGCCTTGATTGCAGCTTCTGCTTCAACCTTAGTCTTATACTCACCACATGATTGTACTAATTCAACAAATTGAGCTTTATTCATATATTTACCCTTAGATTCATAAAGATTTCCGAGATTATTTTGCGTAAGCA
>Ga0265293_10012846_pt1 | contig 11000 bp, 8 predicted proteins | sample Munlanlewell138R_FD_192505 | JGI IMG/M metagenome (GOLD analysis project Ga0265293, IMG submission 192505) | Leachate microbial communities from a municipal landfill in Southern Ontario, Canada - Leachate well 138R | ecosystem: Engineered > Solid waste > Landfill > Unclassified | place: Canada... | reverse complement strand
AATCTTACGGGAAAATGGTTTTAAAGAAGTGTACAACCTCACTGGAGGACTTCACTCCTTCACCAACGCTGTAAACGAACTGTCCCGCCTTAATCAATAGTGCGGGGGCTTTTGGTGGGGGGTATCGCCCTCTTCAACTAGGTCGATAATCCGCCGCTCGAGCTTCTCAACTAAGGCTCGCAGCTGGCGGATTTCACCTCCTTGCTCAGTAACGATGGCGTTGAGTGTCTCAATCGTCTCTTGAGCAAAGGTGAGTTGCATCTCCACATTCATTAACCGATCGTCCATACATCCTTCCTTCGTCTAAATCCTACCACACTGCTCCTAGAAGGGACAATAATCCACCCCAGCGGATCAAAGTGTTGCATTCTCCTTGTTTGCACCGAAAAACATGGTATAATAACCCTAATTTTTGTTGCATAATGGTTCATGGGGGTATTATGAAGGGCGAACGTGTTGCGCAAATCGAATTACTGCTTCATTCGCATCCAGAGGGATTGCGCCGGGCGGAGATCGCCCGCCGACTCGGTGTTCACCGATCGACGATCAGTCGCTACATCGAGAAGCTTGGGGAGTACATCGACCTCTACGAAGAGAACGGCTTATTAAAGATTCGCACAGCTGAAGGCGAAGAGGTCCACGCCCTTTCAGTGTATGAGTCGTTAGCGATTAACCTCTCAGCAGAGATGCTCTTAAACACCAGTGAATTCCAAAACCCCCACCTCGCCTCGGGACTCCGGAAGATTGCAATGAACATGCGCTCCTACGCCCCGAAGATTAGTGAGAACATCGTCTCCCTTGCTGAGCAGATCGATAAACAGCTCATCGCGCAAAAGGAGTCCAGTGCGTTTAACGCCGTCTTAGAAGTCCTTATCGACTCGTGGGTCAGTGGCCGAATCGTTCGGATCGTTCAATCACTGAAAGGCTTCGATTCCATTGAAACGGAACTCGCTCCGTACTTCATCGGCTTTCGGGAGACCGATGGAGCTCGTCACCCAATTACCGTCACTGGGCGCCTTAGGCACACCACTGAAATCGTCACTGTTGACATCTCCACGATTACCAGTGCCACGATCTTAGATGAAACATACACAATTCCCGATAACCTCAAGCCGTTTAAGTTCCCCGAATCCCCCGAGACATTCGATGCGATCGACATGATTCCCCTCAGCTTAAAGTTAAAAGAACGCTCGGCGATGAACGCCTTCCGTCAGCTCGTTCACGGTAAGCCTCAGCTTGAAAAGTTAAAGGATGGGATGTGGATCTGCAACATGGACGTTGAGAACTCCATTGAGCTCACCCTCCGTCTCATTCAATGTGGCGATTCCGTGGAGATCTTAGGCCCCGATCACTTCCGTCGTCGCTTTACCAAGCGCCTTGAGGATGTATTAGCGATCTACCGCTAGGTCCCAGATATGACAAAGGAACGATTTTTCTTGCTACTAATGAGCTTTATCGGTATGCTAGGTTTCAGGAGGAATTGAGATGCAACAATATGAGTGTAACCTTTGTGGGTATATTTACGACCCAGCCGTTGGCGATCCTGACAATGGTGTAGCAGCAGGGACTGCTTTTGCCGATATCCCAGAGGATTGGGTATGCCCCCTCTGTGGCGCACCGAAGTCCGACTTCTCGCCGCTCGACTAAGCAATTCAAACAACCAATAGCAGGGTCTGGTCTCCAGACCCTGTCTTTGTATGCTGACGATTGCTTCTGCTTTTAGTATATTACCCTCATTATGGAGGATTTATGCCTGTACTAGCACCCTTAGCAGAGCGGCGTGCCTATCGTGCGCTCGATTCAAAGCCTATTGATGAAGCAATTCTTACTCGCCTCGCCGAAGCGGCAATTACCGCCCCGTCGGCAAATAATAATCAACCATGGCGCTTTATCACCATCACTGACCCTACGGTCCTTGCGGATGTGAAGAACGCCTTAACACCGGGAAACTACTGGGCTCAAAACGCCCCTGCGATCACCGCCGTTATCACGAATAACAGCTGGTCGCTGGCGATTGGGGAACGAATTTTCGCTCCATTTGAGGTGGGAATGGCCACGATGGCGTACCAAGCCCAAGCGGTAAGCGAAGGCCTCTATATCCACCCCATCGCTGGCTTTAACGCCGATACAGTGAAAGAAGCATTGAAAATTCCTGCAGAAGACATGCTCCTAACTCTTTTAATCATCGGCTACCCCGGTGATGATTCTCACCTCTCGGAGCACCACTTAACAAGTGAGCACAACGGGCGAGTTCGCCTTCCGTTAGACCACGTCTATGCGAAGGATGGGTGGAATACGTTACTGACTCCCCAAAAAAAGTAACTCAATGTCGAACGTTCTCTAAGTCGATGAGCGCGCTTAAGCGCTCATCTTCGGTGATGATAACCTCACTCTCCTTAATGAAGAACGTCGCGACGAGGGTTGCTAAGAGGAAAAATGCGAGGGTGAAGGGAAGAACGAGTTGATAGCGCTCTTTGATGATTGTTGCGACAAAGAGGATGATAATTGTGGCGAGCTGACTGAAAAACTGGAGAATTGCTTGGATAATCTCCTCGTTGATCCCGTGGCCAAGCTCAACGGCGTATTGGCTACCGATGGGAATTGAGGCGAGCAGTCCCCCGCCAAGAATCGCCGCACCGATGAGGGCGGGGCGAATATCGCCGGTGAGCATCAGCAGAATCCCGGGAACTGCTGAGAGGGCACAGAACGAGTAAAAGAGTTTGCGTTTACGGTAGCGGTCACTGAGGGCGGGGATAATTACTGCTGAGACCATGCCAACGGCGAGCGTCACAACCCCTAAAATTGCGTTCGAATCAACAAATCCCAAGAATTCACTGATCTCATCAATTTTAATAAAGACCGTCATCAAGACCGCCCACGAGGTGGCAAACTCCATAATGAGGATTCTTAATGATCGACGGCTGAGTGCCATCTTCAACGCAAGGCCAAACTTCAAGTTCTCGCTTTTTAACGTCGATGGAGGCGTTGGGGGACGCTCACGAACAAGCGCTGCACCAATCACCCCGAGGATGATCGAGATAATCGTCCACAGCCACATCAGCTGTTCAATTCCTTTTTGGGAGCGCACGACAAAGAACGGGGAGAGGAACATGACAATACCGAGGGAAAGGTACTGACTCGCCTGAACTATCCCAACGGCCATTCCTCGCTCCCGAATGGGGAACCATCGGCTCGTTAACTCAGTAACACTGGTGAGGATGAGCGCTTGAGCAAGAGCGAGGAGGATTTGACCAAAGAGGACTGTTCGGATTGAGGGCAGGTAGAGCGCCTTCGTCATCGCCCCGAAAATAATGAGGCCACCTGAGATCCAATAGGTGATTCGAATCCCCAGTTTGCGGATAACCCAGCTTGAGGGGATAGAGAAGAGAACGTAGACAACTAAGTATGTAAGGGAAAACAGATCAACAGGCTTAAAGAAACGAAGGTGAAGCTGGTCGTGGTAGTAGGCGTTAATGAGTCGGCCTACTGGGGCAAAGTTGAGCCACTGCAAACCAGTGGCAAGAACTAGGCTAAGGAGGCTGACTAACATTACCCATCGGTATCGGTACACCCGGACGCTTCTCATACTCTGCATCATACAATACCTATATAGGTTTGTATATCTGACTTCCACAGGAGCATTATTTTACCTATACTCGATTCCATGAACGAAACGCTCCACTTGATTAATTCCCGACGCTCGTTGCGCTCATTTAGTGATGAACCTATTACTGATGAAGTGCTCCGCACCTTACAAGAAGCCACCCTTCGCGCTCCAACAGCGGGGAACATGGCGTTCTATTCGATCATTGATGTGAAGGACCAAGTGATTAAAGACAAGCTTGCAATCCTCTGTGATAACCAACCGATGATCGCCAAGGCACCGCTGGTGTGGGTCTTCCTTGCTGATGTTCAAAAGTGGGTGAATTACTTTCATGAAAGTGGCGCTGTTGAAAAAGCAAACGAGCTCCCCTACCGCCCAATTGGCTTAGGAGACCTCCACCTCGCCCTTCAGGATACAATTATCGCCGCTCAAAATGCCGTCATCGCTGCCGAAGCACTCGGCCTTGGCTCATGCTACATCGGTGATGTGATCGAGAACTTCGAAGAGCTCAGTGAGCTCCTTCACCTCACCGGTCACGTGATTCCCGCTACGATGCTCATCTTCGGCTATCCAAAGCAGAAGAATGACGTAAAACTCTCCCCCCGTTGTCCAGTAGATTCAATCTTCATGACCAACACATACCAAGAGCCCCACCTCAAAGAGATGGAAACAGCGTTTAGTGAGCACGAAGAACAGAAGCGAAGAATTAAGAGCCTTCCCTACGAGAACACAGGAACCCTCGCGGACTTCTACTACACCCGCAAACACACCAGTGACTTCATGATCGAGATGAACCGATCAACAGAGGTGATGTTCAAGCGGTGGCTAAAAGATACAAACACCCGGTAAATCGTTCGTTAGCTAAGAGAATTAAATAGGGGCTGCTTGCGCAGCCCCTTATTGTTTGATCGATTCTCCTGATTTACATCAGTGGTCCAATCTTTTCGTAGAAATCCATCCGACGCTTGGCGTCCTCTTCAGCACGGGCAAAGAGCTCTTCAGCATTTGCCGGATTGGTCTTAAAGAGGGAGCTGTAGCGAACTTCAGATCGGATAAAGTCTTGGAAGGAGCCCTTCGTGGAACGAACGTCCCAGCTGAAGCGCTTGCCTTCTTCAAGCGAAGGATTGTAACGATAGAGCGGCCAGTAACCGGAGTTCACGGCGTCCTTCATGATCTCTTGGCTGTAGCGCATGTTCACCCCGTGGTTGATACAGGTGGAGTAGGCAAAGACGATCGAGGGACCGTCAAAGGCTACTGCCTCTTGCAGCGTCCGTTGGGCGTGGAGGCGGTTAGCGCCAAGGGAGATAGAAGCGACATATGCGTGACCGTAGGTCATCGCCATGAAGCCCATGTTCTTCTTTCCAATTTCCATACCAGCGTTGGCGAACTTCGCAACAGCTGCGATCGGAGTGGACTTCGAAGCTTGACCACCGGTGTTGGAGTAGACTTCAGTATCGAGAACAAGGATGTTCACGTTGCGCCCAGAGGCGAGTACGTGGTCAACACCACCGAAGCCGATATCGTACGCCCAACCATCACCACCGATGATAAAGACGACCTTCTCAGCGAAGTAGTCTTTCAGTTCATCGATCTTCGCAAGCAGATTACGCTCTTCATCACTCTTCGCAGCGGCAATTGCCTTAACGAGAGCGGCCTTAACAGCCTTCTGAGCGTCGTTTGCTTCTTCACTCGATTCCTTCCACAGCTCTAAGGATGCTTCAATTGCACTCTTAAGCTCAGCGGAGGTACCAAGGGCGAAGAGCTTGTCGATGTAGATTCGAAGCTGTTCGCGGTTTGCATCAACAGCGAGGCGCATTCCAAGGCCATACTCAGCGTTGTCCTCAAAGAGGCTATTACCCCAAGCGGGGCCTTGCCCATCGCTCTGGCGAACGGTGTACGGAGTGGTCGGGAACGTACCACTGTAGATCGAGGAACAACCCGTTGCGTTGGCAACAATCATTCGCTCACCACAGATCTGGGAGACCATCTTCACGTACGGAGTCTCACCACAACCGGCACACGCACCACTGAACTCAAAGAGCGGCTGCTTGAATTGCAGACCCTTAATTGAGTTGAGGGGGCTTCCATCAAGGATGTCGTACGGGAGTTCTTCGAAGAACTCAGCGTTGGCGATCTCACCAGCGTCACGCTCGACTTGGATCGGGCTGAACTCAAGGCTCTTAACCTTGGAGGGACACGTTTCAATACAGACACCACAACCCTGACAGTCTTCGGTGTACACCTGAATCTTGAATTGGAGGTCACGGTCGTTCTTGGAGATTGACTTTAAGACTTCAAAGGACTCAGGAGCATCCTTGAGGCGCTCGGGCTCGATCTGCTTGGCGCGGATCGCGGCGTGGGGACAAGACTGAACACACTGGTTACATTGGATACAGTGCTCGGCGATCCACTTCGGAACAAACGGTGCAACACCGCGCTTCTCAAGCTTGGCGGTTCCAGTGGGGAGCGTTCCGTCGAAGGACATCTCAGAGACGGGAATATCATTGCCCTGAAGGTGCATGATGGGCTCAATGATGTTCGTCGTGAAGCGATCGGAATCCTCGGGGATCAAGCGAGCAGGTTCGTAGCTCTTGGTGATCGTCTTGGGAATCTCGACTTGGTGGAGGGCGTCAGAAGCGCCATCAATGGCTGCCCAGTTTCGCTTAACAACGTCTTCACCCTTGCGGAGGAAGGTCTTCTTGACGTACTCCTTGACGAGATCGATTGCTTCCTGTTCAGGGAGGACTTCACTGATCTTGAAGAACGCAGCCTGCATGACGGTGTTAATACGGGTTCCAAGGCCTGCCCGCTCGGCGATCTCAAGGGCGTCGATATTGAAGAAGCGAATTTCTTTTTCAATGATCTGCTCTTGCATCTCCCGAGTTAAGTGCTCAAAGACCTCAGAGGAGGGAATCTGACTGTTTAAGAGGAATACTCCACCCTTGCGTAAGGGGGCGAGCATATCGTAGCGGCCGATGTAGGCGGGATTGTGACACGCGACGAAGTCGGCGTGGTCAACAAGCCACGGCATCTCAAGTGAGCTCTTGCCAAAGCGAAGGTGACTGACGGTGATACCACCACTCTTCTTAGAGTCGTAGGAGAAGTACGCCTGGGCGTTTAACTCAGTGTTATCACCAATGATCTTAATGGAGTTCTTGTTTGCACCAACGGTACCGTCAGAGCCAAGACCCCAGAACATGCAGGAGACGACATCCTTCGGAATAACGTTGATTCGCTCCTTGATTTCAATAGAGCGGTTCGTTACGTCGTCTTTAATACCGACGGTGAAGTTACTGAAGGCGGGACCGGCGAGGTGATCGAAGATCGCCTTGGCGTGGGTCGGGCTGAAGTCCTTACTGGAAAGACCGTAGCGGCCACCGATAACTTTAATGCCAGTTCGGTTCATCTGACTTAATGCGGTGATGACGTCCAAGTAGAGCGGCTCGCCGAGGCTACCGGGCTCTTTGGTGCGGTCCATAACAGCAACGCGCTCAACAGAGGCAGGAAGGGCATCAACAAAGTGCTTTGCACTGAAGGGGCGGTAGAGGCGAACTTTCAGAACACCGGTCTTACCACCGCGCTCGTTGATGTAATCACTCGCCCACTCCATCGTATCAGCACCACTACCCATGACGATGACAACATCCGTTGCATTGGGATCGCCAACGTAGTCAAAGAGGTGGTAGGGTCGGCCAGTGAGTTTGGAGACTTGGTCCATGTACTTCTGAACCATTTCAGGAAGGACGTCGTAGTACTTGTTAACCGTTTCGCGGCCTTGGAAGTACACGTCTTCGTTCTGAGCGGCAACGCGGAGAACCGGCTTCTCGGGGCGCATTGCGCGATCGCGGAAGCGGCGGACGTACTCTTCATTGACAAGACCATACATATCTTCGAAGGCAATCTCTTCAACCTTCTGCACTTCGTGGGAGGTGCGGAAACCGTCGAAGAATGCAAGGAAAGGAACTTGGGACTCAAGCGTTGCAAGGTGAGCAACGAGACCAAGATCCATGACTTCTTGAACGTTGTTTGCACACGTCATTGCAAAGCCAGTGTTGCGGCAGCTCATGACGTCAGAGTGGTCGCCGAAGATCGAGAGTGACTGAGCAGCAAGCGAACGGGCCGAGACGTGGAAGACAGTTGGGATCATCTCCCCAGCAATCTTATGCATGTTCGGAATCATCAGTAATAATCCCTGGCTGGCGGTAAAGGTGGTCGTTAAAGCCCCTGCGGCGAGCGATCCGTGAACGGCGCCAGCGGCACCAGCTTCAGACTGCATCTCCACAACTTCAACTTTTTTGCCCCACATATTTTTTCGCCCAACGCTTGCCCATTCATCGGCAAACTCACCCATGGGAGAAGAGGGGGTAATCGGATAGATGGCGGCAACTTCGCTGAACGCGTATGCTACATGCGCGGCAGCGGTGTTTCCGTCGATAGTAACCTTTCTTTTGTTACTCATGTGACTCTCCAAAAAGAAGTATTTGCTGCAACCAAGAGGGGTTGCTCTATGCACGAAAAAGGCGGGAAGATCAAGATTTTCCCAGTAGCCAATCATAGACTAATAAGGGTTCGTTTGCAAGCGACAGAAAAGAAAAACCTTTTTTGGAAGTTGTTACAGGCTAACTCTTTACACCTGCACGAAACAGCTAAAAGACTAGGAAAACACTAGGATATTGGGCTGCTAACCATTCATCCACATATTACGGAGTGCTCTAAAGGCACTTACCCAGAGAGTTGGTAATCTTCGGTCTTTCCAAATAGATAAAAGGGTCGCCATCGGTGTTGGTGATCAGAAAAGCACACAATAAAAGTAGCAATACTTCCGATAATTTGTCCCGAAAATAATCCAATATTCGGGACAAGCAGACAAACATCCAAGGAAGCTATGATGGATACTCCACTCTCCTAAAGGAACCTCCTACCCTCATCACTGAAATAAGACGCCTCGTTAGCGAAGATTCGACGCCTCATGAAAACTTTGCCTCTATCGATTACCCTGCTGAGTGGGTATGCTAAAAGCATGCAAACACCTATTCAATCTTGGTCCGAGTTAGGCTTTGGGCTCTTCATTCACGTCGGCCTCTATTCCATCCTAGGAGGCGTGTATCACGGCAAACCTGTAACCCGGGGCTACAGTGAACAGATCCTCTCCCATGGGTATGTAAGCCAGTACGACTATGAGCAATTGACCGCCGAATTTACCTTTGAAGCGTTTGACGCTAAAAAGATTGCTCGGGTTGCTCAAGAAGCAGGAATGCGCTACATCGTCATCACTACAAAGCACCACGATGGCTTTTGTCTCTTTCATACCAAAACAACGTCCTACAACTCAACGAACACCCCGTATGGAAACGACATTGTTAAAGAATTAGCAGAGGCGTGCAAAGAACGTGGCCTTGGCTTTGGGATCTACTTCTCTTGGATCGATTGGCACTACCCCCACGCCCTCCCCATCTCCGCCCATAACTCTGATATAATCACCCCCCTGCACCAAGCGCTCAACATCGCCCAGCTCACTGAACTGTTGACCAACTACGGACCGATCTGTGAGTTGTGGATGGATATGGGCGCTCCCAGTGAAGAGCAATCGAAAGAGGTTTCATCATTACTAAAGCGCCTTCAACCCCAGTGCATGATCAACGGGCGTATCTGGAACGACTTTCAAGATTTCCTGACGATGGGGGATAACCAAATCCCCACGCTCCCACTAAACTGCCCGTGGCAAACTCCCGCTTCAATCTATAAAGAAACGTGGGGGTACCGCTCGTGGCAGGAGCGTGGTGATGTCCATGAAAAAATAGCCGAACTTACCCAAACTCTCCGCCAAGTCCGTTCGATGGGGGGAAACTACCTGCTTAACATCGGCCTCAAAGGCGATGGCTCAATCGTCCCCTTCGAAGAAAAAGTCCTTTTGGGAATTGGTAAGAACCTTCAGCGGGAACCACTCTCTGTTGAACCATCACCCCTGCCCTTTTTGCCCTTGACCGTAGGGACTCCGAGCAAAGGGGCGTTACTCTACCGCTACAGTGGCAGTCACTACTATACGTACAAACCAATCCCCACCACCCTTCGGTGGAGCATTACGGTTGAAGAGTCGAAGAGCTACTCCCTCTTCTGGGAAACTGAAACACCCATTGACGCTGAACAAAAAGTTCGGGTGATGGTTGGTAGCACAGTGTGGTACGCCACCCTCCAAAAAGAACAACGGACAGGAATTTTTAGTGAGCGCCTGTTCCTTGAACGAGGCGAATACACCATTGAAGTAAGCACCGTTGGTGAGCCTCTTACTCGGGCTGAGCTTCGCTATCCATCTTTGCAATTGACGATAAAGGAATAACCCATGAAAGGACGCATTTTTGTTGGTGGGCTCCACCACGAGTCTGCTACGTTTAACCCGATTATTACCAATCGAGAGGAAATTTGGGTAACCCGGGGTGAAGAGCTTCTAATTAAGCGCCAAAACTCCGTCAGTGGAATCATCCAAACCCTCATTGCTGCGGGGTATGAAGTCATTCCATCCCTCGTTGCCCGAGCAGTTCCTAATGGTGTGTGGGAGCGGGCGTACTACGAAGAACTTAAAGCGGAGCTTCTCGAAGACTTAAAGTGCGCTGGGACAATCGACGCCCTCTGCCTCTCGCTTCACGGCTCGATGAGGGTTGAAGGCATTGGCGAAGCGGAGCAAGATCTCTTAGGAGCAATTCGAGAACTCCACCCCAATACGCTGATCATCACCTCCCTCGATATGCACGCCACTCTCACCCGAAGGATGAAAGCCCTCGCCGATGGATTTGTCGGATATAAGTGCGCCCCCCATACTGACACGTATGAGACGGGCATTCACGCTGCCCTTATGACGATCCGAAGTTTAGAGTCAAAGAAGCGACCAACGATGGCCGCAGTACGCATCCCAATGCTCATCGCTGGAGAGCAGAGTGAAACAAGTGTTGAGCCGATGAAATCTCTCATCAAAGAGCTCCGAGTACGGGAACAACAAGCAGGAGTTCTCTCGTGCTCCTACCTTCTCGGCTTTCCCTGGGCTGATGGACCAGAGAACGGGGTACACGCTGTCGTGGTCACCCAAGATAACCAAGCCCTCGCCGATTCCCTTGCCAAAGAACTCGCCAACCTCTTTTGGAACCGACGAGCGGAGTTTGGCTTCTACAATGAAACCCACCTCCCTGAGGTGGCAATTGAAGCGACAAAAGAGTCGTTAGCTGATGGGGTGTACCCGGTTGTGATCAGCGACAGTGGTGATAATCCTACAGCAGGATCAAGCGGGGACGTAACAAACTTTCTCCATCTTCTCTTAGCTGATCCAACCCTCTCAGCTCTCGAGCCTCCACTAATCTATCAAGGCTTTTACGACCCCAACATCGTTGAGGAGGCCCAGGAGGCG
>Ga0265293_10012845_pt1 | contig 11000 bp, 10 predicted proteins | sample Munlanlewell138R_FD_192505 | JGI IMG/M metagenome (GOLD analysis project Ga0265293, IMG submission 192505) | Leachate microbial communities from a municipal landfill in Southern Ontario, Canada - Leachate well 138R | ecosystem: Engineered > Solid waste > Landfill > Unclassified | place: Canada... | reverse complement strand
AGAAAAGGTAAGATTGTTCACGTCGGGGGCTTAGTTTTTGTTGGTGTGGGAACTTACATTTTCTAAGATCCCCGACTCTTTTTCCAGCCGGTCAGATTTTTTCTACACCCTTAAATGCGAAGAGCCGCTTTAAACGCATTTTTTACACAACTCAGACAGGCAATATGATTAATGGGTAACGCTTTTTTTATCACCGGAACCGACACCGATGCAGGGAAAACCACCGTCGCGGCGGGATTGCTCTGTGCAGCACGCCGACAGGGGTTCAGCACCTTGGCTATCAAACCCGTCGCCTCGGGCTGTGATTTAACCCCGCAGGGGCTACGCAATAACGACGCACTGGCACTAGCACAGCAATCCAGTATCAAACTGCCCTACGCGCAAATTAACCCTTTTGCTTTTGCCCCGGCGATTGCACCACATCTAGCTGCACAACAGGCTGACGTAAAGTTAGACGTGGCCACCTTGCAACAGGCGTGCCTGCAGGTCGTTAACCAACAGGCTGACTTGACGGTAATTGAAGGCGCAGGCGGTTGGCTTGTACCCATATCTGCTAGCCAAACCATGGCGGATTTAGCAAAAGCATTGCAGTTGCCGGTCATTTTAGTGGTGGGTGTGCGCTTGGGCTGTATCAACCATGCGCTCTTAACCGCAGAAGCCATTGCTCGAGATGGCTTAACGCTAACTGGCTGGATCGCCAACTGCCTAGACCCTACTATGCCTGCTCTGGCAGACAACCTTATCAGCCTAGAACAGCATCTTAAGTCCCCATGTTTGGCTCAGGTCCCATGGGTGGCCGATGGCAATATCGAGCACATTGCAGAGCATTTCTCAGCGCAAATACCGCAACTGCTCGCTGTATCAGGTCAAGATTGAGTCTTTTTAATAAATCAGGTCATCAAAGCTCAATCAATGGCGCTTCTTCATCACCAACCAAGTGACGCAACCCGCGCAGTAGTTGGTTTTCTTCCATTAAACCCAGCTGCAGCACGTTTCTTAAACTCTGCGTAATTCTGCTGCTGTAGCCGAGATCATTAATCAATGAACTGGCCTGCAGGCTATCAAGCTGTTGTTTACGCACTTCAGAAAAAATACGCTGACGAAACTCAGTATCAAACTTTGCTGCCTGTGCATCCAACCACTCCAAACGATTGCGCCAAATATCATCGGGCAAATCCAAGCGACTCACCTCACGCACTTGTCGTAGCACCCAAAGTAAATGACGGCGCAAATCCAAATAATGGTTATGCACGTAAGAGCGATCATCACGCAGATAACGACCCAGATTTTTTTGTAAATGTTTGGCATCTTTTACCGCGTCTACCAGCTGCAACGCTGCCAACTGGCAGGTCAGCAAAAAGCTTTGATGCTCCTCATCCATATCCACGGTCAAACGGCTCATAAAACTCAGTAAATCCGAGTAAACGCCTTTGATATGCCTCTGATACAGCAGTTCTGCGTCCAAACCCGTGACATCATCCGGGCGCGCATTAAGACAAGCCTCATCGACTCGTGAAGCAGTCAATTGCGTTACTGGTTGATACAGCGCGTGACAGATCACCTCCAGACTCAAACGCCCCAAGTGCTGTAATTCTTGCACCACCGCACGCGAAGCCGTATCGGCAGAAGTTAAGGCTGAATCACTTAAGTAGCGCGCTTTAGTAACAGGCACAACCTGCTGCACCGGCAACGCAGGTTCGGCTAATTTCTTGTCAGTAATCAACACCGCTGGCTCAACCGGATCAGGCAAAAAGCGTAATAAAGCCTGCTCTAACCAGTGCTGAAGCGGCCAAAAAATAGCCACACCCGTCAGGTTAAAAATAGTTTGGAACAGGGCTAGTTGCAGCAACGAATTACCACCAGTCATGATGGTTTGTACCAGCCATAACAAGGGCGTGAGCAACACGAAGGTCACCACACCGGTAACTATGTTAAACAGCGTGTGCACCAGCGCCAAACGTTGTCCACTGCGATTACCGCTGAGCCAGCCCATAATAGCCACATTAATACTGCTGCCGACACTGCCGCCAATAGCGATCGACATGCCCTGCCATAATTCAATTTGTCCTGCCGCCAAAGCTGCCAGTACCAACATGAGCGTCGCGTGGCTCGACATCAACATCGCCGTTAATGCCATCCCCATTGCCACAAAAATCAGCTGTCCAACATAGCCGGTCTTAATCTGCTCGGTTAAGTCTAAGCTGCCACCCAGATCAGCAAAGCCGCCTTTCATCTGCTCAACGCCCATAAAAATAAAGGCAATGCCAAATATAATACGCCCCGCTGCTTTACCTTTATCGCCTTGAAAGCCGGCCAAAACACCAAACACCAACATGGGTAACGCCAAGGGCGACAGGCTCACGTTTTGTCCGGCAGCGGCCAACAACCACATGCCGCCACTTGTGCCTAAGTTAATGCCCAATAAAATTGAGATGCCACCAGCTAACTGAATGAGTCCCGTACTGATAAAGGCGATGGTGAGCATGGACATCAGGGTGGTTGACTGCAGAACCATGGTGCCAACCATGCCAAACAGAAAACCCTTAAACTGTGTGGCTGTACTGCGCTCTAGCCACTGCTCAAGCTTACCGCCGGCCAGTTGCTTAAGCCCTTCTTCCAAACACTGCATGCCAAACAAAAATAACGCGACCCCAGAACTCAGGCGCAACCACGCCGTGCTGTACCAGAAACTTATCGACAGCACTATGACAGCGAGTAGCAGGAAAAAGTATTTTTTGGTTGTTGGCATTATTCAGTTTGACCATAGAAATTCTGTCGGCTGCATGCATTATCACTCATTTTGCACGCCCAAACCAAGAAAGGCCGCGCTCCCAAGGGAGGCGGCCTTAAACAAACTTGATTTAAATTTACTGTTCGGCTTTATAACCCGATTTGGTACAGCCTAGGCAACGAACAAAAGCGGCCTTGCCCGGTTCGACCACCAAGGCTTTACCGGCTTTATCCACTGTGCCGCTTAAAGCCGTAAAAGGTAGGGTAACAACAAACAAGCCTGTACCTATTACAGTACCCGCGATTAAAAACGGGCGAGCAATCACAGCATCTGCAACCATGGCGTAGGCTTCAGGAGTATCAGTGTCGTACTCTGGATTACCACTTGGGTTGCCCCCCGCCATCGCAGGTAACGAACCCAGGCCCATAACTAAGGCAAGTGCAGCAGCGATTACACGAAATAAGCTCATAACAGCGTTCCTTCAGCAGTTTATTGATAGACAATTTAACTATATAGACGACCGATTGTTTTGTCAGCGCATAGTTGTTTTTTCAACTAACTAATTACCACTTTCGCCAAGTACATCAAAGATTAACGCTGACATTTTGTACAGTACACGCTGGAACGCTGACCTAGCTTGACCTCTTTTAACTCTGCACCACATTTTAAACAGGGCTGCCCAGCACGACCGTAAACAAACAGCTTTTGTTGAAAATAACCCGGTTTGCCATCACCACCAACAAAGTCTTTCAGTGTCGTGCCGCCTTGTTCAATGGCGGCAGCTAAGATGCGTTTGATTTCATCCACCAATAACACGCAGCGTTTTGTGCTGAGCGTGCCGGCGGCTTTACGTGGATCAATACCCGCCGCAAACAGTGCTTCACTGGCGTAAATATTGCCCACGCCAACCACCACGGCGTTATCCATAATAAAGGGCTTGATGGCTTGTTTGCGCCCCTGCAGACGCGCATGCAAATACTCCGCATCAAAGTCAGCACTTAAGGGCTCTGGGCCAAGCTTAAGCAACAGCGGATGTGCCGCCAGCTCGGTCGTCCACAGCATGGCACCAAAACGGCGCGGGTCGGTGTAGCGCAGCATCTGCCCTGAGGCCAATTCAATATCCACATGGTCGTGTTTGGCAATGGGTTCATCGTGCGGCACTAGACGCAGGCTGCCGGACATGCCCAGATGACAAATCAGCGTGCCTACTTCTGCGTGCAACAATAGATACTTGGCGCGGCGCTCGATCTTGGTAAAACGCTGTCCTGACAGGCGCACATCCAAATCATCTGGAATAGGCCAGCGCAAGCGTGCATTGCGTACCACCACGCGTACCACCTGCTGATTGAGCAAGTGCGGCTCAACCCCGCGGCGGGTGGTTTCTACCTCGGGCAGTTCAGGCATTAGCGGACAAAGGTTTCAAAGCGGCTTTTCAACTCAGGCAGCTCCATAATCACCTGATCACCAGACTGCAAAGGTCCGACGCCTGCGGGTGTGCCGGTGAGGACAACATCGCCGGGCTGCAAGGAAAACTGTCCGGCAATGTGTTGAATCAGCGGCACAATCGCATGCATCATCTCACTGCTATTGCCCTGCTGACGCACCTCACCATTCACAGTGAGGCGCACTTGAATGTTATTGGTGTCGCTGACGGCATCGCTGCTGACAAAAGGCGCGAGCACGCAAGCTCCATCAAAGCTTTTGGCTACTTCCCATGGCCAGCCTTTTTTCTTTAGCTCGTCCTGCACATCGCGCAGAGTTAAATCCAGCGCAGGCGCGTAGCCAGATATGGCATCTAGGACTTCTTCTTCGTTGGGACGCTTAGATAAAGGTTTACCAATTAGTACAGCGATTTCGATTTCAAAATGCACCGCGCCGCGATCCTGCGGGATATTAAAGCCATTCACCGGGCAAACCACTGAGCTGCCGGGCTTGATAAACAACAGCGGCTCATCGGGGACGGGGTTGTTAAGTTCTTTGGCGTGCTCAGCATAGTTACGCCCTACACACACCACTTTACCCATGGGGTAGTGAATATTAGTGCCATCTTGATATTGATGTTGGTAACTCATTTTTGCTTACCTTCTTTAATTCGCTGGTGAAATTGGCTTAGGTGTCAGTCGCAAGCGATGCATATTCCGTAAAGTCGCCGTGAATACATCCCTGTAGGCTCCACGGCGGCATCCATGCCGCCAAGGCTTTATTCCATATACAACGCTCGCGCCCAATTAGCTTTAGCACTGCCTGAGAGTTTTGCTGCGTGGGGCTTGCACTGCTCTTAATGTTGCGAGCATGGCGTATATCTAAGCAAAGCCTTGGTCGCCAAGGATGGCGACCGAGAGCCTACATGGACGTACTTGCGGCGTCTTTGCGTGACGTGCGCCATGCTCGCAACCTGCACAATATGCACACCTCATCAAACAGCAAAAATCTTCCCCGGATTCATAATACCGTTCGGATCGAACACGGCTTTAACTGCTTTCATTAAGGCGATTTCTTCAGCACTGCGGCTGTAATGCAGGTAATCCCGCTTGGTCATACCCACGCCGTGTTCGGCAGAAATTGAGCCGTTGTATTTCTGTACTGTTTCAAATACCCACTGATTGACCGTGGCGCACTGGGCGAAAAACTCGTCTTTATCCATAGATTCAGGCTTAAGAATATTTAAATGCAGGTTACCGTCGCCAATATGGCCAAACCAAACCACTTCAAAATCAGGGTAATTTTTAGCGACAATCTCATCAATATCACGCAAAAACGCTGGAACTTTGCCAACTGTTACTGAAACGTCGTTTTTGTATGGCGTCCAATGGGCAATGGTTTCGGAAATATATTCGCGCAACTTCCACAGATTTTCTAACTGCTGCTCGCTCTGGCTCATCACGCCATCCAGCACCCAGCCTTCTTCCATACAGTGCTCAAATACCACCAACGCCTGATCCATCACCTCTTCGCTTGCGGCTTCAAATTCCAGCAGCGCATAAAACGGGCATTCAGTATCAAAGGGTGCAGGTACATCGCCACGCGCTAACACTTTTGCCATGGCTTTATCGGAGAAAAACTCAAACGCTGTGAGGTCTAGTTCTTTTTGAAAAGCGTGTAACACCGGCATGATGGAATCGAAATCAGGTGTACCCAGCACCATAGCGGTAAGATTTTTCGGTGCACGGGTCAAACGCATAGTAGCTTCAACTACAAAGCCAAGCGTGCCTTCTGCACCAATAAACAACTGACGTAAATCATAACCGGTGGCATTTTTTATCAAATCCTTGTTGAGCTCTAACAGCTCACCTTTGCCGGTAACCACTTTAAGACCAGCGACCCAGTCGCGGGTCATGCCGTAGCGAATCACCTTGATGCCGCCGGCGTTAGTGCCAATATTGCCGCCAATCTGGCTGGAGCCGGCTGAAGCAAAATCTACCGGATAATACAAGCCCTGCTCTTGGGCAAACTGCTGCAGCTGCTCGGTCACTACACCCGGCTCACAAACCACGGTGCGATCCATCTCGTTAAACTCAAGGATACGATTCATATAGTCAAAGGACACCACCACTTCACCATTGGCAGCCACCGCCGCGGCAGACAAGCCTGTGCGCCCACCAGACGGCACGAGCGCGATGTTACGCTCATTGGCCCAGCGTACAATGGCCTGCACCTGCTCGACACTGCGCGGAAAAGCAATCGCCATGGGGGCTGGGGTGAAATGTTTGGTCCAGTCGATACCGTGACTGGCTAAGGAGTCGGTATCAGTTAAGAGCTTGCCGTTATCAACAAGTGTTTTAAGCTCTTCAATCAGGGCTTGATGGGTCATTGTGTTACTCTCAGTTTTTTCATCACGGCCCTGAGTAAACTTCAAGGCAAAAAAGTTTAGGTTAGTTGTAGAATTATACAGGCACAGAGGAAATCATGCTGACTTTACTCTGGCTTATGATAGCATAGACACCCCGCTAATCGCGCACCCTGCCGATTCCCGGGCCGGTCTTTTTAGTCACCGTTCCGGCCAGCATTGACTGTCCGTTTCATTGAACACTTCAGGACAACAGGTTTACGCAGATGAGTAAGACATCGCTTGATAAAAGCAAAATTCGCTTTCTTCTTCTTGAAGGAGTACACCAGAACGCTCTCGACACACTGAAAAAAGCGGGCTACTCCAACATTGAATACATAACCGGCGCATTACCCGAAGATGAGCTGAAAGAGAAAATTGCTGACGCTCACTTTGTTGGCATTCGTTCTCGTACCCAGCTTACTGAAGACATTTTTGAGTCCGCTAAAAAGCTAATTGCTGTGGGTTGCTTCTGTATTGGTACTAACCAAGTCGACCTAAACGCAGCGCGCGAACGCGGCATTGCTGTATTTAACGCGCCCTACTCCAACACCCGCTCAGTCGCAGAGCTGGCCATCGGCCAAGCCATCATGCTGATGCGTGGTATTCCTGAGAAAAACGCTGACTGTCATCGTGGCGGCTGGATGAAAAGTGCTACTGGCGCTTACGAAGTGCGCGGCAAAAAGCTCGGTATTATCGGCTACGGCTCCATTGGTACGCAGCTGTCCGTACTGGCTGAAGCCATGGGCATGCAGGTGTACTTCTACGACGTAGTTACCAAATTACCCCTAGGTAATGCAGTGCAAGTGGGTAGCTTAAATGAACTACTGGCTATGTCTGATGTAGTTTCATTGCATGTGCCACAACTGCCTTCCACTCAGTGGATGATTGGCGAAGAGCAACTGCGCGCCATGAAAAAAGGCAGCATTCTGCTTAACGCAGCGCGCGGCACGGTGGTGGTTATCGAAGCCCTCGCCGAAGCGATAACAAGCGGTCACTTAGCCGGTGCAGCCATTGATGTGTTCCCTGTTGAGCCACGTGCCAACGGCGAGGAATTCACCAGCCCACTGCGCGGTTTGGATAACGTTATTTTGACCCCGCACATCGGCGGCTCAACCCAAGAAGCGCAAGCCAATATTGGTTTTGAAGTAGCCGAGAAGCTGGTTAAATACAGTGACAACGGTACGTCGGTATCCTCGGTTAACTTCCCCGAAGTAGCGCTACCCTCACACCCAGGCAAGCATCGTATCCTGCATATTCACAAGAATATTCCAGGTGTAATGGGTGCGATTAACAAAGTCTTTGCTGATAACAACATCAACGTTTACGGTCAGTTTTTACAAACCGACGATAGCGTTGGCTATGTGGTGATTGATATTGCCGCTGAGCACTCTGAATTGGCGCTGAGCAAACTACAGGAAGTTGAAGGCACTATGCGTTGCCGGATTCTGTACTAAGCCAGTCACGCGCGGGTGATCACCTTACCCGCGCGTCTGTTTAATCTCACAAAAACCTCTCAATAAAACTAAACTCTTGTTGTCGGTAATGCGCCTGCTCATTGACTAAGTGATGCCCAGCGCCCGGCAAAATGCAGAGTTCAGGTTGCTTAAATTTATCTTCGAGCACGTTTAAATTGTGCTGCCAGTCAACCGTCTGATCGCCATCTCCTTGAATAATTATCGGGCTTACTTTTTTTGCTTGTGCCTTTTCTATTTGTGGAATCCAACGCGATAAAGCACCCACCCAAGCCGTGGGCAGCACATTCGCTTGCAGCGGATCGCGCTGCAAAAACTCAACAAAATCTTTATCCGTCGAATTATTGGTGCGCTGCCTAGGCACCTGCTTAACAAAAGGACGTAGGCTTTGATAGAGCAGTTTCGATTGGCGCCAAGCTCGCGGACGCACCAAAGGCGCAAAGAGTATTAAGCGGCCTATTTCCGACAATGGCTGCTGGTTCAGCGCATAATCCAGCGCAATAGCTCCACCCATACTTTGTCCCGCCAAGTGCCAAGGCGCAGGCAAAGATAACTGCTGTGCCACCTCAAACAGCGCCGCCAATACCGCTTGGTACTCAGAAAACTCAGAGATACTGGCGCGCGCACCCGTAGACAACCCATGCCCTGGCAGATCACAACTCAGCACGGCAAAATTATTCTTCAGTGCCCAGCGAAATAAATGTCCGTACAATCCCATGTGATCATAGTAGCCATGAAGCACAATCAAGGTCGCCACTGCGCGCTGCGGTATAAAATAGTGCACTGCTAGCTGATAATTAAGCACTTTCATACGCCCAAGGCGCTGCTCTATATTGCTCGGTTTAAAATCCAGCCGATAGAAATCACGCCAGTTTTGTGTCCAAGCGGGCTCGACCTGTTTGGAAAACAGTTCGGGCAAAGCACTTTGAGGATTTAAGCTGATAAAATCAGGTTTCATAGGCATTATATTCATCTGCGACAATTTGTTCGTTTAGTTAGCACTGACGACCTGTCACTCTAAGCAAGTTTCTCAAGCATAGCGCACTTATTTTAAATGATTAAAAAATTTCTTATTGGTCTAGTAACTCTACTCTGGGTAGGTGTTTTACTCAGTGCGCTCTGGTGGTACAACAACACCTACATTCGTACTGAGTTTTTTGCTGGCCAAGAATTGCACTTACCAAAAAATATTGCTGGTTCCGGTCCTATTCGTTTGGTGCATTTCTGGGATCCTAGCTGTCCATGCAATCTGGGCAACCAACAACACCTAGGGGAACTGATTCGTGATTACGCTGACAGCGTTGATTTTTATCATGTACAGATGCCCGGCAGTAACGGCCACCTACCTAAAACATTAACCGCCTTGCAACCTATAAATATCGAAGTCAATACCGATATTTTACCCGCCAGTCCTGCCGTTGCTATTTGGGATGAATTTGGCCGACTTGCTTACTTTGGCCCCTATAGTGAAGGCGCTGTTTGCAACTCCAGCAATAGCTTTGTAGAGCCCGTTCTTGAGGCGCTCAAGCAAGGTCGCTCGGTGTTAGCTGGCAGTAATCTAGCTGCTGGATGCTTTTGTACTTGGCAACCCTCACTCTAGTGCGACAAATGTGCTAGTCTTTGAATCTACCACCTGTTTCTAAGCACAAAACTGAGAGTCGTATATGGAACCCCATCCGCTTTACCAGAAGATTTTGCGCGAGCATCATCTTTTCCAACCACTCACTGAAACACAACTTGCCAAATTGCTGGAAGAAAGCCAGCTGGTTAACTTAGAGAAAGATGAGTATGTGTTTCATCAGGGTGAGCCCTGCGTAAATTTTGGTTTCGTTATTTCCGGCAGCATTAAAATTTACCGCCTAACCCCAGACGGCCAAGAAAAAGTTTTTGAAGTTGTAGGCGATCGCAAGACCTTTGCCGAAGCCATGATGTTTATGGATCACCAGCAATACGTAGCTACTTCACAGGCCGTAATGCCAACACAAATGTTGCTCATACCCAACACGAGCTATAAAGGCCTGATTAAAGAAAACAGTGAGCTCTCCACAGCCCTACTAGCTGCGCTTTCTATTCGATTGCATCAGCGTCTGAATGAGATTGAAATCCTGTCGTTAAAAAACGCTACCCATAGAGTTATTCGTTACATCCTTTCACAAGCGCTAGGGTCCTGCAGCAGCTGCCAAACACCCAGTTTTGAGCTGCCTATAGCCAAGCGTTTAATCGCTGGGCAACTGTCGATCCAACCAGAAACCTTCTCACGCATTATTCATCACCTAAGCCACGAAGGGATTATCCGTGTCGAAGGTCGTTTAATCTGTATTCTGGATCGTGAGCGTCTGGAAAAGTACGAATAATCTTTGATTGCTATCAAGCTATTTTAGCTGGCTAACGTGGCATATTTGTATGCACGCTTTAAACAGGGGTGAACACAATGGCCACGTGTCTTTATTGCCAACAAGATAATCCAGACGCTCTAGTGAGCTGCCAACACTGTGGTATGGCACTGCCGCAGCAGCAAAAACAACGCGCTGCCCAACGTTTAGTGCGTTTTAAATGGTTTGTTATTGCCCTAACGATTTTCTGCGCCATCATGATTATCTGGCTACCACGCTCGATGCCGAGCTAGGCTTAACCTCCACCACGCTTTGGGAATAAACGCCAAAATGGAATGCCCCCCTAAAGTTGGACTGCTTCAACTCTAGGAGATGAAGCTATGTCTAAACCGAAACATGACAGCCGCTTTCAGTTAAAAGCGGTTCAGGGGTTTCTGGCCAGTGGTTTAAATGCCACGCAGTACTCCCAACAAAACAATTTATGCCGCAGTACTCTGTGTTCTTGGGTTCGACGTTACCAAGAGCACGGCAAAGCAGCCTTTAAGGTTAAGCACAGCGTAGCAACTCGCTATACTAAGGACTTTAAGCTTTCTGTCCTTAAGACAATGCAAGCGAAAAATCTAACCAAAAAAGCC
>Ga0265293_10012844_pt1 | contig 11001 bp, 7 predicted proteins | sample Munlanlewell138R_FD_192505 | JGI IMG/M metagenome (GOLD analysis project Ga0265293, IMG submission 192505) | Leachate microbial communities from a municipal landfill in Southern Ontario, Canada - Leachate well 138R | ecosystem: Engineered > Solid waste > Landfill > Unclassified | place: Canada... | reverse complement strand
AGAATTTAATAATACATTTTCAGAACCTTTAGATGATCAAGTAGTTGAAGCTGTAGTTTTAAGCTGCGACAGGGCTATAGAGAGCTTTTTAGAACATCAGAGACGATTGACTAATGAGGACAATTTAAGCGGCTCAGAAAGCCCCCTAAGAGCTACAGGCTATAATTACAGAAATAGTACCTTGATTGATATGCTTGACATTACTGAAGAGGAGCAAAGGCATCTAAAAACGATTATAGGCACTAATGAGAGGTATCGAAGGAGTAATATCAAAAGAACACCAAGGAATGAGAATGGACTAACATCTAGACAGCAAAAGAAAAGAGATAATATTGAAGCTGTTGAAGAATTAGCAAGGCAGGGCTTTAAACAAGTAGAAATAGCAAAGAAATTAGGATTAAATCAATCTAATGTATCAAGAATATTGAATAATAAGTATTAATAAAATATGCGTGAAATGCGCTTTATAAAATGTGTATTTGTAAATCTGGAGATAAAATTAGTAATAGTTAAAAATAATGTGCTATGAATCACCTAAATATATTAATAACATCAATTATTATTATTTTAGTTGTATTAGAACAATGAACATAAAAAATACTATATTCATTAACATAACTGAGTGATTGTGATAGAATTATTTATATAATTATGATATTTGTCAGATAATGAGAATCACAATAAGGCTTTAAAAGTAGGATGGAGCAATAAAAAAATACTGGTGAAAAAAGCTATGTTAATACATTTGTAATAAATGGATGACTTGTTTAAATTTAATAAAAAATATTCGTCTAACAATAATATGGAAAATTGGATAATTGCAGGAATAATAGGAGAAAGAGTTTAGTAGTAAGGAGGCTAATGTAGAAAGATTTAGTTTGCATTGTTCCAAGGATTATATAAGTTACTTCCAAACCTTAGTTTGAGAATATAGATTCTATAATAAAACTTGCAGATATAGAGGTGATTTCTAAATGGATACTGTATTAATCAGCTTAATTACAAGTTTAATAGTGAGTTTAATTACTTTTACTTTAGGAGTAAAATCAGGGAAAAATCAATCAGATAGACAGCAACTAAAGGAGTTCTATAAAAAAATGACAGTGCATTTCCAAGAATTAAAACATGGATTAGATTCCTATAATCCAAAAACATGGAGACATTTTAAGGATAGTAATCACAACTACAGCCCCTTGATTAAAAGTATGGTTGCTAATGGAGATATTATAGAAATCAATAAAAAAATAGCTATAAAAGCCGAAAAACTTGAAAAAGATGCTTTAATTGTTGGGTGGAAGTTTTATGATAAATTTCAAGAGTTATTTGATATTGCTCTCGAAACTATTGAACAATATGAAACTCTAAATTATAGTAATACTGGGAATCAATATAAGATTAAAAAAGATATAACTGGAAGAGCTTATAGGAATTATTATCTTGGGATTCTTTTTAATAAGACTCTTCTTAAAAAAGAGTTGGAATCATTAGAGAGGGAGCGGGACTTAGGTCTAAATTTTAGGCACCATGAAGGCTCGAAAATTGTTTATTCACTATTGCTATATCCAGATGATTTCAATAAGATTGATATTAATGATGTATTACTAGAAATCAACGAAAAAGCTATTAAAGAAATAGAAGGTTTGGAAGAAATATTAATAGAATTTAATAGTCTTAGTAAAAGATTAGATGATTTAATTAAATTAACAGCTAAAAGAACTAGGGATCCACATACATTTATTGAAACTGTTGTAGGGGCTATAGTAGATATTTTTAGAATTTAGTATTTGAATATCAAAGGAATCTATTACTTACACATTGATTTTTCATGATTAATTTAATAGGTAAGGAGTGTTATAATATGACAATTAACACTAAAAATGATAATACTTTTGAGTCGCAATTGTTTTCGATAACGACTATTATTAGAAGTTATTTAATTATAGATGGTAAAACTTACTCTTCACAAGGTTCAGGTTTTTACTATAATCAAGTAAGTCCTTCTGACCCCAATAAAAGTGGACCACAATGGTACAGGGTGGATAAATTTTGGCTTGTAACAAATAGGCATGTGGTGCTCACTGAAATAGATGGAGTAGAATATATTCCTGATAGATTTGATTTTTTTATTAGAGAGAATATTAATGGACTTATTCAATGGAAGCCCATCAGTTTAACTCGAGCACAATTATTATCATCGTTAAAGCTTCATAAACAAAATGAAATTGATGTTGCACTAGTTGAAATTTCTCCATATATACAGGAAATTATCGATGAAATTTCAGGAAAACCTGAAATTCAAAATATATATTTGCCATCAGCGCTTTCAAATACAAATTTACCAGAAAATCAACCTCTTAGTATTGATGTTACCAGTGATATTATTGTGGCAAGTTATCCACAAGGATTTTACGATAAGCTGAATAAGTTCCCAATCGTGAAGTCAGGCATCATCGCTTCAGCATGGGGGTATAATTTTAACGGGTTACCAATATTTCAAATTGACGCTCAACTTTTTCCAGGCTCATCTGGAGGTTTAGTTATCAGTAAGCCCACTAATATTGCCATGATAGATGGAAATCTGAAGTATAACAAAATAAAACAATTTGTTTTTCTTGGTGTATATTCAGGTGAGTTTAAATGGTATGAAAATATAGATATAGGAGGCAATATAATTAGGATGGGGAATTCATATGGGTTGGGAAATGTATGGTATTCATACTTAATCCCGGAGATAATAAGTGATGGTGTAAAATTTCACCCATCTTATTTATAAGTTTAATGAGAGTATGAGAGATGTGCGTTTTTCCTATTATTTATGACATAAAAGTGATTATATTGTAATCATAATAAGTATATATAAGATTTTAATTTGTTAAGTTAAAAGAAACAATTTTATGACACATAATTTATTTTCATCGTCGTTTTGGTATATTAGAACGATCTAATGAGGGGAGCATAATGTTTGAAAGATTAAAGAAATGGAAAACGGGTTTAAATATTATTATCGGCTCATTATTTGGTGCTTTTATAGGCCATCCAATGCTATAGATATTTTGATTATAAAAAACATCCTAATTTATATGAAATACAATCTGTATCTTGTGTACGAGTGTTCTAATATATGGTTTAGGTGCTGGTATAGTTATATTCATTGTTATTATTATCAACTTCTTAATAAAAAGAAAATGAGAAGCAATTGGTTTTGAATTTATGGGTTTATACAACGCATTTTTTATATTACATTTCGTATGATTCTTATATTGAGTTTGACATATTTATTAATATGACAAACTCACTAAAAACGGGATAAGCATTGATATATCAACATTAAAGCTACCTTTATGGCTAGCTTGTTTTTTATTTACACTATTGAGTTTATCATAAGATATGATAAAATAGAGATAAGTAAAACTAGTAATCGGCAGCGAAGGTAACTGTGATCATGAAAATAAGTATTATTAATTCATTTTAAGGCGAGGTTGATTGTGTATGAAAGCGGTTGAACCAATCCGTGATCCAAGAAAAATAAATGCCATGAAACGGTATTTAAAAGGAAAGAGTGTCAGAGATTATGCATTGTTTGTTGTAGGAACTAATGTTGCATTAAGGATTTCGGACTTGTTAGATTTAACTTGGGATGATATCTTGGATGAAAGTGGGAATTTTAAGATTTTAATCCTTAAAGAAGGGAAAACTCAGAAAATTAGAAATATAAAGTTAAACCAAAGCTCTAGAAAGGCCATAGGAGAGCTTTTAGAGACATTAGATACCTATGATATGGATGACTATATATTTAAGTCTAGAGAAGGCGATAACAAGCCTATCTCACGTCAACAAGCTCTAAACATATTAAAAGATGCAGCAGAGTCGGTTGGGGTAAAAGAAAACATAGGAACTCACTCTTTAAGAAAAACTTGGGGATATCATGCATGGAAGAGTGGATATAATCCTGCCCTGATCATGGAGACACTTAATCATAGTAATCTAAGCGTAACAAAAAGGTATCTAGGAATTAGACAAGATGAAATAAATGATTTATATGATAACTTAAATATATAGGGGGGTTACGCTATGCAAAAGACTATAACATATTTATATCCAGATAGTAAGAAAGCATCTTCTCTTAAAATGTTCCAAGACAGGACCAATCAAATAAGAGCATTTTATTTTACACGTGAAAATATCAAGGAAGTAGAGAAGCTAGAATCGGGTACAAACTATGCTGTATATTTTTTATTTAACGAGGCAGAGGATAATGAGATAACAAAGGTTTATATAGGGCAATCAAGAAATGGTGCTAATAGAATGTTATCACATGATAAGTCAAAGACGTTTTGGTCATTTTGTATTATGTTTGTAACAGACAATAACTCATTTGATGCTATGACAATTGATTATATAGAATATTTTTTTATAAATAAATTAAAGAATAGCAGTTCATACTCATTGGAAAATAAGGATATGCGCACTAGTGAGCCTATTGTAAGCATATATGACAAGCCAAACCTTGAAGCATATATAGAGCAAATCGAATTTTTATTAAAAACAGAAGGGATAGATTTTGATGAGCAGCAGATAACCGAAGACAGTAAATTTTATTATTCAAAGAATAAAAAGCATCATGCTAAAATCTCCATAAAAGAAGGGAAGTTCATACTTCATGCAGGCTCTTTAATAAGAAGTCCAATAGAGTCTTCAAAAAATTGGTCTGATAAAGGAAAATTCTACAATAGATACACGGAGATCGTTAATGATTTATTAAAATATAATAAGGTTACAAAGAAAGATAATTGCTATGAGACCTTGGTAAATCTCTCGTTTAAAAGCCCTTCTATGGTTGCATCTTTAGTAAGTGGAAGAGCAGAAAATGGCTGGTTATTCTTTGAAGGCTTAAATGACTTACGAGACTTAGATGAAAAAGCATAATAATAAAATAGAATCACCTGCTTAAGTATAATCAATTATAAAACTAATCACTAAAATAAGGAGGTTTCTAATGAATAAGCAAGAATTAGCTGCTAAGATTTGGGAAACAGCAAATGAATTACGTGGGAGTATGGAAGCCAGTGAATACAAAGACTATATTTTGGGATTTATATTTTATAAATACTTATCAGAAAAAGAAGTAAATTTTCTACTAAGTAAGAGTTTTGAGAAAGAGGATATAGAAGAGCTTACTGAAGAAGACGAAGAAGATGTTAAGTGGATTTCTAGAACTTTAGGTTATTTTATAGAACCGAAAAACTTATTCCAAAATTGGATTAAAATGGGCTCCGACTTTACAGTTGATAATGTAAGGACAGCCTTATCATCTTTTAATAGAAACATAGACCCAAATAGGAGAAAAATATTTGGTGGTGTTTTTAATACATTAGAACAGGGTCTTTCTAATTTAGGAGATACTGCTACAAGTCAAACAAAGGCTATTCGTCAATTAGTAAGTCTTGTAAATGATGTTCCAACCAGTAATGGAAACTATGATACTTTAGGGTACATCTATGAATACTTAATAAGTCAATTTGCAGCAGGAGCCGGCAAAAAAGCTGGAGAATTTTATACGCCACACGAAGTGTCACTGGTTATGGCAGAAATTATAGCTAATCACTTAAAAGATAATGAAACAATTAAAATATATGACCCTACAAGTGGCTCAGGTTCACTATTACTTAATATAGGTCAAGCTGTAAGCAAATACATTGATGATCCGAATAAGATAAAATACTATGCACAAGAAAAAATCTATAGCACTTACAACTTAACTCGTATGAATTTAGTAATGAACGAAGTATTGCCAGACAATATGATAATCAGAAATGGAGATACCCTAGAGCACGATTTCCCGTATTTTGAAGATAGTGATCCAGAAGGAACTTATGAGCCAGTGTTTGTGGATGCGGTGACTTCAAACCCACCCTATTCTCAGCATTGGGACCCTAAAGATAAGGAACATGACCCTCGCTTTAAATACTATGGTCTAGCCCCAAAAAGCAAAGCTGATTACGCTTTTTTACTTCATAGCTTATATCATCTAAAACAAGATGGTATTTTGACAATCGTCTTGCCACACGGTGTGCTATTTCGAGGTGGAGAGGAAGGAGTAATACGAGAAAAATTAATTAAAGGACATCATATAGAAACAATTATCGGATTACCTCCAAATATTTTCTTTGGTACAGGGATTCCAACGATTGTTATGGTTCTAAAGAAAAAAAGAAGTGAGAGCGATATTCTTTTCATAGATGCTTCAAAGGGATTTGAAAAGCAGGGTAACAAAAATGTATTGCGTTCAAGAGATATTAAAAAGATAGTCGATACTGTTATTAAGCGTAAAGAAATAGATAAGTATTCTTATATTGCTTCTTTAAAAGATATAGAAGATAATGAATACAACCTTAATATCCCACGCTATGTTGACTCTAGTGAAGATGCTGAAGAATGGGATATATACGCTACAATGCTTGGAGGCATCCCTAAAGCTGAGCTTAAGAAGTATGGGGATGTTTGGGATGTAATACCTGGCCTATATGATGACCTGTTTAAAGACTTAAATGAAGAATATGTTGATTTAAGATCAGGTAATATTCATGAACTAATTGAAAAAAGTCAAGGTGCAAATGAATTTAAAAATAAATTTAGTGAAGTTTTTAAAGACTATAACTCTTATTTGTCAGGACAGTTAATTCAAAATACAATGAATATTAGACCAGTTATAATGAAAGAGATACTAACAGACGACTTATTCAGACGTTTTGAAGCAGTTCCATTGATTGATAAATATGAGGCTTATCAAATATTTGATGATAATTGGGTAATAGTATCTAATGATTTAGAAGTATTGCAAAGAGATTCTTTTGAAGCTGTTAGGGCTGTTGACCCAAATATAGTTATGAAGAAGAAAAGTGGAATAATGGTTGAAGAACAAGAAGGATGGAAAGGTCGAATTATACCGTTTGACCTAGTTCAAGAAACCTTATTGAAAGAGGAGAAAGATGAGCTTGATAAGCTAGAGACTCGACAAGTAGAAATACAGGAAGAATTGGCAAGCATAATTGAAACTCTTTCAGAAGAGGATGGCGAATTTAAAGTTTTAAACGATAGCAATGATAAGTTCCTTATCACTAATACTAGAAATGCAATAAATGAATTATTTGAAGATATAGAGACTCCCGAAATGAAAGTTTTAAAAGAATATAATATTCTAGTGAGTAATAAAGCAAAGAAGAAGCAATTATTAGAATTTATGAAGAATAATCCAAGTCTTGATTGGGAGAGTATGGCCCTGAAAAAAGACGGAACTCCTTCAGTAAAAGGTTTAAGAGATTACGAAAGTTATCTTATGCAAAACTATAAGTTCCCAGAGGACACATTTGGGGCTAAATTATCAAATGCCATTGGCCTAATGGATGAAGAAAAAGAGGTTAAAAAAGAAGCTAAAGAGAAAAATGAAGAACTTCATACATTAACCAAAGAAACAATAGAAAATCTAACAGATAAAGAAGCTAAACAACTGTTAAACCAAAAGTGGATTGTACCTATAGAAGTTGGTATAAAATCATTAGTGCCACAATATTTTAGGAACTTAGAAGTTGAGTTGAAAAAACTCAATGATAAATATGCTGAAACTATGAATGATATTCAAACAAATATAAGCAAGTCTAGTCAAGAACTCGTTGAGATGATGAGCCAACTGACTGGAAGTGAAACAGATATGAAGGGGCTTAGAGCATTTCAACAGTTGTTGGGTGGTGAAATTGAATGAGTAGAATGAAACCAGAGGTTAGGTTTAAAGGATTTGAGGATGATTGGTCGAATAGTTTTATGAAAGATGTTGCTTCGTTCTCAAAAGGGAAGGGATATAGTAAGGATGACTTGATATCGAAAGGAGATCCTATTATCCTATATGGTCAAATGTATACAAACTATAGGTTTGTAATTGATACTGTCAAAACTTATGCTAAGCATAAGCCTAAATCAGTAATTAGTACTGGCAATGAGGTTATAATTCCTTCTTCTGGAGAAACATCAGAAGAGATTTCAAGAGCAGCCGCAGTTTCAAAACCTGGTGTTATACTTGGTGGGGATTTGAACATTATTAAACCAAATAATAACATTAGTTCTTCATATTTGGCCATGGCTTTATCTACTAACACGGCTAAAAATCAGATGAGCAATCGTGCTCAGGGTAAGTCTGTCGTTCATTTATATAATGAAGACATTAAAGAGGTTCAAGTATTTTTTCCTTCAATTAATGAACAAAAGAGGATTTCCAATCTTATTAAAGAGCTAGATAATAGTATTGAGTTAAAAAATAAGGAGTTATCAAAGCTAAAACAATTCAAACAGGCTATGCTACAAGAAATATTCCCTAAAGAAGGGGATAGATATCCGAGACTAAGATTTACAGGGTTTACTGATGCTTGGGAACAGCGTAAGGTTAAAGATATATTTAAAGTAACTCGTGGATATGTTCTTGCTGCTACAAAAACTACAAGAGAAAAAACTACTTCTGCACAATATCCTGTCTACTCATCGCAGACTTTGAATCAAGGATTAATGGGCTACTATAAGGATTATCTTTATGAAGATGCCATAACCTGGACAACTGATGGTGCTAATGCAGGAACGGTTAATTATAGGGCAGGTAAATTTTATTGTACCAATGTTTGTGGGGTACTAATATCTGATGAGGGATATGCAAATAAGATGGTTGCGGAAGCATTAAATATGATTGCATGGAAACATGTATCTAAGGTAGGCAATCCTAAATTAATGAATAATGTAATGAGTGAGATTATTATTTCGATACCAAAAAATATGGAAGAACATAAAAAGATTTCACGTTATTTTAGTAAACTAGATAACTTTATCACCATTCATCAGCGTAAATTAGAAAAATTAAAGCAATTCAAGCAAGCCATGTTGAAAAAAATGTTTGTATAAGAAAGGGGGTTAAAAATTGGTATTTAAAAATGAACAATCATTTGAAGATGCATTGGTAAATTTATTAATTAGTCAAAAAGGTTGGGATGAGGTATTGGATAACCCATCTGAAGAAGATTTAATTCAGAACTGGGCAGATATCCTTTTTCAGAACAACAAAGAGAAAGATAGACTCAACAATGTTCCACTAAGTCGCTCAGAAATGAACCAGATAATAGAACAAATTAATGGACTACAGACACCATTAAAGAGAAATGAATTTATAAATGGAAAATCTGTATCAATAAAGCGGGAAAATGAAGAGGATACACTTCATTTTGGTAAAGAAGTTAGTTTAAAAATATATGATAGGCAAGAGATTGCTGCAGGCATGAGTTATTATCAGATAGCCCGACAACCACGATTTACAAAGAAAACATCAATATTACCTGATAGGCGTGGAGATATAATGCTCCTTATAAATGGTATGCCAGTAATTCATGTTGAGTTAAAAAGAAGCGGCACTCCTATAAGTAAAGCTGTCTATCAGATACAAAACTATATGCATGAGCAAGTCTTTACAGGTATCTTTTCACTGATCCAGGTGTTTACAGCTATGACTCCAGAAGAAACAGTTTACTTTGCAAACCCTGGTGAAGCAGAACTGTTCAATAAAGATTATTTCTTCCATTGGGCTGACTTTGATAACGAGCCTGTTAATGATTGGAAGCAGATAGCGGATACGCTTTTATCTATCCCAATGGCACATCAATTGATAGGATTTTATACAATACCAGATACGGCTGATAATGTATTAAAAGTGTTAAGAAGCTATCAAATATACGCAGCTAGAGAGATTGCTAATCGTGTAATAAAAATAGATTGGCATGAAAAAGACCAATTAGGAGGATATATCTGGCATACTACTGGATCAGGAAAAACATTAACTAGCTTTAAATCTGCACAGTTGATTGCTGCATCAGGAGAGGCTGATAAAGTAGTCTTCCTTATGGATAGAATAGAATTGGGAGATCAGACATTAATAGAGTTTAAAAGCTTTGCAGAGTTAGAGGATGAGATACATGGAACAGATTCAACTGTTGACTTAATAAACAAATTAAAGAGCGATAAACCGACTGAGAAATTAATAGTAACCTCAATACAAAAGATGTCTAACATTAGAGAAGACGGAATAGGTAATGCTGATTTAGAACAAATTCAAGCTAAGAAAATGGTTATTATTATAGATGAGTGCCATCGATCAACTTTTGGAGATATGTTAGCTAGAATTAAATATCAAACCTTCCCTAATGCAGTCTATTTTGGATTTACAGGGACACCAATTAAGGAAGAGAATAAGAAAAAAGACAATACGACAGCTACAATTTTTGGTGATGAATTACACTCATATAGCTTAGCCGATGGAATAAGGGATGGCAACGTCCTTGGTTTTGATGTAACGAAGGTTGCTACATTTAGAGATATAGAAATTAGAAAATCTGTAGCATTGATGAAGGCAAAAGCAATAGATGAGAGGGAAGCTATTAATCACCCAGAAAAATCTAAAATTTACTATAAGTATATGGATAAAAAAGAAGTGCCGATGGTAGGTTATAAAACGAAAGATGGGGTTTATAGAAGGGGAATTGAAGACTATATACCTCAATCACAGTACGGAGAAGAGCATAGAGAAAAAGTTGTTAAAGATATATTAAGAAATTGGGTTAGATTAAGTAGAGATGGAAAGTTCCACGCCTTACTAGCAACTAATTCTATCATAGAGGCTATAGAGTATTATCGACTATTAAAAGATAATCCTCTAGACTTAAAAGTAACAGCTTTGTTTGATAAAAACCTAGATTATACTGGCGAAACAATATTTAAACAAGATGGTTTAGTTGAGATTTTAGAGGATTATAATAATATGTTTGACCAGGATTTTTCTATACCAAAACAAGCACAATTTAAAAAAGATATTACTTTTGTTTTTGGTAGTATAGAACCCGGGCACAACGGAAGTTAAGAATCCCTGCGAAAAATGGAAAAACTCCATTGCAAGCACCCCACAAATAATATACCCTT
>Ga0265293_10012843_pt1 | contig 11002 bp, 13 predicted proteins | sample Munlanlewell138R_FD_192505 | JGI IMG/M metagenome (GOLD analysis project Ga0265293, IMG submission 192505) | Leachate microbial communities from a municipal landfill in Southern Ontario, Canada - Leachate well 138R | ecosystem: Engineered > Solid waste > Landfill > Unclassified | place: Canada... | reverse complement strand
GATGGAGTAATGGGTCTGAATTTTTTTAAGTTTGCCATATATTTAACCCTCTACCTTATATGCCTTTGAAGAATTCAATCTTCTGGCCTTCCTGAAGCTCAACATATGCTTTTTTCTGAGCAGAAGTTTTTTTGAAACTCTTACCAGCACGCTTCAGCTTACCAGGAAGAACTGATGTGTGAACGCTAACAACCTTCACATCAAAGTACTTCTCAACAGCATTCTTAATTTGGTTTTTATTAGCCTTAGAATTCACTACAAAAGCGTAGCGATTGAAAGACTCTGTAATTTGTGATGTTTTTTCCGTTAATAACGGCTTTATCAATACATTTTCTAAACCTAACATCTTACACCAGCCTGCTTAATAATTTTTCAAGAGCACCTTTCTCAATGATTAGGTTTTCGAACTTAACAGCTTCGTAAACACTAAAACCATCAACTGGAGCAACCTTTGCTCTTTCAAGGTTTCTAACCGCGCGGTTAACAAGTTCGTCATTTTCAGCTGTGATCACAAGAGCCGGAAGTAGGTTTCTTGAAGATAGAGCAGCGAACATATCTTTTGTCTTACCGTTAGTTTCGATTTTCTCTACGATATGTAATTTTCCTGCTTGGTGCTTATCCGCAATGATTGACTGGATAGCAAGAAGCATAACTTTTTTGTTAACTTTTTGAGAGTAGTCTCTTGGAGTTGGACCAAACACTGTACCCCCGCCTGGCATAAGAGGAGATCTCTTAGAACCTTGACGAGCGTTACCTGTACCCTTTTGCTTGAATGGCTTTTTACCACCACCACTTACAAGGGCCTTATTTTTTGTACAAGCAGTACCTTGTCTGCGACCAGCAAGAGTAGCTTTTACAACTTGGTGAACAACAGCTTCATTGATCGAATCAACAGAAAGATCTGTATCAACTTTTAGAGAGCTAGCTTTTTCAAATTTTGAATTTAATACGTTTAATTCAGTCATAACTTACTCCTCCCTTACGCTTTCTTAACAGCTTTCGCGACTTTCACGAAACCGTTCTTCGAACCAGGGATTGAACCTTTAAGTAGCATGTATCCTGCTTCAAGGTTTACTTCTACAACTTGTACGTTTTGTACTGTTGTAGTTTCTACACCCATGTGACCAGGCATCTTCTTCTCTTTCCATACGCGAGCAGGCGTTGCACGACACCCAATCGAACCGATACGACGATGGAAGTGTGAACCGTGAGACGCTGGACCACCTTGGAAGTTGTAACGCTTCATTACACCAGCGAAACCTTTACCTTTAGATTGGCCTGTTACATCAACATAAGTTGTAGGAGAGAATTGATCCAGAGAAGTCTCTTTTCCAAGAGCTGATGGATCTACTTCGTTTACCTTAACTTCAGCAAATTGAGAAAAAACTTTCTCAACGTTTGCTTTTTTAAGGTGACCCTTAAGAGGAGAAGTCACAAGAGACTCTCTCTTTTCATTGAAAGCAATCTGATAAGCAGAATAGCCGTCTTTGTCCAGGGTTTTAACTTGGGAAACTACGTTCGGAATTAGTTTAACAACAGTGACAGGAACGTGGTTACCGTTCTGGTCAAAGATTCTGGTCATGCCAGCTTTAATTCCGTAAAAAGCAGGCAGACTCACGTTTGCGTCTGACATTCGCCCTCCACAGCATCACCCTCTCACAGGGATGCATTCATGGTTAATAACAAAAAAAACAATAAAAAGCGTTGAAGCTTTATACTAGTACTTGATCTCTACGTCAACACCGGCCGACAGGTCCAGCTTCATAAGGCTATCAACAGTTTGTTGAGTAGGCTCAACGATGTCGATTAGACGCTTGTGAGTTCTCATTTCGAACTGCTCACGAGATTTTTTATCAATGTGAGGTGAACGAAGAACAGTGTAGCGGTTAATTTCAGTTGGAAGAGGAACTGGCCCAGCCACTCTTGCACCTGTATTTTTAGCAGTTTGAACAATTTCCTGAACTGATGCGTCAAGGATACTGTAGTCATAAGCACGAAGCTTAATTCTAAGTTTATTGGTTTTCATTAGATCTCCAAAAAATTTTTTTTGTCAAATTAGAAAAAGAATGGGCCTTTGTAAAGCCCATTCTGTAAGTTTTTTGACGATAGCCTCAATTATTAAGCAATAATATCAGATACTGTACCAGCACCGATTGTACGTCCACCTTCGCGGATAGCGAAACGAAGACCCTTCTCCATAGCAACTGGAGCAATAAGCTCAACTGCGAAAGAAGTGTTATCGCCTGGCATAATCATCTCAACACCGTCGTTAAGAGTGATCGCACCTGTTACGTCTGTAGTTCTGAAGTAGAACTGAGGACGGTAACCTTTGAAGATTGGAGTATGACGTCCACCCTCTTCCTTAGTAAGGATATAAACCTCACAACGGAACTTAGCGTGTGGCTTAACTGAACCAGGCTTAACAAGACACTGACCACGCTCAACATCCTCTCTCTTCGTACCACGAAGAAGAAGACCAACGTTATCACCTGCTTGACCTTCGTCAAGAAGCTTACGGAACATCTCAACACCTGTACAAGTTGTTTTCTGAGCTTCGCGGATACCAACGATCTCGATCTCTTCACCAACTTTGATAATTCCACGCTCAATACGACCTGTTACAACCGTACCACGACCAGAAATTGAGAACACGTCCTCAACTGGCATAAGGAAAGGCTTATCAACGTCACGAGTTGGAGTTGGGATATAAGCATCAACTTGGTTCATAAGTTCTACGATTGCATCTTTACCGATAGCATCGTCACGACCTTCAACTGCTGCAAGAGCTGAACCCTTAACTACAGGAATATCGTCGCCAGGGAAGTTATACTTAGAAAGAAGTTCACGAATCTCCATTTCAACAAGCTCAAGAAGCTCTGGATCGTCAACTTGGTCAACTTTGTTCATGAATACAACGATCGCTGGAACACCAACCTGACGAGCAAGAAGGATGTGCTCACGAGTCTGAGGCATAGGGCCATCAGCTGCTGAACAAACAAGAATTGCACCGTCCATCTGAGCAGCACCTGTGATCATGTTTTTAACATAGTCGGCGTGTCCCGGACAATCTACGTGAGCGTAGTGACGGTTAGCTGATGTATATTCTACGTGTGAAGTATTAATCGTAATACCACGAGCTTTCTCTTCTGGAGCTGAATCAATTTCAGCATAAGATTTAGCTGCACCACCATAAACTTTAGCCATCGTCATTGTGATAGCTGCTGTTGTTGTTGTTTTACCGTGATCCACGTGACCAATAGTACCAATGTTTACGTGTGGCTTACTACGGTCAAATTTTTCCTTTGCCATGACTTGGTCTCCTTAAATAAGGTTATTCATTACCTAATATAGTTAATTTAGCTCGTAGAGTATGCTTCAGCCGTCTATTTCTGACAACAGAAAAATACTGCCTACAGCAGTACATTTTTAGGAGTGGAGCTCGCGACGAGAATTGAACTCGTGACCCCTTCCTTACCAAGGAAGTACTCTACCACTGAGCCACGCGAGCGAAACCTAATATTTTTAGTTATTTTTTAATGGAGCGGGCGAAGAGGTTCGAACTCTCGACCCCCAGCTTGGAAGGCTGGTGCTCTACCAACTGAGCTACACCCGCATAAAAAAGTTTCATCATCATAATGGTGGCGCGGGACGGATTCGAACCATCGAAGGCATACGCCGGCAGATTTACAGTCTGCTCCCTTTAGCCACTCGGGAACCACGCCATTTAATGGAGCTGCTCACAGGAGTCGAACCTGCGACCTACGGTTTACAAAACCGTTGCTCTACCAACTGAGCTAGAGCAGCCCAACATCAACACATTTAAGTCCGATGAATTTGAAATTTATAATCGTACTTAAACATTTAAGCAAGCTATTTTTAACTTACTCCAAAACATTTTTCCATTGCAATAGCAGAGGCAGCAGAAACGTTAAGGGATTTTATTCCCCCTTGAGAGGTTAAAGACATATTCTTTTGCACTAAACGGCTGACAGCATGGCTAAGACCTGTCTCTTCAGCCCCTAGCAATAAACAAATTCTTTTTTTATTACGGAGCTCTTCTTCCGCTAAAGAACTCTCCGAATGCTCAGAAAGTCCAATTGTTTCGATTCCTGCATCATTTAGCTGGGATACTGCTCGGCTTAAAGAATTTACTCTGATGAGTTGGATAAATTCCGTTGCCCCAGAAGCTATTCGATAGAATGAAGGTGTTAAACCAAATGATTTTGATGAAGGTATTAGTACAGCATCAATACCATAAAAACTGGCCGTTCTAAGAATGGCAGCACCGTTGTGAACATCCGTAATCTGATCGAGGGCCAGAAGTTTTACTTCTGGTTTTTTTATTATTGATTGCAGGTCGTAGGTTTCCAAAGGAGATGTTTTAAGAAACATTCCAGAGGGAACACGGTGGAATTCGACATCGAGTTCAGCACAATATCTTTTTCCTAGTTCTTGTAACTGATGAGAAGAAACTATTTCTAATTTAATCTCTAGTTTTTTGGCCTGAATATTGTGTTTTTTTTGAAGCTCAATGAGTCCTTCATCAGTAGCGACAAGCTTTTCGTGTTGTCTTAAAGGGTTTTTAAGAGCAGCAGCGATGGAGTGAAGACCAAAGATAATATCAAAAGTTTGTTCTATGCCCATTTGCCTAGCTCTGTTAATTTAGTTTTTATTGTTGAGATAAGATCTTCTTTTTTTACTTTTAAAGTCTCACCTGTTTTTCTGACTTTAATCTCAATTTCCCCAGTTGCATTGTAATCACGCTCACCGAGAGTAATTCTCAGAGGTAAACCAAGAAGATCAGCATCTTTAAACATCGCCCCAGGGCCCATTCCACGATCATCGAAGAGAACTTCAAACGAAGAATTCAATTCAGTGAAAATACTTTCCGCAAGTTCTTTAAACTCTGGAGCTTTTCCGATGTAACCTAGATAAATATCATAAGGTGCAATTGAAGCCGGCCAAATGATGCCGTTTTCATCGTGATTTTGCTCAATCGAAGAAGCGATGACTCGACTCACACCAATTCCATAACAGCCCATAATTGGAGTTACTGCTTGCCCCTTATCATTGAGGACGGTGACTTTCATGGATTTGGTATATTTATCACCGAGCTGGAAAATGTGACCAACTTCGATTCCTTTTTTCATTGTAATGGGATGCTCTCCAATGAAATCCCCTTCGCGGGCCAGACGCATGTCCGCTCTAAAATGCTTAGGTTTTGTATCACGACTAGGTACAAAACCTTTAAGGTGATGATCCTCTTCATTAGCTCCAACAACATATGAAGCATCCATGTTGATGGTTTCATCAAAAATAACTTTAAACTTATCAGACTCAAAAGTTGGGCCCATGAACCCTTTAATGAGACCGAGCTCTTCTAATTCAGTTTGATGAGCTGGGCGGATATCATCGGCTGAAACTTTATTCTTAAATTTCACTTCATTGAGATTATCGTCTCCAAGAAGCATCACCATGAAAAATTGGTCCTTACCTTTAATGGTAGCAACCATCACAATTGATTTTAAAGAATGAGTGATATCAAAACCGTGGGCGGCACATACTTCTTCACAAGTTTTTTGATTAGGAGTTGAGAACTTGGTTAGTTCTGAAGCAGGAAGTGTTGTTAATCCCTTTCTTTCAGTGATGGCCTTCTCGATATTGGCCGCAAAACCAGTTTGCGGGACATGGACCACATCATCCTCTCCGTTACCTGCTACAACCTGAAATTCATGGGTTTTAGCTCCTCCAGAGGCCATAGCACCACCGTCGGCTTCTACTGCAATAAACTCAAGTCCAAGGCGCTTGAAGATATTTGAGTAGGCAACAAAAATCTCTTCATAAAATTTATCAAGAGATTCTTTATCCAAATGAAAAGAGTAACCATCTTTCATGGAAAACTCGCGAGCACGCATCAATCCAAAACGTGGACGGATTTCATCACGGAATTTTGTATTGATCTGGTAAAGACAAACAGGAAGTTGTTTATAACTAGATACAGTTCTACGGAATAAATCAGTCACTGTTTCTTCGTTAGTTGGACTTACACAAAGTTCTCTCTCTGCACGATCCTTAATTTTTAACATCTGCGGACCCATAGTATCCCAGCGGCCTGTTTCTTTCCAAAGTTCTGCAGGAGTAATCACAGGCATTTGCACTTCATAACAGCCGATTCTATCAAGCTCTTCGCGAATAATTTTTTCGACTTTTTTAAGAGTTCTGAAGGCCATAGGAAGATAGGTATAAAGCCCTGCTGCTGTTTTATAGATCAATCCTGAACGAAGCATTAATTTCTGAGAAATAACTTCTGCATCAGAGGGTGTTTCTTTTAGAGTTTGCCAGTAACCACGCGAGAGTCTCATGAATATCCTCATTGAATAAATTATAAACAAAACCAGTTTTTTTTATCACGACTTGGTAGATTCTTAAAGTTTAAAGGATGCCCACCCTACTTCAATAAGGTTCACATTACGGAGCTTAAAAGAAATCTATTAATAAGAAACGTTAATAAACTGAGGTAATTGAAGTGCTTCTCTTGCTTCTGCTTTTAGAGATGAAGCAGAAACAATCTCATAGGCACTTGGTGTCTCAAGAAGTTTACGGCAAAGAAGGTTGTGAATGTTGTGACCTGACTTATAGGTCGTGATTTTACCGGCAATCTCATAACCTAGAAGGGCCACATCACCGATAGTATCAAGAATTTTATGACGAACAAATTCATCCTGGAAGCGTAGTCCTTCCGGATTCATCACCTTGTAATCATCTAAAACGATCGCGTTATCAAGAGATCCACCCTTAATAAGGCCTTTACGCTTTAGAGTATCGACGTCACGAGCAAAACCAAAGGTACGTGCGCGAGCGATATCGTGAATGAAGTTCTCACAAGAGAATTCGAATTCAAAGGCTTGGGTTTTGATTTGCGGGTGAGCAAAAACAATAGTCGAGTCGATTTTAAGGTTGTGATGGGGCTCAAAAGTCGCCCACTTTCCGTCTTTCTCAACACGAACAGTATCAAGAATGACAAGAAACTCTTTAGACTTATTATTATTCTTCATGCCTGCTTCTTTAAGCAGGAAAACAAAAGAAGCACCGGAACCGTCCATAATAGGAACTTCTGGCCCATCGATTTCAATGAAACAGTTATTGATTCCCATTCCGTAAAGAGTACCTAATAGGTGCTCAACGGTGTGAATGGCTTCGTAACCTTCACCTAGGGTGGTTGCATTTTCCGTTGTTCCCACAGAAGTAGCAGTGGCACGGGCCGGTTTGGCCCCTTTAATATCCGTACGCACAAACACAATACCTGTGTCTGCATCTGCAGGATGTAATTTCATGGTTACTTTCTTACCAGAATGGAGTCCGATACCAGTAACTTGAACATCTTTTGCCAGCGTACGTTGATAAATCATCTGTAACCTTTTAAAAAACCGTAATAACCTTCAGTAGTATAAACTACTTTTGTCACTTTGTATGGTAGAAAATTTGTGCTACATGTATAAATATTGACAACACAAGTCAAGACTACCTTAAGTGCTCTATAGCTTTTTCAGACAAGACCCTTCCTCTCGGAGTGCGAAGAAGTAAGCCTTGCTTCAAAAGATAGGGTTCATAAACATCTTCAATTGTTTGCTTATCCTCGCCCAGGGTTGCCGAAAGAGCGTCAATCCCAACTGGACCACCCTGATAATACTCTTTTATAACTGAAAGAATTTTACGATCCATGGAATCAAGGCCTAAACCATCGATATCCATCAAATTAAGAGCACTATTGACTTCAGACTCTCCAACTAGGCTCTTTTTGTTTACCAGGGCAAAATCCCTAACTCTTCTTAAAATTCGATTAGCTATACGTGGAGTTCCGCGAGCACGACGAGCAATTTCCTCTTTGGCCATCTCCTCAAAGCGGATACCCATCTTATCGGCATTATTAGAAATAATTTTAACCAAGGTCTCCGGTGGATAGTAATCAAAATTAAGATGGGCCATGAATCGATCTCTCAGTGGATTTGAGAGAAGGCCAGAACGAGTAGTCGCACCAATTAAAGTAAATGGAACAAGATCAATTTGCATGGTTCTAGCACTAGCACCTTGGCCAATGAGAATATCTAAACGGTAATCCTCCATCGCTGAATAAAGAATTTCTTCTACCGTAATATGCATACGGTGAATCTCGTCAATAAAAAGAACATCTCGAGGTTTTAAATTTGTGAGAACAGCGGCCAAATCTCCTTTCTTCTCAATCGCAGGTCCCGAAACTAAATGCATTTCAGTTCCTAGAGACTTTGCAATAAGCATGGCAAGGGAAGTTTTACCAAGCCCCGGAGGACCAGATAAAAGAACGTGATCCATTGCCGTTTTACGAACAAGGGCCGACTGAACCATCAGTTCAATATTTTCAACAACACGTTCTTGACCTACGTATTCTGTAAAATTCTGAGGGCGAAGCTGCGCTTCTTGGTCTCGCTCGCTACTTTGAATATCACCATCAACAAAACGCTCGCTCACTATCTAAGCTCCTTTAGAATGAGTTTAACCAACTCTTCGGAAGTTGCTTTTTGATTGTCCTGCAAAAGTTTTTGAACAAGCGGAAGAATATCCTGGTCCTTAAACCCCAGTCCCTGACAAGCCGCTAACGTCTCTTTAATCACAAAAGGATCCATCTCATTTTTCTTTGGTTGTTTTGCACCCTTCTTCTGAGGTTTCTCACTCATGGAAAAACCAATATCAAGTTTTTGAATTTTATCTTTTAAAGTGAGAATAATCTGTTCTGCTGACTTCTTCCCAACTCCCGGAGCTGATTTCAAAACATCCGCATTCTCAAAAGTAATAGCAGAAAGAATTTGAGAAACTCCTAAGTGACTAATGAGTCCATAGGCAGACTTAGGTCCAATCCCATTAACATCGATGAGCATTTCAAAAAACTTCTTTTCATCTACACTCTCAAACCCATAGAGAGTCTGACTATCTTCACGGATGATATGAGAGATAAAGAGGGCAATATCTTTATTAGGAACTAATGGAGTTGCTGTAACAACTTCATAACCAATTCCACTATTAGTAAGCACGATTGACTTAGTCACATCGGAATGAACAATTGTACCAGTAAGATAGCCAATCATAGAATCGGTTCCTTTATTTTATGAGCAAGAGAAGCCGCCAAACCTTTGCCTCCTCCCTTCACTTTTTTCGTCTTTTCTTTTGGGATGAGCATTCTTCCCTCACTAAGCAGATGGCAAAGAGCAATGGCAATAGCATCTGATTCATCATGAGTTTTAAAACTTTCTAACCCAAGGTACTGCTTTAATACTTTTTGAATTCCTTCCTTCGTAGCATGGCCGTGACCAGAAACCACAGATTTGATTTCATTGGGAGAATATTCAAAAACTTTATGATCATACTCTTTTCCCAGGGCCGCCAGCATCACACCACGGGATTGGGCCAACTTAATCAAGGCCGTGGGACTTTTAACATAGATGAGAGATTCAAGGGCCACTTGATCCGGTTTATAGGCCGCAATGAGACTGCGTATTTGTTCAAAAATATCGCTCACGCGTTCTAAGAACTCATGATTGGGATTAAATTTTAAAATCCCTGAAGCTATGTAGGATATTTTTCTTCCTTCTTTTTTTAGAAGAGCATAACCAGCGGTGCGGGATCCTGGGTCAATGGCGAGTACAATCAAATTAGTTCCTTGTTAGGACTTAATTCTAACAACTCGCCGAGTGAGAGTCTAGCTAAGGGAGCGGGCTTTAAGATAATTTCCCACGTAAAAGATAAAAGACCCTATGACTAATTGAGCTAATTCAAAATGACCATAATCTCCATTTCGTATACCAGAAAAAAAGCACAGTCCAACGGCCACTAGACCAGAGATTTGCATTCCAAGACCAATAAAGAATAAAACTTTCATCCTTTTGAGATACTCTGACTCCACTAAATAAGAAAGGACTTTTTACGGTCTTCGTTTTATAGTGAGAGCCTATGAATTCTAGAATACTTAGTGCGAAGCCTTTAGTTGAAAAACTGCGCCTTGAACTTACAGACAGGGTTAACCTCTTAAAATCCAAAGGATTGACTCCTCGTATGGGCGTCGTCCTCGTAGGGAGTGATCCTGCCAGTGTCACTTATATTAAAAATAAAAGAAAGGCCTGCGAGTTGGTAGGTGCCAATTTTGAACTCTACCAGTGGGATGAGTCCATTAGTCCTGAAAAGTTTCTTTCTAACATTGAGGCCCTAAATAAAGATCCTTCAATTCATGGGATTATTATTCAGCTACCAGTTCCTGATCAACTGAAGCACTTAGACCTTACGAACTTAGTAGATCCCTGCAAAGATATTGATGGTTTTCACGGAATGAACACTCAGCTTCTTTTTAAAGGCTGCAGAGAACTTGCAAACTTACTTCCTTGTACACCCAAAGGCATTGTGCGCCTTCTAGGCCACTATGGAATTGAAATCGCAGGGAAAGAAGTTTTAGTTATCGGAAGAAGTCTTATTGTTGGAAAACCTTTGAGCATGCTTCTTTCAAATTACGATGCAACTGTAACGATTGCTCACTCGAAAACCAAAGATCTTTCTCGCTACACTAAAAAATCCGATATTGTGGTCAGTGCCGTTGGACAGGCCGGACTACTTAGAGCCGAGCATTTTAATCCAGAGAAAAAAACCACCGTCATTGATGTTGGAATCAATATTCTGAATGGAAAACTTGTGGGAGATGTTAGCTTTGATGAAGTTTCTCCCCTAGTAGAAAATATCTCTCCAGTTCCTGGTGGAGTAGGACCTATGACAGTTATTTCCCTTATCGAAAACTTAGTTATAGCCTGTGAAAAGAAAATCAAAGGATAGTTATGTCTAATTTTAAAACCCGTCTTTATGACGAACACTTAAAACTTAATGCTAAAATCGTACCTTTCGCTGGCTGGGATATGCCTGTTCAGTACACTTCCGTTAAAGATGAAGTCATTGCCGTAAGACAAATGTTGGAATGTTTGATGTGAGC
>Ga0265293_10012842_pt1 | contig 11002 bp, 11 predicted proteins | sample Munlanlewell138R_FD_192505 | JGI IMG/M metagenome (GOLD analysis project Ga0265293, IMG submission 192505) | Leachate microbial communities from a municipal landfill in Southern Ontario, Canada - Leachate well 138R | ecosystem: Engineered > Solid waste > Landfill > Unclassified | place: Canada... | reverse complement strand
TCAATCCCGCATCCACTTCGTTATGACCGCCCGATCCAGAGAAACAGTTGCGGACCCTGCCATGACCCGGCCCGAAGCCGAAGAAGACGAAGACAAGCCGCTGGACCCTTCCATCGAGAAGGTACGTCGCAAGATGGTCCGCTTCATGGGCGTCAATCTCGGCATTCTGTTTCTCGCCCTTATGGTGGTGATCGCGGCCCTTGTCTACAAATCACGGACATCCGCACCGCAGGTCGCAGCCCCGGCAGGCGACATACAGGCGCCCGCCGGGCAGGCCGCCGAAGGCGACATCGTGCTTCCGGTCGGCGCGCGGATCGTGTCGCAGTCGATTTCCGGCAATCGCATTTCGCTGGATGCAGAGCTGGCCGGCGGCGAGCGCATGCTGTTCGTCTACGACATTGCCGAACAAAGACTGGTCGGGCGTTTCACGATCAGAAACCGATGAAGCATGTTGCCCGAAAGTGGGAACCGGTTTCGGGGCAACGACATGCGTAAAACAGGAACCTGAAGCGTCGGAAGCGAATCTGAAAGATCGCGACACGCTTCAGCCCGATCACTTCTGCGCGCGCAGCGCCGGGTCGTCTTGAAACTGCAATGCGACTCTGCCTATCTTTCACCTGTCGCCTGATGTGCAGGCGGCATGGTTGTTCTTGTTGCGAAAGGAAAGACACTGAGAACAGCACTTCGGAAGAAGGCCGACATCGCGCCTTCGCCGGCCGGGATAGGCGTCAGCCAGCCCCGCGCCCTCGACATCGTCCTTGCCAGTCTGGAAGACTCCAAGGCCGAAAACATCATCCCCATCGACATTCAGGGCAAATCGAGCCTCGGCGACCATATGGTCATCGCATCGGGCCGGTCGCACCGTCATGTCGCGGCTGTTGCCGATCACCTGCTCACCGCGCTCAAGGATGCCGGCCTCGGCAATGCGCGCGTGGAAGGATTGTCCGGCGCCGACTGGGTGCTGATCGATTCGGGTGATGTCATCGTCCACATTTTCCGTCCGGAAGTTCGTGAGTTCTACAATCTGGAGAAGATGTGGCAGGCGCCGGATCTGGAGGACGGGACGCTCCACTGACAGGGCGCGTCCCGCTTTAGGGCGGGCATGAAACTCATCGTACACGCCGTGGGCCGTATGAAGTCCGGCCCCGAGAAGGAGCTTGGCGACCGCTATTACGAGCGGTTCGCCCGCAGCGGCCCTGCCGTCGGCCTCGAATTCGGCGGCATCACCGAAATTCCCGAAGGGCGCGGTCAGACCGTGGACGAGCGCCAGCGCGAGGAAGGCCAGAAGCTGCTTGCCCATGCCAGACAGCTGGGGGGCCAGGCGGGAGGGCAGGCCGGCGCCGCGCTTTTGCTGCTCGACGAGCGAGGAAAAAGCTTTTCGTCGGAAGAACTCGCCCGCCGCATCGGCGCCATGCGCGACAATGGCCGCAAGGTGCTGGTCGTCGCGATCGGCGGCCCGGACGGCCACAGCGAGGCGTTGCGCAACGAGGCGGAACTGATCGTCTCCTTCGGCGCGCTGACATGGCCGCATCAGCTGGTGCGCGTCATGCTGGGCGAACAGCTGTACCGGATCGCCACCATCCTTGCCGGACACCCCTATCATCGCTCCTGAGAATCACGGCAGATGAGGCGGCTTCGCCCGGATTTTCGCCCCATTCTGCCGTCACCAGCAGAGCCGGACGCAGGCCGGACTGCGAAACCCACAAACATGGTTGATGATTCGTTAACGATGCCGCCGCTACTGTCGCTCCCGCATGGATGAGCGCTCGAGACCGCAACCGGGGCCGCATGGTGCCCGCCATCTGCTGGCAGTGCTGACGCTGCTGGCATCGTGCGCTTTTGGCCACGCCGCGCCGGAGGATGCCGCGCAGGAAGCGCCTGAAATCGATGCGAAACGCAGCGAATACGAACAGGTGACGAAGGAAATCAGCCTGTCTTCCGAGCGGCTGGCAAAGCTCGCCGCCGACATCGCCTCCGTGCGCAAGGATTACGCCTCGATCACCGCAGCGCTCATCCAGTCGGCCAAGACCGAGCAGAAGCTGGGCCAGGATATCGAGGATATAGGCACCAAGCTGGAAGACCTGAAGATGCAGGATGCGCGCATCCGCGCGTCGCTGGCCGAGCGAGCCGATGTGCTGGCCGAGGTGCTTGGCGCCCTGCAGCGCATGGGCATCAATCCGCCGCCGGCCATACTGGTCCGGCCGGAAGATGCGCTGGCCTCGGTGCGCAGCGCCATTCTTCTGGGTGCCGTGGTTCCCGAATTGCGCCACGAGACCGAAAAGCTGATGGCGGACCTGAAGGAGCATTCGCGCGTCACCGCCTCCATCGAGGCCGAGCGCGCGCGGCTGACGGCCTCCGTGACCGAGCAATTGGCCGAAAAGCAGCGGCTGAACATGCTTCTGGAAGCGCGCCGGAAGTTTCAGGCCGAAACGCAGGCCGCGATCGAGGCCGAGCAGCAGAACGCGCAGGAACTGGCGGCAAAGGCCCGCAGCCTGAAGGAGCTGGTCGAATCACTCGACAGGCAGGCGAAACGCAGGGCCGAGGAGGAGGCGCGCATCGCTGCTTTGCCTGTTCCGGATGCCAATCGCCTGCTGGAGCGCATTCCATTCCGCTCGCTGCAGGGTCAGATCGCGCTGCCGGTGACAGGTCAGGTGAAGCGCCGCTTCGGCGCCAATGACGGTAACGGCTCAGTGATGCAGGGCGACATGGTTGCGACACAATCGGGCGCCATCGTCACGGCCCCGGTCGACGGGGAAATACTGTATGCGGGGCCGTTCCGTTCATATGGACAACTCTTGATCCTCGATGCCGGCGGCGGCTATCATGTCGTTCTGGCGGGGATGAACAGACTGACCGTCGCGTCGGGCCAGTCCGTTCTCGCGGGCGAGCCGATTGGCGCGATGGGTGAAGCAAGGGTGGCAAGCACCTCTGCGACACAGGATGCGAAAGCCACGCCGGAACTCTATGTCGAGTTCCGCAAGGATGGTAAACCCGTTGACCCGACCCCCTGGTGGGCGGACCGTGTTTCTGGAAGGACGTGAAATGATGCGGAAACTCTCGCTCCTGTTTGCCGGTGCGCTGATGGGCGCTTCCGCCATGAGCCTTGTCTATGGCGTTCCGGGAACGGCGGCGAATGCCGCCGGCGCGGAGACCTACAAGCAGCTCGCCATCTTCGGCGACATCTTCGAGCGCGTGCGCGCCCAGTACGTGACGCCGCCCGACGACAAGGCGCTGGTCGAGAACGCCATCAACGGCATGCTCACCTCGCTCGACCCGCATTCCTCCTTCATGAACGCGGAAGCCGCGCAGGACATGCGCGTGCAGACCAAGGGTGAGTTCGGCGGCCTCGGCATCGAGGTCACCATGGAAAACGACCTCGTCAAGGTCATCAGCCCGATGGACGACACGCCCGCCGCCAAGGCCGGCGTGCTGGCCGGCGACTTCATCGCCAAGATCGACGGCGAGGAAGTGCGCGGCCTGACCCTCAACGACGCCGTGCAGAAGATGCGCGGTCCGGTGTCCACCCCGATCACGCTGACGATCCTGCGCGAGGGCGCCGACAAGCCGCTCGAAATCAAGATCGTGCGCGACATCATCAAGGTGCAGGCGGTGAAGTTCCGCGCCGAGGACGATGTCGGCTACATCAAGATCACCTCCTTCACCGAGAAGACCTATGATGACCTCGAGGCCGCCATTGCCTCGATCAAAAAGGACATTCCGAAGGACAAGCTCAAGGGCTATGTGCTCGACCTGCGCCTCAATCCGGGCGGTCTGCTCGATCAGGCGGTGAGCGTTTCCGATGCCTTCCTCGACCGTGGCGAGATCGTTTCGACCCGTGGCCGCGATCCCAAGGACGTGACCCGCTTCGACGCCAAGCCCGGCGATTCGATCGACGGCAAGCCGGTCGTGGTGCTCATCAATGGCGGTTCGGCCAGCGCCTCGGAAATCGTCGCCGGTGCGCTTCAGGATCTGCGCCGCGCCACGGTCGTCGGCACCCAGTCGTTCGGCAAGGGATCGGTGCAGACCATCATTCCGCTCGGCGAGAATGGCGCGCTGCGGCTGACCACGGCGCTCTATTACACGCCGTCGGGCAAGTCGATCCAGGGCAAGGGCATCGCGCCCGACATCAAGGTCGACCAGCCGTTGCCGCCGGAATTGCAGGGCCGCGACCTGACCCGTGGCGAATCCGACCTCAAGGGCCACATCAAGGGCGCCGATGAAGAGGATGCCGGTTCAGGCTCCGTCGCCTATGTGCCGCCGGAAGCCAAGGACGACATCCAGCTCAACTACGCGCTGGACCTGCTGCGGGGCAAGAAGACCGATCCGGCCTTCCCGCCGAACCCCGACAAGGCCGTTCTCAACCAATAGGGCCGTGCGGCTTCGCGGACCTGTTCATCCGCGCCATGCAATGTCATCCTGCCGGAACCGCGAGGTTCCGGCAGTTTTGATTCAGGTTTGATTCGGGGGGATGCCGCTTGCCAGATCAGAAGGACATCGACCGGCCGCTCGGGCAGGGGCAGAAACCGCGCGCCGGCGACGATTTCCGAGGCGCTGGCCGGTTCCGCATTCCGGCGGGCAGCTTTCTGGTCGGGCTGGCGGCACTGGTGGTGGTGGGCGCCTCGGCCATGATCGCATTGCGCGAGCAGCCCTTCCGTCAGCCCGAAGTGGTTGCCGTGCCCGAAAATCCGGTTCCGAACGCGCAGCCGCCCCGCACCGAAACACAGGTCACAAAGCAGCCGGGCGGGGCGCAGATCATCCGCGTGCAGCCCGACGCTACGGAGGGCGGTGGCATCGTTGTGCGCGATCCTTCCGCCCTGCAACAGGATTTGCGGGTCGCCCATCTGCCGGACCGGGCATTGGTGGAGGACAGCGAAACCGGCCCGTTGCCGCAACGCGCGGCGGACGGAAGGCGGCCCTTCGACGTCTATGCGCGGCCGTGGTCTGGCGCGCGTGGCGCGCGTGTCGCCATCATCATCGGCGGTCTCGCCGTCTCGCAGACCGGCACGCAGACAGCCATCGCAAAGCTGCCGGCGGAGGTGACGCTGGCTTTCGCCTCGGGGGGCAATTCGGTCGGCCGCTGGATGCAGGAAGGACGCCGCAAGGGGCACGAAATCGTCCTGCAGTTGCCGATGGAGCCGTTCGACTATCCCAATGTCGATCCGGGTCGCAACACGCTGACCGTGGATGCCGCGCCTGACGACAATCTGCAAGCCATGCGCCGGGTGCTGTCGCGCACGACCAATTACACCACGGTGATGAACTATATGGGCGCACGCTTTACCGCCGACGAGCAGGCGCTTGGCCCCGTCATGCGCGAACTGGCGGCGCGTGGTCTCGGCTATCTGGACGACGGCTCTTCCGTCCGCAGCCGCGCGCCGGAGCTTGCCGCGCAGGAACGCATGCCGCTTGCGATTGCCGATACCCAGATCGATGCCGTGCAGGATCGCGCCGCGATCCTGAAGAAGCTCGACGAGCTGGAGGCCACCGCCCGGGCCAAGGGTAGCGCCATCGGCATCGGCTCGGCCTTCGACCTGACGGTTGACGCCGTGGCCGCATGGGTCGATGAAGCGAAGATGCGCGGCATCGAGATCGTGCCGATTTCCGCCGTCGCCAACGATCCGGAGAAACGCTGAGCATCTCGCCCGAAAGTGGGAACCGGTTTGGGGACAACGACATGCGTAAAAAAGGAATTTGAAGCGCAGGGAGCGAATCTGAAAGATCGTGACACGCTTTAAGCCCGGAGAAAGGCCGCACCATGCCGAAGAAAAAGCTCGTCGATCCCGAAACCCTGCCCTACCGCCCCTGCGTGGGCGTCATGGTGCTCAACAGCCGGGGTCTGGTGTGGGCCGGGCACCGGCTCCCTGAGCCCGATGACGAAACCACCGGCTCCGACATGCTGTGGCAGATGCCGCAGGGCGGCATTGACAAGGGCGAGGAGCCGCTGGCGGCGGCGCACCGCGAACTGTTCGAGGAAACCGGCATGAAGAGCGTCTCGCTGCTGGCCGAGGCTCCGGACTGGTTCCGCTACGACCTGCCGCCCGAACTGGTGGGGCTGGCCTTCAAGGGACGCTATCGCGGCCAGATGCAGCGCTGGTTCGCCTTCCGCTTCGAGGGCGATGAAAGCGAGATCCGCATCAATCCGCCCCCGGCAGGAAACACTGCTGAATTCGACCGCTGGGACTGGCTTCCCATGGTCAGGCTGCCCGAACTGATCGTGCCCTTCAAGCGCAGGGTCTATGAGGATGTGGTGAGCGCCTTCCGCCATCTGGAGCAGCGGGCGTTCTGACGAACGCAGCCCCGCTGCTCCAGTATGTTTTGCCTGGCCGCATTTGTGCCACGTCAGACGATTCCGTCTGACTGCAAAATGCTCTGGCCGGATAATCATTCCTGCATCCCCGGATGAAGGCCGGAAACCGACAGGTCTTCGGCCTTTTTCGTGAATGCAGCATTTCCGTGCGGAATCGATGCTGCACGGCCTTTCTGATCGAATGATCCACTAATGTATGACGTATATTCGCAAGGAATGTGCGCATGATCGGTGTTATAAGCATTTAAGTGCGCTGTCGGCGCATATTTGCGAAAGAATACCGGGTGGAAGACATGAATCAGGTTCCGCGTGGATACAAGGCCGTTGCGACCGATCCGGCGGCCGATGCCGGCTCCGTCCTGACCATCGATCTCGGCGCAATCCGTGAGAATTATCGCCGCCTGAAGGCGAGGCTCGGCAACACGAAATGTGCCGGCGTCGTCAAGGCTGACGGCTATGGGCTGGGCGCGGACCGTGTCGCCCGCGCCCTGATGCAGGAGGGCTGCGATACCTTCTTCGTGGCCCATGTCGGCGAAGGCATTGCATTGCGCGCCGCCATCGGCACCGGCCCCGCCATCTATGTGCTGAACGGGCTGCCTCCCGGTGCGGAGGCCGATGCGGTTGCCGCAGGCCTGATCGCCGTGCTCAACAGCACCGAACAGCTTGGCGCATGGCGTGAAGCGGCCAAAGCCGCAGGACATTCCCTGCCGGCGGCTCTTCAGGTCGACAGCGGCATGTCGCGGCTCGGCATGCCGCCACGGGAAGTCGAGGCGGTTGCGGCCGATCCAAAGGCGCTGGAGGGCATCGACCTCAGGCTGGTGATGAGCCATCTCGCCTGCGCCGACGAGCCGCATCATCCGGCCAATGAGGCGCAGCGCCGGGAATTCGACCGCCTGCGCGCCATGCTGCCGGCCGCGCCTGCCTCGCTTGCCAATTCGTCCGGGATTTTCCTTGGCGAAGGCTATCATCACCAGATCGCGCGGCCGGGTGCTGCTCTCTACGGCATCAACCCGACGCCGGGTGCGGAAAATCCGATGCTGCCGGTGATCCGGCTTCAGTCCAGAGTGATCCAGACGCGCACGGTGGAGCAGGGTGCCGGGATCGGCTACGGCCACACGGCAACCGCTGCTGGCGTGCAGCGCCTCGCCACGATTTCGCTCGGCTATGCCGATGGCTGGCACCGCTGCGCGGCATCCGCCGCCCGCTTCAACGGTATCGAACTGCCTTTTATCGGTCGGGTATCCATGGACTCGATCATCCTCGACATTTCCACCCTGCCGGAAGGCGCGCTGCGGCCCGGCGATCTGGTGGACATGATCGATGCCGACCAGACCATCGACGATGTGGCCGGCTCCTACGGCACCATCGCCTACGAGGTGCTCACCAGCCTCGGCCACCGTTTCCATCGCATTTATGTCGGCGCGTGATCCAGCCGGGCCACAGATTTTTCGGGAGTAGAGCATGAAAGTACTGGTCCTCGGCAGCGGCGTCATCGGCGTTACCACAGCGTATTTCCTCAGTGAGGCCGGCCATGACGTGACGGTCATCGACCGTCAGAGCGGTCCGGCGCTGGAAACCTCCTTCGCCAATGCGGGCGAGGTTTCGCCCGGCTATTCGTCGCCATGGGCTGCCCCCGGCGTGCCGGTCAAGGCGCTGAAATGGCTGACCATGAAGCATGGGCCGCTGGTGCTGAAGCCGACGCTCGACTGGCACATGTATGCCTGGATGATGAAGATGCTGCGCAATTGCACCGATGCGCGCTACGCACTCAACAAGTCGCGCATGGTGCCGATCGCAGAATACAGCCGCGATGTTTTGAAGGATCTGCGCTCGCGCACCAACATCGCCTATGATGAACGCATGCAGGGCACGCTCCAGCTGTTCCGGACCCAGAAGCAGCTCGACGGCATCGGTGGCGATGTCGAGGTGCTAAAGCAGACTGGCGTTCCCTTCGAGGTGCTCGACCCCGAAGGCTGCATCGCCGTCGAGCCCGGCCTCGGCAATGTGCGCGGCAAGTTCGTCGGTGGCCTGCGCCTGCCCGGCGACGAGACCGGCGACTGCCAGATGTTCACCGAAAGGCTGGCGGAAATCGCGACCGCAGCCGGCGTGAAGTTCGAATATGGCGTCTCCATCACCGGCATCGAGACGTCCGGCGGGAAGATCACCGGCGTCAACACCAGCGCCGGCAAGCGCAGCGCCGACAGCTATGTCATGGCGCTGGGCTCGTATTCGCCGATCTGGATGCGCAAGCTTGGCCAGCCGATCCCGGTCTATCCGGTCAAGGGCTATTCGATCACCGTGCCGATCGTCGATGCGTCACGCGCACCGGAATCGACCGTGATGGACGAGACCTACAAGATCGCCATCACCCGTCTCGGCGACCGCATCCGCGTCGGCGGTACGGCGGAGATTTCCGGCTACAACCTCAATCTGAGCGATGCCCGCCGCGATACGCTGGTGCATTCGGTGACCGACCTGTTCCCGGGTGCGGGCGACATCAGCCAGGCGACCTTCTGGACCGGGCAGCGGCCGATGACCCCGGATGGACCGCCGATCATCGGCGCCTCGAAATACGCCAATCTCTACCTCAACACCGGCCACGGAACGCTCGGCTGGACCATGGCCTGCGGCTCGGCGCGGGTGCTGGCCGACATCATGTCCGGCCGTAAGCCCGACATCGACGCCAGCGCCTTGGGACCCCAGCGCTACGCAGCCTGATTCACGGGAAACAGGACTGTTGAAATGCCCGGTCTCAGCCGGGCATTTTCATTCGCGGCGTCGTCTGCGGTCAGTCGGCCGACTTGAAGTTCAGCGCTATGCCGTTGATGCAGTAGCGCAGGCCGGTTGGCGGAGGGCCGTCCGGGAAGACGTGGCCGAGATGGCTGCCGCAGGTGGCGCAGTGCACTTCGGTGCGCAGCATGCCGTGGCTGCGGTCGGTGGTGGTGCCGACCGAGCCCGGAACCGGATCGTTGAAGCTCGGCCAGCCCGTGCCGCTCTCGAACTTGAGGTTGGCCTCGAACAGTTTCTCATCACAGCCCGCGCAATGGAACGCGCCGGCACGGTGCTCATACAGCAGCGCGCAGCTTCCCGGCCGCTCCGTGGCGTGCTGGCGCATGACCGCATATTGTTCCGGCGAAAGCAGCGCGCGCCATTCGGCATCGCTGCGGGTGACGGGGTAGGTGGTGGTTTCCATGAAAATCTCCTGCCGTCGCGGTCCGCTTCATCGATCAGCGCGCTTGTCCTGACGCAAATCCGAACGCAAACCGCTTTGCACTTCTGCTGGAATTTCTCTTAAAGATAGGACCGCGTGGCCGGTCTGACCAGCCGCATCAGTGCACGGCGCGTCCAAGCTGCTTTGTCGCCGCTTCCAGCCCGGCCAGCGTGAGCGGGTACATGCGCTGCCCGAACAGCTCCTGGATAAGGCCGATCGAATAGGTGTAGCCCCAGTGCTTTTCGGCGGTGGGGTTGAGCCACACGGCGTTCGGCCACTGGGCGAGCGCGCGTTGCAGCCACACCGCCCCCGCTTCCGGGTTCCAGTGCTCGACCGAGCCGCCCGGATGGCTGATCTCGTAAGGGCTCATCGCAGCGTCGCCGACAAAGATCGCCTTGTAGTCGGAACCGTATTTGTGGAGCACGTCGAAGGTCGGGATCACTTCGGCATGGCGGCGGCGATTGTCCTTCCAAACGCCTTCGTAGAGGCAGTTGTGGAAGTAGAAATATTCGAGCTGCCTGAATTCAGTGCGGGCGGCCGAAAACAGTTCCTCGACCACCTTGATGTGGTCGTCCATCGAGCCGCCGACGTCGAAGAACATCAGAAGCTTCACCGCGTTGCGACGCTCCGGCCGGGTCTTCACGTCGAGATAGCCATGCTCGGCGGTGGAGTGGATGGTGCCCGGCAGGTCGAGTTCCTCGGCCGCTCCGTCGCGCACCCAGCGGCGCAGGCGCTTCAGGGCGACCTTGATGTTGCGGGTGCCCAGTTCCACCGAATCGTCGAGATTGCGGAATTCGCGCTTGTCCCAGACCTTTACGGCGCGCCGGTGGCGGCTTTCGTGCTGGCCGATGCGGATGCCTTCGGGATTGTAGCCATAGGCCCCAAAGGGCGAGGTGCCGGCGGTGCCGATCCATTTCGAGCCGCCCTGATGGCGGCCCTTCTGCTCTTCAAGCCGTTCTCTCAGCGTCTCCATGAGTTTCTCGAAGCCGCCGAGCGCTTCCACCAGCCGCTTTTCCTCTTCGGAGAGATGCTTTTCGGCCAGCCGCCGCAGCCATTCCTCCGGCAGATCGGCGACATCGATGCCGCCTTCGCCGGAAACCGCCTCGACGCCGCGGAAGACATGCGAAAACACCTGATCGAAGCGGTCGATGTGGCGCTCGTCCTTCACCAGCGCGGCGCGCGCCAGATAGTAAAAACCCTCGACATCGTAGTCGACCAGTCCCGCGTCCATGCCTTCCAGAAGCGACAGATATTCCCGGAGCGAGACGGGAATTTTTGCGGCCTTCAGTTCGAGGAAGAAGGGAATGAACATGCCGGCTTTGTAGCGCTTTTCACCGTATTGTAAAATGGCGGCAAGCCATGTCCCCTTACAGCCGGTATTTGAGGAAACCCGTGTTTGTCGCCACCCGGTCATAGAGCCGGCGGGCCGTGGCGTTGCTCTCATGGGTCAGCCAGTAGACCTCGCCTGCGTGTGCTTCTTCGGC
>Ga0265293_10012841_pt1 | contig 11003 bp, 19 predicted proteins | sample Munlanlewell138R_FD_192505 | JGI IMG/M metagenome (GOLD analysis project Ga0265293, IMG submission 192505) | Leachate microbial communities from a municipal landfill in Southern Ontario, Canada - Leachate well 138R | ecosystem: Engineered > Solid waste > Landfill > Unclassified | place: Canada... | reverse complement strand
TATCAGTGACAATCACCTCACCAAAGGAGTGACTATGAGCGCTCCTGAAGATATTTCGACCGATATGTTAACCGTGATGAATGCCAAGATACATTTTGTTTCTGATGACACGGATGATGATAGGCAACGGAAGAAACGTAATAAAAAGAGGAGGTAAGTATGAACGTTAAGAACATTCGTTGTGAAAACGGCACATATCCGACGTATGCGTGGCCAGGCGGTTATCCGATCTATTATATCACTGAAGATGGTGGGGCGCTCTGCCCAGACTGCGTGAACGAGAACCTGGAACTGGCGGAAGGTGACGATCCCCAGTGGTGTATCGTCGCATATGATATTAACTACGAAGACGACGAACTATATTGTGACAACTGTAATAAAAAGATTGAACCTGCGTATGGAGAGGATTAAGTATGGCACTTACCAAAATAACCCGGTACTCTAAGTGTATTGTTGTCGATACGTATATTGCGGACGTCCCGTCCAGCGCTGATCTGAGGGAGGTTGGTGACTGTCCGATGGCAAATTTAATCGACGTGTACCAGATCGATCATGGCATTTATGAATACCTTGAGACTGTGGATGCTGATATTGTGCAACTCGACAGTAATCTCGAACCAATTGAAGCGACGAGAAAGATTATTAACTATTGATGGTGGTAACGTATGCCGATTATTTTAACCGAGGAAGAAGACATCCGGCGGTTCGAGGAATACATGAGAAACCCATCGTGGCCGGTGCGTGGTCTTAAAATGGGTCTCACCGCCCTTCTTATGGTGCCGGAACGTGAATCCGATGGAAACATTTCGCACGATGAGGCGCGGCGGCGGTTGGCGATCCTTGAAACGCTTGACGACGACCTTGTTATCTACCACAGCGAATTTTCAAAGTATTTTGGAGAGTAATATATATGGTTGCCGAGATATTTATTATAGAGCGGAAAATTGATTTCATTTCAACTTTGGGATGCTATGATAATTCCACAGGAGATTACCGTAAAGCATGGGTATATCGTCCATAAATCACCATATTGTGATTATGAATTACATCTCGATCAGAACGAATCGTTGTTGCCGGACGATTATGATGATAGGGAATAATTATGTACCCGTTTGAAGGCATTTTTGGCGACACCGTTGAACTACGGTTGATCGAATTCTTTATGACCGTGTATGAACACGACGAACTGTCCTTTTCGATTGACGATCTGGCACAGTTCGTCGATTCACCCGTGGAAACCATCCTTCCAGCGCTTAACCCCCTGATCAAATGGGGAATCATAATACCGATCAAGAGCCATGGTAAAGACGAGGAACCCGACATTTGGATGTATAAAGGAAATAGCGAATCCATTCTGATGGGTGAAATAATTATGTTAAACGATGTTCTTATTGATATGATGTTGAATAATGACAACCTTATGAAGTGTGACCCGTGACGAATGAGCCTATCTTTGACAAAATAACATCTGATCTTATTGAAGGAGACATTTTGTATGAGGAAGTGGGACGAATACGAACGTGAACTTGATGATAATTACGATGTGTGTAACAATGACGATTGCACCCAAGAGTGCGAAGAGTTCCGTGATGACGATTTTGTAAGCGTTCGGGTCAATATTAGTTTTTATCTCTGTGGGGTTGAGGGGTGGAGCGCGAAGACTCCCTGCGCAAGCGGGGAGATGTGAGCGGAACCCCTTGTCATTTGATTGATCGATATGTTTATAGTGTATGGAAATGAATAATAACTATGCGATACGATCTCGACAAAGGAGCACATTCGGTATATTCATTACAGTATCACTTTGTACAGTGTGTTAAATACCGAAGGGATGTATTGTCAGATGATCGCATTTGTGATCTCCTTAAGATGAAAATTAGAGAAATATCAGTTACGTTTGAAGTTGATGTACTCAACATCGAATGTGATATTGATCATTTCCATATGATTTTCAAGAGCAAGCCAACACTTGATATTCCGAAGTATATCAATGCCATCAAAACGATTTCGTCAAGAGAAATTAGGCGGAATTTCCCTGAAGTTAAAGAAGTACTTTGGAACGATGCGTTTTGGTCACGATCTTATTTCCTTGCAACTACCGGACAGGTGACTCTCAGCGTACTGAAACAGTATGTTGATAATCAAGAGGTAAAACGTCATGCACATCGCGACAAAAATTAAGATCAATGTCACACCCGATCAAGAGTATGTGCTATGGCAATTATCGAACAACTGTAGACTGATCTATAATTTCGCACTTGCAGAGCGTAAGCAGCGTTATCAAGAGAATCTACAGAAAGAGAAAAACGAACGTGCATTCATTGGTTACGTTGAACAAGCTAACCAGTTACCAGAGATCAAGAAAAAGTATCCACGGTATAAATCCGTATACTCGAAAGTGTTACAAACAACTCTGAAATCATTGGATAACGATTATCGTTCTTTCTTTGCACTTCGAAAGAACGGTCATGACGATGCGAATCCACCGAGTTTCAAGAGTAGGCGTAACTTCTGTACAATGACGTATAACCAGAGTGGGTTCAAACTCTATGGTAACAAGATTAGGTTTTCTCAATACTACGATAAATCAGTACCGCTTGAATTTGAGTTACCCGTTGGATCATCGTTCACGAACGTCAAACAAGTTGTTATCTTCTATGACGATGTAAAGAGCAACTTTTACGTTTCGATCATTCATGAAATTCAACCAGAACACGATTATTCCGATAACGGATATTATCAGGCGTTTGATCTTGGTATCACCAAACATACGGCTGTTAACACTAGTGGTAAATTCATGGAATTTTACAATGAGCGTCCTGATAAGTATTGGAAGAAATCGATTGCGACCGTACAATCGCGACGCGATCATTGTAAGAAATTCAGTCGGAAATGGTTCATGTTAAATCGTGTAAAACGCAGATGTGAGAAGAAGCGAAGCAATCAGATGAAAGATTTTCAGCACAAATTGAGTAAGAAGATTGTTAACAACACGAAAGCCAACACGATTATTGTAGGAGATTTAGATGTAAAACAGATGGCCCAATCGAAGTATGCAAACAGTGGTATCAATGCCTCTACACAGAACACTGGTTATTTGTCGCGATTCATAGGATTTTTGACCTACAAGGCAACCCTTGTAGGTAAGACGGTAATAAAAATCGATGAACGGTATACGTCAAAGATGTGTTGCTGTTGTGGAAAATTGCATGACATGCCATTATCGAATCGTGTTATGAAATGTGATTGTGGAAACGTAATTGATCGTGATTGTAACAGTTCGGTTAACATCATGATACGGTTTCTATCACAAAATGCCAAGTGGACTGGCTATCAACAATTTGTTGATAATCTGCGAAAAACAGGTGTGTATCTTTCTGATACATTACACTCGCAGGAAGCGCCCTGCACAAGCGGGGCGTAGTTCACGTCATACACGATATAATTGTCAAATCGAAATCATAATATATTGACGAAATCAAATGATAGTTACCATGACGACAATTGCTGAATACGAGGAATTGATTGAACGGTATCACAACGCTTATAAAGATGGGAAGATATCCCGAGATGACCGTGACATCAATGTTGCGATGTTTCAACATGTGATTGATATACGCAAAGAGGAGGAACATACCGAGGGTTGAATTTGTCTGCCCGGTGCATGGTATCAGACATGGTTATGATACGCGAATATTATCACCGAATCTCCATGAAACAATTCAGAAGCATGAGACATCCATTTACGATCCTAACAGGCAGAAAGCCCACGACTTCAGTCGTGGGATGAATGCCGTTCGTCGAAACAAAATCCATAACTATTTATGGTATACTCCCAATATATAGAGTTAATGCGTAAAACGTATCAGTATCGACTGTATCCGACTAAACGTCAACTTTCGATTCTCAATCGAAGTTTAGAGGTCTGTCGGCGCGTCTATAATGATACGTTAGCGTATCGCAAACATACGTACGAAACCGATAAGAAATCGGTTTCGTTATACGCTACCAACAACCTCCTCACGCAGTGGAAACGCGAGAATCCGACACTGAAAATGGTACACTCACAGGTTCTTCAGAATGTACAGGTGCGTGTTGATCTCGCGTACAAAGCGTTTTTCCGTCGCGTAAAGCGCGGGGAGAATCCGGGGTATCCACGGTTCAAAGGGTATGGACGCTACGATAGTATCACGTATCCACAATCAGGGTTTCACCTGAATGCTGCCGGTACACATCTCTGTGCATCGAAAATCGGTGATATTCCGATTATTCTACATCGACCAGTGAATGGTATTATCAAGACGTTAACGATTCGGAAAACCGCGACCGGGAAATGGTACGCTTCGTTCTCCGTTGACGTTGAACCAACCGTCACGGTAACGGCTCCGCATAATGATCGCGTTGTCGGGATTGATGTCGGACTTAAAACGTTCTGTACCTTATCGGACGGAACCACCGTGGAGAATCCTCGATGGTTCCGAAAGAGTGAAAAGAATCTTGCAAAAGCGCAGCGAAAGTTCTCAAGCCTTGCGAAAGGTACGCCGGAACGAGCGAAGCAACGGCATGTTGTTGCGCATATCCACGAGAAGATCGCAAACCGACGAAAAGATTTCATCTACAAATTAGCAAACAAGTTGACCGGTACGTATGGTACTGTCGTGTTTGAAGATTTAATGATCACGAACATGATGAAAAACCATTGTCTCGCGAAGAGTATTGGTGACGCTGCATGGAACCTTCTTATTTCAACGACCGTGAACAAAGCGGAAGAAGCTGGTTGTACAGTCGTTCTCGTTAATCCAAAGCAGACGTCACAGATGTGTTCGCGATGTGGTCAACTTGTGAAAAAGACGTTATCAGATCGGGTTCATAATTGTCCACATTGTGGGTTAAGTATGGATCGCGACCTGAATGCTTCTATCAACATTATGAGATTGGGACTACAATCTCTCGGTTAAAATCCGTAGATGCCCACGACTTTAGTCGTGGGAGTAGTCACTGTAAAAAATGCGGAAAGAAGTTGATAAGGAACGAATCTGGGCAAGAAGTGAGTAAATGGTCGGTATCAATACCGTCCACGTGATACATATGCACATTGATAACCGTATGAAAAAATGTTACGAACATCCGTACCGAATAACACTGACCAAGAAAACCCCGGTGATCCTCCGGCTGGACGGGAAATCTTTTCACACATTGACGAAACGATATTGTCAACGACCGTTTGACCAAACTTTAATGAGTGTGATGCATGATGTCGCCACTGCTGTTATGGATGAAGCACACGGAGCAAAATGCGCGTACATTCAGTCAGACGAAATATCCATCCTTCTCACCGACTATGATAAGTTTGATACCTGTGCATGGTTTGACTACAACATCCAGAAGATGTGCAGTATCAGTGCCGCCGTTGCATCAGTTACGTTCAGTAAACAATTCGGTCAACCCGGATATTTCGATGCTCGGGTTTTCAATGTGCCGAAGGATGATGTGGTAAACTATTTTGTCTGGCGACAGGGTGACTGGATACGTAACTCGGTCATGATGGCCGCACGGTCATTCTATTCTCAGAAAGAGTTGGATGGAAAATCGAACGGGGTTGTTATTGAGATGATGAAGGCCGACCATGATTTCAACTGGTATGATATGAGCGACACCGTAAAGTACGGTCAATTTTTGATCCGGGGCGGTGACGATACCCAGATTGTATTCAACACAAACCGCGAAGTGTTCAATCCGTGGTTGGAGAATCCGATGTTGTGATATATATACTGTCGTAGTTATCGAGATGGAAGATGGCGAAAAAATAGGTGCGGAACGTTACGGTGAACCGATCACTGTAATTTTTGAATAATGGAGCAGGATTATGTCAGAACAGATTGAAATCCCCGCAAGACTTATGTCCATTGAAATGATCACGGAAGATGATGAATACCCGGACGCCTCATACTACGGCGAACATTTCTTCCGAGAAGAGTTTGGGTTCAGCGAAGAACAGATCGACGCTGCCGTTATCTCATGAGGAAAAACCATGCCACACTCGAATGCTTTCATGGAAAAGTACTTGATTATGTATCGCAAGAAATTTGAGGATACCAATCACACGTGTACCTGTGGTGGGTGCACCGACCCAACAACATGTCAGTGTCGAACAACCAATCGTGAGGTATAACTATGTGTCAAAACGACGATATCCAAATGTCGGATGAAGACGACCGTGTCCAGTTCACGGACTCCGGTTACGATATGTGGGACGCCCTTCCTGTACATGGCGTCGGGGCGTATCGGCTACTTGTTCTGCTTTATGACAATGTCTATCCGACCTGGGTTATTAGCAGGATTGCCGAGTGTGTCGAGATGGTGACGAAGTTTTCCGATAAACATGAGCGTGTCCTCTCGAACGATGAGAATCTGGGAAAGGCGTTCTTCCTGGGTGACATGGTCAACCTGTACGATCATGCGTTTCCAAGGTTGATGTGCAAGGTTGTTTATGAACTGTCAACCCGGCTTCGGAATGAAGGGTTTATAGATGAAGCGGAATATATCGACCGCGAGTTCACCCCACTCTGGTATAATGCCGAACAAGAGAATGACTTAAGTCCGTTTCGTTCGATGTTCGGCATTCCATGTCTGGATAACTATCGAGGAAACCGGTTTTACAAGTTTATCGAAAAGATCCGGGATGATATCGCATACCTGGAAGATCGCGATGTTGAATACAGTGAAGCAGCACGGGGTTCTAACATTCCCAAAGACCTGCTTCGGGCATGGGTCAAGGCGGGATGTAATGTTGATGGGAACAATGATCCCTACGTTACTCGTATCGATGATATGAAAGAATATCTCGAATGGTATGAAGATGTATGCCCATATTGTAAATTCAGTGGTACAACATCGACCGGTGGCGGGTTGTATGAACCGCCGGATTATGAGACGGTTTGTAACCGATACTTCAATCCGATGCATGGTGGAGCATCTTGTGGATTATGCAGAGGATACGGGTTCCGACCGATCCAGGCGGTGTACGAAGATGACGTAGGTGAGAACCATGATGATTGATATTGCAAAAGCACGGGATATTATCCTACAACTTAAAGATGGAACGGATTGGAAACAGTTGCAACTTCAAAAAGATATTCTTGTCCGTATTACATATGCTCTTCACCGGAATGACATTGAACGAATTACAACACTTACCAACGATGAACGGGAAGAACTGTTCGGGCTTATACATTTCATCGATTTCATCCAAGATTCGGTGGTCAATGTCGGATTGGTTGATGAAAAAATCGTGTTTGACCATTGTTGCGGGGAGTGCATTCCCGAATGTAACAAAATATGTAACTACTGTCGCGACTGTCACAAAATGTCGCGCGAAGAACATAATGGAATGAGATGATGAAAGATGCATAAGGTATCATTATCCAGTATCGAACATTTGGCAAAATGTCGGTGTGGTGCGATAACGGTCACGATTCGGGGCGAAGAATACAGCATGCGCCCAAAAACGTTTCGGGAGATGTTTGATGTCACCAGAGTTCCACCTGTCCACCATAAATATTATGCATGTAATTACTGTGTCAACCATTACGGGATCGATCTCTGCGCATGCGGTTCTGGAGTTGCCTTTGAAAAATGTCACGGTGGTTCAGAAGTTTGTGGATTGCCAATGCAAAGTTTCAGGGAATGTGTGATAGAGTAATGTGTAACTATAATTTCAATCGAGGATGATACTTATGGCAACTGTTCAGGAATTTATGAATAAATTTATCGAAGGAACGCTTGGAAGAAAAACGAAAGAAGGTCGGTGGTCGGTTGAACGGCGCGATGGCATCGAACTTCTTGTATACCAACCAAAACGGGAAGACCTTCTAGAAAATGTTAGTGAAACGCTGGCATGCCGGTTCCCCGATGGGACTGTGTTGGTAAACGCTAATCGGTTACGGTATATCGGCGCAAAATGCTCATATGGTAAAATAATTCGATCACGGGGAAAAACGAATGACCAGATATTCCTTGAACGGAATGGTGCCGTACCGATACCGTTTACCCTGTTCGACGAAGCCGGTGTGGATATCAGTCAGTTTGCATGGGTCGTCAAACCGAATGAAGAATACGTAATATCGCGCACTCCGTTCAGTAGTCGTATAACAACAAGTCATTTCTCGGGAGCATGCGTCTTCCGGGTCGGTGACAAGTATTATCTCTACGACATCGACCGAAAAGAACTCGATGAACATAAATTATTCAATCCGTTCCTCGTAAATCTTCCAAAACCAGTACAGACAATTGACGAAGCATACGATAGTCTCATGCCGGATGAGGTGCGGGATGCGATACGTACAGGTGTCGAGGTGCAGCGACAGGGTGAATTATTCTTTGTTAAAACATCAAATACCTGTCCGGTCGAACCACCGTTGACCGATGAAGAGCGACAGATCCTTCGGTATCCACCAAGTCGCACCGGGTTTGGCCTTATTAAAGGTCAACATTATGTGTGGCAAAAGGATGACGTCGAGCCGTTTAGCCCAAACAAAACTCTCACTGAAACCGAAGCAATTTTTCAGGAGTCTGCATTGAAATATCAGAAAATAAAAGATCGGATTCGCAAATTTGAACCAACCACCGGAACTATTATGATACCGGGGCGGAAGAAACCGAGAATAGGACATTCGGCAACAACGATTGTAACCGACGAGCACGATACATCGTATGTTTCCGGTATCATTGCGCACCGGGGTCGTCAGCACGGTGACCTTAAGCTCGACGGATGGTGGAAGGTCGTGCCGAACATGGCAATCGCGAGTTTCACGATTGTCGGGGATGTCGATTAACCGTAACAAATTTTATCTTCTGTCAACTTAACGAACATTATAGATGGTGATAATAATGGCAACCAATGTAGAGTATCATAAATTTGAAACCCTTGAAGACGCATATCCGATTGCAATGGCACTTGACCACGCGATGTATCAACCGATTCATGTCGGTGAACCGGGATTCGTGACAACCGATGAGACGGTAAGTAAGGCGTTCCGGGCAATCGTTAACAAGCGCACAAACATCGAAGTGAACGTGCCATCAACCGGGTGGCGGATCGTGCAGCACCCCGATTTCTTTATCGGGGTCGTTGATAAAATTAAGAAAGCACAGTTGGATGGGCGCGGTAAGTTTGTTGTAATGAATAATGGCAACAAGGTGAAGATGCAGATCCTTTTTGACGATGTTGAAAAGGTTTCCGAACCCGGATTCGGTAGTAACATCCAGATTGGTAGTGAGTTTGTCAACTCATACCTGGGTGATGCATCAGCGGCGGGGCGAGCCTATTACATGCGGATCTCGTGTTTCAATCAATTCACCCTTGCCAACGTCATCCCGGAGGTGAAGTTCTCCCGCATTCACCGTGCTATGGACGATGCGGCGATCCTGGAAGATGTTCTTGGACGAGTTGATGAATATATCATCAATCTACTCGGGAGTGGCAAGGTACGGTTCAAACATATTATGGATAAGGCAATCGAGAAGGTGGTGAAATTCGAGTCCGAACCGCAACTTACAAAAACGTTCATTGATTTTGCCGGAACAACGAAACATGGGAATAAGATCGTTGAGATTCTTCTCGATCAAGTAGGACATGGAAAACTTGAGTTCACGCAGTGGGATATCTATAATGCTGTTACACAGCATGCAACCCATGGAGTAACGTCGGAAGGCGTCCGGGAAAACATGCTCCGAAAAGGAGAGAGTAGATTGCTCAGACCAAAGGCAATCCTTGTCCCGGCGATCATGAATGATGAAAATGCGGTGGAGATGTCCACCGTTTAATTTTTGAAGGTGAATTGTATGGGATGGACAGGAACGTATCGTGATCCTAAGATGTCAGCATTAGGGTTTTTCAGACGGATACTTGCCGAAACCGAAATTCTTGATGCTGGCGAAGATGATGAAGGCACAGTATATCTTGCCGTGCGACGACCGGATGATAAGGTATATTGCCTTATCTGTTTAACGGAATGGGAAGATGATCCATATTTCAATTTTAATTATAAAGAGATGGGTGAAAGCGAAGGGCCGTTTGCTACGAAATGTCCGGCACATATTTTTACACTATTGACACCGTCGGAAGAGATGTATACAGGAATATCGTTGGCATGTTCCCGGCAATGGCGCGATAACGTACGGAAACTCCTGGAGGGATAATTATGGTGAATGGTATTATTCATGTCGAATTAGAAGTCAGCGATAACGATACGGTCGGAGAAGTGCTATATGGATCGTTCAACGACCTTAACAGACCCGATCTGAAAAACGTAAAAATTAAAGACCTTATCAAGACCGACCTCAAACTTGTTATGGAACATGCATTCTACGAAGATCTCTGGAATGGTGATGGTGTAGATGTTATCGGGGTAACGATTCCAAAACAGAAATAATGTGGTGATAACTATGGTAGACCAAATAATCACGGTTATTCGTACCGTGCATGTAATTGATTATAACGATTTCGAGATGATGGTGTCGGAAGGAGGGAATGTTGGGTTCATTCTGTATTCTCATAACCGAACACTAACGCCCGATGAAACGGAAGACCTTTGGCAATTGGTCGAACGGATAACCTATGATGAAGAAAATGAAGAGGTATGTGAATCGTTGTATGACAAAGTTGAACTATCAATCAATGCGTTCATGTCAAATCTTGGGTTTCGCCGGATAGAACCGTTCGATGAGTCGAAAGAGGTTAGGGTATACTATTCGTATCAGTAACGGTGAAATTTAATGAGACGATTTGCAATTACCCACCAGATCGATGAAGATTATCGTATGCTGACGTTTGCCAATCAAATCCGGAATCATAATATCACAGTGCGGAGACCACTGGTTTTAACCGGTGGTAGTTGACTACGGTACAAAATCCGAGGCTAAAGAAGCCCTGAAACGTCTCAAAGAAAATGGCGAACTTAGACTCCGTGAGATACTCGGTGAGTTCGAGTATTCCACTCTCG
>Ga0265293_10012840_pt1 | contig 11003 bp, 6 predicted proteins | sample Munlanlewell138R_FD_192505 | JGI IMG/M metagenome (GOLD analysis project Ga0265293, IMG submission 192505) | Leachate microbial communities from a municipal landfill in Southern Ontario, Canada - Leachate well 138R | ecosystem: Engineered > Solid waste > Landfill > Unclassified | place: Canada... | reverse complement strand
CTATACGACTGTCGTCATATGTTACTTTAGGCCAGAATGTTTCATATGTAGGCTCATTGTAAATCATCCAGATATCTTCATACTCATCATAGTAAACTCGGGCATTTAAAATGAAATCCTCTGTAGTATAATCTCCATAAAGATAAAAGCTGTTAAGGGTTTTTTTATCTATTCGTGAATATGCATCCCAGACAGGAGCTGTTATGTCGGTAAATACATTTGGCGGCATGCCAAACTCTGATCTGGCAGTACTTATTTTTGCCGCCAAATGAATATCATCAATAAAGACACCGCTTTTAACAGAGATGCTATGTTGTTGCTTGTCACTGTTTATTCTGCTTCCGCCATCTTGCAGTTGGGTAGGATCATACCTGTCTGAGAGCTCATAGTTTGAGCGGTGATAGTACCAGGTGTCAGCCTGAAAATATACATTCTCTTTTTTGCTTCCGACATATCCGTGATAATATTCATCATTTGTTGAGACAGTGGTGTCCAGTTTACCTTCCAATGGTTTCGTTGGAGGTTTTGAATCTATTTGTACTTCGCCGCCCATTGATGAAACCCCGAATGTCGATGATCCCGAACCATCATTTACATATATACCAGAACTGCTCATTATGAATTTGGTATCGATAAAACCATGGACACTTCTGTAAAGAGGGATATTGTCTTGTACATATTCCGTAGCTTTAAAATCAAGCCCACGAAAAGATATGGCCATCTCACCCTTACCGTCAGGCACAACACTAAATGCAACATCATTTTGCAAACGGTCTTGCAATGTAATGCTTCTTGTTTCAGCGGCACTATCAGCACTTATTTCGTAAACACTTTCATACAATGCCGTTTCTTTAACTTCAATTGGATCGAGTGTAATAACTTCAGCACACAATAATGTATTTAAGCATATCAATAATAATTTTTTTCTCATTGCCTCTACGATTAAATAATTTTTTTGTTTTTCTTAGACGGACTTATCTTTCTATAAAAGATTCATTAAGGGTTTTGATCACAGGCTTTGCCAAATATTGAAACACTGTCCTGCTGCCGGTAATTATATCCACCTGCGCACCCATCCCCGGACTAATTTCAATCTCTTTTCCGTTTTTTGAGTTTAACATATTTTTATCCAAAACAATTTGAACTTTAAAGTACTCTTCATCGCCTTTTGGTGTTTTTTCGATTATAGTGTCAGGGCTTATGTATTTAACCTTTCCGTCAAAAATACCGTATATGCTAAAGTCATAAGCGTCCAGTTTTACAGCGGCCCTTTGATTCTTTTTTACAAAAGATATGTCTGATGGTTTGAGCTTTGATTCAATTATCAGCTCATCATCCAATGGCACCAACTCCAATATAACATCTCCAGGTTTCACTTTTGCACCCTTGGTGGTTATAATAATGTCCTTAACGATCGCGTCCATATACGAAAATATATCTGACTTTTCGAGCATAACCGCTTTTTCTGCCATTATCTGTTGATTTATTGAAAGCTCTTCTTCTGTTTTTGCCATATCCTCTTGAGCGTTTTGAAAATATCTGTTTTTTGTATTTGTTATTTTGCCCTCCAGGTCCGTGATCTCCCGCTCAAGCATCAAAAGCTTCATTCTTCCGATGTCTCCGGAAGCAACCAAAGGCTTGTTCAGCTGTAATTCCTCTTTTTTTAATTTAAGAGCATTTTCAAGCGATAATATTTCATCATTAAATGCTTTTTGCCTAAGATTAAAAAGCTTTTTTTGGGCAGTTATAAATTCTAGGTATTGAGATTGTACAAAACCGGTCGGGTATACCAGCTCCCCTCCGTAAACTTCTGTTTTTAACCTTAACAACTTTACTTTCAGTGAGGCTGTTTTTGCCATAACCGCATCAAGGGCAGCTTTATTTTGTGATTTTTCAAGAGTTATAAGCATTTCTCCTTTTCTTACTTTTTGACCCTCTTTGACCATTATATTTTCTACTATTCCATCTATGGCAGACTGGATTCTTTGAGTTTGTGCCGTAGTTATGACCGTTCCGTGAGTGCTGCTTTTTTGCTCGATTTCTGCGTATATCGACCATGTGAAAAAAGGAATAATCACAAGCAAAAGCGATGAAAAAACAATTATGACCGGGTTTAATCTCAACACATAAGGTAAGCTGCTTTTGTTCATGCATAAGCCTTTTGCTGAATCTCTTTGCTTTTTGAAAGCAGTTGTAAAACTTTATTTTTAGAATCATCGATCATAGCACCATTTTGTGTCAGCACGATCATTCTATCAACAAGTTCAAGCAAAACAGGTTTATGTGTTACAAGAACCATTGTCTGCTCTGCTTTAATATTATTTTTAAAGACGTTGAGAATATGCCTTTCTGTTAATTCATCCATGCTGGATGTTGGTTCATCCAGTAAAAGAATATCATTATTCGCAACAAACATCCTTGTAATAGCTATTAACTGTTTTTGTCCGCCTGAAACACTCTCTCCGCCTTCTGGAACTTCTGTATCCAAGCCTTTTGGCAGAGCGGAGATCAATCTTATAAGCCCGGTAAGTTTTGCTGCTTCTAATATTTTTTCATCCGTTGCATCTGCAATTCCTAAAGACAGGTTGTCTCTTAGCGTACCGGAAAATAGTTTTGTTTCTTGAGGCAGGTAGCCTATAGTCTCACTGAGTATATGGCTTGCTATTTGACTCATATCAATATTGTCTAAAAATACCTTGCCTTCATTTGCTTTATATATGCCTGATATGATTTTTAACAATGTGGATTTACCTGTGCCTATAACACCGAGAATAGCGACCTTCTCGCCTTTGTTTATTTTTAGACTCGGCAAATTCAATACTGGGGAGCCTGCATTGTACTCAAACTTTATATTTTCGCATCTGATATCGTATGAACTACTTTTATGAGTTATCGGCCTCTCGACATGTTCATTGTCTTTTTCATATGAGTATATAACATTTAGGTCCGCTATTGCTGCGTTGTATCTCCCCCACTGCACAAACAAGCCGGGCAGTTGCGATATAGGCATAAACACTTTATTGGCCAATATTGTTATCGCTATTAGAGAACCCATTGTAATATCTGTTGTAGTTGCAATAATATAAGCACCAAACGCCACAACTGACACATAACTGATCTGCTGTGAAAATGTAGTCAAAAAGCCGGAAATATCCGTATAGTGTTTGATTTTTATTTCATCATCTACTGCATTTTCTGCAAGCTGATTCCATCTATTTACCACACTCCATTTTGCTCCGGTGGATTTGATCCTCTCGACATTCTCCACGCTTTCCACCAACAGTCCGAGCTTCTTGTTTGATGCTGCGGACGACTCTTTAGTCAATCTCTCAATTTTTGATTTGAACATAACGCCTATTAAAACAGCTATTAGAAAAAATATTAGTACAATCGAGCCTATATCCCATCCGCCCAACAAGACAATAACCGCTAAAAAGAAAAAAGAAAACGGAAAATCCACAAATAGAAAAATAGCCAAGGCGGATATGAAACTTCTGACCACTACATAGCTTTGCAGCTGCCCTGAAATCGTGCCGATACTTTTTGGTATGGCATCGGCTCTTATGTTTAAAAATCTTTCAAAAATATTATGCGAATACTCAATATCCATATTTTTAGTTGCTTGGTCTATGATAGCAGCGCGAGAAAACTTCAATATCATCTCCAAAGATATAGCTATTACTACACCCGCCGTTAATGCGATAAGCGTGGAGATACCATTTGTGGGGATAACTCTGTCATAAACCTGCATACTGTAAAATGACAATCCAAGAGCAAGTATATTTATACTGAGAGAAGCGGCAACAGCATAAAAAAGATACTTTATCTGTTTTTTTGCTACATTTTTGAACATCTCTTTTGCTGAAGTGTTTTTTACATCTTTTCTAGTAAACCTTAAAGACTTAAGCTTGGTGCCGCTAGGCGGAACAAAATTATTATCCAAACCTTTGGAAGTGATTACCTTGCAAGAACCGTCAATTTTATATTCCAACAAAATCACAGCGCCTATATCTGGTACCAATGCAAGCACAGGCAACATTGTAGCATTTATATTGCTTTCCCACTTTGTATCTTGCAGATCATATCTTGTCATCAGCTCACTAAAAAAATCCATTGTAAAACTATCATCAAAACGCGACGATAGTTTTTTGCTAAACAAGTCAAAGTCATATGACGACAATCTTGCTCTTGAAAAATGCTCTATCGTACACTCTTTTGCTATCCAAAAAAAGTCTTTTTTTAAATCTTCTATGTTTTTATAAATCATTTACAATGCTTCCTGTCCCTAAATCTATTTTTCCCGCTTTTAAAAATATTTTGTGGCCCAAATATTTTTTATCTATAAGCAGTTTTGAATACTCTATTCTTTTCTTATGAAACTCTGACAACGAGTTTACTAGATCCAGCCACTGCTTTTTTTGTGCTAAAAAAAGTCTTTTATTGGATTCGTATATATCTCTAAGAGTGACTATATTATTTGCAAGAATGTCAATGTTGTCATTTGCTGATATATAGTTTGTATAGTCCGCCATCAGCTCATCGATCAACTCTCTCTCTTTTGCAAGTTTCTGGTATTTGACCTTGGAGACATTGATTTTAGCTGCGCTTATGTTCGAGATGGCGGACAAGCCTGCTCCCGTTGACATCTGAAATGTAAGATATAGCAGGTTTTTATCTATCGGTTCGCCCACTTCTGCATAGATCGAGCCTGTTCTGTACTCATTTCTAAGAATCAAGCTAGGCCAGATCTTTGATTTTGCGCTCTCTGTATCACATATTGCCGCCCTTACTTGAGTCTCTATCTTTTTCAAAACAGGATGAAACGCTATCATCTTCTCTATCAGCACTTCAATATCTATATTTGTACCAATCGTATTGTCATATTCATATCTTATGTCGCACCCTATGGTCTTTCCGCTTAGAATCTCAAGCTGCATTTTTGCTACTCTCTGCTTGGCATCTGTTATTACCAGATCAGAGTTTATGCCATCAAGCCTTGATCTCAACAAGCTCTTGTCTATATCGCTTGCTATGCCTGCCGTTATCATCCTCTCAAGCATTCCAAGCAATGACACGAACTCATATTTATTCTCTTTTAAAACCTCTATCCTCTCTTTTGCTTCAAAATAATCTTTTAGCGCTTTTAAAAAGCTCTCTATCAGTTCATATCTATGCTCATCAAAAGAAACATCGGCTTCATTTTTTTTAACTTTTGCCTTGCCGTATGCGGCATCCAATTTGCCTCCTGTCCATATAGGCTGATCCAGTTTGACGACAGTTTGGATATTGTTGGAATCTACCGCGGAAACATCAATGGATGGCGATGGAAAATACCCCCAAAATGCGCTCTGCACCTCTTGCTCGGCATTCGCTACCATATCTTTGGACATAGAGATACTTGGATGCGAACTTAAAGACTCACTTAGCAATTGACTAAAATCCATGCTGCAAGAGCTGTTTGTCTTTTGGGAGAAGAGTATATTTTTATTTGTAAATTCTGTTTCATTAGCATTTAGAAATAAAAATAAAAATGGCAAAAAAAGTAATTTCAAATCACATCCCCTTGGATTTTGTCTATTATGTCCAGACCTAATGCCGAGTCTTTATGCCCTGCATTAGGTCTGGTACATACCGTTGTTAAGCTACGGTCGTACCGTCTTGAATGTATACCGTATAGTCTCCCTGAGTGTACTGGTCATATACTCCATTGATTCTAGTACCGATGTCCAGAGTGACATTTTGAGTTACGTTCCAGCCTGATATATCATCGAACGTGACCGAGTCTTCAGCTCCGCTTGTTATATATATGTTGCCATTGAGCACGTCTACTTCAGCCTGATCAGGCAAAGTTTGCAGATCTGCCAAACTGATAGTTATCGCATTTGAAGCCGTATCGGTGACCGAGTTTATTTCCCAGACTTCAGCGACCTCTTGCGTAGCAAAGTAACCAAGATCCAATGAGTCGCCTGAGTCCAATACATATTCCCAAATACCTAAAAGATTATTATCAGCATGATTCGCGACATCTATTAGTTGTGCATTTGTGATGGTCCCTACGATGCTATACCAAGCACTGTCGGTGTAAGTAAGCTCTCCGGCATCTTTTGCAGCTTGCAGAGCAAGAACCTCTTCTGCACTTCCGGCCCAATCAGCTACAAGTGAAGCATCAATCTGAACTGTTGTTCTCTCATTGATTGCAAGAATTTCACCAATACTAAGTTCTAGGTCTGAAATTGGTAACACAGTAATATCTAAGGCATTTCCTATATCCGTCTCTGCTAAAGGGCTTAGCTCGCCAACAGTACCGACCGTGTATGTCGTAGTAGTGTCATCAAAATAATATGTTGATAATGTACCTGCAGCGATCGTTGCTGTTACGACCCCTGTAGTAACCGCATCTATAGTTGCTAGTTGGTCTGCTGTTATTTCGTCGGTAACAAATATAGGTACATCATATACATCACTAGGAATCTCTGGATCTGGGAGTAAGTATTTTCCGCCGATTTCTGCTATTATATTTGCTGCCGTATCAGTTATACTACCATAGTCAACCCCACTTAGATCAGGCTCTACCCCATCGCTAACAAGTTCGTCAATAGCTCTTAGCTGTGCTACGGTAGCGGTTTCTACATACACAGTCACTCCACCTCTTATATACCCCCCTCCTTCATTTAACAGCACTCTTTCTGCTGTATCATTTACAAATCTATAAAAGAGCGTTGCATCTGTCAAAGCGTCAATCGCGGCAATCTGGTCCATAGAAGCAGCTGTTTCTTCTGAGAGTGAAAAAGATACTTCTGCACCAACGACACCATTAAGAGCTGCAACATAACCCAGCGTATCTGCTGCTAAAACAGCGACGTCATCTTCTATAGCTTTGTAAATCAGTGTTCCTGTTGTAAGACCATCAATAGTAGTTAACTCTGCGATCGTTGCTGTACCTATTACAGTTGTATTTATTGCACCTGTTAAGTATCCACCTGTGTTAGCTATGAGATTAGCTGCCGTATCTGTCATTTTGGTATAAGTTAATGTTCCTGTTGTAAGACTATCAATAGTAGTTAATTGAGCTATCGTGGCAGCGTCTGTCACTGTAACATTCATACCAGCACTTATGTATGTAGTATCAGCCGCCAAAACAGCTGCTGCACCTGTGATCGTCGTCATATTCGGATATGTCAACACACCATCACCGATAATCTCCTTTATAGCCATTAACTGTTCAATGCTAAGTGTCGTATCAGTAACCTCTACATCGGTTCCATCGCCCAGTGTTATATCCTGCATGATCTCCGATATGGTACCTGTCAATGTGGTTGCCGCAACAAATGTGCTATCAAGGCTGTTCGTCGTATCGTTCAAGTGTAAAATTGCATCATCTGCAGAAACAATGGTGTACTCTGCATCATCATCTATTGCATCAACCAAGTTAGCAGTAGTCAAATCTACAACTCCAGAACCATCGACCTTAGCCAACGATGTAGCATCTATCGTTATTCCGTTGGTTGCATTGCCGTCACTATCAAGAGTCTGAAGGAATTGTGCTATTTTGACAACGGTTGGGTCGGTAGTATCTGTCCTTGCAACGCCTACCAAATCCTGAGGCAGTACTTTACCGTCTGCATTAATATCCGCCGCTGCAATATCGCCAAGGGTAATATCTCCGACTTTAAATGTAATAGTATCGCCTGCTTCATAACTAAAAGAACCGTCTGTCCCCGTTTGACCGGCAAGTACCCCATTGATATAATAATCAACACCTGCTATTTCGCTATCTATAAACTGTCCTATTAATCCGTTACTGCCCAATACCGTTCCGGAACTTGAGTTATTTGAAGCCACTACTACACCACCGACTATAACAGCCCCTAATCCTACAATAGCGGCAGTGGACCACCCTATACCTGCCTCTGCTTCTGTTGCACCGGCTGCCGTTTCTAGCTCTGCAAACCTTTGAGTATTCATAAGCATGAACTGTTCATTAAGAGCTGCTTGCAGGTTTGGATCGTCATTAGCTATGCGAAGCAGCAGGTTTTGATCGCCTTGAGTATATACAAGGGAGCTGCCATCGGCAAGTTCCGAACCAAAGCTGCTTTCTGACGAGAGAGTATATCTTGTGTTATCAGGAGCAGAAAACTCTATCTCGACGTTTTCAAAACTGTAAAAATCTTTTATAGACAACATCTGCCCGTCATGAAAATGAATGTTTAGGTCATTGCCGTTTTTAGTGACGATGAAGTTGTCTATCTCATGTTCTTGTTTATCAACAATTTTGTTAATCTTAAGTTTGTCTCCGCTCTTAATAGCCAACTTGCTTAAAAGATCAGTGTTTATTACACTCTTTGTGTCGTTATTAACTACAGTAATGCTTAGTTCCTGTTTTGCTACATGTGCCTTTTTAATTGCCTGCATTGTGTCTTCCTTTTAATCATAATTACGAAAGAATATAGTCTTGAAATGTCAATGGGATGACATTTTGATTTTTTTAATTATAAAAGGCTAAAATGTTCTCAATAAATCAAAAGGTCACATATTAAATTGATAAATTTTAAAGTTTCATCATATATTTTTATTATCATTACCATCTTCTTGACCATAGACTTTATAGGTTATAAACTTCTTTACACTCAAATGCATGAAACACACGATAAAGACATCAAAATACTTTTTTATCAAATTCAAACAGAGACAAATGATTTACTTCTAAAACTTATGTACCAGTACAACACAAAAAAAGAGGAGTTGCTGCAAAAACACAGAGAAGCAGAAAAGTATGTCAATTTGAACTCAAGCGATATTAATTTAACTAAAATCAAAGCGATAATCAACGACGGCATTTTGCAAGCTCCTTATGACATATCAATAACAAACGATGACTTAGTGATAACAGACACTACATTTAAAGCTGACATGGGCTTGGATTTAAGTTTTGCCAAAGATGATTTTAAAAAGCATTATGAAAGTAATACCATTGGTGTTTGTTCACCATTATATGAGACATACTCTAAGAATTTCATGTCTTTTACCGATTCATTTATCTCTAGAAATGACCAAAATACAAGCGGAAGAGTTTTATTGCTATACTACTCTTATCATCAGAACACAAAGAAGCAACTCCAAAAGATAAGAGAGTTAATTGGTCACTATCCATCAATAAAAGATCTCAAGGCATACACTATTGTCGATTCTAGCTTTATTAATGATTTTAGTATAAAAGATTACCGTGCATATAAACCAGATTCAAACGCGATCCAAAAGCGGATAAATGACGGAGTTGCTATCAATAAGAAACTTGGTGACAAAAACTTTATGATAGAAGATTTTAAAGAAAATGGCATCCCTTATAAAATAATCCACGCATCTTCCACTAATGCGATCTTTGATAATACAAAATTTATTTATAGTATTTTATTTGATGAAAGTGAATTTCATGCTCAAATAAAAAAACTTAACTTTTCAATTGTTTTTATTACTATTTTAGGGATTATTGCAATTATAATCATTACAATCATCAGGAATAAAGAGACAAGGCTGAGCAATCAAGACAAATTTGTCCAAAGTTCTATGCATGAGATCAAAACTCCGCTCAGCGTCATAACTTTAAACAATGAGCTTAGAGAGTTGGAGTTTGGCAAAGACGAATACTCGTCAGAAATAGACAGTGCAATAAAAATGCTAAAAACATCTTATGATGATATGAGCTTTACAATCACAAAAGACAATCTGGATTATCCGACAGAGATAGTTGAGCTAAGCAAAGTTATCGGCGAGAGGGTTGAATACTTCAAAACCATTGCAAGATCAAACTCTAAATCTATAAAACTTGAGGTGAATAGTAACTGTAAGGTTAGGATGTCTTTAGTTGAGCTAATAAGGCTGATAGACAACAATCTCTCAAATGCCATCAAATACAGCAAAGTCAATACAAATATTACGATTCGGCTAGAAGATGACATGTTGACATTTCACAGCATTGGTAAACCGATAAAAGATACAAAGCGGATATTCAATAAATATTTTAGAGAGAACAGTGTTGTAGGTGGTCATGGTTTAGGGCTAAGCATAGTAAAAGATATTGCCAAAAAATATTTTATTGATATTTCACTAGAATCTAATGCTGAGAATGGCACAACTTTTACATATAAATTTAAATGTCATATAGATGACATTTCTAAATAATAAAATAACATTATGAAAATTTTACTACTTGAAGATGACGTAGCACTAAATAGAGCCATTAAAAAGACTATAGAGCTTGACAAGCACACTGCACACTCTTTTATTGACGGGCAAGATGTACTTGATAAAATAGATGATACCTACGATCTGTATATTTTAGATATCAATGTCCCTAATATAAATGGTCTAGAATTGCTAGATATCATTTATACAAAAGACAGCAGTTCAAAAGTCATCATAATAAGCTCAAATACAGACATATATTCCCTTCAAAAAGCATATAAACTTGGCTGTATCGACTATTTAAAAAAACCTTTTCACTTGGAAGAGTTAAGAATAAAGATAGAAAAGCTCAATCTTTCCGGCTGTGATATGCTGTCAAACATCAATCTAAAAGATAAAGGGTGCGTACTTACAAAAAAAGAAAAAAATTTGCTTACTCTGCTTTTAAGCAATCAAAACAGAGTGGTTACCTATGCAATGATTGAGGATAGTGTTTACAAAGACAAATATATGAGTATGGACAGTTTACGCACTCTTGTAAGAAGACTTAGGATTAAACTGGCAGAAAATATTATTCAAAATGTACTGGACGAGGGTTATATAATATACAGCAATGAAGATAACTCATAATACCACGTTTAACTCTCACTTATCCCTTTTGCACAAACATATCCGCTGCTAAAAGCCAACTGAAAATTGTATCCGCCAAGCTCCCCTGTAACATCAACTACTTCACCTATAAAGTATAAATTTTTTACATCTAACGCTTCCATACTATATGGATTCAACTCTTGACTTAAGACTCCGCCACGGCATACTTC
>Ga0265293_10012839_pt1 | contig 11005 bp, 9 predicted proteins | sample Munlanlewell138R_FD_192505 | JGI IMG/M metagenome (GOLD analysis project Ga0265293, IMG submission 192505) | Leachate microbial communities from a municipal landfill in Southern Ontario, Canada - Leachate well 138R | ecosystem: Engineered > Solid waste > Landfill > Unclassified | place: Canada... | reverse complement strand
AATTGCATCGTTATATAATATACCAAATCCTCGACAATTATAATACTTAGATATTATTTGCATACATTTTGGGTTTTTTGATTTTCCAAAATGTAAGTGAACTTATTCATTTTTTTATCTTAGCTTTTTATTTTTAGATTCTTTTATTATCTTATAATAAAGACTTTCGTAAGAAGACACCATTTTTTCTAAAGAAAAAAAGTCTTTTACTCTCTGCAAACAATCTTCTTTATTAATATTTTTAATATTTTTAACAGCCTTTACTAAGTCTTCAAAACTATCCACCACATAACCATTTTTCCCATTAATTATTAATTCTTTAAAAGCCCCCTGGTTATAAACAACAACAGGAGTAGCTGAGGCCATAGCCTCTAAAATACTGTTACCAAAAGCTTCTACTACTCGATTAGGTTGAATCAAGCAATATGCCTGACTTAATAATTTTTTCTTTTTTTCACCTAAAACCTCGCCTAAATAAATAATCTGTTTTCCATCAACATAAGGATAAAACTCTTTTTCTAAAAAGGCCTTATCAGTCAAAGATATTTTTCCGGCAATTATCAGTTTCATTTTTAATTTTTTAGCCACCTTAATAGCAATGTCTATTCCCTTTTGAGGAGAAACTCGAGCTAAAAATAATAAATAATCTCCCCCTTTTTTGGATTGTTTAAAATCTTGATAATCAATGCCATTATATATAAAATCTCTCCAATTAATGAAAGGTAATATTCTTTTTAAAGATTTAGAAATTCCTACATAATTTAAATTTCTATACTCCTTAAATAAATCTTTTTCTTGTTTAAAAAATTCACCATATCTAACGGAATGAAGTGAAGGAGTTTTTACCAATTCAGCAAAAATTAAACTTTTATGCTCCACTGCACAATGAATAATGTCAAAATTATCAGCCCTTTTAAAGGCTTGGGCAATATTATTATATTCGTGCACTTCAGAATAATCTCCTTGATAATGTTCTGATTTTACTGATATCAATTTTTGAGCTTTAGTTTTAGAATTTCCAGAAGCAAATAAGGTTATCTGATGACCTCTCTCTACTAGACCATTAACCAAAAATCCAATAGAAGATCCTGTTCCACCCCTGGAATGGGGCGAAGTTTCTTCCCAAAGCTTAGAAACTATAGCTATTTTCAATTTTTTGTTCATTAATTTAGAATATTAATAAATAAAAGCTAAGATAATTATAACATTAATTTAAAAAAATAAAAAAGCTCAGACTTGTGCTGAGCTAATAAAAAAATTTCTAATTTAATTATAATCATCAAAATAATAAAAATCAGATAAACGGAAGCTTTTTCTTCGATAAAAAGACCTGCCACGAACCTTTTGCCTTCTTTTCTTTTCTAATATTTCAGGAATATCCCCCACCGAAACCTTTAATTCGTCACAACGTTTTTTCCAGGCATCAATTATTTTGAAATAACTACCATGAATAGTAGTTTTTTTTAATAATTTACCGACAACCTCAATTTCTTCTTTTTTCATTTTTACAATAGAAGAAAGAATGGTCTTATCAAAACTAGCCATGATTTAAAAATTTAAATTAATATTAAAGAACTATATAAAAAAATATAACCTCAATAAATCTTTTTGTCAAGAAAACTATCTTTTAAAACGGCTGGAGTTATTTCTATTTTTACTTTTTTGACTGCTTCTTCCTCCTCTCCTAGTATTAATAAATTTTCTATTTTGATTTTTATTTTGACGACTTGCCTGGGATTTTTTTGGAGAATTAATATAAACATTTTTTTCCATTTCACCCCGATTAAAACCTATTTTAATTATTGGTAAATTTTTTTTGATTAATCTTTCTATCTTTTGAATATCTCTTCTTTGATGAGGCAATGAAAAAGAGATGGCCTTACCACCCTTGCCAGCTCGCGCTGTTCTTCCAATACGATGAACGTAATCATCAGAATTATCTGGTAGATCATAATTAACCACTAATTGAATATCATTTATATCCAAGCCTCGAGCAGCTACATCAGTCGCTACTAAAATTCTTTTTATTCCATTTTTAAAATTAGCCAAAGAAGTTTTTCTCTGATTAAATGATAGATTGGAATGAATTTCGCTAACCTGATGACCTCTAAGATTTAATTTTTCTGTTAAATTGCTAACACCATGCCTAGTTCTAACAAAAATTAAAACTAAGTTTTTATAATCATTTAAAATTTTTTCTAGAGTATTAAGCTTATCCTCTGATTTTATTAAATAAATTTCCTGATCTATTAATTCGGCCGTGGTCCCAGTTGGAGCCACTTGAATTTGAAGAGGTGATTTCAAATATTTCTCAGCTAATTTTATAATAGCCGCTGGCATAGTAGCGGAAAATAATAAAGTCTGACGACTTTTAGGGGTTAATTTTATTATTTCTTCAATTTGTGGAGCAAAACCCATATCAAACATCATATCAGCTTCATCTAAAATTAAAACTGAAATATCATCTAATTTAATAGTTCTTCGCTTAACATGATCTAATAGTCTGCCAGGAGTAGCCACAATAATATGAGGACTTCTTCTTAGTCCAAATAATTGCTTATTAAAAGCCTCGCCACCAATAATAGAAATAGTTCTTAGCCCTAATCCTTGTCCTAATTTTTTTAAATTTTCCTCAACTTGATTAGCTAATTCTCTAGTTGGCAACATAACTAAAGCTCGTCCTCCTTTTTCTTTCAATCTTTGAATTGTGGGTATCCCAAAAGCAAAGGTTTTACCAGTTCCGGTTTGGGCTACACCAAATAAATCCTGTCCGGATATAGCTACTGGAATTGATTTAGATTGAATTGGGGTAGGAGTTTCTAGTCCCATTTTTTTTAAAATTGATAAAATGGCAGGACTAATTCCTAGGTTTTTAAAAGCAAAATGCTCTTGATTATTTGTTTTTAACATAAAAAAATAAGTGATCCAACTTCTAGCGATCACTTTTATAAATGCGAGAGAGGCGAATCTTTTAATAATTGTATTGAGATACTAACATAAAAAAGTAAATCTGGCAAGACTTCAAAATGACTATAAAAAACCCGGGCTTTTAGCTCGGGTAAATACTTTTTTCTTTTAATAATTTTTAAATCTCTTCTTCTTCTCTTATTTTTACTGCCAAAAAACTTTGGTTAACCCATTTATGATCATATTTAATTGAAGTCAAAATTCTACCAAAAGTTATGAAGTCCAGCATGGCTACTTTTTGATTTTTATCAACTGATCCCAGAGCCACAATCGGGAAAGTTTTTTGAAGATTAGGATAAGCTTCGCCAAAAAATAAAAGCTCTAATAGAGAGGCGGGACGGTAACCCGCATCTTCCATTGCTTCAATGATATTTATTGTAGAAAAATTATCTGAAAAATAAAATATCTTTACAAAAATATCACAGACATAACAAGAACTATCCAAAACAACAGAATCTTTAGGAAATTTTTTTTCATTGATACTCCTATCAACTTCAACATATCCTCCTTTTATAACCATATCATCAAGACTAGCGTTATAATCAACACTAATTATCAGCTCCTGGCCAGAAGAAGAAAAATAAAAAAAACAAAATAAACAGAATAACATTTTTTTCATAATATCTTATTTAAATTTTTAAAGAACTACTTTTTATTAAAATTAATTTACTAACTCTTCTATTTCTAAATTAAACTTCATTAAAGCTCTTTGAACAGCATGAGTCAACATCTCCTGACTACCTCCCTGCAAACAATAATATCCCTTTCTTCTCTCTCCTGACATATCAAAAACGTTACTCCTCAAAAACTCTTTATCATATGATTCTAGCTCTCCTCCGTCTAGTTTAGTTGTCTCTAGGGCTGAAATAGCATTAATATGATCACCTTTAAATATCATGGAGGAGTTACCTTCTTCATCAACTGCGCTAGTGCCTGGTTTTAGATATAAATTATTTATTTTAGTAAGTTTATCAGAAAATCCAATATTGAATTCTTTAAATAATTCCAATCTATCAATACTAGTTGTATTAACATATTCCTCTAGACTAACTGTCTTATCCAAATTCTCTACTATAGCTTCAAAACGCTTTTTATTATATTCACCACCAAAGTCTCGACTATCTATCCAAATACCATATTCATCTAAATATCCAAAAGTTTCTCTTTCCAAAAAAGAATTATTATGTTTTTTAATAATCTTGTCAACATCCTGTAATAAAAATAACCAAGATTTAGCGATTAATTTAGTCTTATCATTTTCCTCAGAAATTTCTAATTGCTTTTCAATTTCTTTTTGACCACTAGAACTATCTAATGATTCTAAAATCTTAGTAGGAACATCTTTAAAACATTTTTTAAAAGCCTGAATAGCTATAGCTCCATTAAAAGCAGTAGTAATGGCTCTTTGCAGGGTCTCTTCTTTGTCTATGGATAAAGATCTTAATTCCACTGATTTAGTTTTCTCGCCAAAAAAAGGAATATTATTACTATCTCCAGCCCCTCTATTTCTTAAAGATACGCCTCGACCACCGTTAACCCGATGTCCAGTTTCACCTGATTGAATTCCACCCCAAGAAGAGGCTATTAGAATATTCTGCAAAAATTGAGTATTCTGTTCAACTTCCAAACCCTTTTCCCCTCCAATAGTCAGGTGAAAACCACGAGCTCCTTTTTGGTATTCCGGAGATCTGTCAAAATTAAGATCAATATACTCAATATCATGAAGTAGCTTCATTTCTAAAAGCATTAAATATGGATTATCGGTTGGTCGAGTAGCTATTTCATGAACAGCGTCTTTTCCTGAACCAATTCTAGCCGCTTCACTTAATTTAGCAATATCCTGCTTTAAATCTTGTTCAGTTAATTTTTTGTATCCCTCAGCTGTTGAGGAGGTAATTTCATATTCCATTCCAATAGAAGCTTTAATACCTTCTGGAGTATTTTTATAGGAATATTTTTCTAATACTTTTTCATATTTCTTTAAATAACCAGAAACCTTTTCTAAAACTTTTTCTAAAGATCTATCTGGTAAATATTCTCTGGCAAAAAGCATTGTGACAATACTTCTCCCCTTGTTTTCTTTATTATATTTTTCGATAAAAGAAGAAATCTCTTTTAAATTTTCAACATCCTCTGATTTAGGACTGTCTAGAAAATCTTTTATTCTTTCGGTATTTTCGGGATTGCTAAGCATTGATCCAATTATTTCTATAGAACCAATAATTTGCTCTCTAATGTTTTTAGAAGAATCTGTTATCTCTTTATATAATTGTTTAGACTCTTGCACATCCAGAAGATCTAATTTTAAGAAAACTTTCTTGATATATTCAATATTTTTTGGGTTTAGGCTATAAGCTTTCTGTTTTATCGTTTGCAAAGCCTCTGTATTATTAAGAGCCTTAAAATAATTACAAGTTTTTTCTAAATAATATCGAACATTATCTTCATTGCTGATGTAATCAATTATCTTATTATTAATATTATTAGATAAAGCTATTCTAGAGTCATAAATATTCATTAAATTTGCAAAATCAGAAGACAAATTATTTTCCAAAACTTTCTCTAGTATTTTTTTATCATAATTATAAAGCTCTTTTAACATTTCGGACTGCGGTTTTACCTTTACAATTTTACCAATCATTTCTACTTTATCATTTTCATTTATTTTAAATTTATCTGATTCTAGAGATATTAAAAAGTCAATCACCTGAGATTCATTGGAATAACGAATAGTCTTATCAATTTTTTTAATACCAATGCTGAATAATTCTTCATCTAAGAAAAAAGCTGGATTCTCCTTGTCTGATAATAAATATTCTTCCCAAAAAAATGGGGATAGACCATTGTTGGTTATAGTGTTAGAACTTATTTTCTTAACTTCATCATAGGATATTTTTGATTTGCCAGGTTCATCATCTGATTTCATCATATCCAAAATAAATTCTCCTCTTATCTCTGGCCAACGATCTATATTTTTTAAGAGAACATCAAAAATTTCTTTGTTATTAGATAATATTTCTTTTTTTAGCAATGAATTAATATATTTCGAAGAAGTGACAGTGTCAGTAAATATTTTTTTATAAATAATTAAACTAATTTCTTTATTTTTTTCAAAAAAATCTAAATTAATCACCTTCCCTATAACTGAACTTAATTCATTATGTTGCTCTGCTTTTATAACACTAAATTTTTCCTCAATATTTTTTATAAACAAATCTCTCTGCCCTGATTTCATTAGACTAAAATGATGCATTAAGAGGCTAGTATTAACATTAATTCTGGCATTAAGCATCTTCTCATCTATTTTATTAAGATAATCTTTTTCTAGTATGTTAGAAAGAAATGATGCATTAGTATTTGAAAAATAGGAATTAATAAAAAGAGTGTAGGAATAATCCAAATTATTGTCACTTATTATTCTGTCTAACATGGTTTTTAAATATTTTTTTTGATCATCTTGGTTTGGATAAATACGCTCTATCATTGTGGTCAAATTACGAGAAAATAATGCAGTAGAACCTATGGAGCTAGATAAATTTGGTAAACCATCGTAAATATTTTTTAAAAATATTGTCCCCTCTTCAGGTTTCAACATTCGGTCAAAATTATTTATTTCATCAAATAAAGAATATGCAATATTACCAGCAGAATTAAGATCAGCTTCTCCTAAAGTATTCAAGACATTATTAGAAAAATTTTTTATTATTTCTTTTCTTTTGTTCTCATTTTCAAATAGCCCCTTTTGAGACAATTCTTTAAAGATTGGGGTTAGGCGGAAAGCATCTCCAAAAGAAACAAGTGATTCCAAAAAATCAATTCTATCTTGCGAAGTGATAACGCCATTTTCAACTGCTACTTGAAGATTTTCGGAAAAGGTAGATGGATCAATTCTTCTAATAAATAAAGGTAGATAAGCTCTGTCAACCTGACGCTTAGCAAACAAATCTAAAATTTCTTCGGAATTAAAAACCTTTTCTTCACTAGCATAAGATTTTATTAAAACATCAAAATTATCAGATTGAATTCTTCCATCTAAAACATCATAAAAATAATGCCTCAAATCATTGCGCTCAGCTCTTTTGTAAAAATCTAATTCTAGTTGTTTGTATAATAATGGCTCTTCTTTAATCCAAAAAGTTTTTTCCTGATTCTCAGAAAAAATCTCTTTTAAATAATGACGATCAACATTATTAGAAGAAAAAACCTTTTGTTTTAATGAATCTGGCCAATTGTATAAATTCATTAAAATTGTGAGAACTTTTAAATTATTAATATCAAAGCTTTTTTTATTATTTTCAAACATATTATCCAAAATTTCAGCCAAGTCTTCTTCATTTATTTCCTGATTCTTGTGAGGATGATTCATTATCAAATATGACAAGAAGACAATATTGTCACCTTTTTCGAGTCTTTGAGTCATTTTTGTTAATAAATCTTTTTTTTCTTCAAATGAATTCCCATTTTTTAAAGTTTTCTGTTTAAATTCAAATTCTGTCCAATATTCAATATCATCAATTTGAGCCTTAGCCTTTTTTGTATATTTTTCAGGATTTTTTATATCCTTCTCGGCTGACGGTAATACATTTATCAGCCATCTAAAACTAGATTTAGAACTATAATTATTCCAACGTTGAAAAATATTTTTTTCTATTTGAGATCGCTCATCCTCAGAACAATTATTAAAACAATCCATAAAAATAGGGGCTAATTCGAGCAAGCTAGAGCGAAGATAATCTTGTTTTCCTAGAAATTTAAACCAAATATCAAACAAAAACTGTTGACGCTTTTTATTGAACATTATCTTTTCAGGATATCCGTTAGCAGCCTCAATAATAACTTCAAAAATTTCATTTGGAAGATTTTTAATTGTTGGATATTTTTCAATAATAGAATCAAGTTTATCTAATACGGAATTAGCCAAATCCTCCCCCTCCATTCCTCCAATAGACTTCTTTTCGAGTTTTAAAAGATTTAAAGCCAAAAAGTCATTATCAGACAAATCTATTTTTTCATCATTTTCTTGAGCACCCCTAATTCTTTTATTCATTTCAGTATTTAAATCCTGCTGCCAAATAGCATTATCATGAAAAGAAAAATTTTTTTTACTAAAAAGCTTTGGCCAAGTAGCTAAAACCTCTTGGGACAAATCGGGAAATTTTTCTTTAATACAATTAATTGCATTTTTACCATTCCAATAAGGATCAAAATGATCTTTTTTTCCATCACTAACATCCCCCCAAAAATCAGATTGAAGTAATTTTAAAAATTGCTGACAATCTTCTTCTTTTATTTTATCGGAATCATTATATTGAATTTCTCTTTTTATCGAAATAGCCTGTCTATCAATATAAAAATTTCTAAGCTTAATAGCCAATTTATTACTTTTAAATAATCGAACAACTTCAACAGAGAAATTTTTAACAATTTTTTCACCAGCCTTTCTTATCTCCGAAAAAGAATTTTTATTATCAACGGAATTAGCACAAGATTCTATTTTTTTAACTCCAGAAGAAAAAACTTCATTTTCCAGATTCTCTAAATTTTCAGAAATCTCTCTATCTTTTTGATTTAAATTTTCTAAAGATGATTTATTTTTCATATTATTTTAATAATATTTATATTAAATACTAGCACAAAAAATATCTTTTTTCAATAGAAAAAAGGAGCTTTTTTGAGCTCCTTATATAACTTAAAATCTTTTGAATCCCTGCACTGAACGGGAACTAACATGGAACAAGGAAGCATTATCCTTTCTCCAAGAAATGAGTATCTCCCCTTTTTGTTCGTACATGGTCGGAACTAACCCGTTATAATAACGTGAACCGGAGCAAAGAGTCACCCTCTCTCTGTCTAAAAATTTGCCTTCGGTTTCTACGGGCAGAATTTCCAAAAGCATTCTCTCTCTTAGGGTTATCCCGTTATGCCTCATATTTTTTAAGACAAAGGCGGGAATAAAGAGCAGGTCTTCATCGGCTTCAATGTTTTTTTTGAAGAAGATAAAGTATTGCTTCTCCATCCTCCCCCTCACTTCTCCATTGAGATCTTTCTTATAAACATCCACCTTAAATTTTCTGGTCATTCCTTCAAGAATTTCATTCATTGTAATTCCTGAGACAATAACACCAAAATATTTAGCTGAATCATACTCATTCGGCACCTCCAATGAAGAAAAATCTTTTTCTAATCCAAAATATTCTCTGTAAATTTTCTCCCATATTTCTCTAATGTCTTTCATTGTCTTCATATTTATTGGTTAATACTTATAAGCTCTTAATTAAAAGATTATAAGCATTAACCAATAAGTTTTATAAAAGAACTATATAGAAATACAGTTATATTATAACATAATAATAATAACTTTTTGCAGCAATGCTAACAAATAAAATTATACTGAGTTCAAGAAATTAGTGCAATTGATAAAATAATTTTCATCTACCATCTAAAATATTAAAAAGAATCTAGTAAAATTAGATCCCTTTATATTTGCTCTGAATATCAAAGAAGCTATAAACTATTTAATTTAACTAATTTCTTAACTCGCTAGATATTATTTCTTGAAATTAAGTAATAACAAAACAATTCCTACCATTTTTTCTTTATCTTTTGGGTTAGATTCGGCTATAAGTATGGTTAAGGTGGCCAAAGATTCAGGATTAATTCTGTCTTTAAAATTAAACTTAGCTTTATTTAAAAACCAAATAAAAGCAAAAAGCTCCACTTCTTTTGTTGCCATCATTAAAGGGATGGTTTTTTATTACAAAGTAAAGGAGATGGGCTGCCTTTTCTTCTATTGTTTCATAAACCTCTCGACCAAAAACAGCCTGAAAAATATTTCCAATTATTCCTTCTAAATTTCCGGGAGTTTTTTCTTGAGAAAAAATTTCACTAGCCTCTTCCCTGTCCATTAATTCCTTTTTAAGCTTAGCTAGTCCTTGATATAAATCCCTAGAGGTAATATTAATTTTTTTCTTAGTTCCTGTTTTAGGAAATAAATTTTTATCATATTTATCCAAAGAAAACCAGGTATAGGAAAATGATTTGATTAACTCTAAAATATCAACCGTTTGAACATTTTGATTATCTTTGGTTAATAATTTTATATCCTCTACCGCTTTCAAAAATTCTTGACGATTTTTGTTTATTATTTTTTGATTAATAGTAAAACCCTTGGTGATATGTTGTTTTAATATTTTAGTGGCCCAAATTCTAAACTGAGTTGCAACTTTAGAATTTACTCTATAGCCAACAGATAAAATCATATCTAAATTATAGAAAACTACTTTATAGACCTTACCATCTCTGGCAGTTGTTGCATTTTTTGCAACAACTGAAGACTCCTCTAGCTCTCCGTCTTTAAAAATATTTTTAATATGCTTAGAAATAACAGATTTATCACGACCAAAAAGACCAGAAATTTGACCTAAACTAGCCCAAAAAGTTTCTTTATTAAAATCCTGGCGAAGCTCTATAGCGCCACTTTTACTTTGATATATAGCTAATTTTTGTGATTTATTTTTGTTTTTTACGGGCATATCACTTTATATAGTTAAAAATAAAAATACATAATTATATTAGAATGTTCAATATAAATTTAAAACCAATTTCTTATAAACTTATTTTAAATATTTTACTTTTCCTATCAAAAAAGTAGACAAAATTTGTCTACTTTTTGGGGTACCTTCCAGTTAAAGTATATCAAAAATAACGTAATTTTGACAGAATTCGGATTCGAACCTAAAATATCCCTTATTTACAGCCCTTTCCTCGTATTTGACTCCAACAAAAAAACTCAGCATAAACTGAGTTTCTTTGATTTTTTAGCTAGATTTACGAGATATATCTCGGTCTACTACACCAAAAATGTGTTGGCTCCCGCCATGGGATTCGAACGGGAGTCGGTCTTAAAACACGATTTCCCTTCTCAGTATCTAATATTAGCTAAATTATTTCTAAAGACATCTAATTAAAAAGTTTCGAATCCGATTACTAGTACTATTTCTCTATTCGGTAGCCATTCTAACATCACTACACCTGCCCT
>Ga0265293_10012838_pt1 | contig 11006 bp, 13 predicted proteins | sample Munlanlewell138R_FD_192505 | JGI IMG/M metagenome (GOLD analysis project Ga0265293, IMG submission 192505) | Leachate microbial communities from a municipal landfill in Southern Ontario, Canada - Leachate well 138R | ecosystem: Engineered > Solid waste > Landfill > Unclassified | place: Canada... | reverse complement strand
CTTTTCACAGATCATGGTCTTATCCCTCCACCTTGTGAAGCTCGCCGTTCTCCTGGCGAACATACTTCTGCCCCTTGCCAGTGCCGAGGCCTCCCGGACGACCATAGAGGTCGTAACTGGCCTGAGTCATGGTCGCCCATGCTCCGTTCATGGTGGCGGCGTCGTAGATCACTTCGCCAGCAAGGTTCGTGAATGGAACGCCGAAATCGTCCTGCGACATCTTCTCGGCGCTGAGGTATCTCGTGGTCATGGTAAGCTCCTTTGTTATCATGACCTCATCATGCCATGCTGAAGTTCAAATGACAAGTAGCAATCCTCACTTTATGAGTTTTACTTTCTCCCCGTCCTGAAGCGGACGGTTGAGGTTCACCTTGTCACCTGCGAGCGCTCCATCAATGAACGCACCGAGGTTCACCTTCGCGCTGTTGCCTCGCCCATCCTTCAGGTTCAAGTCAGGGAGCATCGCTTCCATACCAGCCTTCACGACGGCGTCCTTCAGTGATACGAGATCTGTCCCGGTTGCTTCACTCTTGGGCTTCCTGGCCTCGATCATCTCGCGCAGTTTCGAGTTGATCCGGTCGGCGAACCCATATCGGAAACTCCAGTAGAGCTGATGGCGAGTGATTGAGCGATCATACTCGCCAGCCTTGAGATAATCCTTCCAAGACTTCTCCATGGACTTGGAAACCAGCTCCATGAGGAACTCGGCCATCTCCACGTCTCCGTGGAACCCGAAGACGTTGGCATAGGTCTTCCCGACCTTACCGTTCCTCTGGCGAACTTTCGTCCACCAGAACTGAACCTCACAGAAGTCGGCAATTACAACGCCGCAGAGCTGAATGGCAGGATCCTTATGGACGTTGTCCTTGTCGAGCCCAGAGCGGCGCATGTCGCGCTCAAACTCAGCTGACCGGAGCTCGTCCTCGGTGATGCCGTGCTTCTCCATGAGCTTGGCTGCGAGCTGAAGCGCAGTGACTGCCTCGGCTTCTGTCGCACCATTCTCCGGAACCATCTTCCGCAGTTGAATGATCTTCTCACGAATGTTCTGCATTGCCCATCTCCATATTGTGAGAGCATCATGGCATGTTGCGAATCTGCCAGCAAGTCCTAATGTTCGCTAAATGAGACCGACGTTCGGCTTACTCATTCGTCCAGCTTTCTGGGAGCGTGAGCCGACGACGAGGCTTCTCAGCCTCCGGATAATTCCGTCTATCACGCCGCTCAGTGAGAGTTCCAACTTGCCGCCCTCTCGTGTCCCTGACAACAAGATTCCCGGTGACTGTTCTTTCAACATAGTGAGTGACCCTCCCCTGAGGATCTCTCACCACCAGTCGGTCAGCCGTCAGCCCAGGAGAGATGTATCTCCTCTCCTGGGCATTGACAGTTTCAGAATGGGATATCGTCATCATCCCCGACAGGAGCAACATCGGCAGGATCAGGAGCCGGTTGTTCATGATCATCCTCCTCAGCCGGGAAGTCAATCTCCTCCCCAATCGGCGCTTTGTCCCGAAGCTGGTCGCGGAACTCAGTGAACTTATCGAAGCGATCGTCAGCATACGACCATCCCAGCTTTTCGTAGAGCGCAGCGTCATCCTCATCGATCGTTTCGATGACCTTGCTGATCCGCTTCCATTCGGACTGCTTGAAGGTGATCGTGATGTCAGGGTCAACTGGCTCGCTGACGTGGTATCGCTCATGGAAGGTGGACACTCGGGGGAGAAGGTGTCCGCCCGAATACTTGTGCTTGGAGACGACCTTGCGGAACGTCTCGCTGGAGACGGCATAGACATCGTCAAACTCAAGCCGGCCTTCCCAGAACTTCTCATCGTCTAGGGTGACCACCTTGTCGATGAATTCCTCGTTGTCCCCCTCCATGAGGAGCTTGCGGACTTCCCACTGAGCGTTCCAGGAATAGAGGGTGCGGTCTTCGGTCAGCCGTTGCTCCGCGAGGATATTGTAGGTGAATGCCGACGGACGATCCAGTTCCACGACCCGCATACCGCGATAGAACAGATATTTGGAGCCGACGTTGAAAGCCTGACAGCGATTCGTTTCGACCTTCAACTCGAGGTCGGTTGGCAGGAAGATCGTGTCACGCTCTTCATAAGCCTTGACCACCGAAGGCTCATCAACGATGATCACGGTCTTGCCGCGATGATCATCATTGAGGAATGACATGCCGTGAGGCTCTTCGTCATCGACGATGCAGGTATATCCATTCTCGTCGCGAGTGTTGGATTCAAGCTCGCGGAAGACCTGCCACGGTTCCCAGTTCTTGCCGAGCTCCGTGGTGTAAGGCATCTCCTGGTATTGCCAGCGAGCCATCATCCCCTTCCGTTTCCTCATACGGACGATTTGGAAGGTCTTTCCCCGGAACTCAGTTTCCTTGGTGTAGAACTCGTGCTGGACGCCGTCAACCATGACAGTCATCTTGCAGCCAAGGCGAGCGATAACCGCCGTGGCGATCTTGAGGCCAGTGCCGAAGAAGCCGATCGGGCTTGTGGTGTTCGGCTTGGCATTGAACCCGAATGTCGTAAACGAACGAAGATCAATCTCCCCGTCCGTCACGAAAGCGAGGTATTTCATGAGATGCTCCTTTGCGTTGTGTTCAGGAGCACTATGCCATGTGGAAGTTCAAATGACAAGTGGTAATCTTCACATATCGAACAAATTACCCTGAGTCGGCTCTTCCTCCTTGGGCTTGACCGGAGTCATATCGTCCGCGTCCCTGAAGCCCAGGAAGACTGGAAATCTCGGAGCTTCCTTCACTCCTCCAGGGAAGTATTTGAACTTGACCATCTTCCCGAGATAGTCTATCTGGTTGTCCCAGATCTCCTTCCGTTGAGCCTGATCAAATCCCGTTCCCACTCTGACCTTGAACTTCGTGCCATCCGGCCAGTTCCCTTCGGCCAGCAGCGCCCCGAGGGTATCCATCGGTATGAGGCCCTCCTGATGGGACGATCTCTCAGCATAGCCAAGCTCGTTTGTCATGAGCTCATTCGAGTTGTGCATGAACTCAGCGAAGCCGACGATCCGTGCTTCCATATCTGCGAACTGCTTCAGCTTGATGAGCTCTCCGCTGGTCGGGGTTCCTCTCCCATACTTGTAGAAGCTGCGAGGGTTGCGAAGGATCACTCCTTCATGACCAGCAGCCAGAAGCTCCGCTTCATATACAGAGATCTCCTCCATGGTGTGAAGAAGTCGAGTTTCCACGATCTGGCAGAAGTCCGGAAGCACGAGAGATCTGAGATGAGAAAGCCTGTCGTCGAAGTTGGTTTCCAGCCCCCAATGATCGAAGACATGGAGAGTGACGTCGTCCGGCTTGGCATAGGACATCACCGAGGAATTCGTTCTGCGATAAGCATCCTTGGCTGTTGGATCACCAGCGATGATCTCACCGTCCAGCCCGTTGAGGATTGGACCAGCCTCGGTGATCAGCTTCTGAACCCATTCTGAACGAACAGGTTTCAGCGAGCGAGTATAGGCAACGCTGTCCTTGACGAACATACGAATTCCGTCCAGTTTTGGTTGACCATACATCGGAAGAAGGGCTTGAATCTTCTCTGGCACGAACTGCCCTGCGAGCATTGGCTTCATGCGGCACCGCCAGCGGCCAGCGGCCAATCTTTGCCACTCGGAGCGGCCTCAGAGCGGGTCTGAGCGGCCTTGCCGCCCTGCCCTGCTACCCTAGCCGCCGCCAATGGGCAAAGCCCCATGCGGCCAGCATTTGCGGCGTCTGACAGTCTCATTTTGGCCCCTTTCTCAGTGAGTTTATCACTAGCATCAGTATAAGCATAAACGGTCCAAGAAACAATATCAGGAAATACTCATGTTTCTTAACCGGGACATTTGCTTTCTTGCAATGATAGATCAGCCCCTCGCCCAGGAGGAGGCTGAACATCAAATATACGATGAGCACCCATATCCAGGGACTATCCATTAGAATGGTTCCTTGATTGGTTCATGCGAAGATTTGTCATCATCAGGAGTTTCCCAATTCACTCGTCCGTGGAGCTTCTCCCATTCCTCGCGGCACTTCTTCAGTGAGCCGAAGTCATAGCAGTAAACTCTCTTTTTGATCGGACGCGTCCTCCCTGAGCTTTCATCATATTCGTCAACAGTGACACGGCGCTGTGTTCGGTCGATGTGAGGACACACTCGTGAGAGAAACCTCCCGAGTGCGGTCTCGTTCCCTCGTCTATTAAACTTCCACTTTTCAGCATAGGCTGTGAAGTCACTGATGATCGCATCACACTGAGACTCTCTGGTCCAAGTCCCATCGCTATCAAGCAGTCGACCGTTCTGGAGCTTGCGATACCACCACTCTTCGTCAATACTCAACGACAGTAGCTTCTGCTCTTGCAGAGCATCGGTCTGCGGAACGTCACGAACTTGGAAGCCATCCAGATCGATATTCTGCAAATGGAACAGCAGAGCTTCCAGTCCGCCATTGTTCATCTGCCTCATCATCTCGCCGAAGAACTTCTTGTTCTGCTTTGCTCCGTCCCCTACCTCAAGGACGAAGTAGCGTCGTTCATCACCAGAAGCACGAATAACGTGAGGATCGTTTGCAGCCATCATCAGGTGAACATAGTTCGGATATGTCTCAACGTCCACGCCCTTCTGTTCGATCGGGATGCTATCCTCTGTGACCAACATCTTGAGGACTGACTCGTGTCGCTTATCACCAGCAAAGAAGGCTTCGTCAGCGAACAGGCAGATGACGTCCCGAAGGTGAGCGTTGAAGTTTCCGACCAGATGGCTCGGGTTGGCGACATGGAGATAGTGACGACCGAACAAGCTGCCAAAGATCTTCGCTACGATAGATTTACCGACGCCCTTGCCGCCTCGCATGACGATAGCGACCTCGCCCTGTGAAGCAGGATGCTGAACCGCTCTCGCCATCCACTTGATGAAATACTCGAAATATCCCTCGTTGCCCCCACAGACGTTATCGCGAATGTGATCCAGATAAGCCGAGCAATCTCCTGGCTTCGGTTCTACGCTGAATCCACGCCAGAGATTATAGACTCCTGGTCTGTCTCCCTGAGGCATGAAGCGCATGTAATCGAACTGACGGCGACGAGGATGAGCCAGCCAATACTTCCCGAGAGGAATCCGGATGGCCTTGCCTTCCTTGTCCTGCCCGACCTCCACTGACATATGCGAATATCGGTTGCGAAGATCTTCGAACGAGGATATCGTGAGACGAGACCGATTCATGATGTCGTCTTCGACTTCTTCGATCACTCGGCACTTTCCGCCGATGTTCCCGATGATTGCGTGGCGCTCATTCATCATACGAAGGTTGGGATCTTCAACATGCTCCTTCGCTCTTGTCATCTGCCTGATGGCATATCGCTCAGGATTCTTGGATTCCCTCACGCTCTCCGCGATACCCCATTCAGGATCCGTGACGATGGAATATACGACCTCGTCTGGGACGCCGCAGCGGAACAGTTGGCAGATGCAATCGAACAGCCATGCTGATCGTGAGTTGTCTCCCTCTTTTGGTTGATCCGGGTGCCTCCCTTGGGCGACGATCACCTTCACCCTGTCCGGGACATTCCATTCATCAAGCTCGCTGAGGTCAACGATCCGCTCCACGTTGCCAGGAACGTTGACCGTATAGCCTCCGGCTGATTGCCCTCCCTGAGAGCCAGCACCACCTTCAATCTGGACTGCCTGAGCTCGCTTGAACTCATCAATCGAATAGCTATTCGTATTGAACTCAAAGCAGACAGCGAGCTCTTCCTTACGACCAGCTTTCTTCTTCTTGGCATCAGGGATATTGACTGTCCCTGGAAGTCGCATAATACGATCGACGTTGTGGCAATGGTCGCCACCGAAGATCTGCTCCAGCCGCTTGTTATAGAGCTCGAAGTCCTCAGCCTTCTTGATGTCTCCATCAATCATCACAGACTGCTTGAGACGCCAGAATCCCTGATAGCCACCACCGCTGAAGATGATGACCGTCGGCTTGGGAATGCCCTTTGGAATGCGGTCAGTGAGAAGCCCAAGAGCACGATCCCGCTCCTCTTCGATGCTCTCTCCCGGTTGCGGATCGATATCGATATGGAACCAATCGGCAGACTTGACGTCTTCCTTCAGCGCCTTGCTGTTGAGATCGCGAACGACCGAGTTCACATGGAAGTAGATGTTCCGCTTCCCGTTGAACTTCTCAAGCCAGTCCAGGAGTTCCTTTTCAGTTTCCGGACGGAAGGTTGCAGTCGCGATCGCTTTCTTGTCAGTCTGGATAGCAGTGACTACCCACGGACCGTTCTTATTCCACTTCTTTAGGAAGTCGATAGATGCCGCGCTGTTTCCCTTCATGCCCGCGACTCCCAGAACTTAACAAGCTCAGAGCAGGACACCTTTCCCATCTCCATCTGGTTGAACCAGAAGCGAGTCACACCGAGATCCTCGGCACACTCTTCCTGGGTCAGACCGGACCGACGACGCAGAAGCAGACACTTCTCGTCGTCCGTCAGCTCGCCGAGTTCCGGAATCGCGATGCTGGCACGAAAATCCTCATCGTCACGCTCGATACGGCCATAAACATTCCGAGTAATGCCATGACGCCGAGCGATCGTTTCTTGTGATTCGCCAGACCGACGGCGAGCGATGAGCAGCTTCTCACCGTCTGTCAGCCCCTGGATATTGAGCGAAGCCACTGGTTCAACCTCTCTGCTTGCAGACCGGCTGGGAAATGGAGAAGCGCCTCCTCTCTCATCTCCAGTCGTGTCATATTTCCGAACTTGTCCTTCGCGGTCTCCCCGCTGAAGAAGAACCACTCCCTCGCCACTTGAGCGCATACGAGAGTTGTCCCCCCTCGCATCCATCTGCGAGCCAGCCATATTCCCTGCTCCTTCGTTAAGGGGTGAGGAAAGCGGACCGGCCTCGTATCGGCGTTGACCGGCCAAAACTTGAGCCACTTGCACTCTATCCATCCCCCTATGTAGTTGACGTCCGGTGTCCCGGCTCGCATTGGATTTTCAATTGGGACGGCATCCAGTGGCTTCATCGCCTTGACCAGATTTTGCCGCATTCCAGACTCGCTCATGAACCTTCACCTTAACATCTGACCGTTCATTTGACAAGTGGGAAGATTCGTTCAGATGTAACTGACGATCTCAATTCCAGCTTGCCGAAACATCTCTAGCCCAAGGAGGCAGGAATCTTTCCACCGAGAGGGAAAGTCATCTCCTCCCTCTGGGCGAAGGTGGACTATCCGTGTGATACCGGCCTGGATGATCACTCCAGCACAACGCTCACAGGACGGTCCATGGCCTCGAGGGACGCTGTATAGGGTCGCTCCGGCGACGCTCTGCCGAGCCATCGTGATAGCATTGACTTCCGCGTGAACGACCCGCCGATACTTCTCTTCACGATCTGCATAGATAGCTTCGTCATCGTCAGTGCCAATCGGGAAGCCATTGAAGCCGACACTCAGCACTCTGCGATCCATTGTGATCACAGCGCCACACTTGGTCGAGGGATCCTTCGACCATGAAGCCACCATCTCGGCCATTACCAGGAAGCGGCGATCCCATTTCTCAATGTTATCCATCAGAGGATCACCTCCCAGCCAGCACCTTGGGAAGATCGGGGCGAGAATAGTTCGGTCCCTTGACGACGCGGCCAGCCGAGCTGATGATCGGCTTTCCATCTTCGCCGAGCTTGCTCATATTCGACCGATGGACCTCGAGCAGACCAGCTTCCTTGTAGCCATCAAGCCCAAGAGTGATGTAGGTTCCATCAACGACATAGCTGAGATCAAGCAGCGCGTCGAAAGATTCCACGATATCGCGAGCCAGCATGGCGTCGCCGAGCTCAGCCAGTTCCTCCTGGATGAGTTGGAGGCGGATGAGGACGAGCGAGCCAGCCTCGTCGCCTTCTTCTTGTGCCGTCTGTGCCCATTCCTTCAGTTGCTCAGCCAGATGCGCCGCGTTGCGACGATAGTGAGCAATCTTCGCTCCTGCAAAGCCAGAAGAGAATTCAGGGACTTTCGGCTCCTTGCCGATGAATGCCTCGAAGACAGTTTGGAACTGCCGAACAAGGGTGATGCCGAGGTCTTTCATAATAGTTTCTCCTTTTCTAGAATGAAGCGTCGTGCTTCATTACGACCTGCCCTTGTTGATATTCGACAGAGTTCAGGACTTCGAACCTGCCATCATGAAATTCATCAAACGGACGAATCCATGTGCGATTGTCAATGAGGCTGCGATAGATGGTCGCTCGCTCTAGTGTCTTTTCGATGATTGCATCCTCGTCAAGGATGACGTAAAGACCACCAGTCTTCTTGTGACGCCAGATGTTAAACACTTTTGATTTCTCCCCAGGATGGACCGCACTCCGTATCAACCTTGAACGGAACAAGCGGTTCGCAGACGTCCAGGATGGACTCCCGCATGATCTTGCCAGCCGCAACGGCTTCCGCTGTGGAACCGTAGCTGCCGTCGATTTCATCGTGGACCTGAAGCTGGATGAAGTGTCCTGCTCTGTCAAGGTCGATCACGGCCTTCTTCGTCTGGTCTGCAGACGATCCTTGGATGACGCGGTTCAGCGCCTTGTGCGTCCAGTCATACGACCCATCAGGCCGCTGTTCGAAGTGCAACCTGCGACCCATGACAGTCCGGACGAACCCTACCGATTCCGCTCGTTCGGAGGCTTTCCTTGCGATGGCTCGCACATACGGAACTTCTGCATCGAAGTTGTCAAGGATCTCTTGACCCTCCAAGCCAGCGACCTCGCGAATGAAACCCTCACCGGAGTCGGCTCGCGCTTTCCACGCTTCATGCCTGTTCTCGAAATAGGTCATCTCCTTGTTGCTGCCGTAGCCCTTGATGAGAGCCCATCTGGTCGGCTTGCCGATGTCGATGCAAAGTTTAGCTCCTCCTTCGCCATAGCACAAGCCCAAGAAGATGTTCTTGGAGTATCCTCGGTTCACCTTATACATCTTCGCGTCGTTGGCAAACCAGTCATTCACCTGCTCATCCCCATGAATCAGGCGGGTCATCATGTCGTGGTTATCAGTGTCTGGATCGTCACGATACCGCTTCGCCGCCTCCTGGGCTTTGGGAAGGTCCATCACCGCTGCGAAGTGTGTCGTCCAGCGAGGCTCCTGCTGACTGTAGTCGTTAACTCCCCAGATTGCCCCTTCCTCTGGAATGAAAATCTTCCTCCATTCACCTGCGATCACGGGATCACGGTCAGGCGAAGGCTGCTGTTGGAGATTCGGATCCATGGCAGACATTCGCCCATAGCGGACACCGACCTGATCGCCCTTTTCGTTCTCCATTGCGATTTGCTGGAGGGAGCAGTGAATACGACCGTTTGTCTCATACTTGCGAATGGACGCAGCGAAGGTCGTCCGCATCTTGTTGACCTTGCGAGCATGTTTCATCGCCGTGGCAACAGGATGGTTCAGTCCGTCCAAGAGATCAGCATCAATCTGCGGAGCTCCAGTGCTGGTCTTTCCGAGCTTCACACCGAGAGATTCAAGCGCCGGAGCCAGCGCGTTCGCTTTCCAGACATCACCGACAGCGATGTTCACTCCGGTCTGATCTTTGATGAGGCGAAGAGCTTCCGTTTCTTCCTTGAAGCTCCAGTCCTCAATGGACTTCAGCTTGTCAAAGTCAATGCGAACCCCACGACGCCTGATCTTAATCAGAACAGGAAGGAGGGCAGTCTCTAAGTCGAAGATCTGCCATAGGTCATCCTTGTCCAGGACTTCACGCTGCTTCGCATAAATCTCCAGAGGAGCATCCACGTCATTCTCTGCATATTCACCAACATAGCGAGCAGGGAGACGCCACATTCCTTGTCCGGGATCAAGCCCCATGCTGCGAGCGGCCTCAAAGAGAACATCAGTCTCTTTGCCTTTCACGCCCCATCGGTCGCCGATGTTCTTCAAGCTGTAGGACTTGTGAAGTTCATAGATCAGCGGGTCAGCGATCTGGATGTCTCTGAACTTCGCGTCCGGATGGAACTCAATCCCATCGTTCGCGGCATAGTCCAGGTCATACGACAGATTCGCTCCCACGATGTCGCCATCGAAGTTCTTCAGATTGTCCCGCAGATATCGCAGGACTTCTTCTACCGGAAGGTTGTCCCCACCCTCATGACGAATGGGAAGATAGTGTTTCGGTCCGCCTTCAATCTTGAAAGCCCATCCGGTCGTGTAGCCTCCTCTTCTTGGGCCTGGACCGAGATCACGGAGCGAGAGATCCTTTGTCTCACAGTCCAATGCTATTCGTTTTGCACCAGCCCAAGAAGGGAGCTGGCTCACCTCAGTAGGACGCCAGTCGCTTTCCGGTGTGAAGAAACTCATTTGGACCGCGCCTCCGAGGTTAGGATTATGTTTCTTTTTAGCTGCCAATGTGATTGACCCCTATATTGAGACTGTCAGACGGCGCTGCCCTTGGGTTGCCGTGCTAGGCATAGGCCAGCGCCGCGCTCGGAGCCGCTCAGAGCGGCCTTGGCGCGGCCTTGGCACTATACCGCCGCCCCGCCGCCCCTGCCACCAGCGGCCTTCTGAGGGTTCTTGATAATGTAGTCCAGCATGGCGAGGCACTCGTCCAGGCTTGCTTCGGTCTCCCAGCTTGCCATGAGCCAGCAGAATAAGGACTCCGCTTCGTTCAGACCGTTCTTCTGGCCGAACTGCATCGTCTTGAAAGCTGCCATTGAGACATCGGGCAGACGTGAGAAGCCAGTCACAGCCAGACCAGACTTGTGAAGATCCTTGATCTTCTGGACGTAATGCTTCGCCTTCTCGATATCCTCGACGCCCTTGACCGGACCATACTTCTTCCACCAGCGGGAGACATACTTCGAGGCGCAGCCTTCCAGATATCCCAGACGATGTTCTGTGACCCAATCCCAATGCTGATAGTCGGACCGATAGTGAGAACCGCCGACCTGACGGTCATTCACGAATTCTGTGTTCATTACTTCCCCTCTCGCTTTCGCACCACGGTCGCAATCGGCACGACGGCAGTCTTCAT
>Ga0265293_10012836_pt1 | contig 11009 bp, 10 predicted proteins | sample Munlanlewell138R_FD_192505 | JGI IMG/M metagenome (GOLD analysis project Ga0265293, IMG submission 192505) | Leachate microbial communities from a municipal landfill in Southern Ontario, Canada - Leachate well 138R | ecosystem: Engineered > Solid waste > Landfill > Unclassified | place: Canada... | reverse complement strand
CACGCTCAGCGCCATTCGCACCAGGCTTTCGGGGACGGTTTCTTCGAGCTGGATGACCGTGTCGTGGCAATGCTCAAGCAGCGCCGCGAGGGCCTGGGCTTGCGCATGAGCCTCTTGCTGGCCTTGGGCGAGCCCGGCGACATGGCCTTCGGAACGGCCCTGGCGCAACCCGGCCGCTCGTCCTTCTTCGAGGCCCAGGGCCAGGCCTTCGGCGTGGCCTTGGGCATGGCCTTCGGTGCGTGCGGCTTCGCGCAGCTCGGCCAGTTCGGCCTCGAAGGCCGCCGCACGCTCGGCTTCGGCGCGGGCCGAGGCTTGGGCCACTTCCGCTGGCGAAGGCGCCGCTTTGGCGGCGGCCTGGCATGGCGCGTCGGTGGGTGAGGTGAGCTCGCCGGCCTGCCAGCGCCGCCACTCGCGCAGTTGCTCGCGTGGCACCAGGCGCGGTGCGGCGTTGGATCGGGTCTCAGACATACGCTTCGTTGTCTTTCGACGTGAGATTGATCTGGCCGGCTTCGGCCAGGCGGCGCGCGATGTCGAGCACTTTTTTCTGTTCGGCCTCGACCACCGAGAGCCGCACCGGCCCCATGGCGTCGAGATCCTCGCGCAGGAGATCGGCCGCTCGGCTGGACATATTGCGCAGGAAGCGGGTGCGCAGCGCTTCGGGGGCCCCCTTGAGGGCCAGCAGCAGAGTCTCGTTCTCGATCTCTTTGAGGAGCAACTGGATGCTGCGGTCTTCGAGGTCGCCGAGGTTCTCGAAGACGAACATTTCGTCGATGATGCGCTGGGCGAGATCGGGGTCGCGCTGGCGCAGGCTGTCCATCACGGTTTCTTCGATGGTGGACGCCATCATGTTGATGATTTCGGCGGCGGTGCGCACGCCGCCCATGCGGCTGCGCTTGGTGCCGTGCCCCGAGAACACTTCGTTGAGGACTTCGGTGAGTTCGTTGAGCGCGGCGGGCTGCACGCCGCCGAAAGTGGCGATGCGCATCACGACATCGTGGCGCAGGCGTTCGGGCAGCAGCGCCAGCGCCTCGGCGGCCCGAGCGCGCTCGAGGTGGACCAGGATGGTGGCGATGATCTGCGGATGCTCGTCGCGGATGAGTTCGGCCACCGTGGCGGGCTCCAACCAATTGAGGGCGTCCACGCCGCTGGCCGATTCGCCGCTATCGAGAATGTCCTCGAGGACGCCGGCGGCGCGGTCGGCGCCCAGCGCCCGCGTGAGGACTGCGCGCACGTAGTCGTCGGTACCGAGATTGACGGCGATGAATTGGTCGGCTTCTTCGCGGAAGTCTTCGAGGACCTTGGCGACTTCTTCGTGCGATACCTGCTTGAGCCCGGCCATCGCGGCGCCGATTTGTTGCACCTCGCGGGAGCCCATGTGCTTGAGCACTTCGGAGGCGGCTTCTTCGCCGACACTAAGCAGGAGAATCGAGCAGCGGCGCAGGACTTCGTTACCCATGTTTGCCTTCCATCCAGCCGCGCAGCACGGCGGCGACCGCGCGCGGGTCTTTGAGCGCCAGACCGCGCGCGGTTTCGAGGTTGTCGTCGTAGCGGCTCTGGCGACGGGCCTTCTGGGCCATCTCGACTTCCCGCGTGGCGGCCTCGACCTCGGCGCGCTGGCGTGCGGCGATGGCTTCGGCCTGGACGGCGCGGCGCTGCCGCAAGGGGCGCAGCACCGCCAGCCAGGCAATGAGCAGCACCAGCAGCAACACCAGGCCGTTGATTGCCGTCTGGCCGAGGGTGACGGCCTGCGGCTCCTGCCACCACGCCAGCTTGGGCTTGAAGCTTCCGGCGAACGGCTGATTGACGAGATTGAGGGTGTCGCCACGCTCGGCCGAATATCCCATGGCCTGTTGCACGAGTTCGCGCAACTGGAGGAGGTCGGTTTCGGTGAGCGGCTGCAGATCGCCTTCGGGGTTGGGGAGATGGTTGATGACCACGCCCACCGACAGGCGGCTGACGGTACCCACGGCGTGCTGCAGATGAGTGATGGTGCGATCGACTTCGTAGTTGGTGGTGGAGTCGCGGCGGGCTTCGGTGTCGCGCAAGGCGGCGCCAAGCCCGGCGGCGGCAAGCTCGGCCGCCGCGGCGTTGGCGCCATCGAGGCCTTCGGCGACGGGCGCATCGGGGTCGACGATGGGAGCCACCGGATCGAGCGGCGGCTGGTTGCTCAGGGCGCCGGGGATACCTTGCGGCAGCTCGGTGCCGCTTTGACGGGACAGATGGACTTGCTGGCTGCGCACGGCCGCCTGCCCCGGCAACTGGTTGGGACGATAAATTTCCGAGGTTTCTTCGCGGCGCGTGAAGTCGAGCTCGGCGGTGACTTGCGCGCGCGCGTTACCCGGCCCGACCAGCGGCGTGAGAATGGCCTCGATGCGCTGTGCGTAGACGCGTTCGATCTCGCGCACCTGGCGTAGTTGGGAGGCGTCCATGCCACGGCCATCGGCTTCTTGCGTGGAGAGCAGGCGGCCGTACTGATCGACGATGGAAATGTTGGGTACGGTGAGATCGGGAACGCTGGCCGATACCAGATGGGCGATGGCCGCCACCTGGGCCGGGTCGAGCGCCCGGCCCGGATAGAGATGCACCAGGACCGATGCGGTGGGCGGCTGGCGATCGCGCACGAAAAGCGACTGGCGCGGGATGGCGAGGTGTACCCGGGCGGTTTCCACCGCCTGAATGGACTCGATGGAGCGGGCCAGTTCGCCTTCGAGGGCGCGCTGGTAGTTGACCTGCTCGGTGAACTGGCTGGCGCCGAACTTTGAGTCGTCGAGCAGTTCGAAGCCGACGGAACCGCCACGCGGCAGGCCTTGCGCCGCCAGCGAAAGCCGGGTTTCGTGCACGCGCGCTTCGGGCACCATGAGTGCGCCGCTTCCCGCCTGAAACTGGTAGGGCACATTCATTTGGGTGAGGGCGGCGATAATGGCGCCACCATCGCGCTCGTTCACGTTGGTGAACAGGACCTGGTAGCCCGGGCCGCGGCTCCAGAGCAGCGCGGCGGCCACGAGGGCAACGGCCAGCGCCGCACCCACGATCAGGGTGAGCCGGGGCAGCGCCCGGATGCGGTCGATCAGGGGGGCGAGCGAGGCGGGCAGGGTCGAGGCGCCGCGGGCGGCAGTGCTCATGCGCAGGCCACCTCGTGCCGAAGGGTTGGCGCACCGCAAACAAGCGAATGAAGAACAGCGAGAGTCAATTGCAACATGGACCGGCCTGGTGTTGGGGCCTGGGAGCGGTCGCCAGGCTGGCGCCGGGCAGGGAGGTCTCAGGCTGGCAGATTATGGCTCGCGGCGCGGTGGGTCCAAGCGGGGATAAGCGCGGGTTTTGGATGGTAATTGTGGCGTATGCCCCGCGGGGCCATGCAGTAGGATGCAGGAAATCCGAAACTGCGATAGCCATGATCAAAAACGTCGTCGAACACCTGCAGCAAGTGGCCGCCATGGCCACCAGCCGCCCCGCGATGCCCTCGGCCGGCCTCGCCGCGGTGCCCGGCAATTTCGCTACCGAACTGCAGCGCTCGCTGGCCCGTGTGAGCCAGGCCCAGGAAGCCGCGTACGCCCAGGCGCAGGCCTACGAGCTTGGTGCGCCGGGCGTGTCGCTCGATCATGTCATGATCGAATCGCAAAAAGCCGGCATCGCGTTTCAGGCCACGGTTCAGGTGCGCAACCGCCTGATCGCTGCCTACCAGGAAATCTCCAGCATGCCGGTCTAAGGGCTGTTGCCCCCAAATAGTTTTCTTCGAGGTCAACAGCTTGTAGGCTCACCGGTCCCGACCGTTGTTGCGCGCGCCGCCGCCTTCGGCGGCGTCTCGTTTTTTCTACTTTAGCCATGCGTAACAACCAGCCCGTCGTCGATCGCGAGTATCGACTGCGCGACGACCAATACCTTATTTCACGTACCGACCTGCAAGGGCGCATCCAGTATGCCAACCCGGCTTTCATTGAAGTCAGCGGCTTCGAGAGCGCCGAACTGATTGGCGAGCATCACAACGTGGTGCGGCATCCCGACATGCCACGCGCGGCGTTCGCCGATCTCTGGGCCACGCTCAAGGCGGGCAAAACCTGGGTCGGCTACGTCAAGAATCGCCGCAAGGATGGTTGTTATTACTGGGTGCTCGCCACGGTGTCGCCCATCTATCGCGGCGACGAAGTCATCGGCTTTGGCTCAGTACGGGTCAAGGCCCCCGCCGACACCATCCAGCGGATCGGCGAGAACTACCGCCAGTTCAATGCCGGCGAGCTGCCGCACCATGGCATTCGCAACGGCCAGGTACAGGCCCTGGGCTGGCGCGCCTGGCCGTCCCGCCTGGCGTTATGGCGGGTCAATACCTTGGCGGCCCGCCTGGCGTGGCTGAGCGGCAGCGCGCTCGTGGGCGTCATCGCAATGGCCGCTGTCGGTATCCACGCGGCCGGGCTGCCGCCGGCCGAGTCGGGTTGGGCCGCGCCGGTGCTGATCGGCATGGCCCTGACGGGCACCGCCTGGTTGGCCTGGCTGGGAGCGTCGCTGGCCAGATCCGTTTGGCGCCCGCTGCAGCAGGCCCTGCGGTTTTCGCGTCAGATCGGCGCCGGCAACGTCGAAGGCGTGCGGATCGAGCCGGCGCGCGGCGAGGTGGGCGAGCTGATGTTCGCCCTGGAGATCATGCGCAAGAGCCTGCTGAGTATTGCCCACGATATGAATGGCAGCGTGACCGACGTGGTGAGTGGCGCCGACCGCATCGCCCGCGGTAATGCCGATCTCGCCGTTCGCACCCAGCAGCAGGCCGCGGCGCTCGATCGCACCGCCGCCAGCATGGAACAGTTTGCCGAAAGCGTTGCCCAGAACGCCGCCAATGCCCGCCAGGCCAGTCGGCTGGCGGCAAGCGCCACCCAGACCGCCGGCCGGGGTAGCGACGTAGTGCAGCAGGCTGTCGATCGCATGCGTTTGATTTCCGCCACGTCCCACAAAATCACCGACATCATCGGCGTGATCGATGACATCGCTTTCCAGACCAATATTCTGGCGCTCAATGCCGCCGTCGAGGCGGCGCGTGCCGGCAGCCAGGGCCGCGGGTTCGCCGTGGTTGCCGGCGAGGTGAGGGCGCTGGCCCAAAAATCGGCGCAGGCCGCCAAAGAGATCAAGGCTTTGATCGAACAATCCGGCAGCGAGATCGACTCCGGTGCGAGCCTGGTGGCGCAATCGGGGAACGCCATGAGCGAGGTGGTGTCGGCCATCGAGCGCGTCTCGGTCCTGATGGGAGAAATCGCAACGGCGTCGCAGCAGCAGGCCAGCGGTATCGAGGATGTGAAGAACGCCGTGCAGCAAATGGACGACGTGACGCAGCGCAATGCCGCCTTGGTGGAAGAGGCGGCTTCCGCCGCCGAGACGCTGCGCGACCGCAGCGCCTATCTCGGGCAGGCGGCGTCGGTGTTCATGGTGGATTCAAAAGCAGGCAAATCTGCGCAGGTTTCCGCAACGGTGCCAGCCCGCAGGGACGGCACGGAAGAATCTCGCCGCCGGCTGCACTGACTTGCGTTATTCTGCATTTCCACACCCGCTCCGGTCGATTCATGTTCGATTTTTTCACCCTCCTGATCGTGGTCTTGCTCTTGATGGAGGCCGTTGGTGGCGTGCTGCTCGTCGGCTGGTGGCTGCAGCGGCGAGCGGATAACGCCTTGGGCTGGTGGGCGCTCGCGCACGGCGTGGGGGTGCTGCTGCTGTGGCTCAGCTGGTACACGGTAGGCAGCAGCCTGAGCCGCAGCCGCTACGCCGAGTTCGGCCTGCTGGGCCTGCTGGTGGTGGCCGTAGTGCCGGCGCTTTCATACGTGGTGTTGCGCATGGCGCGCGCCGAGGCGCACGTGGCCACCAGCGCCAGCCAGAAGAATCTTTTCCACTATTACGCCTCGGCCGACCCGGCGCAAACCGACCGTCTGGCACACGACCTTCTGGTGGCGCTGGGCGACCCGAAAAGCCAGATGTACCTACAATATCAGCCTATCTTCGACACCCGCTCGCGCGAGGTCCAGGGCTTCGAGGCACTGGTGCGCTGGAACCACCCGACCCGGGGCGCGATCCGTCCCGACCAGTTCATCCCCCTGGCCGAGGCCAATGGCTCGATCCGGGCGTTGGGGCGTTGGGTCCTGGAGACCGCCTGTCTGCAGGCCGCAAAGTGGCCGCACCCCTGGACGATCTCGGTCAACCTCTCGCCTGTGCAATTGCAGGAACATCGGCTGATGCGCGAAGTGCGTGAATGCCTGCGCTACTCGGGCCTTGCTCCGGACCGCCTGCAATTGGAAATCACTGAAGGCGTGATGGTAGACACCACCAACCAGATCCTCTCGCGTCTGCGTGGTCTGCGCGAACTGGGCGTACGCATCGCGATCGATGACTTCGGCACGGGCTACTCCAGCCTGCAGTATCTCGAGCGCCTGCCTTGCGACACCATCAAGATCGATCGTTCGTTCGTCAACGCCATCGAAAGCGACCAGGCGGCGCGCTCCATCGCCAGCGCCGTGGTGCGCCTATGTCACGAACTGGGACACTCGGTCGTGGCGGAAGGAGTGGAAACCGAGGGGCAACTGGAAATCCTCGCGGAGCTGGGTTGCCAGCGTTCGCAAGGCTGGCTACTGGGCAAGCCTATGCCGGCCGAGCGCATTGTTCCGGTATTTGGCCACAATCCGCTTTACGAAGGCGGACGCGCGGATGAGCCCGACGCGGAAGAAATCGATGACGAGACGCTGCACGTGGGCGTCGAAGGGCTGCGCCTGGCGCCGCTGCAGGGTGATGCCCAACCTGAGTCCTCGCGGCTTCAACGGTAATAACCACTTTCCTTAAGCGCCGGGTTGGCGGCAGTCTAGGACGTGTGAGTCCTTGCGGCGTCAGTCGCCATAACCTACGGCCGTCGCCTGTCCCGGCATTCGCTCAGCGGTTGCTTAAGGGATATCGACGGCCGTCGGATGCAGGCTCAACGGCGGGTATTTTTCTCGAGAGCAAAGACCAGACGCTGCAAGAAAGTTTCGCGCTGGCCATCGGGCTCGGCAAAAACGCATCCCAAGTGGGCGTAGTTGACGTGGCCGCGACGCGTGTCGAACTCGGGGACGGTATGCCTGACGACAATCTGCAGCCAGGCCTCGATGCCGCCGTGCTCTTCGAAGTCCAGTTGTACCGGATGCATCAACGAGCCTTCGACGGGAAGGGGGTCAACCGATTGTTCGATGCGCAAACCGATGCCCGAGAGGGAAATGTCCTGGATGCGAAACACGAGCAAGCGCCCGCCCGCCGACCTCCAGACGGCGCGCCGGGTATTGGGAGGCGCCACGGGCGCCCGAAAAAACTGGCGCCGCTGCACGCGATAGAGCTCTGATGGAAATGGCGCCTGGAGCACGATGCGATCCGGGCCATCGGAAGAAAACTCATCGGCTTCCTGCATGGGTCCCAGCTTGAATTCGAGTGGCGTGCCATAGGCAGCACCTTCGAAGAGAAGCTCGGGAGCCGAAGCCAGCAGGGCGCGCTCGCGCTCGCCGCCATAAGGGAGAAAGCTGACCGTGCGGCGCCGTACATTGATGTCGGTCAGGTAGACCGGCAACACCTCGCCGCCAAAGGTGGTACAGAGACGATCGGCGCCGCGCTGGAGCTCCTTCAGGGCCGAACCGATCTCGACCGGGTTGTCGAGCAGAAATTGGGGATCACGGGTAATCATCTGGGGTCCCGGCCTGATTCACTGGGGTCATGAAGGCCGGCGGCCAAGGGAGTAGCCTGCGCCGTGGCGCTATCCGGGTCGAGCGCGTCGAGACGATACAGCCAAGCCAGGAGCTCTGCAACGGCTTGATACAACTGGGGCGGAATCCGGGAATCGAGATCCACCTGCATGAGCAATCCCACCAGCTCTGGGGATTCGTGCACATAGAGACCGTGTTCGCGGGCGGTGCGTTGTATGGTTTCGGCCAAGACGCCATAGCCTTTGGCGACGACTCGCGGCGCCTGGTCGCCTTCGCGATAGCTCAAGGCCACTGCGGTCTGCCGGGATGAGGAGAGGGCGTCCTCCCCGAGGGAGGATTCGCGGTTGGGGCGGCCCGGCCCGTTGAATGGACGGCCCTCCGGTCGCTTCGCGACTTCGTCCCCGAGGGAGGATTCGCGGTTGGGGCGGCTCGGCCCGTTGAATGGACGGCCCTCCGGTCGCTTCGCGATCTCCTCCACTAGGGAGGATTCGCGGTTGGGACGGCCCGGCCCGCTCATGCCCCCGCTCCCGGTCCCGATTGCTGGTTGATGGTGGTGTCGGTGAGCTGCAGGCCTTGGTGGTCGAGGTGTTCGCGGAGGACGTCGAGGTGCTGTTGCAGCAGGGGGGCGCTGTCGGGAGCTTCGAGACGCAGGACGAGGCGATCGCCGGCCAGGGTGAGCCGGGCTTCGATGGCACCGAGCCGGGGCATGTGCAGAACCAGACGAGTGGCCCAGGTGGCGAGCGGCTCGGGACTGGCGTCATCCGGCGCCCGGTGCTGAACTTCCCATTGCAGCGGGGCGCCGTTCCAGGCTTCGCCCTGCCAGGCAAATGCCTGGTTGGCCAGCACTTCGAGCTGCTGCCGCACCAGCGGGGCAGCTTCGGGTGCCAGGCCGGACAGGGTGCCCGTGGCCGGACTGGAGGCAGGGCCGGAAGGCTGCGCCTGCGCCGAGGCGCCTGATGACGACGGTGAGGTGCTCGAGGTGGAAGAGCCCTCGGCCATGGCGGATCGATTGGACGGTGGTGCGGCGGTGTCGAGCCGGGCTTGAGGTTCGCGCGCGACCTCGGCGGGATTGCGTTGGCCGAAAGCCATCTGCGCCAGATGGGATTCGTAGAACATGCCGCTTTGCGCCAGCGCCCGTTGCAAGGCGCCGGCCAGTGTGGCCGCCATATTGGTCGGTGCCGGCGGTAGCGAGACGCGCTCGGTGGTCGCTCGACCCCTGGAGGTGATGCCCTCGGTCGCGGGCGCGCCCGGCTTGGCGGTGCCGAGGGGCGATGGAGCTTGGGGAGCGTGTGGCGCCGGACGGCCGGTGGCCGCCGAGCCGGCTGGCGCAATTTGCCCCGGTATTGCCGCCGTGGAGCCGGGGCCGCCGGTCGCGGTGCTTCCGGCAGTTGCCGGGGCGCCAGGCGGCGAGTTGTGCGGCAGGACCAACAGGGGTTGACGGCCTTGCACGGCGGTTTTGCCATCCGTATGGCTCAATAAAAGCGCCAGAATCGTGCGCGCGGGTTCGCTAAGCACGGTGCGCGCCGATGCCTGTCCCTGGCCCGCGAGTGCGTCGGCGCCGGCGCTGGATCCTTGGCCCACTTGCCTGGCGCCAGCCTGGCCGGCGCGGGCAGCAGCTTCGCCCTGCTCACCAGTGCCGCGCCGGATGATCGTCTCCTGGCCGTGCAGGAACGCCGCGGGTTGCGTCGCCGAATGGCCTCGCGAACCTTCGAGCAAGACAGGGTGCTGGGCCAAGGTGGTGCCCAAGACTGCGTCGAGCCTGGTGGCCAGCAGCGACCCGAGGGCGGTATTCACGACACGGCCACTACCGGGGTGCCATAGGCGTTGATGACGCTTTGCTGCCTGCGTAGTGTGCTGAGCAGTGCACCGATGCGGGCGAGACCGGGCTCAACCAGGGCGCGCGTGGCGGAATCGTTCTCGAGGATCTCGACGATCAGCGCATGCTTGCGCGCGCGCTCGTTGGCGTCCAGGGCGCGGGATTGTTCCAGCCCCTGCAGCGTTTCGATGGCGGCGACGTACTGCTGGCCCAAGGCGATCACGGTATCCCATTCTTCCTGGCGTGCCTGGGCCAGGATCTCGGCGCTGAGCGCCGCCGCCATGCTGTAGATGCGCAGCAGTTCTTCGGGGGGGCTGGGGATCATGTGGACGCTCGTTCGGTGATTCAAGGAGTTGGCGCCGTGGCGCTGGCCTGACGGCTTTGGGCCATTTCGTTCCAGGCGCCGCCGAGGTCGGCCAGCAAGCGCTCGGCCTCGGCAAGCTTGGCGACGTCGGCGTGCAGATTGGCCAGCAGCAGGCAACGCTCGATGTATTCGTATAACTGGGCCAGATTCTGGGCGACTTCGCCGCCAGCCTCGAGGTTGAGCGACGCTCGCAAGCCGTTGCCGACGATATCGATGGCTTTGGAAATGGCCTGCCCACGTCCGGGTATATCGCCTTTGGCCAGGCATTGCTCGGCCTTGCGAATGGCCGAGCGCGCGCCTTCGAACAAGAGCGTGATCAGTTTCTCGGGCGAGGCGCCGTTGACGGCGGTTTCCAGACCGATGGTGGCGTAGCTTCCGGCGCCGCGGGCGCGCGTGGGGGCGTAAGACATGTTGAATCGTCAGAAGGCGTGCATGGCGTTAGTCTACGAGGTTGATCGTGGACCCGATCGCCGAAACACCCAGGAAAAACCCGGGGATATCGCTGGCGAACCCCCGAAATAGGGAAATCGCCGCGTTTTGGGGTTATTTGCCGTTGTTGGATTTGCCCAGCGACTCGAGCATGCCGAGCTGGGTTGTGAGGTAGGAACTGGTGGAACTCATTTGGGCCATGACTTTTTCCAGGGCAACGAACTGTGTCTGGTACATGGCCATGCGGTCGTCCACGCGGGTTTGCATCGCCACGTATTGTTTTTCGAGATCTTTGATGGTGGTTTTGGCGCCGTTAGCCGCATTGGCAATGGCGCCCGTGCCGCCCAGCAAAGGCTCGATGCGCTGATTGAGGCGGGCCACCAGGCCGTTGCCACCGGTAAAAAACGCCTGGACGTCGTTGAGGTTGTCGGCCAGCGCCGCGTTCAGGGTGTCGGCGTCGACTTCGAGCAGGCCGGTCTGGACATTGGTTTTGATGCCCATCTGGGCCAGGACGACGAATTGGCCTTCGTTGCTGGAGGCGCCGCTGAGCACCGACTGGATTTGTGTTTGCACCGAGCGCGCGACGGAGTCGCCAGTGAGCGCGCTGGAGGTTTGGGTTTCGACGTTGTAGCTCGTGAGCGAGCGGATGGTGGTTTGCAGCGCGTTATAGGTGGAGACGAAGTTCTGGACCGCCGTGCGGGTGAGGGCGGAG
>Ga0265293_10012835_pt1 | contig 11010 bp, 10 predicted proteins | sample Munlanlewell138R_FD_192505 | JGI IMG/M metagenome (GOLD analysis project Ga0265293, IMG submission 192505) | Leachate microbial communities from a municipal landfill in Southern Ontario, Canada - Leachate well 138R | ecosystem: Engineered > Solid waste > Landfill > Unclassified | place: Canada... | reverse complement strand
CATATTCGCAACCACTGCAGCGGTGTACCGCGCCACCCGCTCCGGCCTGTTGACGGTGGTCCTGGCGGCCTTGCTGGCCATCAACCCCAGCCTGTGGAGTGGTGAAGCGAGAACTTTCATGCGGGAGCCGCTCTACTTTGTATTTGCGCTGCTGACGCTCAGTTTGCTGATGCTGGATTTTCAGCAAAAAAAACTCTCCCGGTTCGCCACAGTGTACGGCTTGCTGGCAGGCATCTCTTTTGGCGGATATTGGTATACCCGGGAGGAATCCATTTGGATATACCCTTCCTTGGCCGTCTTGTTTTTAAGCTTATGGCTGAGCAATGGATCATTGATTTCAAAAATTCAATGCTCGGCAAAACATTCTCTTGTCTTTTTGTTGGGGTTTTCTGTTGTCAGCAGTATTGTTGTGTGTTCGACTTGGGTTTATTACGACACTTTGACCACCAACGTGTTTCGCCAGGGGGCGTTTCGAGAGGCCATGGGTTCGCTGCATAGAATTGATGCGCCTTCCAGCTCACCATACGTTCCGGTTTCCAAGCAAGCGTTGACATATGCCGAAAAGATCAGCCCCGCTGCCGCTCAAGTCGTACCACTTTTGAAGGCATCCCCTTGGGCAAAATTCGGATCCGATTTGCCAGGAAAATTACCTGATGAAATTTCGGGCGGCTCGTTTGCCTGGGCCCTTCTCAGCACCGTAGCCAGCAAGGGATTTCATGCGAACGCCCAAACGGCTGAACGTTTTTACCAGTCGCTGTCCCAAGACATTCAGTTGGCTTGTGAACAAGGTCGTATTCCATGCAAGCCCTTGAATACCGGCATGATGCCTCGAATGGCCTTGACCAGAATCCCTGATTTTCTGATCTCGACCGTCGAATCTTTGAACTGGATTATCTTCAATCGAACCGCTGCCATCGATACACCGGCATGGTCCTCCGACCACAGAAGAACCATTGACTTGTGGCGAGCGACATTGGGCTCAGTCGAAACACTGAGACCAGCGTTCTCCGAAAAAAACAAGATGCATCTCAGCGGCTGGATTGCCAGCAACTCTCTGAATAAACCAGCATTTGCAGCACCTGCCTCACCCTCCTTGGACGTGATCACCCATGCTGCACCCGATGTAGAGCGTTATTTGGCCGAGCTTGATCTCAAGTTTGCCTACGCCAGCAGGTATGTCATGGAAGCCGAATGCGATCCCGAGGATTGCGTACTTGAAATCGATGGCAAGCCCTTCAAGTTCAGCACACTGGGCCCCGCTTCGATCTCGGAAGTTAAAACCCCCGAATTTATGGTTCATATTGACAAAGCGACATTCTTCTGGACCGAACAAGCTGCACGAAGCCTTTTGGACCCTGAGGCAACAAGCAAGCTGGCGGCACTGGAGAAAGTGCGGGTACCCTATGGCTATTTGATCTCAACCATGAGCTTGCTAGGTTTTTTGGGTGTTGTGCTGTATGGCTTCTTCATCAGACAGCACCCTCAGTACTCAGGACTTTGGTTGTTCTCGTTGGCGGCTGCTGGGGCTGTTGTCGTCAGAGCTGCCATGGTGGGTTATATTGACACCACATCGTGGCACGCGATCAATGTCCGCAACCTGCTTCCTGCGTATGGATTTGCGGTTATTTTTGCCTGCTGCGGCACTTTCTTGTGGGTCAAAAGCTTGGGGTTTGCGCTGTCGGCTTGGCGACACCACGCTGTTCACGGCTGACAAGAATGTGACGCCTCCTAGTGAAGTCCACATGGCATACCCAACAACCTCATACACTATCTGACGCAGGTTGCGGTCAGCAAACGCACCGCACTGACCATCCACGGCGTTGACCGCATCGAGGAGGCGATGGAGCTGGCGCGAAGTTTGGCCTGATCTGCGTCGGGTGCATGCGCGTAAGCCGCCATCGCACAGGCTGGCATACAGCCGACAATCCCACCATGAATCTCCAGCGCTTTCTCATTCCCCTGTTGATGGTCGTCGTGCTCTGGGCCGCCTGGCGCGCGCTGGGCTGGGGCGGCGTGGCCGTGGCCGCGGGCGGCCTGCTGATGTGGCTGCTGCTGCACTTCACCCGCTTGATGACCGTCGTCAAGCGCGCCGCCAACCGGCCCGTGGGCTGGGTGGGCAGTGCGGTCATGCTCAATGTCAAGCTCAAGCCCGGCGTCAGCCTGATGCACGTCATCGCCATGACCAAGGCGCTGGGCGAGCGCCTGTCCGACGAGGACGTCCAGCCCGAGGTCTACCGCTGGACCGACAACGGCGGCTCCTCGGTCACGGCCACCTTCGCCCAGGGCCGCCTGGTGCAGTGGGAAATGCACCGCCCCGCCGACCCCGACGAAGCCGCGCCCGCCGGCGACTGAACCGCGGCCGGCCGCCGTAGAATGGCATGTTGGCCCACGCCCCAGCCGGCACGGCCGAGCCCATTTCCACTCCCAGAGGATGCTTCCCCCATGACTTCCGTGACTCCCTCGATGTCCGACCGCGACGGCAAGATCTGGATGGACGGCCAGATGGTCGACTGGCGCGACGCCAAGATCCATGTGCTGACCCACACGCTGCACTACGGCTGCGGCGCCTTCGAGGGCGTGCGCGCCTACAACACCGTCGATGGCACGGCCATCTTCCGCCTCGAAGAGCACACCCAGCGCCTGTTCAACAGCGCCAAGATCCTGCGCATGAAGATCCCCTTCAGCCAGGAGCAGGTCAACGAGGCTCAGAAGGCCGTGGTGCGCGAGAACCAGCTCGAGAGCTGCTACATCCGCCCGCTGGTATGGATCGGCGACGAAAAACTGGGTGTCAGCCCCAAGGGCTGCACCATTCACGTGATGATCGCCGCCTGGGCCTGGGGCGCCTACCTGGGAGAAGAGGGCATGCAGCGCGGCATCCGCGTCAAGACCAGCAGCTACACGCGTCACCACGTCAACATCACCATGACGCAGGCCAAGGCGGTGAGCAACTACAGCAACTCCATCCTGGCCAACATGGAAGCCACCGAAGACGGCTACGACGAGGCCCTGCTGCTCGACTCGGCCGGTTTCGTGAGCGAAGGCGCGGGCGAGAACATCTTCGTCATCAAGAACGGCGTGATCTACACGCCCGATCTGTCGGCCGGTGCGCTCAACGGCATCACGCGCAACACCGTGTTCCACATCGCCAAGGACCTGGGCCTGGAGATCGTGCAAAAACGCATCACGCGCGACGAGGTCTACATTGCCGACGAGGCCTTCTTCACCGGCACCGCGGCCGAAGTCACGCCGATCCGCGAGCTGGACCGCGTCGAGATCGGCGCGGGCTCGCGTGGTCCCGTCACCGAGAAGATCCAGCGCGCCTTCTTCGACATCGTCAATGGCAAGAACGGCCAGTATGCCCACTGGCTGGCCAAGGTCTGACACGGGGTCACCATGAGCAAGCCGTCCGTTGAACTCAAGGCCGCCGAGCTGAACCCGCAAGGCGGTGTCTTCTGCCCCAACCCCAAGGCCGACATGAAACTGTGGAACGGCCACCCGCGCGTGTTCCTCGACGTGGCACGCACCGGCGAAGCCCGCTGCCCGTACTGCGGCACGGTGTACAAGCTGGCCGCGGGCGAGCACGTGCACGCCGGGCATTGAGGCCGCCGATTCACTCGCCAGCCCTCACCCCCGCCCTCTCACGAATGGGAGAGGGAACAAAGACACATGTCTGCGTCGTGGGGCACCACGGAACCGGCTTCGCCGGGCCGTCGGTGCCGTCCCCCCTCGAAGCGCCGAAGGCGCGCCACGGAGGGGGGAACACGCGTCAGCGGCGCAGGGGGGAGTCCACCAAGTGGACCTGCTGATCGTCTCGCTCGCCTCGCTGTTCGCGGGCTTCGTGGATGCCATCGTCGGCGGCGGCGGGCTGATCCTGGTACCGGCGCTGTTCGCGGTGTTCCCCCACACCCATCCGGCGACCCTGTTCGGCGTCAACAAGAGCGCCTCCGTGTGGGGCACCTCGGCGGCCACGTTGCAGTACGCGCGCCGGGTCCGGATCCCGTGGCGGCCGCTGTTGCCGGCCGCCGCCGTGTGCTTCGTGGGCGCGATGGCCGGCGCCTGGACGGTCACCGTCATCTCGCCCGACTTCCTGCGCCGCGCGCTGCCGCTCATCCTGGGCGGCGTGCTGCTCTACACCCTGGCGCGTAAAGGGCTCGGGCGTGAGCATGCCCCGCGCTTCGACGGCAGGCGCGAGGCCATGGCCGCGGCCACGCTCGGGCTGACCATCGGCTTCTACGACGGCTTCTTCGGCCCCGGCACCGGCAGCTTCTTCGTGTTCCTGTTCGTGCGCTGGCTCGGTTACGACTTCCTGCACGCCAGCGCCAGCGCCAAGCTGCTCAACGTCACCTCCAACCTGGCTGCGCTGATCCTGTTCATCGCCAAGGGCCACATCTGGTGGCATTTCGTGCTGCCGCTGGCCGCCGCCAACATCGTCGGCAGTCTGCTGGGCACGCGGCTGGCGCTCAAGCACGGCAGCGGCTTCGTGCGCAACGCCTTCATCCTGGTCGTGACCGCCCTCATCCTCAAAACCTCCTACGACGCCTGGTGGCGGTAATGGCTCATACGCGGCAGAGGGAGCGAAGGCCCGCAACGGAGGGGGAGGCCGCGCCAGCGGCGCAGGGGGGAGTCATCATTCCGGCGGCCAGGGCATTTCGCTGGCCTTGAGCGGCGTGCCGACCGGCGCGCTCGCCTGCCCCTTCTGGACGGCCGCCATGTCCTGCGGGTTCGGATACTGGTCCATCAGCATGTAGTCAAACACGCGCCGGGCAATCGGTGCCGCGTGCGCCGACCCGAAGCCAGCGTTCTCGACGATCACCGCCAGCGCCACGGTAGGCTGTTCGGCGGGTGCGAACCCCACGTACAGCGAGTGGTCGCGCTGGTGTTCCTCGAGCTTGCGGGCGTCGTAGCGCTCCTTCTGCCCGATGGTCACCGCCTGCGCCGTCCCGGTCTTGCCACCACTGGTGTAGCCTGCCCCGGCAAACACGCGCGCCGACGTCCCCTCGACCGTGACCCCGTGCATGGCCTCCAGGATGGTGGCCACATTCTCGGGCTTGTAGCCCAGGTCCACGGGTGGCCGCTGGGGCAGCAAGGTCCGTCGGCGGTGCAGCGCATCCTCGGTGGCGATGGCCAGGTGCGGCGCATGGCGGTAGCCCCCGTTGGCGATGGTGGCCATGGCCTGGGCCAGCTGCAGCATGGTGAAGTTGTTGTAGCCCTGCCCGATGCCCAGCGAAATCGTCTCGCCGCCGTACCAGCGCTGCTGCTCGGGCCGTTGGTAGGCGCGGCGCTTCCAGGCCTGGCTGGGCAGCACACCACGCACCTCGCCACGCAGGTCGATACCCGTGAGCTGGCCGAAGCCCAGCGGTGCCATGAAGTCATGGATCGCATCCACCCCCATTTCATTGGCCAGGGTGTAGTAGTAGACGTTGCTCGACTTGATGATGGAGCGGCGCATGTCCACCGGTCCCAGCGCATGGCCCGATCGGAAGGTGTGACCGCCCAAGGTCCACGAGCCACCGTCCTGGACGACCGCCTGCGCCTGTCGGGTGCCCGTTTCCAGGGCGGCCAGCGCCATGAAGGGCTTGTACGTCGAGCCCGGTGGGTAGGTGCCCCGCAAGGCGCGGTTGAGCAGCGGCTTGTCCACCGATTCGTTGAGCGCCTTCCAGCTCTCGACGTCGATGCCGTCGACGAACAGGTTGGGATCGAAGGTCGGCTTGGACACGAAGGCCAGCACCTCACCGTTGCGTGGGTCGATGGCCACCAGCGCGCCGCGGCGCTCGCCAAACAGGTCCTCGACCAGCTTTTGCAGGCGGATATCGATCGACAGCACCACCGTGTCGCCCGGCATGGCCGACGTATGGGCCAGCGAACGCACCGCCCGCCCGCCCGCCGAAGTCTCGACCCGCTCGAAGCCCGTCACACCGTGCAACGGCCGTTCGTAGCTTTGCTCGGCACCGAGCTTGCCGATGTGCTCGGTGCCGCGGTAGTTGGCCTGCTCCTCTTCCGGCCAGTCATTCATCTGTTCCTTCTCGCGCTGGCTGATGCGCCCGATGTAGCCGATCACATGACTGGCCGCATCGCCATTGGGGTACTGGCGGAACAGGCGCGCGCGCACATCGACGCCGGGGAAGCGGTAGCGCTGTACCGCGAAACGGGCCACCTCCTCTTCGCTCAGGCGGGCCCGCAGCGGCAGCGAATCAAAACGGCGTGACTCTTCCATGAGCTTGCGAAAACGCCGCCGATCGCGCGGCGAGATCTCCACCAGCGTCGACAGCTCGTCGATGGTAGCGTCCAGGTCCCGCACCTTCGAGGGCGTGACCTCCAGCGTGTAGGCCGAATAATTGGAGGCCAGCACGCGGCCGTGACGATCGAGGATCTGGCCTCGGTTGGGCACCACGGGCAGCACCGCCGTGCGGTTGCTCTCGGCCTGCGCTGCCAGCGACTCGTGCCGCAGGATCTGCAGGTACACCATGCGCACGACAATCAGCCCGAACGCCACCAGCACGGCCAGCACCGCCACGATGACCCGGGTCCGGAACCGGGCCAGATCGGCTTCAACGTTCTTGAGTTCCGTCACGGCGCATCACACGGGAGAGACAAGGGCGTTTCGTCGCCGGGCCGTCCCAAGGCGAAACAACCCCCTCGGGGGGCAGCGACCCGCGCAGCGGTGGAGCGTGGGGGCACCATGTCACAGGGGCCGGTTGGCATCCGGATCCGGCGCGCGCCGCTGCGGCGCCAGCAGCAGCACGCTGACCAGCGGCCACAGCACCGACTCGATCGCCGGTGCCAGCAGGTAGGCCCAGCCAGGGAAACGCTCGCCGGCCAGCAGGCGCACCAGCAAGGACAGCACATGGGCCGCCGCAAACAGCGGCAGGATCTGCACCGCCTGCTTGGGCAGCGCGAACCACAGCAGGCGGCGGTGCATCGACATGGCCAGGAAGCCCAGCACCGTGTAGGCCAGTGCGTGCTGGCCCAGCAACGCGCCCTGGTGCACGTCCATCGCCAGGCCAAAGACGAAGGCCACGCCGACGCCAATGCGCAGCGGCTGGTGCACGCCCCAGAATACCAGCACCACGGCCAGCAGGTCGGGCATCCACGCCGCCCGGCCCCACAGCCCCATGTTCATCAGCATGTTCAGCATCAGCGCGCCCAGCAGGCTGATCCAGATGAACACCGGATTGGCTGGCAGCAACAGCTGCTGTCCCGGGTGCATGATCATGGCTGCCCGCCTCCCGGACGACCGGGCCCGGTCGCCGACTGCGCCGTCCGGGCCCGCGCCGCGGACTCCACGGCGGGCCGCGGCGGCAATTGCGCATCCACCGGCGCCAGCACCAGCACCTGCGACACCCCGCCGATGCGTGCCAGCGGTTCACACAGGATGCGGTTGAAGGGAGACTCGGCCCGGCGCTCCACCCGGGTCACGCGGGCCACCGGCAGACCCGCGGGATAGACCCCGTCCACACCACTGGTGACCAGCAGGTCACCTTCGTCGATGTCGGCACTGGACAGCGTGTAGCGTAGCTCCAGTCCGTCACCCTTCTCGCCGGGCTGACCAAAGGCGACGTAGCGCGCACCGGTGCGCGCGTTGAGCACCGGAATGACCTGGTCACGGTCCACCAGCAGCGTCACCTCGGACACCAGCGGATAGACCCGCGTCACCTGGCCAAGCACCCCTTGATCGTCGATGACCGGAGAGCCCGCCTCGATACCATGGGCCGACCCCTGGTCGACCATGACCTTGCGCGAGTAGGGATCGGCCGCGTCGTACAGCACCTGGGCGCCGATCGAGTGCGTCTGCACGCGATCGTGCATCTGCAGCAGCATGCGCAGCCGCTGGTTCTCCAGCATCAGCAACTCCACCTGCTGGCTGCGCTCGGCCTGCGCAGCCAGTTGGGCTCGCGCCAGCGCTTCGCCCTGCTGTGCCGCGTGCAGCGAGGTCATGTAACGGCCGCCGCGACGCACCAGTTCCACCGGCTGCATCACCGTCCACTGCAAGGGATACAGCACCGTTGCCAGCGCCATGCGCACGGGTTGCATCACATCAAAGCGCTGGTCGGCCACCATCAGGAACAGCGCCAGCGCGCTGAACACCACGAGCCGGGACAGGGCCGACGGCCCCTGCTTGAAAAACGGGGGCGGCGTGCGGTCCAGCGTGCCCAATGGCATGTTGTCTCTGGCGGGGCGGGTGAATCAGGAAGGAACACCCACCGGCGCGCTCCCGGCCTTATTCGTTGGTAAAAATCGTGCCCAGGCGCTCCATGCGCTCCAGGGCCATGCCACAACCGCGCACCACGCAGGTCAGCGGCTCCTCGGCCACCAGCACCGGCAGGCCGGTTTCCTCGGCCAGCAGACGGTCCAGGTCGCGCAACAGCGCACCACCACCGGTCAGCATCATGCCGCGCTCGGCGATGTCGGCACCCAGCTCGGGGGGCGTGTGCTCCAGCCCCATCTTGACCGCCGAGACGATGTTGTTCAGCGGGTCGGTCAGGGCTTCGAGGATTTCGTTGGAGCTGATGGTGAAGCTGCGCGGCACGCCTTCGGACAGGTTGCGGCCCTTGACCTCCATCTCCTTGACCTCGGAGCCCGGGAAGGCCGAGCCGATTTCCTTCTTGATGGCCTCGGCCGTGGGCTCGCCGATCAGCATGCCGTAGTTGCGGCGGATGTAGGCAATGATGGCCTCGTCGAAGCGGTCACCGCCCACGCGCACACTGCCCTTGTAGACCATACCACCCAGGCTGATCACGCCCACCTCGGTGGTGCCACCGCCGATGTCGGCCACCATCGAGCCCGAGGCGTCGGACACCGGCAGGCCGGCGCCAATGGCTGCGGCCATGGGTTCCTCGATCAGGTAGACCTCGCTGGCACCGGCGCCCAGCGCCGACTCGCGGATGGCGCGGCGCTCGACCTGGGTCGAGCCGCAGGGCACGCAGATGATGATGCGGGGACTCGGCTTGAACATCGAGCGCGGGTGCACCATCTTGATGAACTGCTTGAGCATCTGCTCGGTGACCGTGAAATCGGCGATCACACCGTCCTTCATCGGACGGATGGCCTCGATGTTACCGGGCACCTTGCCCAGCATGGCCTTGGCCTCATGACCCACGGCCTGGATGGTCTTTTTTCCCTGGGGACCGCCTTCGTGGCGAATGGACACCACCGAGGGCTCGTCCAGCACGATGCCCCGTCCACGGACGTAGATCAGGGTGTTGGCGGTGCCGAGGTCGATGGCCAAGTCGGTCGAGAATTGCCGACGAAACGCTTCAAACATGTTGCGAGGGTACCGGTGGGGCATGCCCGGGGCGTCGCCCGGGCATCGCCGTGGGTGGGAATCAGGTGGCCAAGTACTTGATTCGGCGGCAAAAAGCGCTTGCACGCGGGCATTGTCGCCAAACCACCGATAATACCGTATCCCCTGTGTATAACTGCCTGTAAACGGGGTCGATCCTCCCGATTTACACGCCGTTGCCGGCGGTTTCCGACCACCGGCGGCGTCCGCACCCCACCAACACACCCGTCCAACCGACCGTCATGTCCTTGCGTTCCTCCGACATCGACCGCATCGCCCATCTGGCACGGCTGCAAATGCCACCTGCCCAGGCCGAGCGCATGCGGACCCAGCTCAACGGCTTCTTCGACATCGTCGAGCAGATGAAGGCCGTGGACACCACCGGTGTCGAGCCACTGGCCCACCCCACCGCCGTGATCGACCATGTGGCCCTGCGCCTGCGCCCCGACGTGGCCAGCGAACCCGATCAGCGCGAGGCCAACCAGCAAAGCGCCCCCGCCGTCGAGCGCGGCCTGTTCCTCGTGCCCAGGGTGATCGAATGAGTCGCAGCGACCTGCACGACATGGGCGTGGCCGAGCTGGCCGCCGCCATCGCCGACAAGAGCACCTGCGCCGTCGAGGCGGCTCAGCACCTGCTGGCACGCGCCAGGGCGCACGAGTTCCTGGGCGCCTACCTGGCGTTCAACGAGGAGGCGACCCTGGCCCAGGCCCGGGCGGCGGACGCACGCCTCGCCGCCGGCGAGCGCGGCCCGCTGCTGGGCGTGCCGCTGGCGCACAAGGACATCTTCGTCACCCGGGATTTCCCCACCACCGCCGGCAGCAAGATGCTCGAGGGCTACCGCAGCCCCTTCGACGCCACCGTGGTCGCCAGGCTGGCCGCCGCCGGCAGCGTGACCCTGGGCAAACTCAACTGCGACGAGTTCGCCATGGGTGGCAGCAACGAAAACTCCGCCTACGGCGTGGCGCGCAACCCCTGGGACACGGCCCGCGTGCCCGGCGGCTCCTCGGGCGGCTCGGCCGTGGCCGTGGCCGCACGCCTGGCGCCGGCGGCCACCGGCACCGACACCGGTGGCTCGATCCGCCAGCCCGCCAGCTTTTGCAACGTCACCGGCATCAAGCCCACCTACGGCCGCTGCTCGCGCTACGGCATGGTGGCCTTCGCCTCCAGCCTCGACCAGGCTGGCCCGATGGCACGCAGTGCCGCCGACTGCGCCACGCTGCTGACGGCGATGGCGGGCCCGGACATCGACCGCGACTCCACCAGCCTGGACCACCCGGCCGAGGACTACACGGCCGCACTGGACCGGCCGCGGGAAGACGCCAGCGCGGCGCAACCGCTCAAGGGCCTGCGCATCGGCCTGCCGCGCGAGTTCTTCGGCGAAGGCGTGGCCGCCGACGTGCAGGGCCCGGTGCGCGCCGCGCTGGCGGAGCTGGAAAAGCTCGGCGCCGCGCTGGTCGACATCTCCCTGCCGCGCACCGAGCTGGCCATCCCCGTCTACTACGTCATCGCGCCGGCCGAAGCCAGCTCCAACCTCAGCCGCTTCGACGGCGTCAAGTTCGGCCACCGCGCGGCGCAGTACGACGACCTGATGGACATGTACAAGCAGTCGCGCAGCGAGGGCTTCGGGCCCGAGGTGCAGCGGCGCATCATGATCGGCACCTACGTGCTCTCGCACGGCTACTACGACGCCTACTACCTCAAGGCGCAGCAGATCCGGCGCCTGATCGCGC
>Ga0265293_10012834_pt1 | contig 11010 bp, 11 predicted proteins | sample Munlanlewell138R_FD_192505 | JGI IMG/M metagenome (GOLD analysis project Ga0265293, IMG submission 192505) | Leachate microbial communities from a municipal landfill in Southern Ontario, Canada - Leachate well 138R | ecosystem: Engineered > Solid waste > Landfill > Unclassified | place: Canada... | reverse complement strand
TATCTTGTGCAAAATAAAGATTTACAACATGCATTTTTATATAAAATAACACAAAGCGAAAAACTTATTACGTTTCTTATAGTTTCGCTTATTCTTGTTATTGCGTCATTTAGTATTGTAGGGGCAATTACCATGCTTATTATTGAAAAACAACGCGACATTCAAATATTAAAAAGCATGGGTGCTGATGTACCAACAATTAAAAAGATTTTTGTGTTAGAAGGGTGGATTATTTCACTCTTAGGTGCATGTATAGGTATTGTGGTAGGATTGGGTATTACATACATTCAACAAACATACGGAATCATTACACTATCAACCACAAGCAATGCATTTGCAGTTGATGCCTATCCTGTACAAATTCAATTAATGGACACTCTATATGTATTGGCCATGGTAGTAAGCGTAGGATTTATAGCAGCATATTATCCTGTTCAATTTGTTTCAAAAAAATATTTACAATAAAAATGAATATAAATTATATTGATATTTTAGTTTTAATACCTGTTTTATGGGGTGGATTTAAGGGGTTTAAAAACGGACTTATTTCTGAAGGAGGCACTTTTTTTACCTTAATTCTTGGTATTTGGGTAGCTATGTCATTTTCGGCACAAGGAGGAGATTTTGTACAAAACACCTTTGGTATTTCAAACGAATATAAAGAAATAGTTGCGTTTAGCATGATTTTTTTAATTGTGGTAATTCTATCATTTATTATAACAAAATTACTCACCTCCTTTATTAAAGCAATTTCATTAGCATGGCTCAACAAGCTGCTCGGCGTTATGTTTGGAGCAGGAAAATTTCTTATTATTATATCATTTTTATTTTTTGTGATAAAAACTATCACACATACATATTATAAAAAACCAGTTGCTACATTTGAATCATCTTTGTGTTTTAATCCTTTGTCAAATATGGCAGCGTATATTTTAGAAGGAAATATTGCATTGCCCAATTTCACCTTTGAATATCCAACAATTGAAACTGATACGTTTTTCAACACACCTAACAATCAAAAAACCAAATAATTTGACTATTACTAATACTCTAAAAAATTATACAAATTATGAATGTATTGAAACAAATTTTCATTTCTGTTAGTAGTAAAAATCAGTTATTTTGTGGTATTATTGTACGAAACAAAAAACGAAAATCAGATATATGAGCAAAAAAAAACGAAAATCTTTTCACCCTACTGCTGTAGATTTAACTGCAAAAGTTTTACATATATTTCGTGCCTCTCCGCGTAAACCATTTAATACAAAACAATTACTTTCACGTTTACGCATTACGAATCAAGAAGATAAACATAAACTTGCACAATCGTTAAAAATTTTAATTCACAAAGAAGAAATTGAAGAAGTTGAACGCGGAAAATATCGTTTAAAATCACAATTAGGATATATTATTGGAAAAGTTGATTCTACCCCCTACGGAACAGCATATATTATAAGTCCCGAAATGGACGAAGATGTGTTTATTTCTCCGCCAAACCTCAATCATGCTATGCACGGCGACACGGTGCGAGTGTTTTTATTTGCAGGATCTAAAGGACGAAGACCTGAAGGTGAGGTTGTTGAAATTCTTGAAGAAGGAAAACGAGAATTTGTAGGATTAGTAGAAAAAAACAACAAGTATGCATTTGTAATTGTAGATAAAAAAATTGCTCCCTACGATATTTTTGTTGCTCATGAAGATTTACATGGTGCAAAAGATGGACAAAAGGTTATTGTTCGAATTTCTGACTGGCCCAAAAAAGCAAAAAATCCTATTGGCGAAGTTGTTGAAGTTCTTGGAGATGCAGGAAATCACGAAACCGAAATGCATGCAATTCTTGCGGAATTTGACTTACCCTACCGATTTCCAAATCCTGTAGAGGAATATATGAAAACAATATCCGAAGAAATTTCGGACAAAGAAATTGCATCACGAAAAGATTTTAGAAATGTTACAACATTCACAATTGACCCAGATAATGCAAAGGATTTTGATGATGCTTTATCAATTCAATTTCTTGATAATGAAACCTATGAGGTAGGAATACACATTGCCGATGTAACACATTATGTACGTCCAAATACTGTATTAGAAGAAGAAACCCGTTTGCGTGCAACATCAGTATATTTGGTTGATAGAGTTGTGCCTATGCTTCCTGAAAAGCTTTCAAATAATGTATGTTCGCTCCGACCAAAGGAAGACAAACTTACCTTTTCGGCGGTGTTTGTTATGAATAAAAATGCTGAAGTTATTTCAGAATGGTTTGGACGAACAGTTATACATTCGGACAGACGGTTTACCTATGAAGAGGCTCAAACTATTATTGAATCAAAACAAGGCGATTTTGTTGAAGAAATTAACACTATGGACATGCTTGCAAAGCAATTACGGACACAACGATTCGCAAAAGGAGCTATTGCTTTTGATAAAAAAGAAGTAAAATTTGAAATTGATGCAGAAGGGAAACCGCTTGGAGTTTTCTATAAAGAATCAAAAGATGCAAATAAATTAATAGAAGAATTTATGCTGCTTGCAAATAAACGTGTTGCTGAATTTATTGGCAAAAAGAAAAATGCTCCTACGTTTGTGTATCGCGTGCATGATGTACCAGATGAATTTAAATTAACTGATTTTTCTAATTTTATTAAAAAATTTGGATACAAAATCAATACCTCTGGAGGTATGAACACATCAAAATCAATTACCAAATTACTCAACGAGGTTAAAGATAAAAAAGAGCAAAATATATTTGAAACACTTGCCGTAAGAGCCATGGCAAAAGCGGTGTACACCTGCGAAAATATAGGACATTACGGTTTAGCATTTTCTCATTACACACATTTTACATCTCCTATCCGAAGATATCCCGACATGCTGGTACACCGTCTTTTAGACAGATATCTGCAAAATCAAAAATCGGCATCACTCGAAGAATACGAAGAGCTATGTAAACACGCAACAAACAAAGAAATTTTAGCAGCAAATGCAGAGCGTGCTTCAATTAAATATAAGCAGGTAGAATGGATGAAAGATCATATTGGAGAAGTGTTTGACGGTGTTATTTCAGGCGTTACCGAGTGGGGAATGTATGTGGAAATCAAAGAAAATCTATGCGAAGGCATGGTATCAATTCGCGATTTAGATGACGATCAATATTTGTTTGATGAGCGTAATTATTGCTTACGAGGTCGCCATCGCAACAAAGTATATACATTTGGCGATGAAGTTACCGTAAAAATTGTGCGAGCAGATTTGGTAAAACGCCAATTAGACTATATTTTAGCAGAAAAAGAAGATGAAAAATAATACTTTTTTACCTTTTTAATTACATTATATCATTATACAAGCATGGCAAGAAAAAAACATACGCAAAAAATTCTTACGCAAACCATTCACAATCTTTCTACTCCAGAATCATATAATACTGTGTATCATGAACCCAATCATGGTTCACCAATGCCTTCGATAGGAGAATTGAAAAATATAATGGAACTGATAAAAGAAATCATTTTTCCCGGTTATTTTGGGAAAGATGTACTAAAAGAAGAAACCATTTCATATTATACAGGCGTAAATATTGATAAATTATTTCAGCAACTCTCACGACAAATTAAGCGCGGCTTGTGTTTTGAATGTCAGGAACAAAAAATGATATTTGCAAACGGTAATTCATGCGAAGAACAGACCGAAATGCTCAGTCTTTCGTTTATTGAAAAATTACCAGAAATCCGCCGACTTATTTCAACAGATATTCAAGCTGCATATAATGGCGACCCAGCAGCAAAATCATTTGCTGAAATTATTTTTTGTTATCCTGTAATTAAATCATTAATTCATTATAGAGTTGCACACGAATTAGTAAAACTTGCTGTGCCCTTACTTCCTCGTATTATTTCAGAAATGGCACATTCCGAAACAGGTATTGATATTCATCCAGAAGCACAAATAGGCGAATATTTTACTATAGATCACGGAACTGGGGTGGTAATTGGTGCTACATCTATTATTGGAAATCATGTACAATTATATCAAGGTGTAACATTAGGAGCAAAAAATTTCCCTCTCGACAAAGATGGAAATCCTATAAAAGGCATTCCTCGACATCCAATTGTTGAAGATAATGTGATTATTTATTCAAATGCAACAATACTCGGACGAATTACTATAGGAGCTGGAGCAATAATTGGTGGTAACGTATGGGTTACAAACGATGTTCCTCGTGGTGGAAGAGTTCTGCAATCGCATTCACGAACTGATAATTTTGAACTTGGATTAGGAATTTAAAGAAATTTGGCGTTTTATCGTAAAACAACCAAATATTCAAAGAGTTTACACACATACTATAATAGTATCTTTATTTTTAAAGCACCTCAACATTTTCTATTTTTTTTCACCTAAATGTTTAGTAGCGTGCCATGTGTTTAAATCTCTATTTACAAAACGAATATCTTCAACCGTGTAAAATGCTTTTGGATTATATTCTTTAATAATATTTACCACATGCTTTACATTTCGTCTGTTAATAATAACATAAATAACAGCAACCGCTCCATCTCGCCCTTGTGCAGGAACCACAGTAGTGCCATATCCTTGCTCTCGAAGCACATGAATCATTTCACCAGCTTCGTTTCTGGTTATAATACGAATCATTTCATATCCAATTGCAAGTTTTTCTTCAATCAACATTCCAACATAATTACCAGTAGCAAAACCTGCTGCATATGCAATATAATACACCCAACTATCAAGACGTTGCAAAACATTACTAATTGCAATTATCCAAATAAGCAATTCAAAAAATCCTATACATGCTGCCAATGTTTTAAAGCCTTTCGATACAAAAATTATACGTATAGTCCCCATTGAAACATCACACATACGAGCAAGAAAAATTAATAACGGACCTATAAGAAAGCTATAATTATTAAAATCCATAAAATTTCATTTTTGATTAAGCAAGATGTTTTTTGTAAAGATAGTATATATAAGATTTTCAATAAAAAAAAGCCGATTTTAATTAATGCAATCGGCTTTTTTTTTAATATAGAAATACTATTTATTTTTTTTCTTCTTGTTGAAACAGTAATTCACCATCAATAAGGATTCGTCCACAATATTCGCACACAATAATTTTTCTATGTGTTTTAATATCTAATTGACGTTGAGGCGGTATTTTATTAAAACATCCTCCACAAGCATCACGTTCAACACTCACAACAGCCAAGCCATTTCGAGCATTACTGCGGATTCGTTTATATGCATTTACTAATCTTTCTTCTATTAAAGCTGAAAGTTTTTTAGATTTAGCAAGTAACTCGTCTTCATCTTTTTTAGTTTCAGAAATAATTGAATCTAATTCTGATTGTTTTTGCTGCAAATCTATAAGTCTATCATCAAGACGTGTTTTTGATTCCTCAAAAAGTTTTGTTTTATTTTCTATATCAAAATTAAATTCTTTAATGCGTTTTTCGCATAATTCGATTTCTAATTTTTGAAATTCAATTTCTTTTGATATAGATTCAAATTCACGATTGTTGCGTACATCCATTTGCTGCTCTTCATATTTTTTAATAAGAGCAGTTGAATTAATAATTTCATTTTTTTTACTTTGAATATCTTGATTTTTTTCAGATATTTCTTCTTGAATTTTTCCAATTCTTGTTTGTAAACCAGCAACTTCGTCTTCTAAATCCTTAACTTCAAGTGGCAATTCTCCACGAAGTGTTTGAATTTGATCAATTTTTGAATCAATTTCTTGTAATTGATATAATGCTTTCAGTTTGTCTCCTACCGAAACTTGTTTAACTGCATTTTCTTTTTTTGCCATATTCTTTAAAGATATTTTATCGGGTTTGTATTAACCGTTGAAAAATGAGTGGCAAATTTAGGAAATTTTTTTGTTACAATCTCATAAAAAATTTCTTTTGTATATTGTTCCGACTCATAATGTCCAATATCGGCTATAATCATTTTATTTTCAGACAGAAAGAAATCATGATATTTTACATCTGCAGTAATAAAAATATCTGCTTGTTGCGAAATAGCATGAGAAATCAACGAACTTCCAGAGCCGCCACAAACTGCCACACGCACTATTTTTGAAATCGAAGCATCTGTTACGCGAATACAAGGAGTTTCAAAAATTGATTTAATTCGTTGTAAAAAATCAGGAACTAATTCTTTTTCATGCAAATCACCAATAATACCCGAACCTATTTGAGTATGATAGTTTTCGAGTGAATATATATCATACGCAACCTCTTGATACGGATGCGTTGCAAGCAATGCTGCAATTACTGCATCTTTTTTATATCGCGGCAATATCATTTCAACTCTTTGCTCCTGTTCTGTATGTAAAGTATGCGGTTTTCCAACAAACGGTTGGGCATCATCAAGTGCCCGAAACGTTCCATATCCCGAAGTTGAAAATCCACACATATCGTATTTTCCAATATGTCCAGCTCCTGCCAAAGCCATTGCCTCAAACACTGATTTATAGTGAGAAGTAGGTACAAAACTCACAATTTTAAGCAAAGTATTGGGAGTTGGCGATAAAATTTTTTGATTGTGTAATCCTATTTTATCAGCTATTTTTTTATTTACACCCTGAGCAACAAAATCAATATTAGTATGCACACATATAATTGCAATAGAATGTTTAATTGCTTTTTCAACTGAACGCTCAACATCATTAGAGGAATTTAATCGCCGTAATCCATTAAAAATAAGAGGATGATGAGCTATAATGCAATCTGCTTTTACTTGTATTGCTTCGTCAATAACAGCCTCTGTAACATCTATAGTAAAAAGTATTTTAGTTATTTCATCATTCTTGTTTCCTACAAGTAATCCTGAATTATCATATGATGCTTGCAATGAAAAAGGTGCAAACTCATCAAAAACTTTTAGTATCTCGCTAACTTTCAATCTATTCATACTATTTTTATGCGTCATAATATTTCAAATATATCGTAATTTTTTCACATAAAAAAACAGACATTTAATTTTTTATTAGACAATACTATGGAATAAAAGATAAAATTTGATACTTTTGCTGTAAAATATTTAAAATTCAATACCATGACAGATTCATCAGTACAAAAAGAAAAATTAAAAGCACTACAACTTACATTAGATAAAATTGATAAAACCTTTGGTAAAGGCACTATCATGAAACTTGGCGACACTGCAATTGAGGATATTCCTGCTATTTCGTCTGGTTCTATTGGACTTGATATTGCTTTAGGTGTAGGTGGATACCCACGCGGACGAGTAATAGAAATATACGGACCAGAATCTTCGGGAAAAACAACACTTTCAATACATGCTATTGCCGAATGTCAAAAGCAAGGCGGATTAGCTGCATTTATTGATGCAGAACATGCGTTTGACCGATTTTATGCAAGCAATTTAGGTGTTGATATAGAAAATCTTCTTATATCACAACCTGATAATGGTGAACAAGCACTTGAAATCACCGACCATTTAATTCGATCTGGAGCTATTGATATAATTGTAATTGACTCAGTAGCAGCACTTACACCAAAAGCAGAAATTGAAGGTGATATGGGTGATTCTAAAATGGGTTTACAAGCTCGATTAATGTCTCAAGCTCTTAGAAAACTAACTGCAACAATTAATAAAACAAATACAACGGTTATTTTTATAAATCAATTACGCGAAAAAATTGGTGTGTTATTTGGAAATCCTGAAACCACAACTGGTGGAAATGCACTCAAATTTTACTCTTCGGTGCGTATTGATGTACGAAGAATTGGGCAATTAAAAGACGGAGACCAAGTTCAAGGTAATAGAACACGTACCAAAGTGGTTAAAAATAAAGTTGCACCTCCTTTTAAAAGTGTTGAATTTGATATAATGTTTGGAAAAGGAATTTCAAAAGTAGGAGAAATTATTGATATTGGTGTAGAACTCGAAATTGTTAAAAAAAGTGGTTCTTGGTTTAGTTATGGAGATACCAAATTAGGACAAGGAAGAGAATCTGTAAAACAACTATTACTTGACAATCCTGAACTTGCAAATGAAATTGAAGCGAAAATTCGTGAGGAACTTAAATAAACTTCAATTTTTGCATACACGGGTTTCTGATTTATATTCGGTTTTTATTACTTGGAGAATGTGCCATTTTTACTGATTTGTATCTATTACATTCCACTCTTCTCCATTTACTGTTGTATAAGAAACCAAACCTTTATTCTTTACAAAGACCATTTTTGTAATAAATTGATTGTTTTCATTTTCCAATAAAATAGTATCCTCTAAATATTTACTTATTTTATTATAATCTTTAAAAGTCAGCTTAAACTGTTTAAGTTCTATTTCTTTAGATAAAAATTCTGTTATCTGTGTGTTATCAATGAAACTACCCATACGAATAAAATAAATATCTTGTCTGCTTGAAATATTTATCCAACATGCTGTCTTCATTAGAAATCATTGTGATTTTTGTATATACATCACAAGCACATTTACAATTTGAAGAAAACGATTCTGGTATTGAATTTTCTTTACTAATTATCAATACTGTCCTAAATAATTTTTAGGCACTCCAAATTTAACGTATTTACTAGTTTATAGCTACGCTTTTCTAAATTTTTAGAATAAGACCCCCTGTTTATATTTTTCAGGTGGTGGTTTTGGCTCTTCAAATGGTGCATCTAACCATTTTTGCAGTTCAATTTTTACAAATAAGTTTAATCTTATAAATGCTACTAAATTTGATAAATACCATTTGTATTTAGCCATCGCTTTTAGTGCTTTTAGGATAAGTATTGTTATTAAGGCTGTCCATATCTGTATCATAACTGCATTTTCAGATGTTCCTATAAAAGATTTGATATGAAGCAGTTGTTTTATTTCTCTGAAAAATATTTCTATTTGCCATCTGGCTTTATACAGCTCGCTTATTGTGTTTGCTGTCCAAGACATTTGATTAGTTATCAATTCTATGGTTTGTTGATTTTCTTCATCCCATATTGCTACTCGCCTTAGTCGTTTTGGATACTTTTTTTTAGATTGTACGCCGGTAAGTTCTATGGTTTCATCTTTCAGTATATGATGGTGCCTGTTTTCGGGCAATTTATTTTCTTTTATAGTCTTAAAGGCGATGTTTTCTTTATGTCTAATCACGAAGAATACTCCTTTGCTGTCCCAAAGATTTAGCAAATAAAAGTCATTATAAAACCTATCGCCAACGATAACACTCTCTTTTATCAAGGGAATATCATAAGCCCCTTTGTTATCAGCAGTTTTACCGTCTGTAATATTAACATAATTAGGTAGATGACCATCGTAATCTAATAAAGTATGCATCTTTATTGCTTCTTTTGCTGTTTTGTATTTTGCCCAATCAAAGAGGCTTAAACACAGGCTAATAGTTGTAGAATCTAACAAAAATATTTTTGACTTAATTCGGAATTTCACTCGTTTCTGAAAAGCTTGCTGTCCTAAAGTTTCGAGTAATTTATAGTAAAATTTTTGAAATATTTGCCAGTCGCGTTTAGCATTTTGATAGCTTATAGTAGATTTAGATGGTGCTGTTTGAATACCTAAATGATTTAAATTTCCCGTGGCAGAACGTAAACCGTTACTAATATCTCTGACTGATTGACTTTTTGCGAAATGGCAGAAAAGCATAGATACTAAATGTGTCCAACTATTAAAACCTTTATTATATTTATCGCTATTGCTATCCTTTACAATTTTATTGAAAGAATTGCGGTTTATTTTTTTAATTATTTTGAGAAAACAGCGTTATATTTGTCATGAGATGGTGTTTTTTTAAAGTTCAACCCAAAATTAAGCATTTTGGGATAAAATAATGCCATCTCTTTTTTTATTTAGGACGCTATTGATAACAAAGAATAAACTCAACAGCAGGTAACAAAGGCTTAGCGTCAGGCGGGGTTTAGTTTGTTATTTGAAATTTTATTATTAATTTTAAGTTGTAGGTTTTTGGTGGAGGTTTTGTGAAGAAAATTCCCGCCCGACCGCCAAGCTGCCAAATCGTTGCGTGGCAAGCAATAAAAATAATACACAATATAAACAGACTATAAAACAAATTCATTTTACTATATTTGAAATTAGAATGATATTTTAATACAGAATGGCTTTAGAACAATCAAAATATAATAACCTAATCTATGAAATAGGCACTTTACTACAGAAAGGTAGAGAGCAGGTTGCTAATTCGGTAAACACAATTTTAGTGCAAACTTATTGGTTAATCGGTAAACATATTGTTGAGTTTGAGCAAGGAGGAAAAGAAAAAGCGGATTATGGAAGTCAGCTTTTAGACCAACTATCTAAAGACCTTTCGAAGCAATACGGAAAAGGGTTTAGTCGTTCAAATATGTTTCAAATAAGACAGTTTTACTTGCGTTTCTCAAAAATCCAGACACTGTCTGGACAATTTGAAAGAGATGAAAGCCAGCCAAAATTAAGTTGGAGTCATTATATTGAAATTCTAAAAGCCGACAGCGACCTTGAAGTTAATTTTTATGTAAAACAAGCCGAAAAGGAAAATTGGAGTGTTCGGGAACTTAAGCGACAAATGAAAAGTATGTTATTTCATCGGTTGGCTTTGAGTAAAGACAAAGAAGGTGTTTTGAAACTTTCTAAAGAAGGACTAGAAATTCAGAAATCAGAAGACATTTTAAAAGACCCTTATGTTTTGGAATTTTTAAACATTCCTGAAAACCATCAATATCTTGAAAGCGAACTCGAAGAGAAATTGATTTCTAATTTGCAAATCTTCTTGTTGGAATTAGGGAAAGGTTTTACGTTTGAGAAACGACAATATAGGATTTCAATAGGTGGAAAACATTGTAAGCTCCCCCAAAAACTGGACAGTTTAAAAGTATAAAAAAAGTATTAATTTTAAACTGTTATTATGAAAAGAAAAAGATTTAGTTCCCAAGAGATTGCCACCATACTCAAGGAGTTTGAAAATGGCAAAAGTGTTCAAGATATTACACGCGAATATGGTGT
>Ga0265293_10012833_pt1 | contig 11010 bp, 9 predicted proteins | sample Munlanlewell138R_FD_192505 | JGI IMG/M metagenome (GOLD analysis project Ga0265293, IMG submission 192505) | Leachate microbial communities from a municipal landfill in Southern Ontario, Canada - Leachate well 138R | ecosystem: Engineered > Solid waste > Landfill > Unclassified | place: Canada... | reverse complement strand
TACTTCTCTAATTCTTTCATCTGCCTGATAGTAGGTTATTATACGATCAGCGATATCAAAATCAGCCTGACGGCGAAGGGTTTGAATACGTCGCACAATTTCTCTTGCTAATCCTTCGGATTCCAGGTCGGGTGTAATTTCAGTATTAATCCCAACAGTATATGAATTATCCGAACTCAATTGCATGCCTTCGTTTACGAGCTCGTCTTGGTTATAGGCTACTTTAATATCTTTGACATTTAATTCTTCTAGGATCTGGTCTTTAACCTGTACTAAGCGCTTTTCTTCGGCAGCATTCTGCAGAACCACCTTAAGAACTGATAGTGGTTGACGTATTTTGATACCAGCTTGGCTTCGTGCTGATCGCCCCAGACTGCATATTTTTATCGCCAGTTGTACACTAGCGGCCAGTTCGATATCAATTGCAGTTGTATCAGCTTCCGGGAAAGAGGCAAGGTGGACCGACTCTGGAGAGTTCGAGTCAATTCCGAGAACCAGATTTTGGTACATTGCTTCAGCCAGGAAGGGCATAAAGGGAGCCAACAGGCGGCAAAGTGTATGAAGGCAATTATAAAGAGTATCATAAGCAGCAAGCTTATCTTCATCGTTTTCACTTTTCCAAAAACGTCTCCGGCTACGGCGGACATACCAGTTCGATAAAACGGAAACAAAAGCTTCGATTCGTCTGCCAGCGGTGGTTGGATCATAGCCATCAAGGTCGTTTCTTACCTTGGCTACAAGGTCGTTAAGTTCTGACAATATCCAGCGGTCAAGCTCTGCGTTGGGTGTTGGATGGTTGGAATCCATGGGGTTGTAATTATCGATATTGGCGTAGGTTACAAAGAACGAATATACATTCCACAAAGGTAGCATGAACTGCCTCATTACCTCTCCAACCAATCCTTCAGAAAAACGTCTTGGTTGACCAGGAGGGCTGGCGGTGTAAAGATACCAGCGCATGGCATCGGTACCGTATTTATTAATTATCGCTGATGGCTGAATAACATTGCTGCGGCTTTTGCTCATCTTTTCGCCTTTTTCGTCCAGGATGTGACCCAGACAAATCACATTGCGATAAGCGACACTGTTAAACAATAACGAGCTGATAGCATGCAGGCTGTAAAACCATCCACGAGTCTGATCAATGGCTTCGCATATGAAATCAGCTGGAAAACGCCCATCGGTTAGCAGTGTATTGTTCTCGAATGGATAGTGATATTGAGCTATCGGCATATTACCCGAGTCGAACCAGCAATCTATCACTTCGCTCTGGCGACGCATCAAACCACCGCATTGACATGTATAGGTCAGGTTGTCAACGTAAGGTCGGTGAAGATCAATCTCGCCTTCAAAACCTGAGAATCCGGGCTTTGACTCCAGTTCTTCTATTCCACCGATGCAGTCATATTTACCACAAGCCTCGCAATACCATACTGGCAATGGAGTACCCCAATAACGCTCACGCGAAAAAGCCCAATCGACATTGTTTTCCAGCCAATCGCCAAAACGTCCATTTTTAATGTGCTCTGGATACCAGTTTATTTGCTGATTCAGGTTTATTAGCCGATCTTTACGGGCAGTAGTTCTAATGTACCAGGACTGTTTGACGTAGTATAGAAGTGGGGTGGAGCAACGCCAACAGAATGGATAAGTGTGGGTTATCGTAGTTTCCCTATACAGCAGATTGCGCTCTTTTAGATCGTGCGATATTATCTTGTCTGCGTTTTTCACAAAAATCCCGGTAAAATCGAAGCTGCCTGTGATCTTACCGCTCAAGTCAACGTGTTGTACAAAATCAAGAGCCTCGGTCTTACCGACTTCAAAGTCTGCCTCGCCGAATGCTGGAGCGATATGTACAATTCCGGTGCCGTCCTCCATAGATACAAAAGACGCTGCTATAACCCGATATCTAAGGTCTTTAATTGCTGGTTGTTTCTCCAGCTCGCTTGTACCGGCAATAAAGCGCATGCGGTCAACGTTATAATCATGTGGGTTATATAGTGGTAAATATTCCAGGCCTGCCAGGTTTTTGCCTTTTATACTGCCGCAAATATTCATTTCTGGTAACTCTAGCGTGGCGAGCAATTTTTCGGCTGCGATGATGACGTCCCTGCCAGTATCTATAAGGGCATAATCAGCGGTGGCGTCTACAGCCAAAGCGGTATTGCCGGGCAATGTCCATGGAGTAGTAGTCCAGGCTAGCAAATAGACCGACTTGTTACCATCCAGATTAATACCGAGTTTTGGTAGACTTTCTTTTGTTAATCTAAACTTTATGTAAACCGAAGGGTCGGTTGTGTTATCATCGTATCCTTGAGCAACTTCATGAGAGCTTAAAGAAGTGCCGCACCGGGGACAATGGGCAGCAGTCTTATATCCTCTGTATACAAGGCCATCATCCCACATCTTTTTTATCGCCCACCAGCAGCTTTCAATATAACTGTTCTTCATGGTGATATAAGCACTATCCAGGTCAACCCAGAAGGCTATACGATCGGTGAAAGCGTTCCATTCTTTGAGGTATTTAAACACCGACTCGCGGCATTTGGCGTTAAAGCGAGCTATTCCGTAATTTTCTATATCTGTCTTTGAGGTAAAACCCAGCTCCTTTTCAACTTCAAGCTCGACCGGAAGACCGTGAGTGTCCCAACCCCCTATCCGAGGTACATAATAACCTTGCATGGTTTTATACCTCGGAACAACATCCTTGAACACTCGGGATATCACATGGTGTATGCCTGGATTTCCGTTGGCAGTGGGCGGACCTTCGTAAAATACAAAACGCTTCCCGCCCTTGCGGCTGGAGATACTTTTTTCAAATATATTCTGGTTTTTCCAGAACTTAAGGATATCTTCCTCCTGGTTGGGGAAATTTATCCTGGTATCTACCGGTTGAAAAACCTGACCCATATGACTTCCTTTCTAATAATCAATCCCGCTCAGATGTTTTCAGAGTGGGATTGAGGGTAACATAATTCGGGGCTGCCCTTCAAAACGCCGTTAATTTGCTGGTTTAATCACCACTTTACGACCATCTTCAAATCCGGTGCTTTCAGTGATGACCCGATTATCGTCATTAAGTGCCGTATGAACAATACGCCGCTCGTAAGCCGACATTGGCTCAAGGGCTAGTGGTTCCCCAGTCTCAGCAACCTGGTTTGCAACCTTGACGGCAAGATCTTTAAGATACTTATAGCGACGCTGTTTATAACCGCTCACATCAACTACAATTGGTGGAATATCCTCGTCGAGTTTATGACTTATCATAGTACGCAATAGGTATTGCAGGCTGTCCAGGGTTTGTCCGGCGCGGCCAATCAATATGCCTGGATTAGCACAGTCGATGTCAAAAAGAAAAGGTTTGGGTGTTCGTTCTATTTCTTGCACGATGGCATCTTCTTTATACTCTGCAGCAGCCACTATTCCCATTTTATCCAAAAGCTCTTCGATAATCTTCTGGATTTCTATAATTAACTGTTCGTTGATTTGTATTTCTTCAGCCACTAGTGTCGGCCTCCTGAATTAAAAACCATTATTTACGTTTACTTCGTTTGCTTTTTTTAGCCTGGGATTTCTCTTTATCCTTGCCCGGTTTTTTAATGCCGGAAGTATTTTCCTCATCAGTTGCTGTCACGTGTTGAACGCTCTGTTCATCAATTTCTACGTCTTTGGCGCTAGTCACAACCATTTTATGTTTATCATTAGTTGAAGAAAAGCGATTTTTTGTACCAATCGAAGGTTTTCTGGAGAATAAACCGGAAACCTTTTCGATTAACCGATTTTTCATTGGCTCAAGGCCACCCCAGCCGGTAATGAAGTACTGCATAATAAAACTGATTATGTTTGAGGTAACCCAGTAAAGAGCCAAGCCGCTGGGGAACGATAAGGATAAGAATGTGAACATAAGCGGCATCATGACGGTCATGCTCTGGGCTTGTGATTGGGCAGGGGATGATTCGGCCGTCATTGGCGCCTGAGTCATCTTTTGTTGAATAAACATGGAAAGACCAACCAGAACTGCCAGAAGATAATCAGGTGAGGCCAGGTTCAACCATAGAAAATGGTTGTTCAGCGGCAAAGCCTCATAAACTACCGGCCAGGAATATAAGTAGTGAGAAAGGTTTAAAAAACTTTCCGGATTGACTGCCATAACCCTGATGATTGCTTGATAGAGAGCAATCCAGATTGGCATCTGGATAAGCATCGGGAGAAGGCAGCCGGTCGGACTTACGCCAGATTCCCGGTAAAGACGCATTTGTTCCTGGGCGAGTTTTTCTTTATCTGCGCCGTGCTTCTTTTGCAGTGCAGCCAGCTTTGGCTGCAGTGATTGCATAGCCTTGGACGCTCTTAATTGTTTGAGGGTCAATGGGTACATAACCCCGCGAACAATTAAAGTCAACACGATGATAGTCAATCCGAAGCTTCCCCATAGAACCTGGGAAAGGGATATCATACTGTTTATCATCGGTTTCAGGATGATAATGTCCCAAATTGCTCCTATATCCAACTGAAAGCTACCTCACAATTTTGCGTTACTAATTCAAGGATGTTGACCACAACAAAGCACCGGTTTCACCATTTAGGGCATAAACCGTATTTCCTTTGATGGAATGAATAAAGACAGTGGTACCGTCGGCTTCAAGGGGTGAAGATAGCTCGGTGTTGATATCTCTGAGTTCTATTTTTTGGTAAGTGATGGTATCGATTGAATAAATCTTTCCATTTTCAGTAGCTACTACCAGTCGGTCGCCAGCAATAACTGGAGTGGATGCAATAGACTCTTGAATATCAATTACCTTGACCAGTTCTCCGTTGTCTCCATTAAGTACATACACTATCCCGTCCATACCGGAAATGTATATTTTACCTTCGCTTATAATTGGAGTAGCCCACAACCACCGCTTTGGAGCGTCCTCACTATTCTCACCTGCCGGGAAGCTCCATATAAGCTCGCCTGTTTCAGCATCAACCGCGTATACATGCCTGTCAAGAGAAGCCACCAGCACGGTATCTCCGAAGACAATTGGAGATGCAATTATTGGCCCATTGGTTTCAAATGGCTTGTTCCAGTTTGGCTGACCGGTTGTCGCATCTATCGAATATAATTTTTTATCGAATGACGCTACAAAAACACTATTTTCCCATTCTGCAGGAGATGCCCATATCTCACCGCCGGTATTGTATTGCCATTGGTAGGTAAGCGATGCGGCATCGTAAGCATAAAGATTGCCATCGGTAGATCCAACATAGACAGTATCATGAGCGATAAGCGGATTACCAATAATAGCACCAGGCTTCTTTGCATTCAATGCCACGCTTTTAGACTGACGGTCGTTAACGTTAAATGCATATAATCTTCCTCCGCCATCTCCAACATATACCGTATCACCGTATACCACTGGGGTGGAATAAACAACTGCAGCAGTTGCTCCGGCGCAGCCCAAGCCTCCACCGGAAGAAGCGGATTCCAAATTTTCCTGCCATTGATAAAAGCCATTGATAGAATTTAATGCAACGAGCTTGCCAGCACTCGAACCGAGGTATACAGATTCTCCTCCGGTAGCGACGCCTGACCATCCCGCTTGGGCAGTGCCCCGACCAACACAACCAGTCAGGATTACACCTGACACAAGCAATGAGAGCAATACAATTAATTTAAAGGTTCTTTTATTATGCACCGTTCTTCCTTAGTATATGATTACTGGTTCCTCTCCGGAACAGGGTCGTAACCGCCGGGATTAAAGGGGTGACAGCGGGAAATTCGCTTTATCCCCATCCATACCCCTTTACTCACACCAAAACGGTTGATTGCTTCGTAAGTGTACTGAGAGCAAGTTGGTGTATAACGGCATGAAGAAGGTAAAACAGACGAAATATATTTCTGGTAGAAGCGTATCATTGCCAGCGAAAGATGTTTCATTACTTTACTCTTTTTAAATCAGGCCAGCTTCTTCCAGCATTACAGTTACCTGGTTTTTTATATCACCAAAATCCATGTTATTTATGTAAGGACGAGTTACAATAACGATATCCCAGCCCGGTGTAATGTCGGTATGCCTGAGTATTTCCCTAAGCATTCGCTTGACTTTATTCCTTACAACAGATGAACCAACTTTTCGACTCACCACCAGGCCCCAGCGTGAATAATCCATTCCATTTTCGGCTACCTTTAGGTTAAAACCACGCCTCCGGTAGACTGCTCCCTGCTGGTGAACCCGGCTATATTCTTTAGTGTCCCTGAGGTATTGTTGTCCTTTCATCGATATAGAAAGGTTAAGCCGGCATCGGTATTTTTTCAGAAGCCGGCTCTAATCGGCTCGTCTTAAACAACAGTAAGCCGTTTCCGCCCCTTCAAGCGCCTTGCTTTTAATACTGCCCGACCACCGCGGGTGCTCATGCGAGCTAGAAAACCATGCTCGCGTTTCCTGGGGATTTTCTTTGGTTGATATGTTCTTTTAGGCACAATTACTCCTTATCATAACAAAAATGCCAGTGTCTATTCTTCCCCGTTTTTTTCTGCAGAGACGATATCTTCGGTAGTTGTTTCAACCTCGATTTCTTCTGTGACTGTGGTTTCATCTGCAGGTTCGGTTGTTTCAGCAGCGCTTACCGGGGAAGAAGATACCTCAGCAATCGGTTTATGATAATCTTTTCGGTAATGCGGCCGGCTTATTTCATACGTCGCGCCCATCTCGTATATATGCTCGGCGGTGTAAGGAAGCAAAGCAAGATAACGGGCTCTTTTAATTGCAGCTGCCAGAGCTCTCTGGTGCCTGGCGCAATTACCGGTACGTCTTCTTGGCAGGATTTTGGCACGATCGGTAAGATAGCGCCCTAACAGGCTAATGTCTTTGTAATCTATGAGGGTACTCTTGTTGGCACAAAAAGTGCACACTTTTCTTCTGGCAACAAACTTGTTACCGCCCCATCTGCCGCCAGTTCTACCTTTGGGTTTTGTGGTTATTTCTCTTGCCACAGGTATTTCATGTCTCCTTATTTAGATTAGTTTACTCAATATTATGGTATGTTTGCCCTAACTGAAGGGAATATCGTCCGGGGTAAGTTCATCATTATATATATCATCTGTCTTGTCTTCGCCGCCACTTTGTGACTGACGGTCAAGAAAAGTAACGCGGTTGGCAATGACTTCTGTGCGGGTTCTTTTTTGGCCGTCCTGAGCTTCCCAGCTTCGGCTGTGAAGCCTGCCCTCAACATAAACCAAGCGGCCTTTTGCGAGAAACTGGTTGCATTGCTCGGCCAACTTGTTCCAGGTGACAACACTGAACCAGTCAGTTTCCTGCTTGCGTTCTCCTTCCGGGGTAGTATAAAACCGGTTGGTTGCCACTCTGAATGATGTTACCGGGTTTCCGTTTGCAATGAAACGCATCTCAGGATCGCTTCCTACATTACCAATCAGCATCACCTTATTCAAACTAACCATTGCGCGCTCTCCTTCGAACTAGCTCTCGTCCATTACCAGCAGATGACGGATAACCTGTTCATTGAACCTCAGCTTGTTCTCCATCTCCCCGGTTTTGCCAGGGTTAAGATTGAAGCGGGCAAGAACGTAAAACCCATCGTTCATGTGGGCAATGGGATATGCAAGCTTCTTTTTCCCCCAAGGCTCAATCTGCTTGATGGTGCCTCCGAAATCTTCGATCATCTTCTTAAGATTCTCTACTGCCTTTTCATTGTCCAGATCGGTGGCTGCCGGTTTAAGGACTATGACCATTTCATAATCACGGGCTTCACCTTCAGCAGCTTGGGTATTGGTTGCCTCTGGTTTCTTGCTACTTTCTTTAACTGCCACTCTTGTGCCTCTTCTCATTTAAACAAAATTTAGGCTAATTATAACACACGTAGTCGATACAAACAATTTTTATTTTAGCTTTGATCTTGCGTGCCTTCAGCATGCTTGGTTGGTTTATAGCCGCAACATAGCCTGGGGATTTAGTGACCTTTACTCTTATTTTGAACAATATAAGGTGTTCTGATAAAATCACCTTCAGGTTGTAGTAAACTATACCGCCCCTCCCTGACCTGGCATAAATACACTGCCGGGAGCAGACTTACAGGCGGAATTCCCAGACTAAACTGAGAGGTATTGAATGTTTGCAGATGAATCTTTGCTACATGAAGAGAGTGAGTTATTCGGTGGGGTTTTCAACGACTGGAGAGTAAAAAGAGTAAGGAAACTTGAGCACATTTTTTCAAGAGAATGGTTCAAGGGAAAGAAAGTGTTAGAGCTTGCTTGCGGATTTGGTAACATAGGGCTATATCTCAAAAGTATTGGTGCGGACGTTACCTTTGCTGATGCCCGACAGGAATCTCTGGATACGGTAAAAAAGAAGGATGAAAACGCTACTCTCATCCTTCTTGATCAGGAAAAACCATGGATATTAAACCAAAAATACGATTTAATTTTACATTTTGGCCTATTGTATAATCTCAATAACTGGGAAAGAGACTTGCGGACAACAATACAACACGCAAAGTTCATAGCGCTAGAGACAGCCGTTGCCCGATATTCCAACAGTTTTGAATGCAAGATTGTGAAGCCTGAATATCCGAGTGAATTATATGGTCCCTTTTCCGGTACAGGCACTCTTGTGTCCAGTGCAAATATAGAGAGCGTATTTCAAGAACTGGGTGCTGATTATCACCGTTACGATGATAGTGACTTGAACTTGGGAGATGACTGGGGCGAATATCGCTATGACTGGAAGGAGGAATACGGCCCCAGAGTAGAATATGCGGAAATCCCAGTTGTTAATGATTGGGATAATATTCATCTGGGCGGAAGAAGATTTTGGATCATCAGGAATAATAGCGTTGTCAGTAGCTTGAATCTGTTTTATAAGTAAACATTTTACTGTTTGTTGCGGTTGACAATTATTTGCTATTCTTGATACACTTCAACCGGATTAAATATGGCCCCGTGGTGTAGCGGTCTAACATGCCACCCTGTCACGGTGGAGATCAGGGGTTCAAATCCCCTCGGGGTCGCCACTTTTCGAATTAACTCTCCATTTGTGTATGTTATTAAGACCCTCGTCTTTTGAAATAGCGTAATTTCTGGCTTATTAATGTATCCGTTATGTTAACTTATTACCTACAGTTTTGGTTTGGCCTTCCGCTCACCGCCTATTTGAGAATTTTATAATTTTTCAAAGAAAACAAGAGCTTTCAGGCAAGCAAATCTCGGCTTAAGTGCCCACAGAAAACAAAAGCGGCTGCAAACTGTTTTGACACTCGTTTACATGTATGAGATACTGAAAATGCTCCAAGTAGCCGAGCAGTTAGGGCCATCAAATCAGGGAGCACCCTGAGTAAGTATCACAACTGTGGTTCAGAAAAGGTCACCTGGTTGATTCAGCTCAAAAGGCAAAGGTTACTTGGAGCATTTTTGTTGGTTTTATTGCCTAGCCCGAATCTATCGTTTCATCAAGTACAATCGGAACCCCTATAAATGGGAGATTGCGGTATTCTTCCCGGTAATCCAATCCATAGCCTACGACGAACTCATCAGGAATATCGAATCCCCAATACCTGATATCAACTTCAACTAATCTGCGCACTTTCCTGTTTAATAATGTGCATACTTCCAGGCTTGCAGGGTGCCTTCCTTTAAGGTATTCCAATATTGAGCTCAGTGTCATGCCAGTATCAACAATATCTTCAATCAGTAAAACATGCCGTCCGGTCAAATCCAGATCGGTATCTTTAGTGATCGAGAGCTTGCTCTGGCTGTCTTTTCTGTACCGGTTTATCGCCATAAAATCCATGTCTATCGGAACGCTTATTTTACGGATAAGATCGGCCATAAAACATATAAAACCCCGTTGCACCCCCAGAAGTACCGGGCACTTGTTAGAGTAATCCGCGGAGATCTGTACCGCAAGTTCATCAACCCTGTCTTTTATTTGATCGACAGTATAGAGTATTTTGCGAATGCCGTGTGCTCGAGATTGACCCAATGGTCCTGCTCCATATTTTGCTAACAGACGATCATAATTATTCTTATTTAGCAGGATTATTTTGATTTCCGGGTGCAACTCCCTTAAGCGGCGAATTTTCCGATTCTTATAGGTAATCAAGCTTTGCTTGAGGGTGGTTAATTCTACATATAGATCCAGCGCGGGTAAATAGAAATCGGGGCTAAACATTTCAGTGACCCGGTTCCCTTCTTGGTGGAGGATAAAGGAGCGGGGCTCATATACCCATTCTATATTATAAAAATCAAGCAAACCAGCAAATTCCGCTTCGCTTGGGTGGGCAAATACCGTTTCCCTGATTTGCCCGATAATAGAAGGCGTAACCTCATTACCCGCTCCTCTTTTTTCAAGGGGATAAGTACGATGCTGGCCAATCATCAAGGAAGCAAGTTCAGCCATCCGTTGGATAAAATTAATGTCTTCGTCTTGAAAAATCCGGTTGTCGCGCAGATATGCCCGCAAGCTGCCAGCCGGGTTTCCTCCAATATATACAGCTGCTCCAGCAATAGCAGTAATCCGGGCTTTCCGAGCGAGATCCCGGTATTGAATTCGTTCATCAGTTTCGATATCGTTGACTATAACCGGTTTACCCGAGTCAATTTCGTCCAGGCTGCGAAAACGATCCAGTAAACCTTTTTGAAGATAGTATTTGGGTAATTTGCTCGAAATCGCTGGTATGAGCTGGCTGCCTGAAGTATCGAGGAGTATGAGGGAAGCCCCGCCTTCTACGGCATCTGCCGTTGCTTTAACCAGAAAATCTAATTTTTCCTTAAGGCTGTAACTGGATACTGCAAAATTAAGCGTTTTGTTCAAACAATCGGCAAATATGGTTTTCTTGTTCATTTAAAAATACCATCAGCCCTTTATCACGCCTATAGGACGAGTGCGAGCTACTGGTCTGGATAATCCTGCTCCTGTTATTACGTCAACTACGTCTGTAATATCCTTATATGCAGGAGAAGCTTCTTCGGCAATGCCAGATAGACTCCCCGCCCTCACCATGATGCCGCGATCG
>Ga0265293_10012831_pt1 | contig 11013 bp, 7 predicted proteins | sample Munlanlewell138R_FD_192505 | JGI IMG/M metagenome (GOLD analysis project Ga0265293, IMG submission 192505) | Leachate microbial communities from a municipal landfill in Southern Ontario, Canada - Leachate well 138R | ecosystem: Engineered > Solid waste > Landfill > Unclassified | place: Canada... | reverse complement strand
TGCTATGTGCCTGAATCCTGCTTTTATAGCAGCATCTGAAGCCCTGGAGTAAAAGGAAAGAGCAGCCAGGTTGTCTCCTTTTAAGCGGGCAAGTTCGGCTTTAAGCATAAGCATTTTATCAGTAAATGCAACAGGATTTAAATTTACCCATTTTATAAAATATTTAAGTATGGACTTAATTTTTTTTCTATACAGTATTTTTTTCAATGTTCCTGCGCTGTCACAAATGGATGCAAGTATCATGCCTCTGTAAAAGTAGTGTTCAGGCACTACAATCTGCCCAAGCGAATATTTTATTAATTTATCAGATATGTTGGAACTGATAAGAGCTTCGTTGTAATTATTAAAAAGATATTGAATCTGAGCTTTTAACAAATGATGCCTTTGTATTATAATGGGGATTGCGTCCTTTTCCATTGCTGCAATGTGATCTGTTTCAGAAAAATTAGAATCATCCATTGAGCCGGGTAAAGCAGTTTCACCTTTAAGAGCCTGCACAAACTGTCTTACTGATATGAGATAGTTAATTGCTCCAGAATCACGAAGCTCTATTATAAAATCCATATGTGAAGTACATTCTTTATAAATCTGATCCAGGTGAATTCCAGCAGGAAGCATGTTTATTAATATTGATTGAACTGTAAATATGGCATAGTTAAGATCTCCATTATCAATACTATGGGTAAAGGCCTGTTTTATATAGTCTATAGTTTTGTCAGGATGGTCTTTCCATACTGAAATTGTTGCACCAAAAACAAGTGCCAGCCTGGACCTTAATTCAATGTTATCAAACCTTTCATTGAGCTTTAATGCCAGTTCAGAAATGCGAAACCCTGTTTTATAATCCCCCAGCCCTGATGCAAGCACAGTTCCATAAACAAGACAGGCATAGGAGGAATATTTTGACAGGCCGTGTTTTAGTGTTAGTTCAAACATTTTAATTGCAAGAAAAAGAGAAAGCTCTATTTTATAATAATAGGCAGTTGTTACAAGGTTCATAAGGTATTGCATAAGAAGAAGATTTTTTTCATCATCTACAAGTTTCTGATTACCTATTGATTCAACACTTTTACCTCTCATTAAAAATTTAATCTTTAATGCAGCTAAACCAATAGCAAAGTTGCCTGAATTGGGATTAATTTTTATTCCCAAAATAGCAAGCCCTTCAAGACCAACTGTAACAGCTTTATCGTGTCTTCCTGTTGAGGCTATCATCATTACCCTTAAATTATAAACTCTTGCTTTATCTAAATCATTTTTTGAATTATCAATCATTTCACTAAAAAGCTCTTCAGCTCTTTTGAAATTACGGTTAAGGTGTTCACATTCTGCCAGGTGCATCCTTATGTCAAAAGCTGTTTCATAATTGGAAGTCCATTGATTCTCTTCCAGAAGAGAAAGTGCAGTTTCATAAAACTTTGAAGCAGACTCATATGCAGTGGACAGCTTGGCTTTATCCCCTGCTATGCGGTTAAGCTCAATAAGTTTTCTTTTTTCATCAGGAAGAGTAATAAGGTCTATTGCAAGATTCAGATGATTAACAATATAAAAAACCATTTCCTTTAATGATTTTTCATCCCTGTTTTTCATTACCCATTTTCCTATTCTGTAATGAAGTGCGGGTTTCTCCTTATCCGGAATAAGCGAATAGGCTGCCTCATGTATGCGGTCATGAAGAAATCTGTAAAAATACTCTGAATAAAAAATCATTCCTTCTTTTATAACTTCAGAAAGATCTGCAATAATTTCATCCATTGACTTTTCATAAACAATGGAAAGGGTTTCAAGATCAAACCTGTTCCCTATGCATGCACATACTTTTAATATTTCAATACCTGCTGGGCTCAAGGTTGATATTTTTTCAGCCATAAGCTCAACAACATTTTCTGTAACCTCCATGGATTTTATTTTATCCATGTCCCATTCCCAGCCGGTTTCCTGTGTGCAATTAATCATCTGCTCATCATAAAGGGTTTTTATAAACTGTATGAAGAAAAAGGGATTGCCTCCGGTTTTATCATGTATAAGCTCAGCAAGAGGTAAGGCTTTTTCTGCAGAGCATTTAAAAGTATCCAATAGAAGATTAAGGAAGTCCTCCAGAGAAATAGCACCCAGTTTAATTGTATTAATTATTATTCTGCTTTCTTTCAAAAATTCTACTAACCTTGTAAATCGCGGGTTGGTATTTAATTCATTTTCTTTGTATGCACCTATTATTAAAAAATAACGCATATCCTTATCCAGCATAAGCCTTTCCAGCATATTCAGGCTTGCTGTATCTGCCCATTGAAGGTCATCAAGAAAAATAACAAGCGGATGTTCCCTGCGTGTAAATACAGAAATAAAATTTTTAAAAGCTGAAAGAAAACGGTTTTGAGAACCTTCAGCCCCCAGCTCTGGAAGCAGAGGCTGTTCGCCAATTATAAGTTCAAGTGCAGGAATGGCATCTGTTACAATTTTCCCATTAGAACCAAGTGCAGAAAGGAGTTTTGTTTTCCATATATTTATTTTTTCTTCACTTTCAGTAAGGATGTGTTGCACAAGGATTTGCAAAGCCTGTATAAAACCACTGTATGGCACATCTCTTTTAAACTGATCATATTTACCAAAAATGTAATAGCCTCTTTTTTCAACAATAGGCTTTTGTAATTCCTGTACAAATACTGATTTACCAATACCTGATGAACCGGAAACAAGGCACAGCTCCTTGGCACCTGTAGCAATACGCTGAAAGGCTGAAAGTAAAAGCTCTGTTTCTTCCTCTCTGCCATATAGTTTTTGAGGTATATTTAACCTGTCTGAAAAGTCCTTTTGCGCAATGGGAAATTCAGGTATGGAGCCTTTTCCCTCATAATGGGCAAGGCATGTTTTTAAATCAGCAGCAAGCCCATAGGAGTTCTGATATCTTTCCTCAGCAGTTTTTGCAAGGCATTTGTTTATAATGGCAGAAAGTATTTCCGGTATTTCAGGATTAATCCTTGAAGCAGATTGAGGTGTTTTTGCCATATGTGAAAATATAATTTCCATGGGGTCATCTGACATAAAAGGAGGATTGCCTGTAGCCATTTCATAAAATGTAATACCAAGGGAATAAATATCAGTTCTGTAATCCACAGTTCTGTTCATTCTTCCTGTTTGTTCAGGGGACATGTAAAAAATTGTGCCTTCTATTACTTCAGGATTATAAAGCTTTTCATTTTCATGTGTTATGATAGATGATATTCCAAAATCTGTAATTTTAACATCGCCAGTTTTCGGGTTTATCAGTATATTTTGGGGTTTTATATCCCTGTGGGATATTCCTTCTTTATGGAGTGCTCCAACTGTTTCAGCCAGGCTGATTGCTGTTTTAAGATAATTATTTAAAGACATCCAGGGAGTGCCAATTAAATCCTTGAGCCTTTTGCCTTTAAAATACTCAAGTTCTATAGCTACTGTATTATGTTCAGCAGTAATGTTTCTGGTTTTAACAATTCCGGGAATATTTGAATTTTTTATTATTTCATATTCATGTCTGAATCTGGCAGTATCAGAAAGTGTGGGATGTCTGGTTTTTAAAATTTTAAGAACAGAGGTTTCCCCTGTATTCCTGTTTAATGCCTTGTATATAAATGATCTTTGACTTTCATTAAGTTGTTCAATCAGGTCATAATTTGCAAACTCTTTCATATATACAGACTCCAGAATAATTGCTTGTTAAAAATTTTGTAAAAATTTCCATGCCTGTCAAGTTTTATTCAGCATTGAATGAGTAATATATTTTAAAGGTTTTTTTATGAAAAAATTATAATTTATACTTTTCACGGAAGAGGATTTTTATCTCCTCATAGGATAAATCCCCTCCAAAAATATCAAGAGCACTCCCTATTGTTATATCAACCCTTCCCTTTCCAAAGGTAAAAACCTGGTCAAGATCTGCCCTGTCTCTTACTCCGCCTGCATAAGTCACAGGCAATGTTGTAATATCAGATAAAATTTCAATAAGGCTGGTATCCACACCAGCTTTTTTTCCTTCAACATCAGCAGCATGGACAAGAAATTCATCACAGTAATTTTCAAGCATTGCAATGTTTTCTCTGGTTATGGCAAAGTCTGTAAAATTTTGCCACTTATTATATACTGCAAAATAAATTCCATTCTTCTTTTTGCAGCTTAGATCAATAACGATTTTGTCCTTGCCAACTCTGTTTTTTAATTCAGTCAGATTATCAAAATTAATTTTTCCCTCTGTAAAAATATAGGATGTGACAATAATATGGGAAGCCCCTGCTTCAAGAAATTCTGCTGCATTGCTGGAATTTATTCCTCCTCCAATCTGCAACCCGCCAGGATATGCTTTAAGCGCTTTTAATGCCTGTTCCTTGTTGCCAGGCCCCAACATTATAACATGACCGCCCGGAAAGGAATCCTCTCTATATATGGAAGCGTAATAATCTGCATCTCTGGTGGATACAAAATTTTCAACTGCACCGGAATCTGTAAGTGAAGCGCCTACAATCTGCTTTACCTTTCCTTCGTGAATATCTATACAGGGCCTGAATTTCATTATATATCCTTTATATATTGTAATACTTTAACTCACCAGATTCCAGCTTGATAATTTTTCCTGTTACGTCAAGAATAGTTTTCTTTAATAAAATTTGCCTAACAAAGATTGTTAACACTGATTTTTTTTTGGTTGACAATACCCTTCTCTGTTTTTATGACTGTTTTTTAAATAGAGGTTTTTATGAACAACAGAAAAAAGATATTTGAATTTCTTCAAAACAATAAGGGGATATGGATTTCAGGTGAAAAAATAAGCAAAGCCCTTGGAATAAGCAGAACTGCTGTGTGGAAAAATATTAATTTTTTCAGGGATAAGGGTTATATCATTGAGTCATTCAGCAACCTGGGCTATAAATTTATCTCCTCAGGACATGGCATTGATGAATATAAAATAAAAAATAACCTCGATACCCGGCTCATTGGTCAGGGGTCTATTGTTGTTTATGATGAAACAGACTCAACCAATAAGCAAGCTTTTAATCTTGCTTCTCAGGGAATGGATGAAGGCTCAATAATTATTGCTGAAAATCAAAGCTCCGGCAAGGGACGCCTTGGCAGACACTGGGTAACCTTCCCAGGCCAGGGAATATATTTTTCAATGATTTTGCGCCCGCCTGTTCCTCCTACAAAGGCTTCAGGGCTTACCATTGTTGCTGCTGTTGCCCTTTCCTTTACACTTGAAGAATTTAAAATTGTCAGCCATGAAATAAAATGGCCAAATGATATTCTAATCAATGGACGTAAAGCATCAGGTATCCTTTCTGAAATGAAGGCAACTCCAGACTCAATTGATTTTATAATCCTGGGAATTGGAATTAATTTAAATGTTTCTCATGAATCATGGCCTGATGAAATAAAAGACATTGCCGTATCTATAAAAGATGCTTTAGATGAAGAAATAGACAGGTGCAGCTTTTTACAGGCTTTGCTTTATAATTTTGAAAAATATTATTTCATGTTTCTGGATGGAAATTTTTCTGAAATTATTGATATATGGAAAAACAGATCAGGAATAATAAACAAAAAAATTAAGGCTACACTAATTGATGAGTCATTTACAGGTACTGTTACTTCTATAAATAACGAAGGTTTTCTTGTTGTTGCAACTGAAAGCGGAGAGCGATTGATCAACTCTGGTGATATTCATTATATTTAATTTTAAGGACAGCCAAGAATGAATATTGCAATTCTTTCCGGATTTTTAATTTTTATGCTTGTTATAGGATTTTTTAGTTTTAAAAAAATAAATTCTTTAAGCTCATTTTATGTAAGCAGCAGAAATACCTCTTCAATGTGGCTTGCAGGTTCTATTGTGGCCTCAGCAATAGGGGGTTCTGCAACCCTGGGATTAGCTGGTCTAAGTTTTTCCAAAGGGCTTCCAGGAGCCTGGTGGCTTATAAGTGGCTCCTTGTGCATGATGATTCTTGCAGCTTTATGGGCAAAAAAAGTTCGTGAATATGGGGTTTATACACTTCCTGAAATTCTTGAAAAGCAATATAATAGCAGAGCGCTTAAGCTTGTTTCTTCTATTGTGATTATTGCTGCATGGACAGGAATTATTTCAGCTCAAATGATAGCAGCAGGAAAAATCCTTGATACGCTATGGCCTGGTTATTACAGTTTTTTTGTTGTTTTATGCGGTGTTGTTTTTATTTTTTACACAGTAATTGGCGGACAGATATCGATTATTAAAACTGATTTTTTTCAGGCACTGCTGATCTTTACAGGTATTGCGCTTATGCTAATAACGGCTTTTGCTAAATACGGTTCACCCTTGTCACTTAATCTTCCTGAAACATTTCTTTCATTTCCTGTTAACAGCTATTTCAGCTACAAAGATATTCTTATGTTTTTTCTTTTTGTTGGTACATCTTTTATCGCAGGTCCGGATATTTATTCCCGCATACTTTCAGCAAGGGACAGCAAAACAGCTCAAAAATCTTTATTTATTTCAGCATTCATGATTATGGTTATTGCTCTTGCTGTTACATTTATAGGCATTTATGCAAAAGGTTTAATTCCCCATGTTACGGCTGAGGGAGCTTTTCTTAATCTGGCAATCAACACACTTCCGGAAGGATTAAAGGGACTTTTATTTGCAGCGCTTCTTGCTGCTGTAATGTCATCAGCAGATACATGCCTTCTCACCTCAGGGGTTATTCTTTCAGCTGATATTTTAAAACCTGTTTTTTACAAAGCTGCAAATGAAGCAAAGGAGTTAATGTACACCAGAATTATTATTTTAATCCTTGGAGTTTTATCCCTCTGCATTGCCCTTTACATAGATGGAATAATCAAGGCTTTGCTTTTTGCTCTTACAGTTTATACTTCTGGTATTATAATACCGGTTCTATTTGGATTTTACAGAGAGAAGTTTTCACTCAATGGAGCTGGAGCTATATGCGCCTGCACTCTTGGTGGAGGCACAGCCCTGTTTATGGAAATTACAGGAATGAACCAGTACCAGATTTATATTTTTCCGGTATCAGTATTTATTCTTTTTTTTGTAAGCAGAGTTTTTGACAGAGTTAATTTTTATTAAACCTTGCCTGGTTATTTTGTTATCTATAATTTCTACTTTCGCTTTAAATGGTATTAGTGATATCTCCTTAAAATCATCTGAATTCGAATATAATTCCCGAAAATCCGGAATGAGCCAAAAATAAAATTTAAATCAATACATACTATAAGATAAAAACAACTTGACATTGATACCATTAATTAGTACTATGTTACTAACATGAATGCTAAAAATAGAAAGACTTTAGAAGATATTTTTAAAAAACCAATAATGTCGTCCATTCAATGGAAAGATATTGAAGCTTTATTAATATCAATTGGAGCGGAAATAAGCGAAGGAGAAGGATCAAGAATTAGAATAAAACTTAATAATGTCCGCGCAGTTTTTCATAGACCGCACCCGAAAAAAGAAACAGATAAAGGTGCAGTAGCATCAATGAAAAGATTTTTAGAAAATGCAGGGATACAACCATGATGGAATATAAAGGATACTTTGGAATAGTAAATTATGATTCAGATGCAAAGATTTTTCATGGAGATGTTATCAATACAAAAGATGTTATTACATTTCAGGGAACATCAGTGAAAGAAATTGAAAAAGCATTTAAAGAATCAATTGATGATTATATAAAATGGTGTAAAGAAGAAGGAGTTGCACCTGAAAAACCTTATTCTGGGAAATTTAATTTAAGAATTTCTCCGGAATTACATAGAGAAATTGCAATAGCTTCAACCAAAAATAATATGTCTTTGAATAAATTTGTTGAGAAAGTGCTTATCAATGAACTATCTCATATGGAATAAAATTTATTCTCACCACTCCCAGCGTTCATTCAGGCTTTAACCTATTTGCCATTTTTAGAATTAAAAAATTCTTGCTTTTTATAAAATCTGCTCAATAAAATAAATCCTGGATTCAAGTAGCAAGTACAACCCTTTCTTGCAAAAGAAGAGTTAATTGCCAATAGATTGAAATGGGATAGTTTTTTATTCCGATAAACTTTGATTGGTGGCAGGTTTAATCCGGAATCACTGGCAGGCAATACGCACACAAACATTACGGATAACTTTAAAGAGAGACGCTAATGGCAACAGACGGAGTTAAGATAATTGACGGAGACACAGCCCACGATACATATTGGGGCATTATGGATTTGTACGACAGCGGAGCGGACTTCGACACCATAAACAAAGAATTTCCATTAATACAAGCCGACTACCTTGATGATTTCGATAATGAAATTTATGTTACTTCTTGTGCCTTGGCTCTTTGGGAAATAGGACAAATGACAGAAGATAAACTCATTTTTGTTAAATTAGTTATCGACAAAGGTGCTTATGCAAAAGTTTGGACAGAGGAATATGACACAAAAGAAGGCAAGGCAAGACAAAAAGAACTTGAAAAATTTTGGAAGAAAATAAGTCAAACTAATACGAAAGTTAGAGCAAGAAAAAAATATAGAAAAATAACTAACTTCTATTTTCAGGCTGACGACTTATTGGCGTTCCAGTTTAAAGACAGAAATTATAGAGCTGTTATTTGTGTTTCAATAGACCAATACAGAGGTCAATGCAACTACATATTAGTTCCGACAACCTACAATTCCAATAAAAAGCCAACAGTTGACGACTTGAAAGATAAGGAGATATTAGGCATAGAAATAGGAAGCGGTTACGACCAAAAAACGACAAAAGAACACCAACCCGGAATAGAAAGAATTTGGAAATTTGTAGGCGGTAATTGTAATTTCTTTTTTGGTGTTGTAAAGTTGGCTGTTGATCACAAAGACTTTATCAACTTCAAAGATAAATTTGAAAAAGTTGGTTCTTTACAAATAGTCAAAGGACTTAAAAAAACCGGTTCCTTTGGCTATGTAGAAACGTTTGACAGATTTGAAGATATTTTTAGCGACTTGGAAAATTGCATAAAAGTGTTTCAATGCAAAAAATATCCTGTGACAACTTTATGCAAAATATGACAACAGAAAGAAAGGCTGCTGGTAACAAGGTATTACCAAAAGTGGGGCTGAACGGCTTCGATTGGGCATTTGAGCAAGGTTCAACGTTCGTTTACGTATTCCGGCTTATGCCAGCCCGTGATTCTCAACAAAACCTGCCACTTGAATAATGCTGAATCAAGGAAATGGGAAATGCCATCAGGTGGCAGGCTAAAACCGGAATGAGTGGCAGGTTTCACCGGAATACGCAAAGTACCAGGAACCTATAATTATTTATTTAAGAAGTGTTAGAAATATTTTAGTTTTAAAAAAATCTGACACTTTCATTATTTGATCTATATGAGTAATTTTATACGCCTGTTTAAACTGGTTTAATATTAGTAATTTTTTCAAAAAGTTCTTCCTCAATTTCTTCAATTGTTGGAAGACGTTTACTCATATTTTCTGGAATTACCTGGGTAAGAATATAATCACTAATACCTATTGGTTTATTTAGATCTCGAAGGGAATATTCTGCTTCTATTTTATTTTTTGATTTACATATAATAATTCCTATAGATGGATTATCTTCCGGACGTTTAACTTGACTATCAATGGCTGATAAATAAAAATTAAGTTTACCTGCATATTCAGGCTTAAACTTGCCGGATTTTAGTTCTATAACTATATAAGATTTTAATTCAAGATGATAAAAAAGAAGATCAATATAATACTCATTATCGCTGATAACTAATTGGTATTGTCTTCCTACAAAAGCAAAACCTTTACCCAATTCAAGCATAAAATCAGTAATACGTTTCATTAATTCAAGTTCAACTTCACGTTCTTGAGCATCATCTTCAAGTCCCAGAAAATCAAAATTATAAGGATCTTTTAAAACTTGCGTAGCTAATTTTGATTGTACCTGAGAAAGAGTATAATCAAAATTAGTAATTGATTTACCTTTTCTCTAATAAAGATTTTTTATAATCTGATTTTCTAGAGTTCCCTGGACCAACCATTTTCTATTACAGAAGCAGCATAAAACAATGCTTCATCAATATCTTTAATTTTTGTTATAATTAACCGACTATGTCCCCATGGAATTTGTGCCACAGGTTGTGGCACAAATTCAAATTTCTGTGAAAAAAACAAATAAAATAGGAACCTCAAAAATTTGATTTTTAGGGATTCCCATATTTTAATTTCCCATCATTTTCTCTTTTTTAACGAACTATCTCCACTCTTTTTTCATTTTTGTACGATGGAATATATTTCAATTCTTTCAGATAATCAATCATGCTTTCAGCAGTAGGCCGGAAAAGTCCGGTGCCGGGATCTTTGTGATCAAATACATAAACCGAAGCCATGTAATTATTCATTGAAACGGTGTAAACTTTGTTTAAATCCATGGGCTTCCCTTTGGTATCAAAGAGTTCTACTGTTTTTACTTCTCCGTCTTTACCCAGGAGATATTTGGTTTTCATTCCTGATGGATAAATAGGCAGATATTCATCAAAACTATAGGCATTTTTTATTAACGACATAAGCTCATGGCCAGTGAGCTTGAACAGCACGATTTCATTTCCAAATGGGTCCATGGAATAAATATCCATAACACTCACAGCACCTTTTGGAAGTCGGTCGATGCGGACTCCTCCTGGGTTGATGAGTGCAATATCGGTTCCTGTTGAGACACGAAGCGCATCTACCATCAAATAACCGATTTGTTCATAGTTTTTGAAATCATCTGCTGCTTCCGCGATACGAACGCGCATGGCGGGATTGTTGTTGAACTCATCCACTTTTGCCCGAAGATCTGCCCGCTCTTTTCCTTCATTGTCTACAGTAAGCAATTCCATCGATTTTGATACTTTACCTTTAGCATCTACAGAGAGTTTCAACAAAGTGGCATATTTCAGCTTTCGTTCTGCCTGGGTTATGAGGACACCGTTGTGAAGCTGTTCCTTCTCGATTTTTGTGTGTGAATGTCCGCCAATGATAACAT
>Ga0265293_10012830_pt1 | contig 11013 bp, 6 predicted proteins | sample Munlanlewell138R_FD_192505 | JGI IMG/M metagenome (GOLD analysis project Ga0265293, IMG submission 192505) | Leachate microbial communities from a municipal landfill in Southern Ontario, Canada - Leachate well 138R | ecosystem: Engineered > Solid waste > Landfill > Unclassified | place: Canada... | reverse complement strand
AGCGAAAGCTGAGATAGAGTACGAGAAGGAACTTCTTGAGCAGGAACTGCTCATGCTTGACCGGCTGACACATGCAAAGGAGATTGAACTTGCAGAGGCGAAACTCCTTGTCGCGCAGCGCAAGCTGGACTTGATCCCAAAGCTCCAGGTACTTGTCACAAAGGAACAAGCTCTGCTTGTAGAGGAAACGAAAGTCTACGATGAGATGCAAAACATGCTTCCGATTCGGCAGGAGCTGCTCGCCAAGACAGAGGAGCTTGCAGGCTTTCTCGCGCGGAAGGCAGATGCGAGAATGCGTCTTGCAGCCTCCCTCCTTGAGCAGCTTGCAACAAAGTTGCAGCTTGTCGCAGAGGACTTAGTTCGTGTCGGATTACAGGAGGATCGAGTGGACTCCGAGGCTCGCCTTGCAGCTGTTCGGAACGACGTGCAGGAGATTGGAAACACTGTGGACTCCATGCAGGACGCAGTGACAATTGCAGGGCTCCAGAACAGGAACGCAATCCTACAGCAACATGTAACTGAACTTACGCAGCTTGCTGCATCACGCGAAGCGTACTACAGGCTCGCAGAGGATCAGGTTGTCTCCTTGGAGAGTTTGCGAACGTCTACTGGGAACAGCATCACAACAAGCAATGCTGACAACGCAATGTCAACAAACGCCTACACTGTCGCTGACGACTCTTGGAGTACCTTAGTCAATGCACAGCAGGACGTAATTGCCACGGAGAGAATTGCAGATATCCAGGCAAAGGCAGAAATAACAAGTAAACTTGTTCATGTACTTGGAGGTTGATGTGAGCTTGGAAGAAGTTAAGACTCTTGTACTTGCCCGCGGGAAGACTGTGTTTCCAGCGTACTTGAAGCTCGGGTACAGTGATTCGGACGTAACGAAGTACTTTGTCAGATTTAGTACGTTGTACGTACTTTCTGGAACTGCTGACTACTTACTCGCTTCTGCCGAGCTTGCACGTATCGTCACAGCCTATCAGGACAACCTCGCAGCTCTGACAAACGAAGAAGCTGTTCTCGCAGTAGACTTCGTGGCAAAACGCTACGTAAAGGCACTCGAAGTTGAGATTGCGAGGAACAAGATCAGCACGATGTACGTGCAGGCAGCGAACTTGGAGGAAGAGTACCAAGTGAAGCTCGCCGCGTTGTACGTAGACAGAGAAGTGTTGAACACGTTGCGGACGAGGATTCAAGTTGCAACTGAGCGAGTAGAGGTGAACTTGAAACTCCTCGCCACGGCGATACAGGAGGAGATTGCGAACCTTGCACGAGTTGACATCGATCTGCTGGAAGCTGACATTCAGATAGCGAGGAAAGACATAGAGATTCTGACAACTGCACTGAAAGTGCTACAGGTACAACTCGATGTTGCAGAGGCGGCACTGAGACTCGTGGAGCTTGACGCGCAGGAACAAGGGATCAACGCGGACATTGCAGGAATCGAGGTGCAGATCGCCGAAGGCAGTGTGCTGGAGCAGCAGCTTGTAATTGAGCGCGCGAAGAACACTCTGATCTCCTACGAGACAAACACAGAGGAAGCGTACAAGATGGAGTCGCTTCAGTTGTCACTGGATGCTGCTGGAGACAGACTCGCTACTGCGGCGCAGCGCCTAAGCCTCGAAGCCAGTATGAACACGAAGCAACTTCAAGTTAGTTCACTGGAGACAGATGCGAACCTCGCGGACATTGCACATCAGATCACAATGTTGCAACAACGACTTGTTGCGTTACAGATTGATCTTGCAGGTAGAGTACGGGATGCGGATACACAGAACAATGCACGAACCGCAATTGCAGTGCAGAATACTTCGTTGAATCGAGCGCAGGAGCAAGCCAGTGCAGCGAGGAAGCAAGCAGCAATCAACGCCGCGACTGCACTTGCGAAGGCAAGCATAACTTCTACACTCACACATGAGATTGGCTCCGCATGAGACAAGTATCAAAAGGACTTTCTTTCTCTGGTACACTTTCGTACAGCCTAAGACAGTTGTTCAAGGACAACAAACTTGGTGGGCCACCGGTTAGTGTTGACCCCGGCGAGTATATTTGTACCGTAGAAGGAAACGAGCTTTCTGTAAGTGTGCCTGTCGGATTAGATGTTTGGTACCTCTACCGGGAGCCGTGCCTCCTGCCGGACTCTGACGAAGACTCAAAAACCTACGTAGACGAGAGGCTGGAGAACTATTTCTCGAAACTTACTGGCTTGAAGTGCCTGCGTTCCTTGCGGAAACGAAGTGACTTGTATGAGGGCTACGACTGGAGTTCCGCAGAACAGTACTTTCTGAACACAGCTCCGTACTCAGTAAAAGAACTTCGTTTTGAAACAGCATTGAAGAACAAATCATACAAGTATCCTTCTGATAAAGAACCACTTGAGACATCTGCATTTCTCGCCATTCCTGTTGGGCAGCTCGGAGTGATGGAAGTCCTAAGTCTGCTGCGAGAGACAGAGATGGAAGAGGACAGCTTCGCTGTTCCGGACGACGAGGCTCCTGTGACCGGCGGTGGAATGTTCCCGCCCAAGACAGTGAACTTTAACAAGTGTCTTGGGACTCACATCTACGAACGCTCGTACCTTACTGTTGCCGGGAACACGGTGTATCCGGCAAGTGAGTTTAGTGGCTGCACTCCAATAAAGCCTCACTACTGGCTTCGAGTCTACATTCTAAGTACTGACACGTGTCCTGTTCCGGGCGAGTTCATTGGTGTGCTTGCAAAGCCTACTCCGATCCCGCACGTGTGGTGGTTCCAAGAAAGTTCTCCGTTTCTCTACGCAGGAAACTGGTTCGAAACACAGTACTGGACCAGCGGAATAGTTAAGGCTATCCACGATCTTGACGATGTTTCCTACAAGTGCTACGAAGTACTTGTGAAGGGAATTACGTTGTATCTGAAGCCAACAGACTTCAAAGAGTACAAAGTAGACGACAGAGTGGCGATTGTCAAGACGGACGGAACTGATACCTTTTCTTGGCAGGACTTGAAGGACCGTGAAGGAGAGAGTAGTGAAAGCAGTCCACTTTCAGACTGGTTTATTATACCTTACAGCTTTTACGAAGACGAGGCAGAGGAGTAGCATATGGCAGATAAAATGACACTGGATGAACTTATTGAACGTAGTCTGAGTCTTGCAACTGAAGTCGGGAACAAGAAGAGGCAACACGAGTTGACAAAGCAAGGTGCGGAACACCTGAGTGCAAGGAGCTTGCAGGAGCTTATTGAGTCTGGAGCGTTGGAGCGGACTAAAGTTGCAAGTAAAGGACAGCTTGATGTTGCAAGGGAAAACACACGTGGCGACATGCAAGTGCAGATGGAGCAGAATAGAGGACGGATTGATGAGAAGCTTATTATGAATCCACTGGATGAGCTTAATGCAGACTATGCAAGAATGAAGCTGGACTTCATGCGTGACTACGGAAGAGGCTTTCAGCAGGCTGCACTTGACTCCGCACAGGCTGAGGCAGCTACACGGAAGAGACAAGCTGCTGGTGACAATGTCGATCCAGAGTCGTTGCTTGGTACTCAAAAGCAAATATCGTATGAAGGAATGCCAGATACTTTCGAGAACGTAGAAGCAGCAGATAACTGGCTTGCAGAAGATGCAGAGAAGCAGAGAAAGAAGAAAACAAAAGACTACCTTGACTTCGAGCCACTCTTCTTCTAAGGAGTTCTAATGGACCTTTTTGACAGAATAATGTCAGACGCAGAGTCAAGAATCTTTGACACCAGCGCCGTTGACGCAGAGATTGCAGCAGACGAGCAGAGGACTGCGAGGAAGCAGAAGCTCCTTCACGACCCGCAGCAGCTGGAGACTCTTGTCGCAAATGCAGTCCTGCCGTACTATCCGAAGACAAAGAAGATAAAGACGGAGAAGTACAACACAAAGACTGACGCAATTGAAGCGGCGATTGGAGAAGACCATCCGCTCTCCGGGCTTGCAACAACTGTGAAGGCGAAGACGTTGGAGAACCTGCTTCGTCCGGAGCTGAGTTCGCTGGAACCGGAGGAGATCGCAGCTGGTGTTCGAGACGCAGCTTTGAACATGCCAACACAGGACAAGTCCACTATACTGGAGAAGGCGTACAAGCATAAGAGAGCTGAAGATGCGGACCTTAAGTTCACGAGGCCGTTTGATACAATTGGCAGCTTACTTGGAATCGGTTCACGTGAGGACAAGACGCTGGCAAGACTTCCTGGGTACGATCAGTGGTTGGAGCAGACTCGGAAGCAGGAGGACGTTGAGGACGCACAGCGTAACAAGCTCGGTGAACTTGTGCAGAATGTGGGAGTTGTCGGCAGCGTCGGAGCTGCGATCGGCGGTGCAGCTGCTGGCCCTGTAGGTGCGGCAGCTGTAGGTGGGATTGGTGCACTTGCAGAGCTCGCGTACTTTCCTGTCCGTGAAGCACTTAGTAGTACCGAGTGGTATCGTGGGCAGAGACACAGTGACAGTGCGCTTGACAAGTTTCAAGTACTTGCTACGAAGTATGGCCCAGAGATTTTTATTGGTGGTGCAGCTGAGGCGAAGTTCGCACGTGGGATCATCGAAACTGCAAAGCTCGCGAAGATGCCTGGCAGAGTCGCAAGGTACGAGAAGATTCCTGGCGGGCGTATTGCACGTGTCACGTCGCAGGGAGGACATGACATTGAGGCAAGTGTAGTCGATGCCGAGATGCGAGAGTACTTCGGGCCGCTCGTGAAGAAGCGGGAGAAGATGCAAGTGTTGCCTGAAGGCGCAATGCGCCCGATGGAAAAGGAGTTCCAAGCAACTGGAAGGTTCGAGCTTGTAGGCGAGGGCGTAGAGCAGCCGTTCATGTCAAGACTTCCGAAGCGTTCACCTTGGCCTGACCCAAATCTTCCTGTTCCGCAAATGAAACTTCCTTTCGACTTCACTATCTTGAAGGGAACTCCAAGTGCGCCACTCAAGGAACTTGGCGCTGTCCCGAACATTGCTACACGGATGGAAGCAGCTGCGCCGAAGTTGTTCGCAAGACTGAAAGACCCGGAGCTTGTGAACCAAGCACTGTCTGATTCAGATGGTATTGTAGTCGGCACGTTTCGTGCGTACAACAAGCAGGTGGCGGCGCGGCTGTACACGGACCCAGAGTACGCGGAACGTTACATGCGGAAGACACTTGAAGTTGCGAGACGCGAGGTATCGACTTACGACTACGAAGGTGCCGGGAAGTCACTGGTGGAGTATGCAAGAACAAGGACCGGCGGAGCTGCAACTGCGCCCATCGAAGTAGTTGACTCACCAGCTATGGCGCTCGCGAAAGAGGAGTTCGCCAAGGTTCCTTCCTTTACTACCTGGGATGACGTGATGCAGACTACGGTCACACGCAACTACGCGGATATCGCTGGAAGTAAGGAAGCGATGCGGAGGATCACGCAGGTTGCCGTTGGAACTGATAGAGAGTCAGTGAAGGCACTCAAGATGAAAGTAGTTGAAGTCGGAGATAAGGAGGTTCGCGCAATTGTCAGTGGAGACGCGAAGGCTTTGAATCCGGACGTGTTGAACTACGACGCAGTTGTTGGAAGCAAAGCCTCTGTTGCACGGGACCGCATAAAGAACATCGTTCTTGGACTTGCAATGTTCGGCGTGACTCCGGCGGTCCTAACTGCATTCGATCCGAACAATGGAAGGGCCGAAGCAGGAATGCTTTCTAACATCGTTGGCGGCTTGGCTACAGGTGCGAAGCGCGCAGTAACTGCAATGACTGACTTTGACCCGGCACTTAAAGGACTGGGCTTGCGAGCAAAGGAGCTTGCAGACGATGCAACTATGCTCGGGCCGGAGCACATCTTCAAAGGCTTGAATCCGGACAAGGAACTCGGCGGCGCAGAGTACTTCGCAAGGAACTTACGAGACATCGTGAAAGGCAAGTCCAAGCAGGGAACTATCTATAATACGATGACTCCAATGCAGATTATTGAAACTGCAATTCGAACAGAAGCAGGAAAGATGGTGAATCCTGCTGTGCTCAAAGCCTCTTTCTACAGTGCGGAGATACATAACATTGCGCGTCTGAGTCTTGTCACGAACAACATTTTGAAGGAAGCTGGAGTTGCGTCAGACTTGCAGTTGGTGAAGAAACTGTATTCGCCTCTCGTTGACATGGCGCTCCAGACAGGACAGCACGATGTCTTAACTTTGCGTGCAAAGAAACTTGAGACACTTCTCAGCAGACTTGGAAAGAAGTCGAAGACTGCAAGACGTGTCGGACGTGCAGAGGTGTACAAAGAGGAACTTACGGCAGTGCAGGAGCAACTCGGTCAGCTCAGTGGAGTTGTCGAAAAGTACCACGCGGCGCACATGAAGGTGTCGGAAGCAGCTGCGCGGCAGAGCGCAAGTGTTCGAGTCTCCCTCGCTCTTGAGAACCTTGAGTCAGGGGAACTACGCTACCCTTTCTTGGACGGGATGCTAACTGCGAATGAGAAGGCGGCAGTTGGGAAGCTTCGAGCAAGTGTGCTTGACATTGACAAGCAGCGACTCAGAGACCTGTACCCGCGCCGGAAGAAAGTAGTCATCGAGGAAGGCTACCTCCCGCACATACTTCCAGACGAAATGGTCTCGAAGAAGTTCCAAGAGATGCCAGGTGCGAACATCAGCGCGGCGAATATGAAGTTCTACCGCAGGACTGTGAACTCACGTCCTTTGATGCCGGACATTCATAATACGATGGCAACGTATATTCGGCAGACTGAAAGACGGATACAGAACGTAGACTTCTGGGGCAAAGGAACTGGGAGAGAGCACACTTGGTACAAGGTAATGAACTCGGGGTACGTTCGTGGGAATGCGGCGCTTGAAACTGCGTTCAAACGATTGTACCATGGCGCGGACCCGGTGGAGTGGACACCGCTCAACAAGATGGCTGAAACGTACAGCATGATCGAAGTTGTGAAGAGATTGTTCTTGATGCCGTCCTCTGGCTTCCGGCACTTACTGAAAGTAACTGGAAGCATCGTACAGCACGGCGGACTTGTAGTAGCGAGTCATGCTCCTACTTCGATCCGCAGTGCTTTTTCGCAGACACTTGGAACACCTGCGGTGAAGAACGCACTTGGCAGACTCGGAGTACACGGCAGCACACAGCAGAGGTTCATCAACGACTTTATTAACTCGTTTAGTCCAGCGAACAATCTACACCGGCAGATGTTGGATGCAGGAATAGAAGTGCCGGAACAGGTACTGGATATCGGGCACAAACTACTACGAAAGACTGCAAATGCAGGTGGTGTCTTTATTAACTTGTTTGAGTCCTTTGACCGCGGTGTATCTGTTACAGCTGCTATCACACGTGCAGCTGGGAAGAAAGGTTGGACTGCGGAGCAAGCAGCTTACGGAATCTACGACACTATACTCCGGAACAACTTCCTCTCACGTGAGTTCGGAAGTAAGTGGATGCGTACTCCGTGGCTTCGCTCCTTGTTCCTCTTCCAAGCAACAGCGTTCAAGGTGTTTGAGCGCCGTGCAGTTATGGCGTACAGGACTGGGAATGTACTATTCGGAGAGGGTAGACTCTGGCAGCAGACTATGGAGAGAATCAAGTCTGGTGAAGGAATGCAGGTTGTGAAGGAGCTTGCTGCTGTACGCAAGTACATCAAGAACGGCGAGCGCTTACTACGTTCCAACATGGTAGTGGACGCTCTTGACAAAGAAGTAGACTTCTTCGGGACGCCAGTCGTGCATCAGTTTATGAAAGAAGTGTTGACAGTCGGAAGTGGGACAGTCGCAGGACTCTCGGCTGGCATGCACCTGTGGGGTCACTTCATGCACGTTCCATTCTTGAGTCCAATTGAAGATAAGCCTGCACTTGCAACGAACCCACTGGTTCAGGCTGCCTACGCAGAGTATCATAGGAAAGACGAAGAAGATGACGAGTTCCTGCCGACACGCATCTTTCAGAAGTGGGCCGGTAGGAGTGGGCCGTTCCCGGACATTGTCGGCAAGATGATACGTGCAAGCGAAGATGATGTTCCTACAATCTACGGAGAAGATAGTCTTAAGTACTTGAGGTATTTCCTCGCAACTAAGTCAACACATGAGGAGTAAGTATGCACACTATTAGTTTGGCAAACAGACGGAAGTTGATGATGGCGTGTAACGTGGGCGGGACAGGAGCGTTGAATACTACGCTCGCGGCGGCCGCAGCTGTGAACTCAGGTGGAGGTCTTGTGCGCCTTCCGATTACAGCGGACCTCTTCAGTGCAGGTTCCTACGTACTGATTGAAGGAAGCGTGGCGTACAATGGCTTGTTGTACGTAGCTGCCGTGGCGGCCGGGTACATCTATGTGAATGCTGTGTACACCGCGGAGACGTTCGCTGGAACTGAGACAGTGAAGGTTGGTATCGCCCCCGGAGTTGCGATGGAACTCTGTGCTTTCTCGATCAAACTTGCAAGCGCGCCGGTGGCAAGTGAGAGTCTGACAGTCACGATTGACTCCGTACTCGGTGCAGCCTACGACTACACGCTGGCGAGCGTGGACTTCAGTGTCGGCTCCTTGACGCAGTATGCCTACGTGTATCCGGAAACTGAAAGACTTCCTCTTCTTGCAGGAGACATTCTCCGCGTGGCTTGGGCCAACACAAACACGAAGACCTACGGACTCATTCTTTACTACCAGTACTTTTAGGAGTGGCTGCGGTGACTAAACGAGATAAGAAACTGTACTTTCGACGCGGGTTCAAGTACGTTACAACCCGAGACTTTTACATTGAGCTTAGTGTAGTTCCGTACGAGGAGATTGCACTTCCATTCGTTACAATGGACATGCAAGGAAGAACGTGTATTTTTGCTCGGTATGCTTGGGATGGAGCAAGTGGGCCAACACTTGACACGCTAACTTCGATGATTGGTAGCTTGGTGCATGACCTTGGGTACCAACTGATTCGGCTCGGCTTAATTGCGCCGGAGTACAAAGAATACTTCGACCACTTACTAACAGAGATTTGTATTGAAGATGGTATGTGGACTTGCCGTGCTAAGATATGGGAGCTGTGTGTGTTGAAGTTCGGAAACCATTCTTGTCGTCCGTCCTCTGAACCGAAGGAAGAAGTTGCACCTTAGCGGAGAAGTGTAATGGCCCAACTCTACAAAAAAACCGGAACATGCAGCGCAACCGTAGCGCAAGTCAAGTACCCCATGTATTTGGTGGTGGGGGAGTCGGCGGGGAGTCCGTCGATATTCCCGTCTCCGGGCATGGTGCTGAACTACCCTACGGCGCACTCAGACACCTATGTTAAGGCGACGAGTAAATTTACCACTTACTATCCATACTGTGCTACAGACCCTAGTAAGTCACTGACCGGGAGCGCCGAAAATAGCGCGTGGCGGTCAAGTGGTACCACAAACCAGAGGTTTCATTTCGACCTCGGATCAGCGAAAATAATCCGTGGCATATATTACGAAAATTACCATTTTTATGGCGGCGGGGGGAATGAAGGCGCAAAAAATTTCATTATGCAGGGAAGCGCCGAATCAAGCGCATTTGCTGAACTGACCTACGCCACCGATACCAACTGGACACAGATCGGCGGGTCAATGCAATTCGAGCAGCACGTTGCGTCTAATGTCGCAGACCCGAAATATATAGGCATAGCCAATAACACGGCATACCGATATATTGCACTCAAGATTGCGGATAATTGGGGCGGCCTAAACTACATGGGCCTACGCCGCATAGTCTTACTAACAGACGAAGGCTTTGTCCATTGCTCCGGCCACTGTCAAGACGACTTCGGAGATATCCGCTTCCACGACGCCGCCGACGCAGCCCTTGACTACATGATCGATTGGCCGACCCTGACCGGCACGACGCCGAACCAGTCAGTGGGCGTATGGGTGGCTCCGAGTCCGGGGACGTCTGACACGAATGTCGTGATGAAGTACGGCGATTCGTCTTTGACTGATGCGAGTACATCAACGATATTTATAAGCCGTGAGGATTTTGAGGCATTTGATGACGAAGATGATCTGTCAACCTCGAAAGGTTCCGTGACATGGACACAGATAGCAGGGGCCGCCAAGGCCGATACGGCAAAGAGTTATGCCGGGTCTAAGTCCGGGCGGTTCACTGTGGCAAGCACTTGCCCGAGCTATACAATCCCTTGTACCGCAACAGATAGCATAGCGGTAAGCTGGCGGTCATGGGTGGATTCAGGGGTGCATGGGAATCAGGTATCAGGCGGGGATGGGTCGAATCGGTATTCATTTGTCAGTGATTACTTATCGAAATTGTTTTACTACTACAACGAAACATCCACAAGCTCCGGGGTTACTGTATCTCAGGAAGCATGGCATAAATTTGAATTAAAAAATTTCAACTGGACGAATGAAACATATGAAATATGGCTGGATGACGTAAAGATTGCCACCGCAACCGGGATGTATAACAGTTCTGACTATGAAAATGCAATCCGGTTTATGGCGAACATGAGCTCCACATACAACGGGAAGTCGTGCTGGTATGATGAAATTATCGTCCGCAAATACGCCAGCCCCGAACCGACTTGGGGGACTTGGGGGGCGGAGGAAGCTATTGAAGTTACTTCTACCGGTCTCTTCGATGGTAAGGTACTGATTAAGTCTAGTACGTCAAAGCAATTTGACGGTAAGACTGTAGTACAGAGTGCCAAGAGTGACTTATTCGACGCAGAAACAATTGTGCAGCACGGCCCGCCACAGCTGTTTGACGGCACTTGTGCTGTGCAGCGTAGCACAGCAGGTTTATTTGACGGCACTGCACGAATTAAAGCAAGTGGAATTAATTCGTTCGACACAGAGGCTTACGTATTCGCGCAAGGCTCCTCTGTCTTCAACGGCTTTACGATAGTACAAAACGAAGATACTATTGTATTTGATGGCTTTGCAGTTCTTAAGTCAAATGGAAGTAGCTTGTTTGACGGCATTGCTGCTGTACAGTCAGGTGCAGTTGACTTGCTTGATGGACTTGCACAAGTCAAAAAGATAGCAAGCAACTTGGCTGACGGACTTGTGAAGG
>Ga0265293_10012829_pt1 | contig 11013 bp, 7 predicted proteins | sample Munlanlewell138R_FD_192505 | JGI IMG/M metagenome (GOLD analysis project Ga0265293, IMG submission 192505) | Leachate microbial communities from a municipal landfill in Southern Ontario, Canada - Leachate well 138R | ecosystem: Engineered > Solid waste > Landfill > Unclassified | place: Canada... | reverse complement strand
GTCCTTGGCCACCAGGAACTTCTGTACCTGGCTGCCCAGGCGCATCAACTGCCGCATCGATTCGGGCGAGAGCCGTTGCAGCTCGTCGAACCACTGGTTGGCCTGCTCGGCCAGTTCGTACATCTCGCGCATGCGCGCCAGGGCGTGCCGCTCTTCGTCGCTGGCGGGGGTGCGCAGCAGTTCCTGGCGCAGCATGCTCAGCGTCGGCTCGACCTCGCGCCGGCGCCGTTCGGCGGCCACGGCCTTGAAAATGTCCCAGACGCTGCCCAGGGTGGTGTAGTACTCGCGGCGGTCGCCCGGCTTGCGCGAGAGCGTCACCAGTTGCCAGGCCTCCAGCTCCTTGAGGCTCATGCTGACGTTGGAGCGCGAGATGCCCAGCGTGGTGCCGATCTCGTCGGCGTTCAGGGGCCGGTCGGTGACGAACAGCAGGGCGTAGATCTGGCCCACCGTCCGGTTGATGCCCCAGCGGCTGCCCATCTCGCCGAAATGGACCACGAAGGCTTCAATGGACGGCGGCATCGGCAGGCTGTATTGGCGGTGTTCGGCAGATGTCGGATTTTAGGTCGGGTTTGATGCGGGTCAAGCCATGTGCAGGTGCCGGGCACGCGAAGGCCGCGTGCAGGCGGTTGACGATCGTCAAGCCCGGGCCCGTGCGTCGGCCCTGGGCGGGGCCCGGGCCTTTTCCATACTGCCCGGGGCATGCCTTGCCAGGGGCGCGATATTCCGTTGAAATGGCGATTGACGATAGTCAACGCGTGCTGTCCACCGTGGGGCATTTCTCCCTGCTGACAGAGGGTGTTGCCCATGGCCTCGCCGTTGACGGCCCCGTTTTTTGTCTAATAATTTCAGAAATTTCTGAAAATTCAGTTCCCATCCTACGTGGGTGAAAGGCTGCGCTCTTGGACAGGCTTCGGGTTTCTGCCGCCAACCGGATGCGCCCCGTCGCGGGCGCCGGCGCCGTGCTGCAGGCCGCTGCCGCGCTGCTGTGGGTGGCGCAGGCGGCGCTGCTGGCGCTGGCGGTGCAGCGGCTGGCCGACGGGCAGGGTGTGGCCGGCGTGCTGCTGCCGGCCGCGGGCGTGGCGCTGCTGGGCGTGGTGCGCGCCAGCGCCGAGGCCTGGGGGGCGCAGCGGGTGTACGTGCAGGCGCGCGACACCGTCACCGGGCTGCGGGCCCGGGTCGCCCGGGCCCTGGCCGGGCGCTCGCCGCTGGAGCGCGAGCGACCGGCCTCCGGGCTGGCCGCCAGTGCCCTGGGCGAGCAGGCCGAGGCCGTGGTGCCCTGGCTGGCGCGCTACCAGCCGGCACGCTGGCGCGCCATGGTGGTGCCGCCGGTGATCGCGCTGGTGGTGCTCGGCCTGTCCTGGGTGGCGGCGCTGATCCTGGTGCTGAGCATGCCGCTGATTCCACTGGCCATGGCCATCGTCGGCTGGCGCGCCCAGGCCGCCAGCGAGGAGCAGATGGTGGCGCTGGGCGACATGAACGCCCAGTTGCTCGACCGCCTGCGCGGCCTGTCCACGCTGCGCGCGCTCGACGCCGTCGATGCCACCGCGCTGCGCCTGCGCGCCGCGGCCGAGTCGCTGCGCCAGCGCACCATGCGGGTGTTGCGCATCGCCTTCCTCTCGTCGGCCTCGCTGGAGCTGTTTTCGGCCCTGGCGGTGGCCCTGGTGGCGGTGTACGTGGGCTTTCACCTGCTGGGCCAGATCGGCACCGCCGGCACCTGGGGCGCCCGCCTGAGCCTGGGCGAGGGGCTGTTCATCCTGCTGCTGGCGCCCGCGTTCTTCGAGCCGCTGCGCGATCTGGCCGCGGCCTGGCACGACCGGGCCGCGGGCGAGGCCGCGCTGGCGTCGCTGGAGGCCCTCGGGCGCCCGGGCCAGGGCCTGCCCGGGGCGCTGGCCGAGTCCGCGGGCGAAGCCCTGCCGGCCGGCGCCACGCCCGTCACCCGCCCGCCCGAGGTGCTGATGCGCGCCGTGGTGTTCGCCCACCCGGGCGAGGCGCCGGTGTTCGACGGCCTGGACCTGCGCATCGCGCCCGGCGAGCACGTGGCCATCATGGGGCCCAGCGGCGCCGGCAAGACCAGCTTGCTGGCCCTGCTGGCGGGCCTGGTGGTGCCGGCGCAGGGCGAGGTCGTCATCGCCGGCCGGCCCATGGACGCGGCCCAGGCGGCGGCGCTGCGCGGCCGCATGGCCTGGATCGGGCAGCGGCCCCATGTGTTCGCCGGCACCGTGCGCGACAACATCGCCCTGGGCCGGGCCGGCGTCGGGCGTGAAGCCGTGGCCCGGGCGCTGCGCCTGGCCGCGCTCGACGCGGTGGCCCAGGCCAGCCCCGATGGCGGCCTGGGCGAGGGCGGCCTGGGCCTGTCCGGGGGCGAGCGCGTGCGGCTGGCGCTGGCGCGCGCCATGGCCCGGCCCGGCGCCGACCTGCTGCTGGCCGACGAGCCCACGGCCCATCTCGATCCGGTCACCGCCGAGCAGGTCGCCGAGGCGCTGCTGGCCCATGCCCGCGGGCGCACCCTGCTGATCGCCACGCACGATGCGGCGCTGGCGCAACGCATGGACCGCATCATCGACATCACCTCGGGGCAGGCGGTGACGGTGCCGGTGCCCGGCGCCTGGCCCCTCGGGCAACGGAGGCTGGCATGAAGCCGAAGTGGCGTCGCGACCTGGCCCCGGTGTGGCCGCTGATGCGCCAGACCAGTGGCGCGCGCCTGTGGCTGGGGGCCGGGCTGGCCGTGTTCTCGGTGGCGGCCGGCATCGCGCTGCTGGCGCTCTCGGGCTGGTTCATCACCGCCACCGCGCTGGCGGGGCTGAGTGCGGCGGTGGCCTTCAACGTCTTCCTGCCCAGCGCCGGCATCCGCCTGCTGGCGCTGGGGCGCACGGCGGGGCGGTATTTCGAGCGCGTCGTCACCCACGACGCCACGCTGGCCGTGCTGGCCGCGCTGCGCGAGCGCCTGTTCCGGGGCTGGGCCCGGCCCGAGGCGGCGCGGGCGCTCGCGCAGCGGCCGGCGCGGCTGCTGTTCCGCCTGACCGGCGACGTCGATGCGCTGGAGTCGCTCTACCTGCGCCTGCTGGTGCCGCTGGCCGCCACCGTCGGCGCCGTCGCGCTGGCCGGCGCGGTGCTGGCCGGCATCGACCTCGCGCTGGCCGCGGCCGTGGTGGTCTGGCTGCTGCTGGCCGGCGCCGGCGTCACCGCGTTCGTGCTGCGCCGTGCCCGTGCGCTGGCGCTGCGGCGCGCGCTGGCCCTGGAGCGGCTGCGCGGGCGCGCCATCGACCTCGTGGCCGGGCAAACCGATCTGCTCATGGCCGGCCGCCTGCCCGCGCAGTGCGCGGCCATCGGTGCCGCCGATGCCCGGCTGGCCGGCGCCGACCGGGCGCTGCACGGGCTCGACGTGCGCGCCGGCTGGGCCCTGGCGGTGGCCGGTCACCTGCTGCTGGCCGGCGTGCTGGTGGCCGGCGCCGCGCTGGTGGAGCGGGGCACGGTCACGGTGCCGGGGGCCGCGCTGGCGCTGCTGCTGGCGCTGGCGGTGCTGGAGCCCTTCGGCGCCCTGCGCCGCGGCGCCATCGAGGCCGGGCGCAGCCTGCTGGCCGCGCGCCGCCTGGCGCCGCACCTGCGCGCCGGCACCGGTGGCCCGGCGCCGCGGCCCACCGCCAACACCAACACCAACACCAACGCGGACGCGGACGCGGACACGGCCGCCACCGATGCGCCGCCGCCGCCACCGGCCCTGGTGCTCAGCGGGGTGCGCGTGAACTACCCGGGCGTGGCGCGGCCGGTGCTCGACGGCATCGAGCTGTGCCTGCAGCCGGGCGAGCGCGTGGCCGTCATCGGCGGCAGCGGCGCCGGCAAGTCCACCCTGCTGGCCGTGGCCGCGGGCGAGCTGCCTGCGGCGGCCGGGCAGGTGCGGGCGCTGCCCTGCACCTGGCTGACGCAACACACCGAGCTGTTCCAGGACAGCCTGCGCGACAACCTGCGCCTGGCCGATCCGCAGGCCGACGACGCGCGCCTGTGGGCCGTGCTCGGCGCCGCGGGCCTGGCTGACGACGTGCGGCGCCTGGCCCAGGGGCTGGACACGCCGCTGGGCGAGGGCGGCCTGGGTCTGTCGGGCGGGCAGGCGCGGCGCCTGGCGCTGGCCCGCCTGCTGCTGCGCCCGAGCCGGCTGTGGCTGCTCGACGAAGCCACCGAGGGGCTCGATGCCGACACCGCCCGCGACGTGCTCCAGCGCCTGGACGCGCACGCCGCCGGCCGAACCCTGCTGATCACCACCCATCTGCGGCGCGAGGCCGCGCTGGCCGGGCGCATCGTGCGTCTCGAACAGGGGCGGATCGTGGCCCAGGCGTGCCGCGGCACCCCTGGCTTCGCCGCCGAACTGGCCCGCCTGCGCCCGCCCTGAGCGCCTGGCCGGCGCCCGCCGTCCGAACCGGTTTTTCATTGTTGACGATTGAACCACCCGAAAGGATTCCGCCATGGACCTTGACATTGTCGGCCTGTCCCGACTGCAGTTCGCGATGACTGCGCTCTACCACTTCCTGTTCGTGCCGCTCACGCTCGGGTTGTCCATCCTGCTGGCCATCATGGAAACCGTGTACGTGATGACGGGCCGGCCCATCTGGCGCCAGATGACCAAGTTCTGGGGCACCCTGTTCGGCATCAACTTCGCGCTCGGCGTCTCCACCGGCATCGTGATGGAGTTCCAGTTCGGCATGAACTGGAGCTACTACAGCCACTACGTGGGCGACATCTTCGGCGCGCCGCTGGCCATCGAGGGCCTGATGGCCTTCTTCCTCGAAGCCACCTTCGTCGGCCTGTTCTTCTTCGGCTGGGAGCGCCTGTCCAGGGTGGCGCACTGCGTCGTCACCTGGCTGACGGCGCTGGGCACCAACTTCTCGGCCCTGTGGATCCTGATCGCCAACGGCTGGATGCAGAACCCCGTGGGCGCCCGGCTCAACCCGCAGACCCTGCGCATGGAGGTGGACAGCTTCTACGACGTGCTGTTCAACATCGTGGCGCAGGCCAAGTTCGTGCACACGGTCTCGGCCGGCTACACCGTGGCGGCGCTGTTCGTGCTCGGCGTCTCGGCCTGGTTCCTGCTCAAGGGCCGGCACATCGAACTGGCCAAGCGCTCGATGACGGTGGCCGCCTCGTTCGGTCTGGCCGCCTCGCTGTCGGTGGTGGTGCTCGGCGACGAAAGCGGCTACTCGGCCAACGAGCACCAGAAGATGAAGCTGGCCGCCATCGAAGGCATGTGGAAGACCGAGCCCGCGCCGGCCTCGTTCACCGCCTTCGGCATCCCCGACCAGGAGGCCCGCAAGACCCACTATGCGGTGCACATCCCCTGGGTCATGGGCCTGATCGGCACGCGCTCGCTCACCCAGCCCATCCCCGGCATCGACGAACTGGTCCGGCAGGCCGAAGGGCACATCCGCGAAGGCATCCAGGCCTACGACGCGCTGCAGCGCATCCGTGCCGCCGGCTCCGACGCCGCCATCCCGCCGGCGGCGCGCGCGACGTTCGAACAGCACGGCCACCGCCTGGGCTATGCCCTGCTGCTCAAGCCCTACGTCGATGACCCGCGCCAGGCCACCGAGGCGCAGATCGCCCAGGCCGCCTGGGACACCGTGCCCCAGGTCGCGCCGCTGTTCTGGACCTTCCGCCTGATGGTGGTGCTGGGCTTTTACTTCATCGTGCTGACGGCGGTGTTCTTCTGGTTGTCGGCGCGCCGCCGGCTCGACGCCCACCCCTGGCTGCTCAAGCTGGCCGTGTGGACCATCCCGCTGCCCTGGATCGCCGCCGAATGCGGCTGGTTCGTGGCCGAGTTCGGGCGCCAGCCCTGGGCCGTCGAGGGCGTGCTGCCCACCGCGGTGGCCGTCTCCGAGCTGGGCGCCGGCACGGTGCTGTTCACGCTGCTGGGCTTCGTGGCCATCTACACCGCGCTCATCGTGGTCGAGATGAAGCTGATGCTGGGCGCGATCCGCAAGGGCCCGCAGCCCGACACCCCGCCGGCCGCGCCGGCCGATGTCCCCCTCATCGGCAAGGTCCAGCGCACCGCCTCCTGATACCCGACGCACCCACCGCGGAGAAATACCATGATTCTTCATACGCTCTTGGACTACGACGTGCTGCGCGTCATCTGGTGGCTGCTGCTCGGCGTGCTGCTGATCGGCTTTGCCGTCACCGACGGCTTCGACCTCGGCGTGGGCACACTGCTGCCCTTCGTCGCCCGCGACGACGTCGAGCGGCGCATCGTCATCAACACCATCGGCCCGGTCTGGGAAGGCAACCAGGTCTGGCTGGTGCTCGGCGGCGGCGCCATCTTCGCCGCCTGGCCGCACATCTACGCGATGAGCTTCTCGGGCTTTTACCTGGCCATGTTCGCCACGCTGTTCGCGCTGATCCTGCGCCCCGTGGGCTTCAAGTACCGCAGCAAGCACGACAGCGCCGCCTGGCGCAGCACCTGGGACTGGGCCCTGTTCATCGGCGGCTTCGTGCCGGCGCTGATCTTCGGCGTCGCCATCGGCAACGTGCTGCAGGGCGTGCCCTTCCACTTCACCGACGACATGCGCATGGTCTATGAGGGCAGCTTCTTCGGCCTGCTCAACCCCTTCGCCGTGCTGTGCGGGCTGGTGTCGGTGGCCATGCTGGTGATGCACGGCGGCGCCTGGCTGGCGCTCAAGACCGACGGCGCGGTGGCCGATCGCTCGCGCCGCTGCGCCACCTGGGCGGGCGTGGCCACCATCGTGCTGTACGCGCTGGCCGGGGTGCTGCTGTGGACGCTGGTCAGCGGCTACCAGCTCACCAGCGCGCCGGTGACCGATGGCCCGTCCAATCCGCTGGTCAAGACCGTGGCCACGGGGGTGGCCGGCGCCTGGTTCGCCAACTACCAGGCCCACCCCTGGACGCTGCTGGCGCCCGCGCTCGGCTTCGCCGGCGCCGTGCTGGCCCTGCTGGGCCTGCGCATGCGCTGGGAGGGGGTCACGGTCGTCTTCAGCGGGCTGTCCATCGCCGGCATCATCGCCAGCGTCGGCGCCTCGATGTTCCCCTTCATCGTGCCCTCATCGACCGACCCGCGCTCGGCCCTGATGGTGTGGGATGCGTCCTCGAGCCACCTGACGCTGTTCATCATGCTGGTGTGCGCCGTCATCTTCGTGCCCCTCATCCTGGCCTACACCGCCTGGGTCTATCGCGTCATGTGGGGCAAGGTGCGCCCGCGCGACATCACCCATGGCGACCACGCCTACTGATCGCAGACCCCCGATTCAAGACAGCAGAAAGGAACCCCGTCATGTGGTATTTCGCCTGGATGCTCGGCCTGCCGCTGGCCGCCGCCTTTGCCATTCTCAACGCCATGTGGTTCGAGCTGATGGAGGACGAGGCCGAGCGCGCATCGGCCGCTGCCGGCACCGAACCGCGCCAGCCCTCCTGAGGTGGCTGTCTGCCGCCCGCCGCCGGCCGCCTCAGCGCGCGCCGGCCGGCCTGTTGCGCTCGAAGGTGACGATGTGGCGCATCTCCGGGCGGATGCCGATGAGCTCGCCGACGGCGTGGTTGTGGTGCGAGGGCACGTGCGCCATTACCGTCTCGCCGCCGGGCAACTGCAGCGTGTACAGGAACTCCGAGCCGCGGAACGCCTTGCGCACGATCCGCGCCCGCACCGGCGCGTCGTCGTCGTGCACGATGTCGTCGGCGCGCAGCAGCACGTCGCACTCGCCATCGGGGTAGGCGCCGGGCAGCGGGCACTCCTCGATGTTCTCCAGCGAGCCCAGCGGCGTGTGCACCACCACGCCGTCGCCGTGCGCGATGATTTGCGCCGGGGTGAACACGCCGTGGCCGATGAACTCGGCCACGAAGCGCGTGGCCGGGCGGTGGTACAGCGCGTAGGCGTCGTCCCACTGGTGCAGGTGGCCCTGGTGCATGACGCCGATGCGGTCGCCGATGGCAAAAGCCTCCAACTGGTCGTGCGTGACGAACAGCGCGGTGGCGCCGGCCGCCTTGAGGATGCCGCGCACCTCGTGCGCCAGGCGCTCGCGCAGGTCCACGTCCAGGTTCGAAAACGGTTCGTCCAGCAGCAGCAGGCGCGGTTGCGGTGCCAGCGCGCGCGCCAGCGCCACGCGCTGTTGCTGGCCCCCCGAGAGCTCGTGCGCAAAGCGCTTCTGCATGCCGTCCAGGCCCACCAGGCGCAGCACCTCGGCCACACGCGCCTCGCGCTGCGCGCGCGGCTGGCCGGCAATGCCGAAGGCCACGTTGCGCGCCACGTCCAGGTGCGGAAACAGCGCGTAGTCCTGGAACACCATGCCGATGCGCCGGTGCTCGGCGGGCATGTGGTGCGCCTCGTCGCTGACGATCTCGCCGCCCAGGGTGATGCGCCCCGCGCAGGCCCGCTCCAGGCCGGCCACGGCGCGCAGCAAGGTGGTCTTGCCGCAGCCCGAGGGCCCGATCAGCACCCCGATCTCACCGGCCCGCAGCCCGAACGAGACGTCCTCGACGGCGGCCTGGTCCTGGCCGGGGTAGCAGACGCGAAGCTGGGCGACATCGAGGAACATACGGGCCATTGTAAATAACTGCATACAATTCTCGTTTCATCCCGAGACCCCCCGCACATGCCGCGCCGCCTGCTCCAGTTGCCGCTGATCGTGTTGGCGCTGTGCCTGACCCTGCCGGTGCTGGCCCTGGCGCTGTCGTGGCTGCAGTTCGACGCCGTGTCGGCGCAGGTGCTGGGCCAGATGCTGCAGACGGTGCTGCCCGAGTACACCGGCACCTCCATCGTCCTGTGCCTCAGCGTGGCCGCCGGCGTGGCCCTGGTGGGCATGCTCACGGCCAGTGCCGTGACCCTGTTCGACTTCCCCGGCCGGCGCCATTTCGAGTGGGCGCTGCTGCTGCCGCTGGCCATGCCGGCCTATGTGGTGGCCTACGCCTACACCGACTTCCTCCAGTTCAGCGGCCCGCTGCAGGTGTGGCTGCGCGAGGCCTTCGGGCTGCGCGGGCGCGTGTTCCCCGAAATCCGCAACACCCCTGGCGCCGTCTGGGTGTTCACCTTTTCGCTCTACCCCTATGTGTACCTGCTGGTGCGCACGGCGCTGGCCGAGCGCGCCTCGCAACTGATGGAGGCGGCCCGGCTGCTCGGTGCACCGCTGGGCCGGCGCATCCGCGAGGTGGCGCTGCCGCTGGCGCGGCCGGCGGTGGCCGCCGGCGTGGCGCTGGCTCTGATGGAAACGCTGGCCGACTTCGGCGTGGCCAGCTACTTCGGCATCCAGACCTTCACCGCCGGCATCTACAAGGCCTGGCTCGTCATGGACAACCGCATCGCCGCCGCCCAACTGGCCACGGTGCTGCTGGTCATCGTGGCGCTGCTGCTGTGGCTGGAGCACCGGGCGCAGCAGCGCATGCGCTTTGCGGCCTTGCGCGGCCAGCGTGCCGGCAGTGCCGAGGCGCAGCCGGCACTGCTCTCCGGCGCGCGCGCGGCGCTGGCCTGGGTGGTGTGCGGGCTGCCCATCCTGGCCGGTTTCGTGCTGCCCGTGGGCTTCATGCTGCGGCCGCTGGTCGGCGGCTGGGACGAGCTGCCCTGGCACATGTTCGTCCAGTGGTCGCTCAACAGCGTCTGGCTGGCCGGCATCACCATGGTGCTGGCCGCCGCCCTGGCCCTGCTGCTGGCCTTCGCGGTGCGCACCCAACCCGGCCCGCTCACGCGCGGCGTCACCCAACTGGCCAGCCTGGGCTACGCGGTGCCCGGCGCGGTGGTGGTGGTGGGGCTGCTGCTGCCGGTGGGCTGGGTACAGGCCACCTGGCCCGAATCATCGCTGGGCTACTGGGTCACGGCCACCGTGCTGGGCATCGTCTGGGCCTACCTGGTGCGTTTCACGGCGGTGGCGCTGCAGTCGGTGCAAAGCGGCTACGCACGCGTGTCCACCAGCCTCGACGACTCGGCGCGCATGCTCGGCGTCACCGGGCTGGCGCTGGCGCAGCGCGTGCACTGGCCGCTGCTGCGCCGCTCCACCATGGCGGCCCTGCTGCTGGTGTTCGTCGATGTGATGAAGGAGCTGCCCGCCACCCTGGTGCTGCGCCCCTTCAACAGCGACACCCTGGCGGTGGTCACCTACCAGCTCGCCCGCGACGAGCGCCTGGGCGAGGCCGCGCTGCCCGCGCTCACGCTGGTGCTGGTCGGCCTGGTGCCGGTGATCATGCTCTCGCGCACCCTGCGTCAGCGCTGAGGCGGCGCGTCGCGCCCACCGGCTTTGGGCGGCGCCCGCTCTGGTACGATCAAAGGTTCAGCCACGCGCTGTTGCCGCCTCCCTGTAGTTCAATGGATAGAACGAGCGCCTCCTAAGCGCTAGATACAGGTTCGATTCCTGTCGGGGGGACCACCGGTTGCCCTTCAGAATGAAAACCCGCGTGCCGGCCGGCAACGCGGGTTTTTTGCTTCTGTCCGCCAGGGGCAGGCCGCACCGGGCCACAGCGGATCCGAAGGGTTGAGGGGCGAAGGCGCGCCGGATTCCGCCGCGACAAAATTAATCGACCATGATCTTTGTCTGGGCGCCAAATTCTGTTTTGTTGGCAGGCCATTTGCATATGGGCTGGCGGCATTCGGGGGGGCGGGCGTTCAGCGAACCATCGACATATTCCGGGGTGAAGTCGATTTGATCATGGCGCAGATCGGTGCCTGCACGATAGAGTCACTCAACCCGCATCTCGTGGTGAGCAACTAGTTGTGCCCTGAAGAGCCTCCGGAACCCGCATGAACGCCGGGTTTGCGGGGTGCCTGCGGATGAGCCAGGCAAAAACAAACCCGGCACGGAGGCCGGGTGAACATCGGCCCAGGGCCGATGCCGGCTCAGGGAGGATAAGCCGGGCGCGTGACAGCGCACTATCCAGTGTAGGGTTCATGCCTGACGTTTGACATAAGGTTGACATCCTCCCCGGCCTGAAGGCCGGAGATTCCTACGGCGCTCAGGCGCGGCATTGAGCCGCCCGTGAGTCGCTTCGGTGGGTTCCTGCTGCTGGCGACCCTGCTGCATCGCTCACTTCACAGGC
>Ga0265293_10012828_pt1 | contig 11013 bp, 9 predicted proteins | sample Munlanlewell138R_FD_192505 | JGI IMG/M metagenome (GOLD analysis project Ga0265293, IMG submission 192505) | Leachate microbial communities from a municipal landfill in Southern Ontario, Canada - Leachate well 138R | ecosystem: Engineered > Solid waste > Landfill > Unclassified | place: Canada... | reverse complement strand
CTTTGCGTCTCCGTGGTAAAAGACTTAACCGCCAAGTACGCTAAGAATGCGCAAAGGACGCTATGAATAAATGATTAAAAAACTAATAATATCCTTTGCGAACTTGGCGAGTAACTTTGCGTCTCCGTGGTAAAAGACTTAACCGCCAAGTACGCTAAGAATGCGCAAAGGACGCTATGAATAAATGATTAAAAAACTAATAATATCCTTTGCGAACTTGGCGAGTAACTTTGCGTCTCCGCGGTAAAAGACTTAATCGCTAAGCACGCTAAGAATGCGCAAAGGACACCAAGGAAAAATTATTATGAAACTAATAATAAATTCTGCGATCTTGGTGAGAGTAATATCATCTATGCGGTTTCATGAATTATAATAGTTTTATACTTTAAATCTGGTTTAAATTATACACGTTAATTTGGAGGTAAAATGAAAATCAAAATTATTACAACATTAATCCTGGTCTTGGCGCTTTTCGTATTTGCCGTCGGGCAGGTAACCGAACCCGAACCGGAATTAAGAGAGAAGTCAACCGACACTCATCAATACTGGAAATTCGGCGGTGTGACGGCTGTGAATCTGGCGCAGACTTCGTTGATCAACTGGGCGGCCGGCGGACAAAATTCAATCGCCGTTAATGGTTTACTCAGCCTTTTTGCAAACTATAAAAAAGATAAGTCCGTCTGGGATAATTCGCTCGATATTGGCTATGGCGTTCTCCGCCAGGGCAATGATGCCGATTTTATGAAAACCGATGACAAGATCGATTTTCTGTCAAAATACGGCCGGGAAGCCTTTACCAATTTCTATTATTCGGCTTTGGTGAATTTCAAAACCCAGATGACGCCGGGTTATAATTATCCGAATGATTCGGTGAAAATATCCAATTTTCTGGCGCCAGCTTATCTGCTGGCGGCGCTTGGTATGGATTACAAACCGGATGCCTACCTGAGTATTTTTATGGCGCCGGTCACCGGACGACTGACCATTGTCAATGACGAATTGCTGTCGGACGCCGGCGCGTTCGGAGTCGATCCCGGTAAAAATACTAAAGGCGAATTCGGCGGTTACATACGCTTGATTTACACGCGCAACGATTTTAAAGCCGAATTGCTGAAAAATGTGGCGTTCACGACCAAATTCGACCTTTTTTCGAATTATCTGGACAATCCACAAAATATGGACGTCAGTTGGGAAACCCTGATCGCCATGAAAGTCAACGAGTACATTTCGGTCAATTTAACGACTCATCTGTTGTACGACGATGATACCAAGATTTCAATTGACAATGATGACGATGGCATCGTGGATGAATTCGGTCCGCGGGTCCAATTCAAAGAAATTTTCGGTATCGGATTCTCTTACAAATTTTAACCGGATAGGATTAATTATGAAAATTAATGTGAAACCACCTAAGACAAAATTGTTGCAGGAATTCAAAGCCTTTGCCATGCGCGGCAATGTGATTGACATGGCGGTCGGTATCATAATCGGCGCCGCTTTCGGAAAAATCGTCAGCTCGATCGTGAATGACATAATTATGCCGCCCATTGGACTACTCGTTGGCGGTGTCAATTTCAAAGATCTGAAAATTGTCATGAAACATGCTGTGGATGCTAATCCGGCTGTTACACTGAATTACGGGAATTTTTTACAGGTTACCTTTGATTTCCTCATCATCGCATTTGCCATTTTCATGCTGATCAAGGTTCTGAGCGCCGCCAAGAAAAAAGAGGAAACTGCACCACCGGCGCCGCCGGCTCCGACTAAAGAACAGGTTCTGCTGACTGAAATCCGCGATCTGCTGAAAAAGTAATTACGTAGACCGTGTCAGCGCCGAGCATTGGAACGAGTCATCTCGTCTCAACGCTCCGCGTTTTTATATTGTTTAAACAGTAACTCAATTTCTTTACTGTCGCGACTATCCAGTTGAGTCCGCACTATTAAACGATAATGGCTTTTCGTTTAATAAGAGGCTTGCTTATTAAACGTTTATTGAATAAAATATCTTAGAAATGAAACGCGGTTTAACAGGAAAATACGAAATCTCAACGGTTGATGGCGAACCCGTTCAGGCATTTATTCCTTTTGACCTGCCACCTGAACCGCCCATTGAGTTTTCAGGTGCTCGTCGCAGACTGATAGAGCGGGCTACTATATCACTGGGTGGCTTGGATAGTATTGCCCTGTTGTTACCGGATCCGAACCTTTTTTTATATTCTTACGTGCGACGAGAGGCAGTGCTTTCTTCTCAAATCGAAGGTACGCAATCATCATTTTCCGATTTGTTATTATTTGAATTGCAAGAGGCTCCGGGAATTCCAATAGATGATGTGGTTGAAGTATCGAATTATGTGGCGGCGATGGAATATGGGATTCAACGTCTGAAAGAGGGATTTCCACTGTGCAATCGCCTGATTCGCGAAGTACATGGCAAATTGCTCTCAAAAGGACGCGGAAGCCAAAGGGCGCCAGGCGAATTCCGCCGCTCTCAAAACTGGATCGGAGGAACTCGCCCCGGAAACGCCTATTTTGTACCAGTTCCGCCGGACAAGGTAGAGACCAGTATGGCAAGCCTTGAACGCTTTTTTCATGACGAGTCCGCACCATACCCGGTTCTTTTAAAAGCGGCATTTACTCATGTCCAGTTTGAAACCATTCATCCGTTTTTGGATGGCAACGGCCGCGTGGGAAGACTTTTAATTGCCCTGCTACTCCATGAGACAGGTATTTTATCACAGCCACTTTTATACCTGAGCCTCTATTTCAAACAACATCGTGAAATGTACTACAGTCTGCTAGACGCTGTCCGCACCGAAGGCGACTGGGAGTCTTGGATCGATTTCTTTCTGGAAGGCGTCGTACAAACCGCCGGAGGCGCGCTGAAGACCGCCAAACGCCTGGTAACATTATTCAATGACGATACCGCCAAAATACAAAAATACGGTCGAAATGCATCGACAACGCTGAGAGTCTTTAATATCCTGTGTAAACGTCCCCTGTTGACGGTCAACGAAGCCAAACGTCAGACTGAATTGTCATTTCCGGCAGTCAATAAGGCAATGGAAACCCTGATTAAAATAGACATCGTACGTGAATTAACTGGCGGCAAACGCAATCGCGTTTTTGCCTATCAAAAGTATCTCTCAACACTTCTGGAGGGGACTGAAGCGGAATAATTCATTAATTAGTAGAAATTCAAACAGGAGAATCCGTGTTTTGCAGTAAGACTGCTCTGGTGGCGCTCACAGAAACAGACAGAATTATGCAGGAAATCGATAAGATAATTTGTTTCTCTTAGCTCGATTACTTTCTGTGTCAATTTAAAAGAATATTTGTGCCTTCGTGTTTTAGTGGCAGATAAAAAGGAATAAATCCATGAAAGTACTCATCATCTACGATTCATTTTTCGGCAACACCGAAAAAATCGCTCAAGTGCTCGGCAATTCATTGTCACCTAAAAACCAGGTCGAGGTCGTCAAGATCAACGCTCTGAAACCGGAACAGTTAACCGGCGTCGGTTTACTGATCGTCGGTTCGCCGACGCGCGCCTTCCGCCCGACCAAACCAATCGTAAAATTCCTGAAAAAGCTACCGCGCGGAGCCCTCAAAGGCATTGAGGTCGCGGCTTTCGACACGCGCATTAATCCGGTCGAAGTTAACTCGCGTCTTCTGAATTTTATGGTAAAAATATTCGGCTATGCCGCCGAACCAATCGCCAAATATTTGGTCAAAAAGAGTGGTTTACTGGTTCTGCCACCAACCGGTTATTTCGTAAAGGAATCCGAAGGACCGTTGAAAGACGGCGAAATAGAGCGCGCTAAGGAATGGGTGGCGGGGCTATGATTGAAAATTGTAGGTTGGAGGTATGAGGTTGGAGATTGCTCCGCCGGAGCCCCTTCGGGGGAGATTTCAAATTTTGCATTTCAAAATTAATGCCTCAATGCCTTATTGCCTTAATGACTATAAATGACTATAAATGACAACGAATGACTACAAATGACAATAAATGACTATCAATGACCATAAATGACGCCGCATCAGCGGCCAATGACTATAAATGATCCGTCAAAAGCCGGACTTCGCTCCGCTCAGCAATCGAATGACTTCGTATGAAATGCCGTAAAGGGTGCGGCGCCTGTTGCATCGCCATCTCGATCTCCTCTCCTCTGCCAGGCATGCCGAATGGCAAATTGGCTGGAGTGCGTTGTATTCACCTGACTGAAGAAAATTACTGTAAAATACACAATCAACCGGATTTTCCCGCAGTCTGTCGCAATCTGAAACCTTCGGTCGAGATGTGCGGCTCTACTTTTAACGAAGCGATGACCTATCTAACCGAGCTTGAAAAACAAACCGCATCTTAGTTATCCACAGGGCGGCCTTATAAAATTGACCGCCCGGAAATCGGAGCGACTGAATGAGTTGAGAAATTTTATGTCTGAACGAAGTGAGTTAAAATTTCTTCCATTCAGGTACGGAGATTTTAGGTCAATTTTGTATAGCCACAGCGTTTTTCGTCCTTTTTGCGCTACAAAAAGGACATAATAATAGTTATTAAATGTTTCAAAATTACTAAATAAGGCTGACGCCAATTAAGGAAAGGAATTAAATATGAATTCTATTATTGCTTATTGCGGATTGAATTGCACCGAATGTGGCGCCTATCAGGCAACCATAGCTAACGACGACGCCAAACGTAAAGAGGTTGCCGAACAATGGACGAAGGAATATCACGCTGATATAAAACCGGTCGATATTAATTGCGAAGGCTGTCTGGCGATCGGCGAGAATGTCTTCAGCAATTGCAAGGTATGTGAAGTCCGCCTGTGTGGAATTGAAAAGAAAGTTACCAACTGCGCCCATTGCGACGAATTCATCTGCGCTAAACTGGAAAAATTCTTTCAAATGGCGCCCTTTCTGCGCGAAAAACTGACTCAAATTAATAATGAACTCCATTCAAATTAGGAATCAAAATGAAAAAACAATGGTACGAAGAACTGTTTGAAAATTTCGGTGAAAAATATGAAGCGGAATCTTTCACTAAAGGAACTACCGGCGAAGTCGATTTCATCGAAAAGGAAATCAACTACGATAAAAATATCAGGATTCTCGACATCGGTTGCGGCACCGGTCGGCACGATATCGAGCTCGCCCGGCGCGGCTACACGGTGACCGGTATCGATCTTTCCGAATCTATGCTAAATAAAGCCCGCGCCAACGCCAAAGCCGCCGGTGTTCAGATTGACTTCCAGCGCGCTAATGCCTGTCAATTGAAATTCAATAATGAATTCGATCTGGTTTTATCGGTCTGCGAGGGCGCCTTTCCGCTCATGGAAACCGACGAGATGAATTATCAAATCCTGCAAAATGCCGCCCGCGCTCTGAAATCCGGCGGCAAATATATCCTGACGACGCTGAACGGCCTCTTCCCGTTGCATCATTCAACTGAGGATTTCGTTAATGACGCCGCCACCAGCGATTCGTTTAGCAGAAAAAATACCTTCGATCTGATGACTTTCCGCTACATTTCGGAATATGAATTCGTCGATGATCTCGGCATTAAGAAAACTTTGCACTGCAGTGAACGCTATTACGTGCCATCTGAAATTACCTGGCTGTTGAAATCGCTTGGTTTTACTGAAATCACCATTCTGGGTTGTGAACAGGGCGCCTGGAGTCGTGATGATAAACTGACTATTGAAGATTTCGAGATGCTGGTGGTAGCGCAGAAAATCTGAAGTAATCATTGCGTGTTGAAGCCGAGCAACAACCTCTCCCGACCGAACTTGCGATTCTTACCGCTTGTCAATTCTAGAATCCTTTCAACTACCCATTTTTCCGTCAGAATATTCACTGTTTTCCGCTCGCTATATCCGGTATAATTTGATCCGGAATTTAAAAAAGATGAAATAATGAACAACTTATGCCAAATCCCCACTGCAAATGAACACTCGCAAGTCAATGCGCTGTTTCGGATAGCACTCGCGGCTGTCAGTCTGCTGATGTTTATTTCCGCCTGTAGTAAAGACACGCCGGAAACCGTCCTCAACGCCAAACCGCATCTCGAAGACAGTATCATCTACAAACTTCCTGCTGTATCAAGACTATGCGAAAATCTGCAAGCCGATAAAAAACATGTCGATATTGGGGATTGCCGTCTATACTGCGAAATCGAAGGCGATGCTACACCGTTGGTGCTGATTCATGGCGGACCGGGTGGAACGCATCACTGTTTTCACCCGTGGCTGACCGCGGCCAGCCAGAATTTTAAGGTGATCTATTACGACCAGCGCGGTTGCGGACTTTCGGATTATAATCCCGGTGAGGGTTATTCTTTTGAACAGTCCGTCGATGATCTGGAACATTTGCGTCAAGCGTTGAATATCGATAAATGGATTGTGCTGGGACATTCATACGGCGGAGCCATCGCCCAGTTCTATACCATTAAGTATCCTCAAAATGTAATGGGGCAGATATTGGTCGGCTCTGCGCCGATGCTGGAAAATCCTGAAATCGAAGCCCGAAGCCTGACACCTTTTATGCATGAACAAGAAAGGAAAAAATTCAGTGAACTGATCGCGCTTGGCATCTCCGGAAAATTGTCCCTGCCACAATTTTACTTCAATAAAGATATCAATGGTGGCTGGAAACGCCAGAATTTCCGGAAACCTGATCAGGAGAGACTGGCGCAGACGGCTATTTACGATATTATGTTCGATCCGGTTTACAGTTCCAATTTCGATCAGTACAATGTCGAAAACACTTTTGAACAATGCCCTATTCCGACCCTGATTTGTGAAGGTAAATTCGATTCGGTCTGGTCGGATAAAAAAGTAGGTTTATTCAGGAAAAATCACCCCAACGCGCAATTCAAGACCTTTCGGAAATCAAGCCATAATATATATAGCGACGAACCAGAACTCTTTATTGAAACAATTTCGATGTGGGCAAAATCGTTAACAGCAGTCGATCCAAATCAAATCATCACCTGGCAAAATCACACTACTGCTATTTTGGGCGAACAGTTCAGTCGGATTAACGACAGTAAAAAGTTTTTAAAATTAATAAAAACTGAGGGCGTAGCGAGAGCAAAAAAGTTTTATGAAGATTTTAAAAAGCAAAATCCGGATGAAATCCTGTTTTCAGAAATGACATTGAACACCATTGCCTATCAGTATCTGGCCAACCAAAAAATTGATGACGCCCTGGAACTATTCGCGCTAAATATAAAGGAATACCCGCAGTCTTGGAATGCCTGGGACAGCTTTGGCGAAGCCTGGCTGAATAAAGGCGATCGTCAGCAGGCACTTGTTTGCTATCAGAAATCTGTTGATCTTAATCCCGATAATGTCAACGGAAAGAAGATCATCGAGTCTCTTATGAAATAATTACGTGTCAACGCGCAAACATTGACACGCGGTTAAAAATAAATATAAGAGGAATACATGCCAGACATCATCAAACAAATTCGAGCTGAACTACGCGCGGCGGTCACTCCGCAAGGCGCTTCCGGTTATACACGCTTCTTTAAAGAACCGGTGAAATTCTACGGAATCACAGGTCCGGCTGTCCGAAAAATCGCAGTAAAATTTTGGCCGAGTATCAAAAATTTAGCCAAGTCCGAAATCTTCAAACTTTGTGAAGAACTGCTCAAATCCGATTACAGTGAAGAAGCATTTATAGTGGCTGAATGGTTGCCTAAAATCACCTCTCAATTCGGGTACTCCGATCTGGCTATATTCGAAAGATGGATTGACAGCTATATCAACAACTGGGCGAAATGCGATGGTTTCTGTAATCACACGATCGGAAATTTCGTCGATAAATTTCCTGAATCGCTGACTGTTCTCAAGCAATGGGCACACTCGCCTAACCGCTGGATGAAACGCGCCGCGGCAGTGTCATTAGTCTTGCCTGCCCGGCATGGCAAATTCCTTAGCGAGATCTTCGAAATCGCCGACATTCTCCTGCTCGACAAGGACGATATGGTGCAGAAAGGCTACGGCTGGATGCTGAAAGAAGCCAGCAAACCGTACCGGCAAGAGGTTTTTGATTACGTGGTGAAGCGCAAAGCCGTCATGCCGCGCACAGCTTTGCGTTACTCCATCGAACTGATGCCGCCGGATATGCGCACCGAAGCAATGCACAGGCAGTGACGCGTGACGAGTCTTTTCGTATCAACGCGGGAGCGTTGACACGAGAGTCAAAAAACTCAATTCCTGAGGTAAGAAAATGAAATCTCCTAAAAATTTCCCACTAATTCTTCTGGTGATTCTGATGATATTTCAGGCGGTCGGTGCGATTGGCGGCGGCTTGGCTTTGGTGATAAGTCCGAGCGGTAAACTGATGCAAATGCCGCTGTCTATGCTGGAACATTCGCCCTTCCCGAATTTCCTGATTCCGGGACTTTTCCTGCTGATTGTATTGGGAATGCTTCCGGCTTATGCCGTCTACGCCCTGTTAAGAAAACCGAATTGCCGACTGTGCGAGCGTCTTAATCCGGATAAAGAAGTTCACTATGCCTGGTCTCTGGCGTTTTTCATCGGAATTGTGCTAATCTTGTGGATCGACCTGGAGATAATGTTTCTGCGCGCGGTTGACATTCTGCATTTAATTTATGCCTTGCTCGGCGTAGCCATCGTGGTCCTCACTGTCTGGCCAACTACCAGGAGATATTTTTCCGAGTCAACATGGGAGCGCTAGATCGTCACGGGAGACACGTCACTCGCCACCTGTCACATGTCACTCAAAAAAGAAAGGTTTAAAGTGATGTTAAGAAAATTACCCATATTGATGGTGCTTTGCATGGCCTGCGCTCGACTGCAGGCCGGATTCGAATTTCTCGGTAATATCAATTCCCACACCGTTTTCCCGAACCGGGTCGAATTCATAGCCGAAAATGCTTTGTTCAATATCTATATTTACGACGACAATGTCATCCGATTTCGTTATACCAATCAGAAGGAATTTTCGGCCATGCCGTCCTACGCCGTCATTAGTGGATTACCAGCCAAAGCGACTTTCACTTTCAAAGACAATGGCCAATTTTTTACACTGGCGACAAAAACTCTGAATGTACGGATCACCAAGTCGCCTTGCCGGATTGCGATTTACGATCAAGCCGGTAATCTGATCAATGCCGACGAGGAATCATTCGGCGTCAGTTTCGACAACGACGAAGTGCGTTGCCATAAAAAACTCCTGCCCGGCGAAAATTTCTACGGCCTCGGTGAAAAGAGCGATGACCTGTGTAAAACCGGCAAAGAGTACACCCTCTGGAATACCGATTTCTGGGCTTATGACGACCGCACCGATCCGCTTTATGTTTCGGTGCCGTTTTTTTACGGCATTCGGGATTTTAAGGCTTACGGCATTCTCTTCGACAATACCTGCAAATCGCATTTCAATTTCGGCGCCAGTAACAATCGCTTCTACTGGTTCGGAGCGGAAAAAGGCGAACTTGATTACTATTTTATTTACGGTCCGGAAATGAAAAAAGTCCTGACGGCTTATACGCAGTTGACCGGTCGGGCGGAACTGCCGCCGCTCTGGGCGCTCGGCTATCAGCAGAGTCGCTGGAGCTATTTCCCGGAATCAGAGGTGCGTAATCTGGCAGCAACATTTCGTTCCAAAAAAATCCCCTGCGACGTGATTTATTTTGACATTGATTACATGGACGGCTACCGGGTTTTCACCTGGAACAAAGAGCATTTTCCCGAACCGGCTAAAATGCTGGCTGATTTGAAAAAGGACGGTTTTAAAATCATCCCGATTATCGATCCGGGTGTCAAAGCCGACTCAAACTATTTCGCCGCCCGTGGAGGTTTGGCGCAAAACCTGTTCGCCAAATATCCCGACGGTCAGATTTATCAGGGCGAGGTCTGGCCTTCCTGGGCTTATTTTCCGGATTTTACCAAAGCCGCCGCGCGCGCCTGGTGGGGTGATAAGCTGGCGGGCTTGCTTGACGATGGAGTTGCTGGTTTCTGGAATGACATGAACGAACCGACCGTCTGGGGCACGCATTTTCCCGACATCGTGCAGTTCGACGGCAACGGCTTTCCAACCGACCACAAACGAATTCGCAACGTCTATGCCCTGGAAATGGCGCGCGCGACCCGCGAAGGTCTGCGCGGACATTCCGACCAGCGCCATTTCATCCTGACCCGCGCCGGATTCGCCGGAATTCAGCGTTACTCGGCGGTTTGGACCGGCGATAATGTCGCCAACGAACTGCACCTGAAACTAGCCTGCCGGATGTCGCAAAATCTCGGCCTGAGCGGCGTGCCGTTCGTCGGCAGTGACGTCGGCGGGTTCGTCGGCAATCCCTCGGAAAGGCTCTATATCCGCTGGATGCAACTGGGCACTTTCACACCGCTCTTTCGTCAGCATGCCGCCTGGGACACCCGCCGCAAAGAACCCTGGACATTTGGCGTGGATGTCGAGAACACCGTCCGCGAATTTATCAATCTGCGCTATCGCCTTTTACCCTTTCTGTATAACGAATTCTATACTGCGAATCAAACCGGCTGGCCAGTGATGCGCCCGCTGTTTTTCAATTTCCAAGACGACCCGGAATGTTATCGCACCGAAATTCAGAGCCAGTTCATGCTCGGAGAAAATCTGCTGGTCGCACCGGTGCTTTCCGAAAACGAAGAGTTTAAGCGGCTTTATCTGCCCGCAGGCGACTGGTACGACCTGAACCAGAAACAATTTTACACCGGCAAACAATGGATTATCCAGGTTGTGCCACTGAAACAAATCCCTTACTTCCTGCGCGCCGGTGGTTTTTTGCCGATGCAGGCTGTTCAACAGTACGTTGGCGAAAAATCGATCACCGAAACGGAAATGCTGATCTATCCCGCCAATGAAAGTTCCTACACGCTTTATGAAGACGACGGCGCTTCCTACGAATACGAAAAAGGCGCCTACGCCCTGACAAAATTTACCTGCCGGGTTTCGGTAGACGCTTGCAAAATCTTAGTTAAACGCGAAAAGTCCGGTTACAAATCAACT
>Ga0265293_10012827_pt1 | contig 11014 bp, 10 predicted proteins | sample Munlanlewell138R_FD_192505 | JGI IMG/M metagenome (GOLD analysis project Ga0265293, IMG submission 192505) | Leachate microbial communities from a municipal landfill in Southern Ontario, Canada - Leachate well 138R | ecosystem: Engineered > Solid waste > Landfill > Unclassified | place: Canada... | reverse complement strand
CATAGCGGGCGGCGTTCCAGATTTTGTTACAGAAGTTGCGGTAGCCTTCGACACGACCCATGTCAAACTTGATGTCGCGACCGGTGGAGGCCAGCGAACAAAAAGTGAAGCGCAGGGCGTCAGTACCATAGCTGGCAATGCCGTCGGCAAATTCTTCGCGGGTCTGTTTTTCAATGGCGGCGGCCATTTGTGGCTGCATCATGCCGCTGGTGCGTTTTTTTACCAGTGACTCAAGGTCAATGCCGTCAATGATGTCCAGCGGATCAAGCACGTTGCCGCGTGACTTGGACATTTTGTGACCCTGATTGTCACGGACCAGACCGTGTACATACACAGTCTTGAATGGGATTTGTGCAGTGCCATCTTCGTTCTTGACCAGATGCATGGTCAGCATGATCATGCGTGCGACCCAGAAAAAGATGATGTCAAAACCGGTGACCAGCACATTGGTCGGGTGAAAGGTCTTCAGAAATTCGGTTTGTTCCGGCCAGCCGAGAGTGGAGAAAGTCCACAAACCAGAGCTGAACCAGGTATCCAGTACGTCTTCATCCTGACGCAGTTGCACCTCGGTGCCCAGCTGATATTTTTCACGTACTTCGGCTTCGTTGCGGCCAACATAAACTTTGCCGGATTCGTCATACCAGGCCGGAATACGATGGCCCCACCACAGCTGGCGGGAAATACACCAGTCCTGAATGTCACGCATCCAGCTGAAATACATGTTTTCATATTGTTTGGGGACAAATTCGATCTGGCCGTTTTCTACGGCGGCAATCGCAGGTTCGGCCAGTGGTTTGGTGGAAACGTACCACTGGTCGGTCAGCCATGGCTCTATGACTGCGCCGGAGCGGTCACCACGCGGAGTTTTTAGCGCGTGTGGCTCGATTTTTTCCAGCAGGCCGAGCTGCTCGAACGCTTCGACAATGAGCTTGCGCGCTGCAAAACGGTCTTGGCCGGCAAACTGTTCGGGCAGGCCGGCATCCAGTTCGTCGTTAACGCTACCGTCAATGTTGAAAATCTGTGCTTGTGCCAGAACAGCTGCATCCTGATCAAGAATGTTGATCAATGGCAGGCTGTGGCGCTTGCCCACTTCATAGTCATTAAAGTCGTGGGCCGGAGTGATCTTCACACAGCCGGTACCAAACTCGGGGTCGCAGTAATCATCGCCGACAATTGGAATGCGGCGACCAACCAGTGGCAGTTCAACAAACTTGCCAATCAGCGCCTGATAACGCTCGTCATCCGGGTGTACGGCTACGGCGCTGTCGCCCAGTACGGTTTCCGGGCGAGTGGTGGCAACCACCAGATAGTTTTTGCCGTCAGCGGTGGTGGCACCGTCAGCCAGCGGATAACGCAGATTCCACAGATGGCCCTGTTCGTCGTGGTTTTCCACTTCCAGGTCGGAAATTGCGGTATGGAATTTCGGATCCCAGTTGACCAGGCGTTTGCCGCGATAGATCAGACCGTCATTGTAGAGGCGAACAAAAGCTTCCTTGACTGCTTCGGACAGGCCGGCATCCATGGTGAAGCGTTCGCGACTCCAGTCCACGGAGCTGCCCAGGCGGCGGATCTGGCGAGTAATGGTGCCGCCGGATTGTTCTTTCCACTGCCAGACCTTATCCAGAAAAGCTTCACGACCCAGGTCGTGTCGGGTTTGCCCCTGTGCTTCCAGCTGGCGCTCTACCACCATTTGTGTGGCGATACCGGCGTGATCAGTGCCCGGTTGCCATAAGGTGTTGCGGCCCTGCATGCGGCGGTAACGAATCAGCGCGTCCATGATGGCATTATTGAAGCCGTGTCCCATATGCAGGCTGCCGGTTACGTTCGGCGGCGGAATCATGATGGTGTACGGGTCACCGGAACCCTGGGGCGCAAAATACATATTGCTTTCCCAGTTTTGGTACCAAGAGGCTTCAATGGCGTGTGGCTGATAGGTTTTATCCATAATTTGACGGGAACCTTAGAAAATACGGCGAATCGGGAAACGGGTGATTATACCTGTTATTGGCGGCAAGCCAAAGAAGCGTCCCAGAGTGGGCTGTACAGGCTGCCGGCAAGTTTTTTAGAAAAGGATGGTGCTGGCAATGCAGATGATTCAACAGGTTTTCTGACCGGTTGGTCAAGAATGAAAGTTTTGGTTGAACATGCCCATGACGTGCATTGGCTACAGTTTTATGGTAAAAGGTGTGCCGTATTTTCATGCTCTGCAGCTTCGCTTGCCGAATCGTGAAAAACGTTCTCGGGGCGGGGTGAAATTCCCCACCGGCGGTAATGATGCAAGCTGGAAAACCGGTTGGCATTGAGCCCGCGAGCGCCTGGCAGCCTTTGGCCGTCAGGGTCAGCAGACTTCGGTGTGATTCCGGGGCCGACGGTCAGAGTCCGGATGCGAGAGGACGGAATCCTGTTGGCAGTGTTGTTTGCCATCCTGGCTGTGTCATTTGACGCTGGCCATCCCTCCTGCTTTACCCCTGAACTAGCAACTTTTATTGCACAAACAGTTGTGCATGGAGAAGCCATGTTTACAGGAATTATCGAAGCCGTCGGCAGTATACGCAGCCTGACCCCAAAGGGCGGGGACGTGCGGGTACAAGTCGCTACCGGCAAACTGGATTTGTCTGATGTCAAACTCGGTGACAGCATTGCAGTCAACGGCATTTGCCTGACTGCGGTAGAGCTGCCCGGTGACGGGTTTTGTGCTGATGTCAGCCGTGAAACGCTGGCCCGGACCGGTTTTGTCAACCTGCGTGAAGGCAGTGCGGTCAATCTGGAAAAGGCCCTGTTGCCGACCACCCGTTTGGGCGGGCATCTGGTCAGTGGTCATGTTGATGGTGTGGGCGAAGTGCTCAGCCGCAGTGACAGCGCCCGTGCTGTGGTTTTCAATATCCGCGCCCCCAAAGAGCTGGCCCGTTATATTGCGATGAAAGGTTCGATCACCGTGGATGGCACCAGCCTCACGGTGAATGGTGTCAACGGCAGCGAATTTGAGCTGACCATTGTGCCGCACACCCTGCAGGAAACCATCATGGGCAGCTATCAGGCCGGTACGCTGGTGAATCTGGAAATTGATCTGATCGCCCGCTATCTGGAGCGATTGTTGCTGGGCGACAAGGCTGCCGAGCCACAAACCGGCATTACCGAAGCATTTTTGGCAGAGCACGGGTTTCTGCGTTAATCAGGAGATACAGTTGTGGCGTTAAACAACATTGCCGACATTATTGAAGACATGCGTCAGGGCAAAATGGTGATCCTGATGGATGACGAAGACCGCGAAAACGAAGGTGACATCATCATCGCGGCCGAAGCCTGCACTGCCGAACACATCAACTTTATGGCCAAGCATGCACGTGGCCTGATTTGCATGCCAATGACCGTCGAACGTTGCGAACTGCTGGGCTTGCCACTGATGGCGCAGCATAACGGCTCCGGTTTTGGCACCAAGTTCACCGTGTCGATTGAAGCAGCAGAAGGTGTAACCACCGGTATTTCTGCGGCTGACCGTGCCCGCACGGTGCAGGCTGCAGTGGCGAAAGAAGCAGTAGCGGCAGACATTGTTAGCCCCGGTCATATTTTCCCGCTGCGAGCACAGCCGGGCGGTGTGCTGGCGCGTGCCGGGCATACCGAAGCGGCTTGTGATCTGGCTCGTCTGGCCGGGTTTGAGGCAGCTGGTGTCATTTGTGAGGTCATGAACGATGACGGCACCATGGCACGCCGTCCCGAGCTGGAAGTGTTCGCCGAAGAACATGGCCTGAAAATCGGCACCATTGCCGATCTGATTCACTACCGCATGATTCACGAGCGTACCATCGAGCGTGTCTCCGAGCAGGAACTGGACTCCGAGCTGGGACGTTTCAATCTGGTCACTTATCGCGATTGCAACGAAGGCGAAGTGCACATGGCGCTGACTTTGGGTGAAATTTCGCCGGAAGAGCCGACCATGGTGCGAGTGCACAACATGGACCCGCTGCGTGACCTGTTTATGGTCAAGCGTCCCGGTTTGTGGAGTCTGCAGGCGGCAATGGCCGAAGTCGCCAAGGCGGGCAGTGGCGTAGTGCTGTTGCTGGCCAACCAGATGACCGGCTCCAGCCTGCTGGAGCACCTTGATCGTCAGCTGGGTGAAAAGAGCCGTGGCAATGCCAATGCTGGCACCTACAGCACTGTGGGTGCAGGTTCCCAGATTCTGCGTGATCTGGGCGTGCGAAAAATGCGCCTGTTAAGCAAAGAGATGCGTTTTAACGCCATCTCGGGCTTTGATCTGGAAGTGGTAGAATACCTGCAACCGCAGAATTGATTTTTTTGGCTATGCAAAGGAGGTTACGGGGAAGGCTTGCGGAGTCTTTGCGTAATCTATGCTCCAGTCATGCGCACACAAAACTGGATAGATAAAATTTCAACAGAACAGGAATGATGGACATGCAAACATTTGAAGGTACTTTCGTAGCGCCACAGGGTAAGTTCGCTTTGGTAGTGGGCCGCTTTAACAGCTTTGTGGTGGAAAGCCTGGTGACCGGTGCGATTGATACGCTGGTGCGCCATGGCGTCAAGGAAAGCGACATTACCGTTATCCGAGCGCCGGGTGCGTTCGAGCTGCCGCTGGTAGCGCAGCGCGTGGCACAGCGCGAAGAGTTTGATGCCATTATCGCTCTGGGGGCGGTCATTCGTGGTGGTACGCCGCACTTTGATTATGTTGCCGGCGAATGCACCAAGGGTCTGGCCCAGGTTTCCATGCAGTACGATGTACCGGTAGCCTTTGGTGTATTGACCGTTGACAGCATCGAGCAAGCCATTGAACGCTCCGGCACCAAGGCCGGCAACAAGGGTGCCGAAGCCGCACTGTCCGCTCTGGAAATGGTCAGCCTGCTGACACAGCTGGAGGCCAAGTGAGTCTTAACAACGACGACTACGGCGACAACCCGCCGCCACGCGCCAAAGGCAAAATAGCCAAGCGTCGCGTTGCACGTACCCTGTTGATGCAGGCCGTATACCAGTGGCAGATTGCCGGGCAAAACCTCAACGCGATTGAAGCGCAGTTTCAGGCTGATAACGATTTTGATGGTGTTGATGGCGAGTACTTTAGTGAAGGCTTGCGTGCGATTGCCCAGCAGGTGACCGAGCTGGACGAGCTGTTTGCCCAGTATCTGGACCGTAATGTGACGGATCTGGACCCGGTCGAACTGGCGATTTTGCGTCTGGCAGCCTGGGAATTCAGTCAGCGTATTGATGTGCCTTATCGTGTGGTACTCAATGAAGGCATCGAGCTGGCAAAAACCTTTGGTGCCACCGATGGCCACAAGTACGTTAACGGCGTACTGGACAAGCTGGCCGGTCGTTTACGCAGTGCTGAAATCAACGCGTTCCGAAAAAACTGAATCGGCAGGCATGCACGAGTTTGAGCTGATCCGGCAGATCTTTCGTGATGCCGGTTATGCCCGCCCACAGGGTGCGGTGGCGCATTCGATTGGCGATGACTGTGCACTGCTGAATGTTCCTACTGGCCAGCAGCTGGCGGTATCTACTGACAGTTTGCTGGAAGGCGTGCACTTTCCCGCTGGTACCGATTCTTTTCTGCTTGGGCAGAGGGCGTTGGCGGTAGCAGTCAGTGATCTGGCTGCCATGGGTGCAACGCCGATTGCGTTTACGCTGGCACTGAGTTTGCCGCAGGCTGATGTTGACTGGTTGCGCGGTTTTTCACGTGGACTGGAAGTCATGGCACACAAAACGGCCATTACGCTGGTGGGTGGCGACACTACCCGGGGTCCGTTAAATATCGGCCTCACCGTGATGGGCACTGTGCCGGCGGGACAGGCATTGTTGCGCAGTACGGCGCAACCAGGTCAGCAACTGTGGGTCAGTGGGCCGCTGGGCGCAGCCGCTGCGGCGTTGCGGGTGCTGGATGGCTCTTGTGTGATTGACGAAACAACTTCTGCGGCTCTGCTGGCCAGTTACTGGACACCGGAGCCGCAGTTGCGTTTGGGCCAATGGTTGCTCGGTAGGGGTGCCGCGGTGCTGGATGTGTCTGACGGATTGCTGGCCGATGCCGGCCATCTGGCCACTGAGTCGGGTGTGCAGGTGGTGATTGAGCAGGCGCTGGTACCGGTAAGTTCTGCTGCCAGTGTATTGTCAGCGGAGCAGGCGTTGAGCTGGGCACTGACGGGCGGTGATGACTATCAGCTGGTGTTTTCTTTGTCGGCAGATCAGGCTGTTGCCTTGCAGGAACAGTTTCCTGCCGCTAGCCGCATAGGCTATGTGTGTACGGGGCAAGGCGTGTTGTTGCTGGACGGGCAGGGGCAGGTCGTAGGTGTTGAACGGGCCGGATACCAGCACTTTTAGTGAACACAACCGTACTGTATTTGTAGCAAGGGTATCCCCATATATGATACGGCTTTGGCTGACAACAGCTGCACTGCACGGCATATGAGCGGATAATCTCCGCTGAAGTCGCTGCTGCAAGCGATACTCTCTATAAAAAATGGAATATAACCGATGACAATCAGGCAACCGCGAGTGTGGCGCAACTTCTGGCATTTTTTGGCCTTTGGCTTTGGCAGCGGGCTGGCCCACAAGGCACCGGGGACTTGGGGCACGCTGGCAGGATTGCTATTTGTTCCTGTGTTGCAGATGCTGAGCTTGCCGTTGGCGCTGCTTATTATTCTGCTGGCCTCGGTGTTTGGCGTCTGGCTGTGTGGCAAGGTGGCTGATGATTTGGGTGTGCATGATCATGGTGGCATTGTCTGGGATGAGATTGTCGGTATCTGGATTACCCTGATTTTATTACCGGCCACCTGGGTTTGGTGGCTGGCCGGTTTTGTTGTGTTCCGCTTTTTCGATATTCTCAAACCCTGGCCGATCAGCGTGCTGGACCGCAGGCTGGGCGGCGGTTTTGGCATCATGGCGGATGACATTCTGGCTGGTGTATTCGCAGCACTGATGTTGCTGGCGGTACAGCAGGTGCTATGAGCAACGCTGTTCCGGCAAGCAAATAAAGGCATCCAGGTTACACCTTTTTGCCGTGTGGTATTTACTCGAATAGGCGGTTACAGTGCGCATTCGGCTCGGGTTGTGCCGGACAAGCTGCGGCTTGTAGCAGAAAAAGCGAAGGAGAGTGTATGTTGCGGCTGATTATTGTCCTGTCGTCGCTGTTGTTCAGTCATTGGTTGTGGGCCGAGCCGGCGGTCCGTGTAGTGGGTTTGTTCCCGGGTGCCGCAGTAGTGAATGTGGATGGCGAACGGGCTTTGCTCAAAGTAGGGCAGAAAGGGCCGTCAGGCATTCGCCTGGTGGCTGCCGACAGCCGTTCTGCGCTACTAAGCATTAATGGGGTGGAGCGGCGCGTGGAGCTGAGCCGGGAATACAGCCAGGGTGGTTACACTGTGCCCGTAAAGCAACAGCTGGTGATCGCACGCGGACGCGGCGGACATTACTGGGTCAATGGCTCGGTTAATGGCAGCAGTGTACCTTTTTTGCTGGATACCGGCGCTTCGTCGGTGGCGCTCAATGAGGTGCAGGCCAGGCGGCTGGGCATTGATTTCAAAAACGCCGGGCGACCGATGCAGGTCACCACCGCGAGTGGCATAGAGCGCGGCTGGCAGGTGACCCTGCGTAGTGTCAAGGCAGGTGCAATTGAAGTATTGGGTGTCGAGGCAGTGGTGCTGGAAGGAGATTATCCGGCTGACGCGTTGCTTGGCATGAGTTTTTTAAACCGGATTGGCTGGCGACAGGAGCAGGACATGCTCATTCTTGAAGCCAGATACTGACCCGTGATGAGGATATTGCAGTGAAGCGTTTTTTTGCCATATGCGGCTTGTCCGCAACCGTAGCCCTGACCGCCTGTCAGGCCGTGGATACCACTCATGGCGGTGCTGTTGGCGTGCAACGCAAACAGTATATGTTCAGTGCCTTGTCGACTGAGGAAATCAACCAGTCGTACGCACAGATGTATCAGGAAACCCTGCAGGAGGCGCGAAGCAAGGGCAAGCTGGATACACAAAGTGTGCAAGCCCGTCGTTTGCAAGCTATTGGTCAGCGCCTGATCGCCGAAGCACCTTATTTTCGTGCGGATGCCCGTAACTGGCAATGGGAGGTCAGCCTGATTGACAGCCCGGAGATCAACGCCAACTGTGGTCCCGGCGGAAAAATCATTTTTTATAGTGGCCTGATCAACAAGTTGCAGCTGACAGATGCGGAAATTGCAGCAGTGATGGGGCATGAAATTGCCCACGCTTTACGCGAACACAGCCGTGAGCAAATGTCCCGTGCCTATGGTATGGAGCTGGCTAAAACCGGTGTCGGTGCTTTGCTGGGTGTTGGCGAAGGCGGTATGGCGATGGTGGATGTGGCGGTCAACTACGGCATGATGTTGCCCAACAGTCGTGGAGCCGAGACGGAAGCGGACTTGCTGGGTATCGAGCTGGCTGCCCGTGCCGGTTATGACCCTAGTGCGGCGATCACCCTGTGGCAGAAAATGGAACAGGCTGGCGGTGGTGCACCACCGCAGTTCATGAGCACTCACCCGGCATCTGGCACTCGCATCCAAAACTTGCAAAGTGCCATGCCCAAGGTAATGCCGATTTATCAACAACGTCGGCGTTAACCTTGAACAAGCAGGGCCTGGTGGCCCTGCTTAGTTTTCGGACAGGGGCAAATCCTGTGCTGCTGTAACAAGTTCTTGGATATCCTGTCCATTTAGCTTCAGCCTGGACAGAATGGCTTCGCCCATTTTGCTCCATTCACAGGTCAAACTTTTGCCCGATATGCATTGCAGCAAATACTCGGCCAGCTGGGCCAGGGCAATCAGGTCGCCTGTATGGCGGCTGAACAAGCTGCTGTTGGCTTGCATAAGATGAAAATCATGATGATGCCGTATGGCCAGGCAAGTATCAGCTGATAATCGCCATGATTGTGCCAGCAGGTAGCCAACCAGGGCATGGCTGGTTCCGTGTTGTAGTTCTTCAACTTCAGTAAAAGCTTTTTCTGGGCAGGTATTGGCTGCTTGCAAGGTGTCACGATAGCCGGAAAATTTGTTCATCATGATGGGAATGCCGCAGTCCCTGAACAGGCCAAAGGTATAGGCGTGATCGGCAGTGATTTGCGTCCGGGATGACAGTTCCTGGGCGAGCCAGCCGGAAAGGCGGGCCACTTGCAGGGAGCCGTCCCAGAACCTTTCCAGTTGTGGTGGCGGTGGCAGTACCCGTTGCAGTGCAATGCTGGCCACTGCGTTGACCGTTGCTTCCTGCCCCAGTTGGTTGACGGCTTGCTGAGTGGTGTGAGCTTTGCCAGACAGGCCATAAAAGGGTGAGTTGACGGTTTTCAGCAAGCTGGCGGCAATGCCAACGTCACCATTGATAAAGACAGCCAGCTGACGCAGGTCCGGTTCCGGCTTTTTTGATTCGGTTTCGACCCGCTCCAGAATTGCGGGGCGGGGCGGAATGCCGTTCTGTTTGATGCTTTTTAGCAGCTGATCGGCAATTGTTGCTGTGGCAGGAACATCCATAACTTAAGATCTTGCAAATTGGGTTAGCCAGCTTTCCAGTTGAGGGCCTGGCAGTGGACGGGTAAACAGAAAGCCTTGCAGGGCGTTGACGCCAATATCGACGAGGGTATCGCGCTGCCCGGCCGTTTCAACACCTTCGGCCACGACTGTCATGCCAAGGTCCTGTGCCAGCTGGGTAATGGCGCGAATGATGGCGAGTGACTTGCGGTCTCTGGGCAGGTTGCTGACAAATGAACGATCCAGTTTGAGCTTGCTGGCCGGAATGTCTTTCAGGTAAGCAAGGCAGGAGTAGCCGGTGCCGAAGTCATCAATGGCCAGTGACAGGCCGGCTTCAACAGCAGCATCAAGATTGCGGCGTACAGCAATCGAAGTGTCCATGAACAGGGACTCGGTCAACTCCAGCTCAATCAGGGCAGGTGGCAGTGAACAAATGGTAAACAGTGCTTGCAAGGTTTGCTGAAACTTGGGGGCGGTCAGTTGAGCGCGGGATACGTTAACGGCAACTTTGGTGGGGTGCCCGCTGGCCATTAAATGCTCGGCCATGTGGGCGGCGGTGAGGAGAGTCCAGTCACCCAGCTCGACGATCAGACCTGTTTTTTCTGCAACCGGAATAAACTGGTCGGGCGTTAGTGGCTGCTCTCGCACCTGGCAACGCATCAGTGCCTCACAGGCTTCGATGCTGTTGTTGGCTACGTTGATGACTGGTTGATAATGCAGGGAAAAGCCGTCCAGCTCCATGGCTTCGTGCAATTTTTCTTCGATGCTCAGTTCCTGGCGCTTTTGGCTGGCGATAGTGTTACTGGCTTCGGGATCAGGTGCGACTACAGTGATTTGGCTGCCGCCATTTAATTTGGCTTCTTGCATGGCGCGATCGGCCCGCTCCAGCAGGCAGGTACTGGACTCATTACCCAGTTTGGCCAAACCAATGCTGCAGGTTTGCCGCCAGTTGACTTGTCCTACCCGCAACGGCGCACGCAGCAGGGTGTGAATATGCTCGGCGAGTATTTCTGCTCTGGCCTGCGAGGCACCTGGCAGCAGAACAACAAACTCGTCGGCACCAATACGGCCAATAACGCCGCCAGTGCTTGAGTGCGTTTGCAAGCGCCTGGCTAAACTCGAAAGCACTTTATCTCCAGCCTGATGGCCAAACGAAGTATTGACCTCGCGAAAGCGGTTTAGGCTGACCCACAGAAGATGCAGGCTGCTGCCGCTCTCCTGAGCTTGAGCAACCAGGCGTTCGGTTTCCAGTATGCATTCCTGGCGGTCAAGAAATCCGGTCAATTCGTCCAACGAACATATCCTTGTATCTGGGAACCAAAAACTGAAAGGAGCATAGCAATGTGCTGTGGTGGCAACGTTGATTGTGCTTAAGTTTGAGCTTTGGCGAGTTCTCGGGAAGTGGCATGGGCTAATTCAGAGACGGACTTTAACATAAACCGGTGCGCTAGAAAATTGACGCTGCAAAATTGACTTGAAGACAATGGTCGGATGGTGCGGACGAGCAGTACTGACTCATCTGCGCTGTAGATA
>Ga0265293_10012825_pt1 | contig 11018 bp, 23 predicted proteins | sample Munlanlewell138R_FD_192505 | JGI IMG/M metagenome (GOLD analysis project Ga0265293, IMG submission 192505) | Leachate microbial communities from a municipal landfill in Southern Ontario, Canada - Leachate well 138R | ecosystem: Engineered > Solid waste > Landfill > Unclassified | place: Canada... | reverse complement strand
TCCTGAAAACTATGATTTACCGATTTGTGTAGTATTAGAAATTGATGGTAAGTTGAGAATTATTGATGGATACCACCGATTGAATAGTAATAAGAACGAAGAAATAAGTGTAATTGTAGGAAAATAATGAAAGGAATGATGATAGTGGAAAAGTGGAAAGAAATAGGAAAAGTGACAAAAGAGGGAAGCACAAGTGTAAAAGCATGGAATATTCCTAATTTCCATGTTGAGATTACAGCTATTTGTACAGAAAGTCCTGATACAGAGAGTAGAGCAACAAACGTAGATCTTGAGGTTGGACTTAATGAAAGAACTGACTGCTCTATTTATGCTAATCTTCAAGCTTTTGGAATAAATGGAAATACTGAAGAGGATTGGGAAGCAATTAAAAATATCGGAAGGAAAATAATTGAAGTAGCGGAGCAAGCCCAAAATGGAGTAAAAGCTATTATGGGTGACAAATATGGCAAGTCAGTTTATGAACAAGGAAAAGAACATAGAGAAAAAGAGCAAGAAAAATAGTCCGATAATTCTAAAAAACTAAGACATAAAATAAGTGCTTGTCTGGTATATGTATATGCAAGCACCTATTCTCTATTTTAGAGGGTTGTAAAATGAACATTGAAAGATGGATGGATGAAGCATATAGAGAGGCAGAAAATTCTGATATAACAGAGTGGAGTATCGGGGCGGTTATTGTAAAAGGAAATCGGATAGTTGGACGGGGATATAATCGTTTTTCTGCTGAGGTAGAGAAGTTTCGACTTCAGTATGGATTTAATGAGAGTGAATTGTGGTCACTTCATGCAGAAATGGCAGCTATTATTGATTCAAGTGAAGATTTGAATGGGACGGTGATGTTTATAAATGGTTTCAAGTCTAAGAATGGAAACCCAATACTTTGTCGTCCTTGTGAACATTGTTTAAAAATATTGCGACATGTTCCCATAGAAGCAGTTTACTATGCAACAAAGGAAAATGTTGTTAAAGTAATACATTTCGACTAAAAGGAGAAAAACATGTTAAGCAAAATCTTTGCAGGTATGTTTATTGTTATATCTATTGCGGGACTTTATAACTTAATGGTGAGTAATTTGGTCGGATTTTTATCTTTTTTAGGGTTTCTCTTTTTGGGGAGGATTTATGGATCTCCACTATTTAAAGATCATTCACTTGATTGGATAATTTGGCTAATGTGTATTAGTGCGGGCACTTGTGTTATTGTGGCTGGAGCAGAATTTTTAGGGATTTGGGATATTTTGGTTGGGCATCCCGAAATTTCTTGGTAAAAATAATTTGCATTTCTGGTATAGTATAGTGTTGAAACCAAGTATTGAAAGGAGTAGTAAAATGAGCGAGCAGGCAAAGCAGATTGATAATATTACCCTCGGGACTATTGTTCAGAAATATGGCGATATCAATGCAGTTATTAAGTTGCTTGAGGAAGTAAAATCCCACATTGCTAAAGCAGCGACTGCCATGCGGGATGGAAAGACTAAGGTTTCTTATAATGGTGTTCAGGGGACTTTTGTTCCAAAAGTTTGGTATGACGCTGATGAGGAAGGTCTTCGCAATACTGTGGGAGAGGAGAATTTCCACAAGCTTTTTATGAAGGTTAGTATTACTCAGGATGCCCTTGACGCAGCGGAGGCAATAGGAATTCTTACTGAAGAGCAGAGGGCACAGCTTGTCACTAAGAAGCATGGGAATCGCTATCTAAGGATTACTGATACTCGTGACAATCCTGTAACAGAAGAGAATGTTGCAGAGGTTATTTCCTCTCTACTTGCTCTTCTTCCGAATAAAGATTAGTCCAAGGTAAGGGCTGCCGTATATGGGAGGATAGGAAACTATCCTCCCATTATCACATTCAAAAGGAGAATATCCATGCAACTAAAAATTGGTGAGAGATTTAAGAAGTATGAGTCACCGTTTGAAAGTCAGCTACCTCCACGAATGCCAGTAATTATTCGTGTGGATGGTAGGGCTTTTCATACACTAACTAAAAAGACTCCTTATATTGCCAAGCCGTTCTGTTCTATATTTAATGAAGCAATGATACAGGCTACTAATGCATTGTGTACAGAGACTCATGCAGTTATGGCTTATGCTCAATCTGATGAAATTTCTCTATTGCTTCTGAATGATAGAAAGTATGAAACACAGCCTTGGTTTAATAACGAAATTAACAAAATGATCTCTATTACTGCTTCTGTTGCTTCTGTTGCTTTTTCACAATTTTTAACTCGATATGTTAATGGTTGGGGAGAATCATGGGAGGCAATGGGAGAGGGTATTTCAGTTCCAGAAACTAAACAACAGATCACTGCCCATTTTGATTCACGAGTATTTGTTGTTCCAAATTATGAAATTGAGAATTATTTCATTTGGAGACAGTTGGATGCAATTCGTAATGCAAGAAATAGTTGGTCAGAGTTTACTTTGGGAGATAAAATTGGAAGAAAAACTGCACGAAAAAAGTTGCATGGAATGAATGGAGAGGCAAGAGTTGAATTAGTGGAAGAAGAGACAGGAGAGAAGTTTGAGAGTGTTTCTGGTTGTTTTGTGTATGGAACAGAGGTAATTCCTACTGATGAGGGATATAAAGAAAATGCTGCTCCATTTTACGTAGATAATAAAGAGCATATTCAATCAGTAGTAAACAGATATTACGAGAAGGAGTAGAATAATGGAAAAAATTTGCAAAACCTGTGGGTGGTCGCATCCTTACTCTTATGGAACTGATAAACAATATAAATGTGAATGTCCCAAAATTAAATATGATGACAAAGCAGATGATGATGGACTAGCCTATATGGACGCTGAGTGTTATGGTGCTAGTTTTATTGTAGGATCAAATTTCGGATGTGTTCATTGGCTAAATCCTGTAGAAGAAGATTCTGATGATCCTGCTAAAGACACGAAACCTTGGCGTCCATATGATGATCCTCTCAGAAAAAAAGAAGAGGGGTAGAGGTATAGCTTCTTTTTTTTAGGCTTCTGGTTATACTGTGTGAGAAAACAATATTGAAGCAGAGGGGAATACTTCAAATGAGAAAGTGGCATATTGTTTATGATCCACAGTATCTAAAGAAGCAGGGGGGAAGTTTCACAAGAATGATTGATGAAAACGGCAATGAAATTCAGCCAACTGGAAATGTTGCTCGCTTGATTAATGGTGTTACCCCTTCAAACTTTGATAGCAAGGGAAATATTAAACCTGAAATGCAGGGGAATATTGTAGAAAGATGCGCTGTTTGCCGGCTTGAAACAGGACGAGAAGAGTTTGGCATTTTTATACAAGGAGTTTGTATAAACTGTGGGGCGTTGGAAAATGGAATAGGAATGCCAAAGATTAATTTTGACAAATTGTTGGAAAAGCTAGAAGAAGAGGCCATAGAATGTTCTGAAGATGAAGAGTTGGCACAGGATGGATTGCCCCGAAAAGTTTATATTCGGGATGAGATTCTCCATGAGGCAGGAATCCTTCAAGGAATTCACTTTTCCAAGCTTGAATATCGTGAAATTCTTGATGAAAAGCAAATTCCCAAAGGAGTTAGTGGAAAGTGCAAGTATCTTAAGTTTATTGGATTTAAAGAGGAGAAAAGCCCTCTGACAATTCGGGAAATTGAAGAGCTGATAGGGCTTAGGCAGATTGTAGTGATGACTGATTAGACAATAGTCCTTATTACATTGTAGCAAGCCCTTGGAAGAACTTTCAAATGCAAGTTGGACCCTTTGGGACTAACTAAATTTCCAAGGGCTTAGAATGGACCAGAGAGGATGGGGAGATATGAAGTATTTGGTTGATGGAAAAGAAACCACTGAGCAAGAAGCCATTGACAGATTGGAAATGGGTGGAGATGTTATATTCGAAAATTCTACGGGGAAGGTATTGATTCAATATTTTTGTCATGCCTACGAACTGATTGTAAATGGAGAAGTTATGGCAACAGTAAATAATGAAAATGACTCACTATCAGAAAGTGCTTTGAATGCTTTGAGAATGGCACCTAAAGTATTATTCGAGGGAGAGGCTGAAGTAGACAATCTATTAATACCATTTAGATTTCCTAAACCACTTTATATGAGTCATGAGGAACATAATGATATACTAAGCCAATCACGTGAAAAGATAAGAAAAGCTCTTGAGCTATATAGTCGTTTTACAAGAGAAATGCAGAAAGTGCAGCAAGAAGATGTAAATATTGACATCAGGCTTTTCGATAGTGTGTGAAAAGAAATAAGAAAAAAAAATTTAATTCTGGTATTAGTAAGTGCAAATGATGATAAAGAGTGTGGGTCCGTAGCTCAGTGGAAGAGCTTCGCCCTTTTAAGGCGAGAGTCGAAGGTTCGATCCCTTCCGGGCCTACCAAAATTTCTTCAGGAGAAATAAAATGGCTACAATGAATACATTCAACCATTTCTCGGAAATTCTTGAAATGAGAATGATAGAAAAGCAGAATATTCTTTTCGAGTCAGGCAGTCTTTGCGCTTGTGGAGAAAGAAAATATAGGCCAATAGTCAACGGAATGGCAAGAAAGGAAATTTGTCCTGTTTGTGAGGGGAATGCAAAGGTAATTGATCTGATCTGAAGGGAGAAGAGAATGAGTATACTGTGCAAACTTGGAATTCATAACTATAGGCCTCAAGGAGATCCTGCAAAGGCATTCGGTCGTAAGGGAGAATTTATTTATAAGAGGAGGTTTATCTGCACAAGATGCAGACAAGCTAAACTTAAAATTGTTAATAGAATTAGATAATTTGCCTGACCCTGGTGTAAGTATAGCATACCCACGTGGAGTGGGAGGTTTGAGGTGAAATGCCTCGGGGTTGGGCCATTTTTTTATCTTAGTAAAAGGATGATAGGTATGGAGAAACTAGCTAATAACCTAAAAGAACTTTGTAATCTATTCCCGGATAAACTATTTTACTATAAACATAAAGATGGAAGAATAGGGTTTACAGAGGGGAAACAGATGCATTGGTATATCTACGATTATGGAATAAATGGGTTTGTTGATAAAGGATTTTCAAAAGATCCTCAAATGGCGAAATTAATGAAAACTCCCTCAAACAATAAAGAAGATTCTAGTTAAAGTAATTGGTGATAACAATGATTTTCTTTCAACTCCTTATGGGGCATCTTGTGGGAGATTAGGGATAATTTAGGAGGACAAAATGGACAAATGGGAATATAAAACTGAAGCCCATGATTGGGAAAAATCTGTAGAAGAGTTAGTTTTGGGGACCAAGGGTGGGAATTGGCTGGAGTAGAAGTCACTATACGTAGACCTCCTGCAGAACATAGGTATCGTTATATCTTCAAAAGAAAAGTAGATTGATTCTGGTTATTCCTATTGGTGATAATCATGAGTGTCTTCTTCAAATTGGTTATGGGGCATATGGTTGGGGATTATATGCTTCAGGGAAAAACTATGGCTACTGATAAGGGCCAAAGTAATACTCTGAAGGGTTGGGGTTGGTGCATTCTTCATTGTGTGCTTTATACTCTTTCTATCTGTCTCTTTCTTTGGCATATTGATTTGTTTTTCTTCGTTGGAATTTTCTTTTCTCACTTTATTGTTGACAAGTTTTCTCTCGCAAGTATTTGGCTTAAAATGATTCGAGGAAGAACTTTTGAAGACGCAATGAATGAGCCGAATGAAGAGAAACGACCATTCAGTATTGCTTTTGCTTGTATTGTTTATGTTGCTGTAGACAACACGATGCATTTTCTGCTCATGTGGCCGGTTTTAATTTGGGCAGGAATTGTTTAATTCTGGTTATAGTAAATGAGAGAAGTAGGAACAAAATAATTTAGTATAGAATAAAAAGGGTAATTATGGCTAACACAATGACTGATGCAGAGAGAATTGAAGAATTGGTTTATAGACTGAGGGATATTGATATTCTCAGAATGGAAGCTCTTGATGGCATGATGGAAGCACGTGCTATTATTGATCTTTTTCTTCAAGGAAAGGTTGATGAGAATAGACTTAAGGAATTGAAAGATTCTCTTGCAAAAAAGATTCATGAACCTTGTATTTCACTTGAGAAAACTGAGTGGGGTTATAAAGAAGCAGTAGAAAGGGTAAGTTTTGGTATTCAACTCAGCAAAGGGAAAGCAGACGTGATTCTTGTTGGGGATAAGGTCCAAGATAGTGAGGGGCATATAGGGGAAGTATTGAGTGTTTACAGAGCAAAAGAAGACTTTCTTAACTATTATGTAGACCTGTATATCAGGGTTCAGATGGAGGGGGAAACTGAACCGACAAACATCAAACTGACTGAGGTAAAAAAAGTAGAATAACTGGTAATAAACTAAAATATTCAGTCAAGGAGATAATAGTGTCAAAAATAAAAGAAACACTCACTTGTCTTCTTTCTAATTTTTCACGAAACAAATTCTACTATGTTGATGAAAATAATCTCATTGGGATTAAAGACAAAGGGTTTTTTCAGTGGTATAAATGGGATGAAATATATGATGGCTATGTTTGGGTAGGAGAAACAAATACACACCAAGGAGCAGATAAGCGGAGAATTTTTGGGAGATGAGAAAAAATGGAACTTACGGAAGAGCAGAAAGTAAAAATAATCGAATCAGGCCATCGCTTGCGCTGCATTAAATTCAATATAAACACTTTAACCTTTGAAATGCAGAGGGCTTTGGAAGAGGGGGCAACGATTTTTTCTTTTTCCGATGATGGGTCCTAGTTCTCACTTTTCAGAAATAGAAATTACTAATGTTAATCAAGCAAAGTATGATGCTGATTCTCCAGATAGGTGGGAACTATGAGAAAAATATTACTATCGAGGACAAGAAACTTGGTCGAATGAAGAGGGTTATACTCAGATATATATAGATAGATTGAAAGAGGTTAGGTTTAGATTTATAGGGAAACCATTCGAGGAAGATAATAGTTGGTGTGGGACAGAGTATCTCTACTGTACAGTATTTGATAAAGATTGCCTAAAAGCTTTGGAGGAAGAATAGGAATGAATTGTGATACGTTTGCTAAAGCTAAAATTTCTTCTGATTCTGGTTAATATTTGAGAATGTAACAATCATTTAAGAGAGGAAGATAATAATGTCCAAAAAATTAGAAGAATTTAGTGACGAAGAGCTAGAAGAAGAGTTAAGACAAAGAGAAGCACGAAAATCCATTCCTGTTGAAAACCCCCATCCTGATTGGAGTATAGTTAAAACAAGCGCAAAAGAATATATAAATGGGCTTGCAGAAAACGGAAGATCACCAAGGGATATTGAGCACTATATTTTCGAGAGTGTAATTGAAGCACTTTATGGTCAAGAGGTTTGGGAAAATTTTATTAATCCTATTTTGATGAGATAAAAAAGTAGTTGCATAAAGAAAACATCCCTTCTGGTTGTATCAAATGTAAACAAGCAGTTGATAAAGGAGAACTTAATATGAGTGACTGTCAATTCCAAAATGATGTATGTTTTGTATTCTATGTGGATTTAGCTGATTCTATTGGAAGTCGTGTAGAGGCTGAACGTGATCAAGCTAGGATACATGGTTATGCTCATGGATATGGATTGGTGCATGAATTTGAACAGGATGATTGTGATGTAAGACTAAATATAGTGGTTCATTCAAACAGCATTGATGATTTTCAGGAGTTTATGGAGAATGCAGGAGTCAACCCAAGCTATGTAATCTGTACAGATGAGAAGGATGCTTATCATGCCCAAAAGTGCGGTTGGCACAGCAATCTTGCGGACAAGTGTGGTTGAATAAAAAAGTAGTAAAGATCGTGGGAGATACCTCAGTGCATGACAAATGGGAGAGCACTGACCAAAGAAAAAAATAAGAAGTCTGGTTAGTAGTAATGCAAGAGGGAACATTGACAACTCAGGAAGCCCTGTAAAAAAGATGGTGTCCTGCATGGTGTTAATCTAAAGCCTTCCACTTGGCAGGATATTAATTATACAGAAGGATAACAACAACAAGGTATGTCTATGCGAATAGAATGGGCCTTGTACAGAAAGACAGGAAAACAAAGGCTTGCGCAAGTCTTGTTCTCTAAGCTTTCGAATCTTTTGGGGCTATTATAGAAAAAACCTGATTATATGGTGGTAACTAGCCACACTGCCCATTAGGGGCAGAGGTGCGAGGTGAAAATCCCGCTATGATATAAGGAGTCTATAATGGTCAATTGGGTTACAGGGAAAATCCTCTGTGGGTTGAGGTAATGAGGTTTTGTAATGAGCGCGGGGTAGTGTAATGGGTATAACACGCTGAGTCATGGCGCCATAATCGCATTCTAATCTCTAATCTTGATCAGGTTAGAAGAGAGGAATAATGCAAACTCAGAAACGTCGGTTCAACTCCGACCCCCGCTCCAATTTAATTTTTGGTTTTATCCATATGGTTGTCTCAAGGTTTGCAGAGTCCGCGTTCATCGGTGGAAGAGGAAGGAGTAAACTTCCACTACCTCCGAAAGTAGAGTGTGAGGGGTTTAATTCCTCACACTCTACTACTGTACAGTGGTATCTAAAAATTTCTCTGACACTGGTATAGTAATATGCTGAAGAACTTCCCCTAAAAGAAAGAGGGCTCCCCATGAATAAGCTTATTAGGTTTGGCAAGAGTTTTCAGGTTGTTGATGGGCGAAGGGGAAAAGATTATGTTAATGAGGAGGGATTTAATGCAATAATCTCCGTTTTCAGCAACAATATGGATGAATGGGATGAACTGATTGAGTGTATCTTTGATGAGTTTTCTATTCCGTTTAATCCAATTAGATTTATCGCTATGGGGGATAGAACTTCTTTTTTGGCGTCAGCTAATAAAACTAAAAACCATATCAAGATTACTCCTTGCTCAGGATTTAAAGAGGGATCAATTACTATAGCTCTTATTCATGAGCTTGGGCACATTGTTACTCCCATGAAAATAAAAGCCACACGGAATGGTGTCCGAAGAGATATCCATGGGGCGGATTTCAAAAAGAATACATATCGAATAGCACAATTGGCTTTTGCTGTTGGCCTGATAGAGCAACATCAAGTAACTTATGATATTGGAATGAGCTATTTGACGTGTGAAAAGAAAAGTAAAAATACCCCTTGCACTTCGAGTGTTGGTCAGAATTTACGAGTAGGAACTTTGGTAGAATTCGAACATTCAGGACACAAGTGGGGAGGAGTTTGGACGGGCAGGGTTTCTAAGATTAATCGAAAAACTGTTAAGGTAATTAGTGAAACAAAGGATGGAAGGCCGATGAAGGGGTTGGAGTGGGGGATAAGAGATCTAAGTATGTTGAAGATAATTGGATAAAAAAATCAGTTTCTGGTTATGTGTTGTATAGGAGAAACTAAAAGAAAGGTGTGGTAAAAATGGACAGTAGACTAGTAACAGATATTGAAGGTGCTGGAGGTGCTGTTCGCATTGAGGCTGGTGAAGAGAGGTTGTGTGAATTTCGTATTGAGGTAGGTCTTGAGTCAGTCAATGGAGAACCTCAAGATCATCATCGTGGGTGTGTTCTTACTTTGAGCATTAATGATGAGAGTCAGGTTGTATTGGAAGTATGGGAGAATGGGGGAGAAGATCTGTCTCAAAAGATTATTCTTCCTTGTAAAATCACAGAGGGTTGTATATAAAAGCAGACGAATCTCTGTTGATTTGATGTTGGTTTATTAGAGAGGGAAATGCTGGGTAGCTGTGAAGGTTTGACACACAGTAGCAGTCCGGGATTTCCCTCTCTCCATTCTAAATTCTAATAGGAGAGATAAAAATGAAGCGATTCGGAGTTGTCTATTCAACAGATTTCCATCAACACTATGAAGATTGTCTTTCTTTGAAGGAAGCTGAGGAAGAAGCAAAAGAACTAGAAGAAAATAATTTCAGGTATGATGTATGGATTTTCGAGAAGATACAATACCATGATCATTCTGGTGATAATTATGGAATAATTTGGTATAGTGATTTCCACACTTACTATGATGGAGGGTATTGGTCTTATGAAAAAGCCGAAGAGGAATTGGAAGAGGCTTTGGAATATGAAGATGATTTTGGATCAATAGTGCGAAGAGTTACATAACCCACTATACAGAGAGGATAGAATAAAATGCCAATTTTTGATATTGGCACACGAGTAAAAGTTTGTCAGGGTGCTGGTCTTGATAGTGGCCGAGAGGGAATTGTTATACACCCCTATTGTGTTCCACTAGATGATAGGGGAGTCCCAAATCTTGGGGATGGTCATTACAACCCATTTGACTCTTCTCGTGAGGCAGCATTGTTGGATGATGAGGACAATCTTTTCACTATGTTCTGGTCATTCTTAGAGAGAGCATAATATACTCAAGGAGAATAAAAATGCCTAAGTATCCCAATGTTGATGTTGAGCTAGTAGGTAATGATGGGAATGCATTTTCTATTATGGCTCGTGTAGGCAAAGAGCTGCGTAGGGCAGGAGTTTCTAACGAGGAGATTAAACAGTATCAGAATGAAGCTACAAGTGGAGATTATGACAACCTTTTGCAAGTAACTATGCGATGGGTTAATGTGTCATAAATTCCTCTTGTCTGGTATTACAGTGTGAATAACAAAGAAAGAGGGTAATCATATGAAGATAGACACTTCTAAAGTGAGCAAAAGAGTTCTTAAGAAAGCAAAGAAGAGAAATATTCGTTTGGGTAGCTATAAAAGAAGAGAAATAACAATAAGTGAAGAGGTTTTATCAACTTATGATGAATTGAGTTTTGATGAAGTAGAAGAGATAATGAAGAAGTACAAAGACAAACACAATGCACGTTTTGAATTGGATTATGAAGAAGATGTTGCTTATACTCCTGATGGTGCTTCAACTTACGAAACTTATTTTCTGACCGTTTGTTGGAATGATTTAGAGACAGATGAAGAGGCGGCAGAAAGAGTAGTAAAAGAAAATCCTCTATAATTCTGGTATAGAATAATAGTGATAAAACAGTCCAAGGAGCAGAATGATGGAAAATCTTCGAAATCAAAATCCATAAAGTTAGTTTG
>Ga0265293_10012824_pt1 | contig 11019 bp, 8 predicted proteins | sample Munlanlewell138R_FD_192505 | JGI IMG/M metagenome (GOLD analysis project Ga0265293, IMG submission 192505) | Leachate microbial communities from a municipal landfill in Southern Ontario, Canada - Leachate well 138R | ecosystem: Engineered > Solid waste > Landfill > Unclassified | place: Canada... | reverse complement strand
GTTGGCTTTAATTAAGGCAAGGGGTTAAGGGGAAGTTTTTTGAAAACAGCAATAGGTAAAATCTAAATAAAATTACAATAACTTACTAATATTTTGTTAATATAATGAAAAGCTATTGTAATTACTTAGGAAAAGATTTACAATAAATAGACAGTTTTGTTCCTGGCAAAAATAATACCTAGTTATATTGAAGGTTACCCTAAATATTAAGGAAATATGTGAAGCTTCTGAAATGTTTTCCTTACTTGTGACATCTTTTAGCAAATGCGGTTGTTTTGAGGGCACGGCTTCATCAATTCTAAAAGTCGTTGCAGCATGTGAGATGGCTAAGGAGGATTTTTTCAGCAAACTTGAACATATTGATTTTTTAAAAGGTATCACCAACAAAGATGCTAAGGGGGTCCTTTGCTATTGGAAAAGAGGCATGAGTTTGGAACCAGGATTTGGGTGTTATTCGGAATAATTTGTTTACAGGCATTAATTATTTTATTAAACGGTTACTTAAGTTATCAGGTTTTGAATCAACAAAAACAATTTTGCGGTACAACTTTATTAACAATTTTCATAATTTCCGCCCTTTTGTACGGTGTAGTGGCTGCCTACTTGATTCGGGAAATTAACCGCTTTTCGAAAATAGAAATGGAATTGAGTGTAAATCAGGTGCTATTGGACAAAAGCCAGGACCTGGTATCGGTTTTAAGAAACCATCGCCATGATTTTAGAAACCATTTACAGGTCATTTTGGGTTTAATTCAGTTGGGACGGGAATCCGGTGCCGTAGATTATATTAAAGAGGTCACCCTACAACTGGGGGAGCAGGCCGAAATGACCCATAAAATTAAAAGTCTGGAAACCTCCGCCCTACTTTTTACTAAAAAGGCTCTGGCAGAGGCCAGAAAAATTGATCTGCATCTAAAATTGGAAACAGATCTGGCAAATTTGGTTATACCGGCCACAGATTTAGTTAGAATCTTGGGCAATTTGATTGATAACGCTTTTGATGCAGTGTTGGATCTTGATGATGATTATATTAGGGAGGTTTGGGTGAGATTTCAGGAAACACCGGAACAGTACATTATTACGGTCTTTAATAGATTGCCTATTATTTTCCCGGAAATGCAACAAAAAATTTTCTTAAAAGGCTTCACCACGAAGGGTGCGGGGGGAAGCGGTTTAGGCTTGGCTATTGTCAAGGAGCTTACAGAAAAACACGGCGGACAGATCAGTTTGGAAAGTGAAATCGGCACAGGTACGACTTTCACCTTAACCTTTCCCAAGTCGGAAGAATAAAAATTAAAACCTTAAGCCTTTGTTTTGCTAAAAGAGACCCTGCCGGGTCTTTTTTGTCATAAACGGGGAAAACTAACTATATACAGACGGTTTTACTGAGAAAAGTTTGCATTGACAGAAGGAAGCAGTTTGTTTAGTGTAATAGGTGGTTAAATATTTTGCAGCTAAATTATAGGGGAGGCTTTTGTATGTCCCAGCCAAGGAAAAGGGAGCCCTTAATCCAAGTCAAGGGAAATTATTACCTGAGAATACCTATTAAAACTCATGTCTTAACTGGGGATGATGATATCTTTCAGGTAATTTGTAAGTATATCGCCCCTGTTAAAGATCAGGGTGACTTGCTTTTTGTAAGTGAAAAGGCCACAGCTATTACTCAAGGAAGGGCCTACCTGCTATCGGATATCAAACCTAGGCCTTTGGCAAGGTTTTTGTCCAAATTCGTCAAAAAGGTGAGTTATGGAATTGGCTTGGGCATCCCCGAGACCATGGAAATGGCTTTCAGGGAGGTGGGCACTCTAAGAATTTTATTGGCAGCCTTCGTTGCGGTAATTGGCAAGCTATTTGGACGCAGCGGAGATTTTTATCGTATTGCTGGAAGAAAGGTAGCAATGATTGACGGCCCCACTCCTTATACTTTGCCGCCCTATAATGGTTATGTGGTTTTGGCACCGGATAAACCCCAAGAAATTGTTGATCAGGTGGAAAAAGAATTGGGTTTGTCCTGTGCTATCGTGGATATCAATGATTTAGGTAGTGAGGTTGTAGCCCTTTCCCCCAAGGCCGGGTTTTCTAGGCAACAAATTGCTGCCATTTTAAAGGACAACCCCCTGGGCCAGGGTAGCCAGCAAACCCCTATGGGATTAATAAAGGCTCTCAGCGAGGAAGAGGCTAAAAGCTTTACGGAAGTAGCAGGAACGGTTCAAGACCACTGAAAAACTGTTATTTTCCGTGCAAGGAGCAAAAAGGCGGGACCCCGCCCCTACTATCGTAAAAGTTTAAACCTTTCCAAGCGGTCCCCCAGTTTGGCACCGATTCCGGGAATGGTTCTAAGATCCTGGGCCTTGATTCCCCCGGTGACTAAAATAGCGATGGAAAAACTGGTTACACCGGCTAAAATAGCCAGCATAACCGCTAGGCCGTTACCGATCAAAGGAAGGCTCAACCGATAGATTAATCCCGTGATTATGGTCATAATGGTGGTACTGACTATCGGCAGAGTAATATTTTTTTTCCAATCCATTATAAAATCCGTGTATTTTTTTATATAGTGAAAATTTAACACAACCGCCACCGTAAAGGCCGCAAAAGTGGCGATGCCTGCACCATTAATCCCTAAAAAGGGTATGGCCACTAATAAATAGTTTAGGGTCCCCTTAACAATGATGCCGGCTACCAGGTTGACAACGGGCAAATAGGTTTTTCCCATACCTTGTAGAGTGGCCCTTGTAGTTTGGTAAAGGCCGAAAAGTAAAGTTGAGGGAGCCAGCACAGCCACCAAAGGACCAACCTCAGGTTGTTTGTAAAGCAAGTCGCAAATGGGGGTGGCTAAAACCCAAAGGCCGGCACTCGCGGGAAAACCAATTAAAAAGGTACTCCACAAGGCTTGGTTAATCCGGTAGTTTAGGGTGCGGCGATCCTTTTTGGCCATTGCTTCTGAGATAATCGGTATTAAGGCTACCGAAATAGAGAGGGTAATAATAGGTGCTATATTAACTAAGGTATTGGCCATCCCGGAGAATTGGCCAAAAAATTCATCGGCTATTTTTTTGGTATAACCTGCAATTTGTAAACGGGAGGGGATGAGCACCGCATCAATGGTTTGCATGATGGGTGTAACCAAGCCTCCTATGGAAACAGGGATTGCCAGAATTGCGATTCTTTTTAAAATCAACGGAACCGATTCCTGTTTTTGGACAAAGGTATTTAGCTTTGTGGCATAAGTTTTTTTATGTTTCCGGTAGGTGGCCAGTAAAACAGCCACAGCGGCTGCACTGCCTGTTACAGCGCCGAAAACGGCTCCCGCAGCGGAAAATTCAAGGCCCATGGGGAACAAGAGATATGCCAGCAGTAAAATAGTGGTGACTCTGACTATTTGCTCCAGGGTTTGGGAAATAGCAGTGGGATTCATGGTTTGGTTTCCCTGAAAATAGCCCCTGAAACAAGATGAAACAGTGGCTAACAGGATTGCCGGGGAAACAGCAATTAGTCCATAATAGACTCTGGCATCATCTAAAATATCAACTGCCAACCACTTTGCACTAAAAATTAAAAAGATGGTAAAAAACAAGGCCAGACCGGATAATATTGTTAAGGAAAGTCTCAAAATCCTTCTGCCCCCCTGGTAATCACCAAAGGCATGTTTTTCCGCCACCAAAATAGAGATTGCCAGGGGAAATCCAGCGGTGGATAATGCCAAAAGAATGCCATAAATGGGGTAGGCTTTTTGGTAAAGGGCCATACCCTCAGCTCCGATTAAGCGAGCTAAAGGTATTCTATATAGGGCACCGATAATTTTTATGAAAATTCCTGATACTGATAAAACTAACGCACCTTTTAAAAAGCTTCTATTAGCCAAATTCCAACCCGCTTTCAATAATTATTGCTCATTATTTATTCTGCATAATGCTGCTTTGTCCTCTATTAACAGCCGAAACCATTTAGCTCCGGTTTAAGATTGCTCTCTCTATTCTTAACCTTTTTAGTAAATAAGTCATCATTTACCGGGCCCGGAGGAGTGGGCGTTAATAATTTGCTGTTGAAATACTACTTTAAGATGGTGTAGAATTACCTCAAGAGGGACAAAAGAACACATACCGGCGGTAAGTGGTTTTTCCCCAAAGTTGGCTGCAAATCCTTTTGATTTTGTTACAAGTAAATTGTTGTTAAGGAGGCTGGACCTTGTATAATTTTACTCTGGGGGAAATAGCCCGAACTATTCAGGCTGAGTTGCTAGGCGGCAATGCCCGGATTGAACCTAGGGGGGCCTCAATTGATACTAGGAGATTAGAGCCCGGCCAACTTTTCTTTGCTCTCAAGGGGGAAAGGACAGATGGACATCGCTTTTTAGAGCAAGCCTATCATTCGGGGGCTGTTGGCGCGGTAGTCAGTCATCTCCCCTCGGAATTCTCAAGGCCGGATTTCCCTTTGCTCTTGGTTGATGATGCGGAAACCGCTTTGCAGCAGTTGGCCTCGGCTCAACGAAAAATAATGAAGGGGCCGGTTATCGCCATTACCGGCAGTACTGGCAAAACCACAACCAAAGATATACTTGCTGCTATCTTGCTTCAAAAAGGAGCCGTTTTAAGTACTGAGGGAAATTATAATAACCATTTAGGCCTGCCTTTAACACTGCTTGCTTTGGAACAAAAGCATTGGGCGGTCATAGTGGAAATGGGTATGGGGGGACTAGGGGAGATTGATCTTTTGGCCGAAATTGCCGAACCCACTCATGGATTAGTTACCAATATAGGTCACGCTCATCAAGAAATTCTGGGTTCTCAAGCAAAAATTGCCCAAGCAAAAGCCGAGCTATTTTCTCATATTCCGCCGGAGGGGGGAATGGTTTTAAATAAGCAAGATCAGGCAATACTCAAGACATGGGCCGCTGATCTTTCTTGCCCAATCCAATGGTTTGATTATTCACCTCCTGCTGATCTGTGGGTGTCCGCAGTTGAGGCTAATAAAGAGGATTACGGCTACACCTTTCAAGTTAACACTGAGAGCGAAACGGCTTCAATGGCAATTAACATACCAGGGAAGCATAATATTGTTAATTCCTTGGCTGCCATGGCAATTGCTAGACAACTGGGTTTAACTTGGGAGGAGATAAGGTCGGGGCTGAGCGAGGTACGTTTAACTTCTATGAGGTTGGAAATTACCCAATCTTCCCGAAGAAAAATAACTTTGATCAATGATGCCTACAATGCCAACCCTACCTCCATGGCTTCCTCTTTGGAGGTGCTGGATACTATAGCAGGTAGCCGCAGAAAAATTGCCATTTTAGGCGATATGTATGAGTTGGGTGCTTCCTGGGCCGAATATCACCGGGAGGTAGGGAAAAAAGTCAAGAGTATCAAGCCCGCCTACTTGATTACGGTAGGCCGTCTTGCCGGGGAAATTGTGACGGGGGCTATTCAAGCTGGTTTTCCAAAAGCTAAAACTGGGTCTTTTAAGGATAATCAAGCAGTGTTAGCTTTTATAGAAGATATTGTAATGCCGGGGGATGTAATTTTAGTTAAAGGTTCACGAGGTGTTAAAATGGAAGAGATTGTTAAAGGTCTATCTTGAATGAGATAGCAAAGGAAGCATTGCCGGGTGAAAAAGCTTATAAATTTTACGGGGGGTAGACAATGAAAATTTTTAATGAAGTAGAATCCAATGTGCGTTCGTACTGCAGGTCTTTCCCAGATATATTTACCAAGGCCAAAGGTTCAAGACTGTATGCCGCGTCCGGAAAGGAATATATTGATTTCTTTGCTGGAGCAGGTGCTTTAAATTACGGTCATAATAATGATTATATCAAGAAGCGGATAGTAAGCTATATCGCCTCCGATGGGGTTATGCATGCATTGGACATGTATACCCAGGCTAAAAAGGATTTTTTGATTACGTTTAACGAACAAATATTAAAGCCTAGAAAGTTAGATTATAAGGTTCAGTTTCCCGGCCCCACCGGCACCAATGCGGTGGAAGCGGCTTTAAAACTAGCCAGAAAGGTAAAAAAACGCACCGGTATTTTCTCCTTTATGGGTGCTTTTCACGGGATGTCGTTAGGCAGTCTGGCAGCTACCAGCAACGAGGCCAGTCGGAAAGGCGCCGGTATACCCTTAAACAATGTTACCTTTGTTCCTTATTACAATAGCTTGCCCAATGAACTTGACAGTATTGATTATTTAGCCAATATCTTGGCAGATAATCATTCGGGTATCGAAAAACCCGCCGCAATTATCCTGGAGACTATTCAGGCGGAGGGAGGCATTAATGTTGCCCCGGTGGAATGGTTAAAAAGGCTGGCGGATCTTTGTCAGAGGGAAGATATTTTGCTGATTTGTGATGACATTCAGGTAGGTTGTGATCGGTCTGGCACATATTTTTCCTTTGAAAGGGCGGGGATTGTGCCGGATATGGTGGTGCTCTCCAAGTCCATCGGCGGTTATGGTTTTCCTTTCTCTTTGCTTTTATTGAAGCCCGAGCTGGATATTTGGCAGCCCGGGGAGCATAACGGCACCTTTCGAGGCAATCAACTGGCTTTTGTTGCAGGACAGGCTGCATTAGAATACAGAAGCAGAACTAAATTAGGTAACGAAATTGAATTAAAATCCCGCTTGTTGGAAACCTTTTTGAAGGAAGAAATAGCTCCCCTGCATCAGCAAATTGAAATCAGAGGTCTGGGAATGATTTGGGGTATTGATCTCTCAAAATGTGGAGACGAGCAACTGATTGAAGATGTATCCAAAAGATGCTTTGACTTAGGTTTGATAATTGAGCGGGCCGGAAGAGGGGATACAGTGTTAAAAATCTTGCCGCCCCTAACCATACACCATGACGAGTTAATGCAGGGTTGTCAAATTATTAAGCAGGCTATTCAGGAGGTTTTCGGCACAAAAGAACGGGCTGCCGCTCAATTAAAGGATGCCTTACAGTACAAGCATTTGGATGCGGGAGGAGAAAAATATTGAGCAATCCGACAAAAGATTTCACGGACAGATATCATAAATTTATACAGCTACATCCCAAAGGGCATTTTATGCAGTCCGAGGGCTGGGCAAAGCTAAAGTCCGAGTGGCTCCATGAAATAATCTATGTTGAGGACGAAAAGGGAGAAATAAAAGGTTCCATGAGTCTTTTAATAAGAAAGCTTCCGGGTTTGGGCTATACCATGATGTATTCACCCAGGGGTCCTGTTTGTGATCCCCATGATCGGGATACCCTGCAGGGGTTGTTGGAAAAAGCCAAAGCCTTGGCAAAAAAGCATAAGAGCTATGTTTTAAAGATGGACCCCGATATAGAAATAGAAGACAAGCAATTTGAAAAGCTTGTTGATGATTTGGGTTTCAAAATATTCCGAGGTTTAAAAAACTACGATGGAATTCAACCCAGATTTGTGTTTAGATTGGACCTGAAAAATATGACTGAGGAAGACTTGATGAACAATTTCCATCATAAAACTCGCTATAACATTAGGTTAGCCCAAAGAAGGGGTGTTACCGTTAAGATTGGCTCAAGGGATGAGATCGCTGTTTTTCACAAACTAATAGTCGAAACGGGCATAAGGGATCAATTTATTGTTAGACCCTTGGAATATTACGAGAATGTATATGACTACCTAGGTCCTGAACATGTCAGGGTCTACCTTGCCTACCACGAAAACCAGCCAATTGCGGGATCAATTGCTATTCTTTGGGGTAATAAATGCTGGTACCTTTATGGGGCCAGCAGTAATGAAAAAAGAAATATGATGCCTAATTATTTGCTCCAATGGGAAATGATTAAATGGGGCTTGGAATCCGGTTGTGATATCTATGATTTCAGGGGAGTCCCGGGTGACTTGGATGAAAATAATCCTATGGTGGGTTTGTATCGGTTTAAGGTAGGTTTTAAAGGAAAATATACGGAGTTTACCGGTATGCTTGATTATGTTTTTAACCCGGCAATTTATTTTTTGGCGGAAAAAGGGATTACCTTTTTTCGAGATACCAGAAGGAAAATATATTTAATGAAAGATAAAATTGCGGCGGGGAATAATAAAGGCAGTACAAGCTAGTCCGGTTTTTCGCAGGTAAGTTGCGTGCTTAGGCTTAGGCGGGAGCCTGGTAGCAAAAGGAGAAGATAACAGTGACAGGACACTCCATCAGTGAATATCTGAGATTAATTGAAAAGCATAACTTATTGCTTGTTAAAGATTATCCCGAAATTATGAAGAAAAGAGTAGTAAGAAAGGTTGCCTACAATTCAAAGGAAGTTATTAAGGGCACCCTTTTTGTTTGCAAAGGAGTGGGGTTTCAGGAAAAATATTTAGATGAAGCTATAGCCAGGGGTGCCATCGCTTATATCAGTGAGCGGGATTACCAAAAGGAAATCCCCGGCTTTATCGTAAGCAATGCTTTTCAGGCCCTCTCCCTGGTTGCCAATCTTTATTATGGTTTTCCCTGGAAAAAGTTTAAATTAATAGGGATTACGGGGACAAAGGGTAAAACAACCACTGCAAATTATGTGAAGTATATTTTGGATGAGTACTTAAGGGATGTTGATAAAACAAAGGCAGGCTTGGTTACCACGGATTTAACTTTTGATGGGAAAAAAACAGCATCTTCCCATTTAACAACCCCTGAGTCCTTGGATTTGCAAAAGTTTTTTTACAATGCAGCAAAAAATGGTACTCAGTATGTGGTAGTAGAGGTTTCCAGCCAGGCGTTGAAGTATGGCAGGGTTTATGGTGTAAATTTTGATGTGGCTGTTTTCTTGAATATTTCCGAAGACCATATTAGTCCTGTTGAGCATCTTGACTTTGAGGATTATTTTTCATCCAAGCTCAACTTATTTCAACAGGCAACTACTGCCTGTGTCAACTTAGATTTGGAGGAATCCCCTAGGGTATTGGCCTCTGCCCAAGCTGCGGCTAACATTGTTACCTTTGCTTTTGGACAGGAGGCGGATATTTTCGGTTACGCCTTAGAGGAGGGCAGCACCCGATCCGGTTTTCGAGTAAAAACCGCCGGTTTTGATCGGCAATTCAGTTTGAATATGCCGGGCACCTTCAATCTAAAAAATGCTCTGGCTGCCGTAGCAGTGGCCTATTCTTTACAGATACCGCAAGAGTATCTTTACTCGGGCTTGAACAAGGCTAAAGTGGCCGGCAGAATGGATAGGTTCATCAGCAGAGACAAGGATAAGGTTGTTATCGTTGACTATGCTCACAACAAACTCAGTTTTAACGAGCTTTATGATTCCGTACAAAAGCAATATCCCACCAGAAAAATTATCACTGTTTTCGGTTGTCCGGGTGAAAAAGCCATTACTAGGCGAAGGGATCTGGGGCTAATTTCCGGTTTAAAATCCGACAAGATAATCCTCACCATGGAAGACCCCGGTGAAAAAAATGTAAGGCTTATTTGTGAAGAAATAGCTCAATATGTTAAGCAAAACAATCATAATTATGAAATTATAGAGGACAGAACGGAAGCCATTAAAAGGGCCATCCTTTCGCAGGAGTTGGAAACGGTGGTTTTAATTACCGGTAAGGGCAATGAAAGATACCAAAGAATTGGGACAGGCAATATTAAATACCCCTCGGATGTGGATAATGCAACCAGGTTTTTAGCGGAATATGATTTAGGCGGAAAACTGACGAATTTAAACTAAAGCAGGTCAGTGCTTGCTTTAACACGAAAAATATAAAACAAGGGCGGGTTTTACTTTGCAGATTGAAGAAAGGGATTTTATCCCTATTATTTTTGGCAGTGATATAAATACCTATGGTATGGCCAGAGCCTTTTATGAGGAGTACCAACTAAAAAGTATTGTGATCGGAAAATTTCCCTCGGGACCGAGCTGTAATAGCAAAATAATAGACTATTATTCCGACCTAAATATAGGCAATTCGGATGTATTTATACAAACCGTGAAAAACTTTTCCGAAAAATATATTCATAAGCAGGTCTTGCTAATCGGCTGCGGTGATAATTATGTGGAGCTAATTGTAAAACACCGGGATCAGTTTGGCAAAAACGTAATTGCCCCCTACCTTGATCAAGAATTGTTGGAAAAACTATTGACAAAGCAAAAATTTTATGAAATGTGTGAACAATACCAATTGGACTACCCTCAAACCCTGATCTACAATAAAGCTATGGGGGATGATTTTGTTCCAGCCTTTCAATTTCCGGTTATTGTTAAGCCTTCTAACAGCATAAATTACTGGCTCAATGAATTTGAGGGGCAGAAAAAGGTTTACAAAATAACTAATTTGAACGACTTACAAGAGGTAATCCATAAAATATACCGGGCCGGATATGCTGATGATTTAATAATTCAAGAATATATTCCGGGGGATGACTCCCATTTAAGAATCATGGTTTGCTATTCAGGCCGGGATAAAAAAGTAAAACTGATGTCCTTGGCTCAAGTGATGTTGGAGGAATATACTCCCCAGGGTTTGGGCAGTGCTTCTCTTTTGGTTACTGACTATAATGAAGATTTGTCTCATAAAATTAAAAACTTTTTAGAGGAAATAGGCTATGTAGGGTTTTCTACTTTCGACATTAAATACGATGACAGGGATGGCAAATTCAAAGCCTTGGAAATTAACTGTAGACAGGGAAGAAGCAGTTCCTCGGTAACGGGAGCAGGCTCTAATTTGGCTAAATATGTGACGGAAGAATATATCTATAACAAGGAACATAGTTTTCAAATAGTAACAGACAAGATCCTCTGGACCGTAATTTCCAGGCTGATAGCCTTTAAATACGTTAAGGATAAAGAAAATTTAGCCCGGATTAAGCAATTAATTAGCAACAAAAAGGTTTATAACCCCCTCTTCTTAAAAGGAGACAACAAACTAAAACGCCTGTTTTTCCTATACAAAGCCTACCTGGGCCAATTTTTAAAATACCACAAATACTACCCCTAAAGCAAGGTGGCAAGGGGACGTCAGACTGTGTGAAAACTCCCTAAAGGGATTCCATAATTTAGCCGAATATGATAGAATCCAGATATAAACTATCGAAAAAG
>Ga0265293_10012822_pt1 | contig 11021 bp, 8 predicted proteins | sample Munlanlewell138R_FD_192505 | JGI IMG/M metagenome (GOLD analysis project Ga0265293, IMG submission 192505) | Leachate microbial communities from a municipal landfill in Southern Ontario, Canada - Leachate well 138R | ecosystem: Engineered > Solid waste > Landfill > Unclassified | place: Canada... | reverse complement strand
GTTCTTGAGCTGGGCCTGAAGGTGGGCAATGGCTTGTTGGTCGCCTTTCATCGGGGACTCCTTTCTTGCTGTCCGGTGATTGAGTGGCCATTGTCCCCGTCTCGCCTCCATTGCACAAATGCCGCCCCGGATCGGCCTGAGGGATGCGAATGAGTTTCATGAAATGCGTGACCACCGGCAGCCGGCGCGGACGCGATGCTCGCCTGGCATCGGGGGCGGCGTCAGGCGGGAACGATCTGCCAGTGGTTGTCGAACACCATCGTCGCAGCGGGATGCGGCAGCACCCGGGTGAGCCCGCTGCCCTCCACCGCCAGGGTGGCGTCGCGGCCACCACTCCACCAGTATCCTGGCGCGGCGCCCAGGGCATAGGCCTGGGGGTGGGCGATGGCGCGCAGAAAGCGGCCCCGGCCGTCGTACAGGGCCACGCGATCGGCGCGCGGACAGCTCACCGCGAAGCCGCCGCCGGGCAAGGCGCAGATGTCGCCGCCGTAGCCTTCGAGGGGTGGCTGGCCCTGCGCCGTGGCGAGGCGCCGGCCGTCCCAGATCGCGAGCACGGGTGCGGCACGGCGTGCGCCGACATCGCGGTGCTCGGCCTGCAGGGCGATGCCGAGTGTGCGCGAAACCGGATCCCAGGCCAGGTGGCGGATGCTCAGATAAGGGTCCTGTGCCAGGCGCCACTGGCCGATCAGTTCGCCGCTGCCGGGGTGCAGGGCCACGAGCGAGGCGTCCATGCGGTCCAGCGAGCGTTTGAGGCGGCCCGTTTCCGGCAGCGTGGGAATGCCGCCGTTGGCCACGATCAGGGTGCCGGCCGGAAAGGCGCCCAGGGCCTCGGGCAGTGCCAGCAACTGGTGCGGGTCCATGCCATGGCTGGCCCATTCGTCGTCCTTGTCGAGGCTGCGCACGTCGCGCACGCCGATGCGGCCCCGGGCGGTGTCGAGGTCGGTCTCGGTGGTCCAGACACGCTGGCCGGCGGCACTGCGGATGACGTGGCCGTTGAACCGGCGGTCGTCATCGGCCCAGAGCCATTGCGTGCGGCCATCGCGCGGGTCCCAGCGCAGCAGCCAGTCGCCGGGGCGGCGCGCGGCGGCGAGCACGGAGCCTTGCGGTTCCAGGCACAGTCCGTGGGCGCGGGTGGGCACCACGAGTGTGGGGCCCTGGACCAGGGTGCCGCCATCCGCATGGAACTGGCCGATGTGCTGTTCCTCGTCCTGCTGCCAGGCCGCCAGCAGGGTGGTGCCGCCGGCCGCCAGAAGGTGCCCGTGCCAGGGGGTGGTGCCCAGCAGCGCCAGGGCCTGCAGGGCGCGCCGCCGCGAGAGTGCGTCAGTCCCCATCGGTATCCGAGAAGCCCAGCGGTACGTCCAGCGCGCTGGCGATGTCCTGCTGGTACAGGGCCGTCAGCTTCTTCATGGTGGCGGACAGTGCCATCCACTCATCCCCTTCCGGCCGGGCCGGGAGCGTGGCGAGCGCGCGGTCCACGCTGTCGATCGCCTGGGCCCAGCGCTGCGCGAGGGCCATCTGGCCCTTGCCCATCAGCAGCGCCTCGATCGGGATCAGGTCGCGGCCGGGTTGGGGCGGCGCATCCTGCTGTCCGGGCGCCAGGCGGGCCTGGTTGCGCAGCGCCTGCCACTGGGTGCGCCAGGCCGCGAGGTTGTCGTCCATCGATCGGCGGGCGAAGACCGGGGGCCTGCCCTGGCCCGCGGTGCGCGCGCGCTGCACGGGCTGCTCGATTTCGATCCAGCGCAGGCGCTCCAGGCCGCCCAGCCACTGGTTGATCCATTCGGCGAAGGCGGTGCGGGCGCCCTCTTCGTCTTCGGTCCAGTCGTGGGCGGCGAGCCGGTCGAAAGCGTCACGCAGGGCGCTGGCCTCGGCCTCGATGCCTTCGGCGACGAGTGTCAGATAGCCGCAGGTGCGGGCATCGAAGGCTTGGGCCAACAGCAGCGCTTCCATGGCCGGGAAGCCCTTGGCCGGTGTGCCGACGCGGGCCATGTCGGCCAGCGTCCGGGGCTGACCGTCGAGCGCCTTCTGCAGCAGTGGCGGGCGCATGGGCCAGAAATCGATCTGGCGCTGTGAGCGGCGGGTGACCACCGGGCCGACCGCCGGGGCGGACAGTGCCAGCCAGGCCTGCAGCGTCTGGCGCCAGACCTGCAACAGCATCGCGGGTTCGACCTGGGTGCACTGTTCGCGCACGGCGGCGGTCAAGGCCCTCGCCCGCGCCTCGAAAGCGCGTGCCAGTGCCGGCATGTGCTGCGCGTACAGGCCTTGCAGGGCGTCCTCACCCCGGTAGTAGGGAAATGCGACCTGTGCCAGTGCCGGCACGGCCGGCAGGGTGACCAGTGCGAGCGCGCCGGTCATGAGACGGCGGCGTGAAACGGGCGGATGGTGGTTCATGTCCATGATTCTGGAGGGCGGCGGGCCGGGCGCTGCGTCAGCGGTCGCCGATCCACGGATGGCACGGGGTCTGGCGACACCGGGAAGGCCTCATAGCGATTCGACGAACTTGACCAGCGCCTCGCGCTCAGCTTTGCTCATCTTCCGCACCATCTCCTTGGCCGGCAGGGCCTCGCCGCCGTGCCAGAGGACGGCTTCGAGTACGCCGTCGGCGCGCCCGTCGTGCAGCAGGCGCTGATGGCCGTTGACAGCCTTGATCAGGCCGATGCCCCACAGCGGCGGCGTCTTCCACTGCCGGCCGTTGGCGAGGAAGTCGGGACGGCCGTCGGCCAGGTCCGGGCCCATGTCGTGCAGCAGCAGATCGGTGTACGGCCAGATGCGCTGTCCGCTGACCCTGGCCGCGGCAAAGCGAGGAAAGGGTGGCTCGCCCGTGACATAGCTGGGCCGGTGGCAGACCGCGCACTGCGCCTGGTGGAACAGCGCCTGACCCTGGAGGACCTGGGGGTCGCCGGGGTTGCGCCGCGCCGGCGGTGCGAGTGTGGCCGTGTAGAAGATGACGTCGGCCAGTGTCTTGTCGTCGATCTCGGGCTGCTCGGCACTGGCCTGCGCGGCCGGCACGATGCCGTCGCGGGCCTTGCGCGCGCCGCCGCCATGGGGGGCTGCCAGGCAGTCCGTCTGGGCACTGGTGCAGGTCTCGCGCCAGTTGACGCTGCTGGTGATGCCCATGTCGCCGAGGAATGCACCGGCCGACTGGTGCGCGACGGTGCCGACATTCGCCTTCCAGCCGAAGCGGCCGATGACCTCCTCCTGTGCGAACGCGTCCCAGACGCGGTTGAGCTGGCCCTTGATGGGGCCGGGCATGGCCGCCTGTTCGCGCGCGTTGGCCCGGATCTCGCTCTCGGGGATGGCCTCGATCAGGCCCAGACCGATCACCTGCGGCGCGATGCGGGGGCTGACCATCACGTCCTTGGCCAGCGGGCCGTAGCCGAGCTTCGTGAGCCGGTACTCGGGCTTGCGCAGGGTGTAGGGTGTGCCGTCGGCGAAGCGTCCGCGCATCGGGATGCCGCGGATTTCGACGTGGCCTTCAGGCCGCACCCCCTGGATGGCGGCGTTGTTGAACTGGTCGCCGTAGACGGGCTCGGGCCTGACGCCGGCCTGCGGATCGGGCTCGCCCGGCACCGACAGGCGCATCAGCAGGGCAACGGTGTTGTCCGGCTCGGGACCGAGGGTGCGTTGCCAGTCGGGCGGTGCGCCACGGCCATCGAGCGTGTGGCAGGCGGCGCAGGCGCGCGCGATGAAGTGTGGTCCCAGACCGTCGCGTGCCGTGGTCGAGGCCGGGGCCTCGACCCAGTTGCGCTTGAAGAAGGAATTGCCGATGACAAAGCGCGTGCGCTCGGCCTCGTCGAGATGGGCGAAGGGGAAGGAGAAGGCGTTCTTGCCGTTGGCCCAGACGGTGGCCATGCCGCCGGTCTTCTCGCCCAGGGGGTCGTCGTCGGTCCCGGCGTGCAGGGCGGCGGCGACCGACCCGAGGATCAGTGCCCCCAGGGCCAGCGCGAGGCGCGTGGCTGCGGGATGTAAGGACATGATGGAGAGTTCAGTTTGCCACGGTGCCGACGCGAAAGAAAGTAGGCAAGCCGGGGGCACCGTGAAACCGGCTCTGTCGGGCCACTGGTGCCGTCCCCCCCCCTCACAGCGCCGTCAGGCGCGTCACGAAGGAGGGAAGACGCGTCAGCGGCGCAGGAGGGAGCCCCGGATCAGGGTTCCACCAGCGTGAGCCTGGTGATGCCCACGGCAGAAGCGGACTCGACCAGCAGCTTGGACTGCTCGACCAGGCTGGCGATGGTCTTCTCGATCACCGGGCGGCCGGCCGAGCCCTGGATGATGGCGCGGTCAAACGGGGCCGGGATGGATTCGGCGGACGCCACGGATTCGGCGATCCGGGCCGTGGTCTTCTCGGCCAGGCCGGCGTTTTTCGCGGCGACGAGGTCGCGCACGGCGGGCCCCTGCAGCAGGCTGCCGTCGCGGCGCTGGTATTGGCCCAGCCACACGTTCTGGATGCCCTTGGCATTGGTCGCGGCATCGCGGTGCGTGTTGTCGGAAAAGCACGAATGCTCGTCTTCCTGGTCCTGCGAGTTCAGCGCGACTTCCATGCGCTCGCCCGCCAGCTCGCCGCGCGAGAGCGAGCCCAGGCCGACGAGGATCTTGCGCACCGACTCCTTGCCGCCCTTTTCGAACCTGGCGCGGTAGTTGTTCTGCTTGCCCGGCTGCCAGGCCTTGACCAGGCCGGAGAGGTCGTCGATCAGCAACTCGGTGGCGACCGTGAGGTACTGGCGGCGGCGGTCGGCGTTGGGCTTCTTGCCGTCCACGAAGTCCTCGAACGAACGGTTGCCCGGGCCGTCCTCGTTCATGTCCTGGCCCCAGAGCAGGAACTCGATCGCGTGCCAGCCGGCGCTGATGTTCTCCTCGCCGCCGCGTTCGTTGAACTTGGCGAGGTTGGCCTTGGTGATCTTGAGCTTCCTGTCGTTGACCAGACCGGCCTCGGGCTTGCCCTCGACATAGTCGACATAGGCCTCGTCCAGCGGCCAGGCGTTGAGCTGGCCTTCGGGGCCGTTGTCGTCGTCGATGGGGCCGCCGTAGAAGCGGAACGCCTCGGTCTGGCCGTAGAACTCGCGCGCGTCGCGCCAGGCCTGGCGGGCCTTGTCCAGCCCGTCGGCCGACGGGGTCGCGACGAAGGCCTGGATGGCGGCCTGCATGTCCTTGGCTGCGGCCAGGGTATCGCTGTAGTTGGCGTGCACGAGCGCAGCGTAGTGCCGGGCCACGGCCTTGTGGTCGATGACCGACGCGGCGGCGGCCGTGGCAGGGCCGGCCGCCAGGGCACCGGTCGGCGACAGGGCCAGGGTCGAGAGTGCCAGCACGGTGGCGGCAATGGCGTTGGTTTTCATGATGCGACGGTTCCTTGTAGTGGAAATGAGAATAATTCTATTTCAATAAATTCAGGCCACAAACATTCTGAGGCCCGGGCGTGCGCGATCCGGCTTCCGCTTCGCGACCATCCCCTGAAGGCCTTTGGCCATCCGGGGTGGCTGCGGCGGTCCGGTCAGAGCTTGTAGTCCAGCGTCAGCGCGACGGTGCGTGGCGCGCCGTAGATCGCGCCATATTGGACGGAGCGCAGGTACTTCTTGTCGGTCAGGTTGTAGACGTTCAGGCGCAGGGTGGCGGCCGGCGTGAGCTCGTAGGCGGCGAAGGCATCGGCGAGCGCGTAGCTGTCCTGCCGGGCGCCGCCGTCCTTGTAGACGTCCGACTGCCAGCGCACACCGGCGCCCACGCGCAGTTGCGGCATGGCGGCGATGCGGGTGTCGGCGCGCACCTTCAGCGTGCGGCGCGGCACCCATTCGTAGATCCGGTTGCCGTCCGGGCCCGTGAGCTTGAGCGAGGTGAAGCCGGCGCCGATGTTGGTGTCGGCGCCGACACGGCCGGTGACTTCGACCTCGAAGCCGCGCGCCCTCACGTCCTTGGGCTGGTAGAAATTCGATTGCGCGACCGGATCGAAGCCCGCGATGGTGGCGATGCCGCGCTGCTCGGCGCTGAACACGGCGAACGAGGTCAGCAGCTTGCGGTCGAGCCATTCGGCCTTCACGCCGGCCTCGGCGTTGACGCCCTTCATCGGCTTGAGGTACGCGCCGTGGACGTCGCGCTGGTCCTGGGCCTGGAAGATGTCGGAGTACGAGGCGTACAGCAGCGCGTCGGGCGTCAGGTCGAAGGTGGCGCCGACGTAGGGGCTGACCTTGTCGGTCGCCTCGTTGTCGAGGTTGGTGCCGCCGCCGTAGATGGCGGAACCGTCACGCCTGAGCTTGATCGCGTTCATGCCGACGACGCCCTTGAGCCTGTCGCTGAGCGCGAAGCGGCCCGCGGCATACACGCGCGTGAGGGTCTGGTCGCCGTTGGCGCTTTCGTACCTGTCGCCCCAGGCGGGCTCGGGATAGACGTCACCCGGGTACGGGAAGGCCGGCAGCACGGGGAAGGAACCGCCCGGGAAGGCGTAGGACAGGCCGTCCTGCTTCGAGTGGCTGAGGCCGAAGATGGTCTCGTGCTGGCGGCCGAAGGCATGGAGGCGGCCCGTGAGGCTCAGGTCGAGGATGTCGCTGCTGGACCTGGACTCGCCACGGTAGGGCCAGCCGATGAGGCCGGTGTTGTCGCCGTTGAGGTGGCCGGTGGCCGTGTAGGCATAGAACAGCCGCGTGTTCTCGCGTCCCTCGGCATGGTTGTAGGTGAGCTTGGCTTCCCATTCGGGCGAGAGCATGTGGGTGTATTCCACGAAGGCGCTCTGGCTGCGCGTGTTCCAGCGCGTCCAGTCTTGGGCGGTGGAGGCCGAAACGTCGAAATCGGCGAGCGTGCCGTCCGCATAGGGCAGCGTGAGCGAGCCCCACATGGGCGAGCGCTGCTTGTTGTCCTGGTGCGTCATGCCGATGGTCAGCACGCCGTCGAGACCTATCTGGCCTTCGACCACACCGTAGATCGCGGTGCGCCTGTCGTTGAGCGCGCGCAGGTGGGAGTCCTTGTCCTCGTTGACCACCACGAGGCGCCCGGCCCACTTGCCGTCCTGCGTGAGCACCTTGTTGTAGTCCAGCGCCACGCGCTGCTGGTTGTGCGAGCCGAGGGTGAGCAGCGCCTCGCCGCCGTCCTTGTTGGTGGGGCGCTTGCGCACGTAGTTGATGGTGCCCGAGGCATTGCCCACGCCCGTGAGCAGGCCGTTGGCACCGCGCACCAGCTCGATCTTCTCGAACAGGTAGGTGTCCTGCTGGCCGACCACCAGGCCCCAGTCGTTGGACATGCCCAGGCCGTCGATCTGCGTGAGCATCACGTCGAAACCGCGCGAACTGTACGAGGTGCGGTTGGTTTCCCAGCGGTCGACGACCAGGCCGGTGCCCCACTCAAGCGCGTCGTTGCTGTCGGTCACGCCGAAGTCGCGCAGCGTTTCGCGGTCGAGGGTGCTGATCGACTGGGGCGTGTCCTTGATCTCCATGGGCAGGTGGGTCGCGCCCTTGGACACGCGATGCTCGCGTTTGGTCTTGACCACGATGCTGGCGAGCGCGGGCGTGTCGGCGGTGACATCGGCGGGCGCTGTCTGCGCCAGGGCCGGGGGCTGGAAGCACAGGCTGGCCACCAGCAGGGTGCTGGCGGCGGCCACGGGGTGACATTGGAAGCGGATCTTCATGGCTTTTGTTGAAAGGACGGGAAACAGGAGAGGCGGACGGCGCCTGTTCAACGCGGCGCGCGGGGCAGCAGCGCCCAGGCACTGATGAGGGTCGGGATGCCCAGGCCGATCGCGGCCACGGCATCGCCCCAGTCGTCGGAGACCAGGCCGGTGATCAGGCCGGTCAGGCTCAGCAGCCCGATGAGGAAGGGCCAGCGGAAGATCTGCCAGAGGCTCATGGCATGGCCTCCGTCGAGCGCGCCAGGGCGGGCCGGGGTTCGCTGTCGGCCGGCAGGTCGGCGGTGGCCGGGCGCCGCACCCGGCGCCGCTCGAACCAGAGGTACAGGCCGCTGCCCAGCACGACGATGGTCACGATGTCCAGCAGCGCCCACAGGATCTGCATGGGGCGGCCGCCGTAGTCGCCGAAGTGCAGCGGCTGCGACACCAGCAGCGCGGTGAGATACCAGGGCATCGACGGCGCCGCCGTGACTTCCGCCGTGCGGGCATCGACCAGCACCGGCTTGAGCAGGCGCGCTGTCAGCGGCGTGTTGCCGCGCAGGAAGAAGGTGAAGTGGTGCGGGCTGGAGAAGGCGGTGCCCGGAAAGGCCACGAACGACAGGGTGGTGCCGGGCACATGCTCGCGCGCGGCGTCGTAGGCGCGTTGCAGCGAGGCGCGCTCGGTCACCGGCGTGACGGGCTGACCCTGGTACGGGGCCAGCAGGGTGGAGACCTCGCTGTACTGCCAGTATTTGATGAGCAGGTCCGCCCACGTGTTGATCATGCCGGTGCCGCCGACCACGAAGGCCCACACGAGGGTGACGACCCCCAGCAGGTTGTGCAGGTCGAGCCACTTCAGGCGCGTGGAGCGCTGGCGCCGCACCTCGCCGAAGCGCAGCCGGCGCATGAAGGGTGCGTACAGCACCACGCCGCTGACGATGGCCACCAGCATCAGCAGCCCCATGAAGCCGAGGAACAGCTTGCCCGCCAGACCCGCAAACAGGTCGACGTGCAGCTTGAGCATCACCCACATGAAGCCTTCGTCGAAGCGCGGCTGCGCAAGCACCTCGGCGGTGCGTGCATCGACGGCGACGGAGCGGAAGTCATCCGTCGGCGCCGGCGTGGGCGTGAGCGTGAAAAACCAGATGTTGTCGTCGTCCTCGTCGGGGATGGCGTACTGGACGATGCGGTCGGGGTGCCGGGCGTTGGCTGCGGCCATCATGCGGTCGACACTGGTCTTGGGTGTGTCCTCCGCCATGGCGGGGGCCTCGACTTCGGTGCCGAGCAGGTGGCCGATTTCGTGGTGGAAGATCAGTGGCAGGCCGGTGATGCACAGCAGCAGCAGGAAGATCGTGCTGATCAGGCCGCTCCAGGTATGCACCCAGCTCCACGCGCGCAGGCTGCGAGGACTCATGGAGGTCAGGAAGGGGTGGGTTCTTCGCTGGCTTCAGGTCCTGTCCGGATGGGCGCCCTGGACGGGCGAGCACCGGCTGGCAACCGTGGCTGGCTATGATTTACGAATGATAACGATTATCGTTGGCATTTATAGTGGCGTGGCAAAAAAAATGGCGCAACGGCCCGCCGGACGGCGTTGTCCGGTGGGACGGCGCCTGCTCCGCGCCGGCGTGCGTCAGCCCTGCATCAGGTGCTCGATCTCGTCGGCCAGCACCGGCACGCCGCGCGTGATCAGCTCGCAGCCGTCCTCGGTCACCACCGCGTCGTCCTCGATGCGGATGCCGATGTTCCAGTACATCTCGGGCACGTCCTCGGCCGGGCGCACGTAAATGCCCGGCTCGATGGTGGTGACCATGCCGGGGCGCAGGATGCGGCTGGGGCGGTCCTTGATGAGCTCGCCGCTGAGCGGGTCGCGCCGCTCGCTGGCCCGGCCCAGCTCGGTGGGCTCGACGTAGCTGCCGCAGTCGTGCACGTCCAGGCCCAGCCAGTGGCCGGTACGGTGCATGTAGAAGCGGAAGTAGGCACGGTTGGCGATCACGTCGTCCAGCGTACCCACCTTGTCCTTGTTGAGCAGGCCCAGGTCGAGCATGCCCTGCGCGAGCACCTTCACCGTGGCCTCGTGCGGGTCGTTGAAGCGCGCACCGGGCCGCGTGGCGGCCACGGCGGCCTCCTGGCTGGCCAGCACCAGGTCGTACAGCGCCCGCTGCGGACCACTGAAGCGCCCGCCCGCCGGGAAGGTGCGCGTGATGTCGCTGGCATAGCCGTCGAGCTCGCAGCCGGCGTCGATGAGCACCAGCTCGCCGTCGCGCACGGGGGCGGTGTCGGCACGGTAGTGCAGCACGCAGGCATTGGCACCGGCCGCGACGATGGAGCTGTAGGCCGGGTACTGCGAGCCGTGCTGCCGGAACTCGTGCAGCAGCTCGGCGTCCAGGTGGTACTCGCGCACCTCCTCGCCCGCGCGGATCATGCGCGCGCTGCGTTGCATGGCGCGGATGTGCGCCTGCGCGCTGATCTGCGCGGCGCGCTTCATGATCGCAATCTCGTGCCCGTCCTTGACCAGGCGCATCTCGTCGAGCAGGCTGCACAGGTCGCGCTGGCTCTCGGGGCACAGGGCACCAAAGCGCACGCGCGCGCGCACCTTCTGCAGCCAGCCGTCGATGCGGCCCTCCAGTCCGGGGTGTGTGGCGAACGGATACCAGACGGTGCCGCGGTTTTCCAGCAGGCGCGGCAGGCGCTGGTCGAGCTCGTCGATCGGCCAGGCCTCGTCCACGCCCAGCGCGGCCGGCGCTGCTTGCGGGCCCAGGCGGATGCCGTCCCAGATCTCGCGCTCCAGGTCCTTGGGCTGGCAGAACAGCGTGCTGCGCCCGTCGTCCGTGATCACCAGGCAGGCATTGGGCTCGGTGAAGCCGGTCAGGTACAGGAAGTAGCTGTCGGCGCGGAACAGGTAGTCGCTGTCGCGGTTGCGCGTGCGTTCGGGGGCGGTCGGCACGATGGCGATGCCACCGGGGCCGAGCTGGGCCGCGAGGCGTGCGCGGCGCTGCAGGTGGGGTTCAGAGGCTTGCATGTGCACAGCTTAGCGGATGCGCGCGCGCCGCGCCGGCGCCCCGCCTGGCAGTTGGGCCGCCACGCCCGTGACCATGCGCCGGGCGCTGCATCGCGGCGGAGGCAGGATCAGGCGTTGAGTTGCGCCAGCCGCTCGGGCGTGCCCACGTCGGTCCAGCCGCCGGCATACAGCTCGGCGCTGATGCGGCCGGCGTCCATGGCGTGGCGCAGCAGCGTCGCCAGCGGCGAGGCCGTGCCCTGGGGGTTGCCGGGCAGGATGGTGCACCAGGGCGGCTCGAACAGGGCGCGCCGGTACAGCGCGATGGTGCTGAAGGTCCAGCGCTCGCCGGCCGCGGTGTTGAGCGCCAGCCCCTCGGGTGAGAGCCCGAAGTCGCCCAGGGGGTTGTGCGGCGGGTTCGGCACCAGCCACAGGTGGGCCAGCCGG
>Ga0265293_10012821_pt1 | contig 11022 bp, 11 predicted proteins | sample Munlanlewell138R_FD_192505 | JGI IMG/M metagenome (GOLD analysis project Ga0265293, IMG submission 192505) | Leachate microbial communities from a municipal landfill in Southern Ontario, Canada - Leachate well 138R | ecosystem: Engineered > Solid waste > Landfill > Unclassified | place: Canada... | reverse complement strand
GGTGCTGGAGAGCATGCAGGCCAAGCGCGGTCAGCGCGGCGGCGTCCTCGTGGCCAAGAATGCCGAACACGCCGCATTCTTCGTGCAAATGATCATCGTCTTCGGCGACGAAAGCGCCAAGTCCATTTGCCATAAGCTCAAGCTCCGCTAAAGCCGGTATATAGAACCTGGGCCGCTCCGGGGCAATGTGGAAGTTTGCCCCGCCTCCCGGCCGCTTTTCTCAATCAGTTGGCGTCTTCAGCAGGCGGCGCACCGGCGCCGTCGTCCTCGCCTGTGCCGGAGGCGGCAGGTGCTTCCGGGGAGGGCGCTGTTGCCGCGCCCGGTTCGGCCGCCTGTCCGTCACGGTGAAGACGCTTCAGTATAGCATTTTCCGGGTCTTCCGGCAGCAGGCTTTCAAGTTTGGCGCCCACAGATTCCAGCAAAGGCCGCGACTTGGCTTCGGCAATCCATGCCGGCGTGCGCTCGCCCGCAAGCCAGTTGAAGAACAGAAGGCCGACCGCGACCACCAGAATGCCGCGCGCCGCGCCGTACAGGAAGCCTAGCGTGCGGTCGAGTGCGCCGATGCGCGAATCGATGATGAAATCCGCGATCTTCATGGTGATGAGGGTGACGAGGATCAGCGCGACCAGGAACACGATGGCCGCCGCTGCCGCCATGGCAAACTTTTCGTTGTCGATATAGGGCTGCACATAGGGCAGAACGGGCTTGTAGAAGAAGAAGGCCGCCGCCGCAGCAGCAGCCCACGAGGCTATCGAAAGCACCTCGCGGGAAAAGCCGCGCACCATGGCAAGCATGGCGGAAACCAGAGTGAAGCCGACGAGAATTCCGTCAAGCAGCGTAATCGGCATGGTTCTCGCCCCACTTCATGGACCGTATCATTCATCGTCCGCAGCACGGCTGCGGCGTGAGCCGGCTATGCGTGCCACGAGGTCGGCAAGCTCGCCGGGCCGGAACGAACCGTCTCCCATGCCGCCGGAAACCTCCTCGCTGCCTCTGGATCTCGCCAGCGGCAGAACGGCATTTGCGAACCCCAGCTTTTCGGCTTCCTTGAGGCGCTGCTGCGCATGCGCAACCGGCCTTATGGCTCCCGAAAGGCTGATTTCGCCGAAATAGACGCAATCGGGCGGCAGGGCAAGACCGGTGAGGGAGGAAACCAGAGCGGCCGCCACGGCGAGGTCCGCCGCCGGCTCCGAGATGCGGTAGCCGCCCGCGACATTGAGGTAGACATCGTGCTGCGAGAACCGTACGCCGCAATGGGCTTCAAGAACGGCCAGCACCATCGACAGCCGCGCATTGTCCCAGCCGATCACGGCACGGCGCGGCGTGCCCAGCGGCGAGGGGGCAACCAGCGCCTGGATCTCGACCAGAACCGGCCGCGTTCCTTCCATGCCGGCGAACACGGCAGCACCCGGCGCCTTGGCATGGCGCTCGCCAAGAAACAGTTCGGAGGGATTCGCCACCTCGCGCAAACCCTTGTCGGACATCTCGAACACGCCGATCTCGTCGGTCGGCCCGAAACGGTTCTTCACCGTGCGCAGGATGCGGTAGTGATGGCCGCCTTCGCCTTCGAAATAGAGCACCCCGTCCACCATGTGCTCGACCACGCGCGGGCCGGCGATCTGCCCTTCCTTGGTGACGTGGCCGACCATGACGATGGCCGCCCCCGTCGACTTGGCGTAGCGGATCAGCGCCTGCGCTGAAGCGCGCACCTGCGTGACCGTGCCGGGGGCGGAATCGGCAAGGTCGGTCCACAGCGTCTGGATCGAATCGAGGATCACCAGATCCGGCCTCCGGCCGTCGGCGATGGTGGCCAGAATGTCCTCGACATTGGTCTCGGCGGCAAGCTCCACGGGAGCCTTGGCGACGCCAAGCCTTTGCGCGCGCAGCCGGATCTGGGCGACGGCTTCTTCGCCCGATACATAGACGATGCGGTGTCCCTGGCTGGCGAGTGCTGCCGCGGCCTGCGTCAGCAACGTCGATTTCCCGATGCCGGGGTCGCCGCCCACCAGCAGGGCCGAACCGCGCACGAAGCCCCCGCCGGTGGCACGGTCAAGCTCGCCGATGCCGGAAACGATTCGCGGTGCGTCCTCGATGTCGCCGTCGAGAGAGGTGAGGGTGACGGCGCGCCCCTTGCGCGTGCTGCGCAGGGACGCAGGTCCCGCGCCTATGCCGCCCGCCGTTCCTTCCTCGATAAGCGTGTTCCATTCGCCGCAGGAATCGCACTTGCCGGCCCAGCGCTGGTGCACCGCGCCGCAATTCTGGCAGATGAACTGGGTGCGCGGCGCCTTAGCCATGCGGAGCGCTCCCTTTCAGGAGGCCGCAGCCTGTTGCAGCCGGATGGAGAGCGTGGAGCAAAACCCTACTCGAACCTCTCCGGCAGGTGGCTTTCTTCCGCCAGATCGAAGAAGCGGGTGAACTGACCTTCGAAGCCCAGCGAAACCGTGCCAGTCGGTCCGTGACGCTGCTTGGCGATGATCACCTCCGCCTTGCCGCGCACCTCGTTCATGGCGCCTTCCCACTTGATGTATTCCTCGGTGCCGAGCTTAGGTTCCTGATTTTTCAGGTAATATTCTTCACGGTACACGAACATCACAACGTCCGCGTCCTGCTCGATCGAGCCCGATTCGCGCAGGTCCGAAAGTTGCGGGCGCTTGTCGTCACGGTTTTCGACCTGACGCGAGAGCTGTGAGAGCGCGATGATGGGAACGTTGAGTTCCTTTGCCAGCGCCTTCAGGCCGGTGGTGATTTCCGTCACTTCCTGCACGCGGTTCTGGCTGGCCTTGGCGGAAGAGCCCTGCATCAGCTGAATATAGTCGATGATGATGACATCGAGGCCGCGCTGGCGCTTGAGCCGGCGTGCGCGTGCGGCAAGCTGAGCGATGGAAATGCCGCCGGTGGAATCGATGAACAGTGGAATGCGCTGCAGCGTCTGGGTGCAGTTGACCAGCTTGTCGAAATCGGCCTCGGTCAGATCACCGCGGCGGATCTTGGAGGAGGGCACTTCCGCCTGCTCGGAAATGATACGCGTCGCGAGCTGCTCGGCCGACATTTCGAGGGAGAAGAAGCCGATCACGCCACCGTTCTTGGCCTTGAACGAGCCATCCGCCTGCTGCTCCGGCTGATAGGCATCGGCGATATTGAAGGCGATGTTGGTGACAAGCGAGGTCTTGCCCATACCCGGGCGGCCGGCGAGCACGATCAGGTCGGACTGCTGAAGGCCGCCCATGCGCTTGTCGAGGTCGCGCAGTCCTGTCGCGACACCGGAGAGCCCGCCATCTCGCATATAGGCGGCGCTGGCCATGTCGATGGCCGTCTTCAGGGCGGTTGAGAAATCCTCGAAGCCACCATCGTAACGGCCGGTTTCAGCCAGTTCGAACAGGCGTCGTTCCGCCTCCTCGATCTGGGAGGACGGCGACATGTCCACCGGCGCGTCATAAGCGACGTTGACCATGTCCTCGCCGACAGTGATCAGTGCGCGGCGCGTGGCCAGATCATAGATGGCGCGGCCATAATCTGCTGCGTTGATGACGGTCACCGCTTCCGCAGCCAGCCGGGCGAGGTACTGAACCACCGTCATGTCGCCCACCTTCTCGTCGGCAGGCAGGAAGGTCTTCATCGTCACCGGGTTGGCCATCTTGCCCATCCGGATGAGCTCGGATGCGACCTCGAAGATCTTGCGGTGCAGGGGTTCGTAGAAGTGGTTCGCTTTCAGGAAATCCGAAACGCGATAAAATGCGTCGTTGTTGACCAGCATGGCGCCAAGCAAAGCCTGCTCGGCCTCAATGTTATTGGGTGCCTCGCGATAGAGCGGCGTGTCCGCCGCAGCCAGTTTGCGTGCTGCCTCTGCCATGATTCCCTCGGGTTGCCGATGCCTGTGGTTAGCAGACGAAGGATCGCCTGAGTCCATCTCTTCCCGACAATCTGTCCGCTACGCCCGTGATCCACAGCCTGCACGCGCCATCCACAGGGGAGGCCGGCGAAAGGTGGGTTTCCGGCAGAATCAGGTTGACTCAGGAACGAGACGTAAATTTTAACAGCCGCCGCCGAACGTATCAAGAACATGCCGCTCAGTCTGCAAGGGCATCGCCCCAGTCGGCGCGCTTCGCTCTTTTGAAAGTATCGCCGTTACGTTTGGTGAACAGCCTTGTTGCGGCACTGCCGTCCGGGCAGCACAGCTTCAGCTCGACCTTTCCCGAGCTTGCCCTCTGCGGCGCAAGAACGCGCATCGTCTGTGATTCGTCATCGGGCCTGTGACGGGAAACGGCAATATAGGCGAATTTCTCATCTTCCCACGGAACCTCCGCATCCTTGGCGAGGCGGTGGATGCGCGAACGCGCGACGCGGCGTGAAAAATGGCACCAGTCGGGCGAGGTGAGCGGGCACGGAGCGGCATGGACGCAGGGGGCCAGAATATGCGCGTCGGCTTCGATCAGCCGCGCGCGGCAGACGAGGATGCGCTGCCATCCGGCCGGAGTGCCGGGCTCGACGATCAGCAGCGTATCGGCTGCAAGCCTCCAGAGCTGGTCGACCAGAGACACGCGGGCAGCCGGTTCAAGTTCGTCCAGAACATAGGCGCAGGTTACAAGATCGGCGGGTGCAAGATCGCTGAGGTTCCGGGTCGCGTCACCGCTTTTCCACTCGCTTTGAAAGGGCAGGTGGCCGGCGAGATTCTGACCCATGCGCCGCGCGGGATCGCTGGCTTCCAGAAGTGTCGCATGGCTCAGATCCGGCCAAGTGTCGGCTGCCGCCCAAAGCGCGGTTCCGGGGCCGGCGCCAACGTCGAGCAGCGAGGTGGGCGACCAGTCGGGACGGGCCTCGGCGATGGCGTCGAAGCTGGCCCGCACGGCGGCATAGGTGGCTGGCAGGCGGGTCGCCAGATAGGCTTTCACCGCGAGATCTTCCGACATATGCAGGCGACCGTCACGCAGTTCCGCACGGTAGCGCTCGGAAAGCCGGCGCGCCGCCTGTTTCAGCACATCGATTGGCGTGTCTTCAAGAAACGCATCGACCGCGGCTCTGAGTTGCGAAGGCAGTTGCACGCTCAGGCTCCGCGGGGCGCAAGCAGGATCAGCGAGGCTCCCGCAAGGCAGATGAGTGCGCCCGCGACATCCCATTTGTCTGGCCGCAGCCCTTCCGCGAACCACAGCCAGCCGAGCGAAGCCGCGATGTAGATGCCGCCATAGGCAGCATAGGTGCGCCCTGCCGCTTCGCTTTCCACCTGCGCGAGCAGCCACGCAAACAGGACGAGCGAGAGGATGCCCGGAACGAGCCAGAGCGCGGATTTGCCAAGTTTCCACCACGCCCAGAAAGCGAAGCAGCCGGCGATCTCGGCAAGGGCGGCAGCGGCGTAGATCACATAGATCATGGAGGAATTCCGACGATGGGTATCAGTCCCTATTCATCGCAATTCCTCCATTTTACAACCCCGCTAAAGGATGTCTGCGCGGGGGCCGGGTTATTTTCCGCCGGAAACGCGGCGTTTTGCCGTTGGCTTTGCTGCGGGCTTCTTTGCTGGTGCATCCGGGCTATGCGCCTTTTCGTGCATTTCCAGCGCCTTTTCGCACTTGGACATGTAATCGCGCGTGATCGGCAGGGCATCGTTCCTGCGGGTGAGCTGGATCTGGAAATTGACCAGATCCTGCCAGCGGAACGAGGCTTCCGAGCCCGAAAGATAAAACTCCCACATGCGGCAGAAACGCTCGTCGTAGATGTCCTTCACCTTGTCGCGATTGGCGAGGAAACGCTCGCGCCAGTGCCTGAGTGTCTCCGCATAGTGCAGGCGCAGGATCTCAACATCGGTGATCGCCAGTCCGGACTTTTCGATCGCGGGCATGATCTCGGACAGCGCGGGAATATAGCCTCCGGGGAAAATGTGCTTGCGGATGAAGGCATTCGTCGTGGTCGGCGGGGCCGTGCGCCCGATCGTGTGCAGAAGCATCACGCCGTCAGGCTTCAGCAATGTGGCGCATTTGTCGAAGAAGGTCTGGTACTGGGTGATGCCGACATGCTCGAACATGCCGACCGACACGATGCGGTCGAACCGTTCCGAAAGATCGCGGTAGTCGCGGATTTCGAAATGCACATGCCGGTCGAGCCCCTCCGCCTGCGCCCGCTCCGTGGCCACCTGATGCTGCTCATGGGACAGGGTGACGCCAAGCACATCCGTTTCGAAAGCTTTGGCGATATAGAGGCTGAGGCCACCCCAGCCACAACCGATGTCGAGCACGGTCTGACCGGGCTTTATGCGCAGTTTGGCCGCGATGTGCCGCTTCTTGGCGAGTTGTGCCTCTTCGAGAGACATGTCAGGCCGCTCGAAATAGGCGCAGGAATACTGCATGTCGTCGTCGAGGAAGAGTTTGTAGAGCTCGCCTGAAAGATCGTAGTGATGCTCGACATTCTTCCTGGAGCGGCGGTGCGTGTTGAATTGCTGCAACGGGCGGAAGGCGAGACGCGCGGTGTTGAGCAGCTTGCCCCAGTTCGAATCGGTCCAGGAGATGCCCATGTTCTGGTAGACCAGATGCAGGAAGCTCAGCACGTCGCCTTCGACGAAGTCGAGTTCCTGCTCCATGAAGGCTTCCGGAATGGCGAGTGACGGATGCAGGGCGATCGCGCGCTCTGCCCGTCTGGTGTGGATGACCACATGGGTCTTGGTGCCGGTTCCGTCGCCAAAGGTCCGGGTTGCGCCATTCGGCCCGGTCACGGTCAGAGTCCCGGTGTGGACGATCTTGTCGATCATGCGTTGCAGAAGAATATTCATCGCCAGCCTCTTCCTGCGCGAATCCTGCGGCCGGAAACTGGCGCGGGGTATCGCTCTTTGCCAAAGAGTTGGACGGCTTCATCGCTACACTGGAACGATGGAACGGTCCAAGACAGCACTGATGTGCAATCTTGCAGAAATGATTCCGGTTTGAAAAGTTCCAATGTGGCACAAAAAAACCCGGGCAGAGCCCGGGTTCTTGGTCCAGATTGAGCTGGAAGGCGAAGCTTACGCTTCTTCCTCGCCCTCTTCGAACTCTTCGTTCGGGTCGAAGAAGTTGTCCGGACGGGCGTTTTCGTTGATGTCGTCGCCATAGATGGCTTCGGCAGTCGTCAGCAGCTCGCCGCGGGACTGACGCTCGGCTTCGTCGGTCGAACGCGCGATGTTGAGCGTGATCGTGACCTCGACTTCCGGGTGCAGCGCGATGGCGATGTTGGTCAGGCCGATGGTCTTGATCGGATGGTTGAGCTCGACCTGGTTGCGGGCGACGTTGAAGCCTTCATCGGCCAGGAAATCGGCGATGTCGCGGGTCGAAACCGAACCGTAGAGCTGGCCGGTTTCACCGGCGGAGCGCACGACGATGAAGGTGGTGCCGTCGAGCTTCTCGGCAACGGCCTCGGCTTCGGTCTTGCGCTCGAGGTTGCGGGCTTCCAGCGTGACGCGCTGGGCTTCGAACTTCTTCTTGTTGGCTTCGTTGGCGCGCAGGGCCTTGCCCTTCGGCAGAAGGAAGTTGCGTGCGAAACCGTCCTTGACCTTGACGGTGTCGCCCATCTGGCCGAGGCGCGCGATGCGTTCGAGGAGAATGACGTCCATGTGCTGTCCTTTCAGACGTGTGATCAGGGCCGGGCAACGGCCGATTGAATCAGGGACAGTCAGGGAAAGCCGGTGGTGCTCGGCACCTTGTTCGCTGTCCTGCCTGTCCAAGGCAGTTAGGGACCGAAACGGACCCAACCCGGGATTTTCATGCGTCTCAAACGTGCCCGTCACGAGTGAGAGGAGCGGACGGAGAACCGTCCGCTCCAAAAGTTTTTAGCGTACCAGATAAGGCAGCAGGCCGAGGAAGCGGGCACGCTTGATCGCCTTGGCGAGCTCGCGCTGCTTCTTCTGGCTGACGGCGGTGATGCGCGAAGGTACGATCTTGCCGCGCTCGGAAATGTAGCGCTGCAGCAGACGCACGTCCTTGTAGTCGATCTTCGGAGCATTGGCGCCGGAGAACGGGCAGGTCTTGCGGCGGCGATGGAACGGACGCCGGGTCGGGATCTGGTTGATGTCGACCATCGATTACTCTCCTTCGCCTTCGCGGGGACGACGCGGGCCACGGTCGCCACGATCACCGCCACGGTCGCGATCACCACCACGGTCACGGTCGCCAAAGCGGGGACGGTCACCGAAATTGCCGCGCTCGGAGCGCTCTTCGCGCTTCTGCATCATGGCGGAGGCGCCTTCCTCGTGCTGCTCGACCTTGATGGTCATGAAGCGCAGGATGTCTTCCGACAGGCCCATCTGGCGCTCCAGCTCGTTCAGAGCTGCGGGCGGGCAGGTGACGTCCATCAGCGTGTAATACGCCTTGCGGTTCTTGTTGATGCGGTAGGTGAGGGACTTCAGTCCCCAGTTCTCAACCCGGCCAACCGAGCCGCCGCCTTCGGAGATGATGCCCTTGAAACGTTCAACGAGCTCATCGACCTGCTGCTGCGACAGATCCTGCCGGGCAAGAAACACATGTTCGTAAAGAGCCATAGTCTTGCCTTTCTTCGTTTCTCTCCCGGTTCCCGACGGCTAAGCCTCTGCAACTTCTCTTGACCCGGAACGGGGAAGAAAGGAGCATGGACGAGACGGTCGAGAGCGGAGACACGGGAGGCAGAAGCGCTTCAGGCTTCCTGTCGATGGCTCTCACGAACCAGCGGCCCTCCGTTCAGCCCCCAATCGGGACCGGCAGATTGAGCGCGTCTATAAAGCAAAACGGCGCGAACACAACCCCGGCCATTCGTTATCAGGCATGAAATGCCGTCAGATCAGCCTTGCAGAGCCCCGATCCATGGATGTCCGGGATGAACCAGATCGAGGCATCGCTTCAGCCATTCCTTTTCGGAGGCGTCCATCCGGGGCAGGGCTCCCGCAAAGTCCGCTTCATCCTTTGCCCGCATGTGCTTTGCCTTGAACAGCAGCACGATTGCCGGCTTCAGATAGGGCAGGCCGTCCGGGGTGGTTGCGAAAACCTCACTGCGTGGGCGGCTGATGCGCGCATCGCGCCGGCAGACCCACATGTCAGCGTCACCCGGTTCCAGCATCATGTCGGTGCGCCAGCAGTGTTCTGCAGTGTCCAGACACCATATCTGGAAGACGGCCGGCCTCGGCTCCCGATGCGCAGGCAGAAGCTCGACGATTCCGCTGAACGCGGTGCAGAACTGCAGCGGGAACAGCGCCCTGCGAAAAAGCGGCAAGTCGCTGCGGATGATCGTGAATTCTATATCTTCATGGTCCCGTGTCTGGCGACCATGCCACAGATCCAGCGCCCATCCCCCGGCTATGCACCACGGGGCTTTCACATCGCGGATTTTTTCCGCAAGTTCATGCGGTTTCCACGGTTGCCATGCGTCGTGGGGAGGCAGATCCGGGGTGGTCACCCGGTACGGATCCTGAACAGCAGCCGGCCGATCGACAGCACCATATAGGCGCCGAAGAACAGGGCGAGCGACCAGCCGAAGCCGGGCGGGCCGAACAGATCCATGCCGATACCGATGGCCTGCGGCCCCAGCACCATGCCGATGCCGTAGCACAGCACGAAGGCGGCGTTGGCGGATGCCAGTTCATGGCCTGAAAGCTGCGAGCCGAGGTGGGCGAGGCCCACCGTGTAGAGCGCGGCGACAACGCCACCCCACAGGAAGAGCAGCCCGGCCATGAGGTGCCAGTTCTGCGCGAACAGCGGCATGAAGGCCGTTCCCACCATGCCGACGCTGGCGCACAGCAAAAGCAGGTAACGACGGTCCGACACCTTGTCGCTGAGCATGCCGATCGGGATCTGCAAAAGTACGTTGCCAAGGCCGATCATGGTCAGGAGCAGTGCCGCATCGGCCTCGGAATATCCGATCCGGCTTCCGTAAACCGGGAAAAGGGCAAAGCCGCCTGTTTCGACCGCACCGAACACCAGAACCGCTGCTGTGGCCGTGGGCACCAGCCAGATGTACCGCAGAAAACCGGTTTTCGTCTCACCATCGCGGTGAATGGGCGGGCTTTCGTTGCGCGCGGCAATGATCGGGATGGCGGCGAGTGCGACAAGCGCCACCGTGGTGCCGAACGGCATGAAGCCGGTGCTTCCCAGCTTGGAGAAAATCCACGGACCGGCCGCGAAACCGAGGGAAAGCACCGTGGCGTAGATGCCCAGCACCAGACCCCGTCGGTGCGGCGGGGCGGAAGTGCTGATCCAGAATTCGGAAAGGATGAAAAGCACCGTGAGCGAAAGGTGCAGCAGCGCGCGCAGCGGAAACCACATCCAGAAATAGGGCACGAAATAGAAGCCGGTGAAGGCAAGCGCGCCAGTGGTGATCATGGCGAGCATCGTCCAGGCCACGCCGAATCGGGCGGCAAGCGGTGTGGCCAGCGGCGCCGCTGCAATGGAGGCGATGCCGGCGATCGCCGTGTTAAGCCCGATCATCGAGGCCGAATAGCCTCTCGTTTCCAGAATGACCGACAGAAGCGGCATTCCAAGGCCGATGGCGATGCCGACAACGCTGATTGCCGAGATCGCGGCGATCATTGGAAGCCATTGCACCCGCTCGTCGTCTCGGGTTTCCACCTGTGCGGTCATTGCAGGATCATCCTGCATGCAGGCAGCGGGCTGCATCCGGACAGGATAGGGAAGCAGTGAAACGGCAACGCAGGCACCCCGGTCAAAGCAGATCGCGCACGAAGCGATTGTTGAGCATTCGGTAGAAAGGCACGGGCCCGCCGGGGCTCAGTCGCGGGTCGCCGGCCAGCCTTTGCTGCACCTCTCCCAGAATCGTGCGGGTGATGGCCGGCACATCCGCCGCTCGCGCTTCGTTGAGCGACAGCCAGACCAGTTCTTCCAGTTCATTGGTCGGGCCACCTTGGGGAAGCTCGACGGCAACATCATCGCGGAAAGCCGCAAGGAAACGCGTGTCGAAACGGCGGACCCTTCCGGGCGGCGTGATGGCGCGCGCCACAAAGCGAAGCCCGGAGAGAGAAGGCATGACACCGTGTTCGGCAAAGCCTTGCCAGTCCGGGCGTGACGTGGAGAACGAACCCTT
>Ga0265293_10012820_pt1 | contig 11023 bp, 12 predicted proteins | sample Munlanlewell138R_FD_192505 | JGI IMG/M metagenome (GOLD analysis project Ga0265293, IMG submission 192505) | Leachate microbial communities from a municipal landfill in Southern Ontario, Canada - Leachate well 138R | ecosystem: Engineered > Solid waste > Landfill > Unclassified | place: Canada... | reverse complement strand
CTTATATCTGAACATTTCATTTGGTGATCTACACCAAAATTATTAATTAATGTTTGCTTAGATTTATTTCGTATTTCTTTTGATTGTTGAGCATATTCTACTCCATATTTTTTAATCATAGTTCGTTTAAATTTATCTTTTACTTCTTCTGACTTCATACAATTATTTACTCCATATTTTTCTTTTAATGTAGTTTGTGATTTTTCTTTAACTTCTGGTAATTGAAATGTAGAATCTACGTCATATTTTTCATTAATAACTTCTTTCTGTTTAAGTGGAAAACAACTAAAACAAGCGTCTTTTTTAATTATTTTTCTTCCACGATGTAATTTATCATTATTTTTGAAAAACAATTTACCACAATAATCACAAACAACATTAACTTCTTTTTTACATGTAATAGTTAAATCTTCTGCTTTTACACTAATAGTTTCATTAACTTTTACGAAATATCCTAAATCTAAATAATGTTGTAAACTAGTCGCATTAACACGTAATTTAATTAATTGATTTTCTACTAAAATAAATAAAACTCCTTTCGGAGCAAACACACACAATTTTACCTGCTGATCGCCCAATCCTTATAATTTTCAAACATTCACGCTTACTGTCACCAGTTACGTTGTAGTTTATAAGGCTCTAAGGGGTTTCCAGCAATTAAGGGAGTTTTCTAAAAGTATTTCTACTTAAAGGGAGCTAATTTACTCCACGGGCATACACAGTCTCACTTGTAACATTAATATCAGATGACTTTAAATTTTCTAAATATGTAAGCATTTTTTCAGTTTCACCAGCAGCAGGAATACTATAAAAAGTACAACGAGCAACATTCCTTACCGCCCATCTGTTAGCAATAGCCATAATAAATTACCTCCTTATTTATATTAAAACTTTAATTATTCTTATCAAACTTAATAATTTTACCCCAATTCAATTCATTATCTTTTATTTTTTTTGCATCAATCGTTCCATGATAAATACCTTGTGCTAAATTATTACAATTATCAATTACGGAAAGTCTGTAATAACCATCCCATAATTCATAAATTGTCATGTCTAATATTTCCTGCTTAGATTTCTTAGAATGCCATTTTACAGCAGAAATAATACTTTGCAAATCAACATTACCTTTAGGCTTTGGTTTATTTTTTTCTTTTTTTTTCATATCCAAATACCACTTTTTAGCAATTTCATTACCAAATATTAATTCTTCCTCTTCTTCAAGTTCTTCAAGAAAGTTTTGCCTTATAAGTATTTTTTTAAATAACTCATAAATTTCAAAAGTAATCGGATAAGCAATAGTATTATTTTCTTTTAATAAATAAAAAGTAAAAGATTTATCATCATAATAAATATCTTCTTTTATAAAACATTCAAATGCTTTAATAACTAAATTTTTAAACTCTTCATCTTTATAAGATTGCATTAATAAAAAATGATAAGTAGTAAATTTATCAATTTGCATTTCTTCTAACACCTTTTTATTTATATCCAGCAAATCAACATCATAAAGAAGAATACCAAGATATTGATTATAAAGTTGTTCACCCATTTCAACAATTTCTTCTATTGTTAAAGGATAAATTTCGCATATTCCTATATTAATTGGTTTCCCAAACAACAACTTTAATTTAATATCACTGTTCATTTTTATCACAACCAATTATTGAAAACTCAAAAATTTATATGGCATACTAATTCCATAATAATCTTCATTAATATGAATATCGCCTCCACCATTACTAAGTGTCAAATTAAACTCACCAATACCATATTTTTTATTAAATAATAAATCAACTTCGTTTAAAATATAGTCTGTTCGTTGTCCATAGTTAGTTTTCATTAAAGAAAAATGAGTAAATATATAAAACCAAACCATTCCTGATCTAAACTCATTATTCGTATAATTAAAATTCACAAATGACATAGTAATAAATGTGGTAGCATCAACGTTAGTTCCAGGAACATGCATATACGGAAATATTTGAGAATACAACAAACTTACTGGATGAAAACCAGAAGGTAATGATTGGTTGATAAAATTTTGATTATTATTCACCAATGCTTTAATAATATTTTCATTCTGAATTAATTTACCAGCAATATTATTTTTATAAAGTGTCAATCTATCAAAATGTGCCAATCAATCACCTCCTAAAATAAATTCCTTAATGTAATATTTTTCTCTATATACTCTTCCGTATCATTGTCAGTTGCACGAAGAATAATACTATAAACAGAATCATTAGCAATAATCGTGCATTTACTATCACTATCAATAACTAAAGTATAAGCACTCGCAGGAGCATCACCTATAATACTAAATGTAAATTCAGCATCAGGCACTAAAACTCCATTATTAAATTTCTTTACTACATATTGTTCAGAATACCCATGATAAATGTCAGAATCGCCAACTATCTCATAAGTTATATTTTCCTCTTCTTCTTCAATCACATTTACAAAAATACTGCTCATTACACTTTCATCAGAAGCTAATCTTACAATAACTTCACAACTATCAATAATATCAAATGCTGTAATTAAACCATTATCATCTATCATTATCATATAATCATCTGTAGTTTCATAAATGAGAAGAGGAGTAGGAGAAACTAATTCTTCATTAATATAAACATTTACATTTAATTGTAAACTCGTATCTTCTTGAATATCAATAACTTCTCCATTAAGTATTTTAATTGTGTAAATATAATCTTCTTGTGCTTCTTGACTATGTTCAAGTTTTAATACCAATATTCCAGGCATAAGAACTCTATCCACATCCACTACCTTATAATTATCAAATGGAGACATCCGATAAATATTATCTCTTTTTACTTCTAATGCAGTAATATCATTATTTGGCACATAGCAAAAAATAGTGCTTTCTGGAACCTGTAAATATTTTGTTTCTTCAACACCCATCCTATATAATTGAACCGAACTTTCAATTACGCAAGGAATTTCATGTAAAATTCCATCTTTTAGTATTTTAAATATATTATTAGTTTGAATTATACTTGAAGTTTTATATGCTAAATTATCAAATATTTTACTAACTACCAACCAATCTTTATCATCAATATTTACAATAGAACCTCTATGAATTAAACTATCTCTATTGCAATGAATTTTATAATCATATTTCACTTGATTAAGCATATTAGTATGCATTTGCAATACTACACGCTCTTCTATACCATCAATAATAGCATTTCTACCTTCAAGTGACTGATCTCTTTGAGTTTCAAATCTCCTTACAGCATCATCCAATATTAAATTATTTGGATAATCACCATCAAAATATTCATTGTCTGTCATCCAATTTTGTCTTAGTTTCATGAAGAATCAGTCCTCACAATTTCAGAAACAAACTGAGGAATTCTATTAATAAAATTTGATGAATCTAATATAAATTTCCTAATTTCTGGATGATCTGACATTTTAGTATCGAATTCATCTTCAAGCAGATAAAGGAGTGAACGTAATTTTCTATATTCTTTATTACATACATCTTCAAGAGAAATTTCACCAGTTATAGGAACCTGTAATAAAATATTTTCTTTTTTTACCAATACGTTTCCACTCCTTTCTAAGAATATTTATAAGTATTGAATTCATTTTTTAAATCTTTAATATCATTTAAAGTTAATTCCATAGTTTCATTAATTGATTTTAATTCATCTTTAAGATTGCCTAAACGATTAAAATCCTTTGTCCCAATAAGTCTACGCTGACTAATAAGTTTTTGCTGTTTCTTTCTGTTCCATTCATATACCATCCATAATGCCAATAATTCTATTTCATCTTTATCTAAATCTTCATCAAAATATCCTTCATATTCTTCGGGATTAATTAATGTATAATTTAAATTATGAACTGTATTTTTATATGATTTAGATATGGCAGAATCTACTAAAGCAAAAACTTGTCCTTCTTTACCTGTAAAATCTTCATCTGTTTTGGAGAAAAAACGATCATATAAAGTCTGGAGGTCAGTAGACATATTTTACCTCCTTATTTATTTTCTTCTTTTTTAAACTTCATATCACAATGAGACTCTAAAACAGTAATTCTTTCATAATCATTTAACTTAATTTTTCTAGCATAATTCATGATAATTGCTTTTTCATGATTTGACACAACATCTTCTTCTAAATGTTTTTGAAAAGTTGATATCGTTTTATAGTCAAATATTTTTTGACATTCTTCTTCAGTTAGGATAAATTGTTTTTGTTTATCATCCTCTGAATCAAACCCAATATATTTTCTTAATTCTGGATTTTCAATATATATTCTTGCATGATTCCCATTTCCTGTTCCCGCAAACATAACATTTTGATTTTCACAAAGAACTACAAGTTCTTGATTATTAATAGAGGATTTTTTATTAGCTCCAATAAGTATATTTGCATTAGAAATAGGAAGAGTGAAACTGATATTCCACGGGCAAAGATTTACTATTGTGGAACGCTTATCAAGATCTAAAGATTTTTTTGGAGACTGTTCAGTTACCTTATTTTCATCTGTCATAATGATTCTCCTTTTTATCAGTTAATTTAGAAAAAGGGAGTATAACTTAAATTACACTCCCTTTTTTATTTTTATTAATATTTTATTTATTTACAGAAAAATTTTCATCAGATATTAATCCAAGCATGGGAACATATTCTTTAATTACTGTACTACCGAATTCTATATCGAACCTTTGTGCGTTAATTCCTAAATTCAAATCAACTCCCGAAAGAGATGTAATACCTCCCTTTATCCCAACTTGTAAAGGCGAAGAAAAATTAGTTTTAGGAATTATAAAAAGTAATCCTTCAGGAAGCATAGTATCAAAATAATCACTACTACCAATTCCAGCATTAGTTGCGATTTTAGTTAAATTATAAGCATTGGGAATTTCAACAACCGGAGTACCACGATAATTTTTCAAAAGACCAGTTTGACGAATTTCTTCCATGACCGCTTCGGATAATTGGTAAGTACTTGCACTAGTATTAAATCTTGCAAACTCTTCCATTTGAGAAATTACAGAATAGTCTCCTGAAATGGTAGGTCTACCCCATCTACGAATTAATTTAAGAGCATTATCAACTACGGTATCATTAATATTTGCTGCCTCACTGAATACAGTCAAACCACCAACAGCGGCAATACTTTTTACACTATTGTACATATTATAAACAACATTATAAAACATTTGATTAAACATACTTGTGATAACTTGTTCCTGCATTACACCAAGAGAATCTACATTACCACTAGCGTATTCTCTATAATTTATTGCTGTACCGCCAGTTATTGTAATAGTAGGAAAGGTTTCTTCTCTCCACACTTGAGTCGGAAATGCAAAACTGCCACCACTAGCTTGTTGACCAGACATTTTACCTTGCAATTGATATACTTTATATCTTAGTTCAGTATTGTATGGAACGCTTTGATAATCTCCTATGTAAGAAAAAATGTTCAATCTTTTAATTAACGGTGTTTGAATTTGAATTTCACGAATAGCATTGATTTCAGCTTGTGCTTTAATATCACCAGCGTCAGCTTTCTCACCCAAACTCTTCATGTATGCCATTACTTTATCAACTTTATCACCATATTTTGTTAAATCTTTACCTGCACAAATAGCAGAAAAGATTTCTACGCCTTCGTTTTTAACTTTTATATTTTTCTGAATGCTATTAATTTCAGCACTCGGAACAAATTTTTCAAATTGCATATTTATTTCCTCCTTATTTATTATATTTCTAATCTATTATTTAAAATTAATAAACAATATTATTTGCTTTAATCTTACACTCATAACCTTTACCACTATTATCAATAGTAAATAAACCAAAAGTGGTAACTTCTAATACTTCAAGATAAATAGCATAATCAGAAGCATCATAAACACTTTTCCACAACATTTGTTCATCATCAGCGTCATCATCTTGATTAGTAGGAACAAGATAAGTCCCTGCAACTATAGGATCGACATCATCAGCAATAACTAAATCTCCAGACAATTCAACAATTTCTCCAATTTGGCTGTCAAGTTTAAAAGCACGAATATCTTCACCCGCTTCAACCTTATAATCAGCATAATTACGAATTTCAGGTTTATCTACAATATTATTCATTACCCAAATATTACCTGCTTGTGCAGCTTCAGCATCTTCAAATAAAACTTGTGCTTCTTTTACGTTAACTCCACCAACATTAACATTATCACCAATAGTAAAAACATTACCATTAACTGTATCAACAACAGCTTTTACTCTAGGATTATCTTGTGCATTTTTAATAGCACTATAATTTTGAAATTTGAACAAACCCATATTTATTTCCTCCTTTATTATTCTTAATTATTATTTTAATAATTTAATTAAACAAACAAACTTCTTCCTGCTTCTACATCATCCAATTTTTCTTCTTTTGTACTGAAAAATACATTTCCACTATCTTTTTGAGCATTTGTTTCTACTTCTAATTTACCCTCTTTAAATTTCTTAACAATTAAATCTGCTTCAGCTCTTTTTAGTCCTTCTAGATCGCATTTTTCCACATACTCTTTAAGAGAATTAACTTCCGCTTCTTCAAACTTATTTTTAGGAATCTCTACATTGAAATAAGTATTAACTTCTGTTTTCTTTTGTTCTAATTCTGCTTTTTCCTTTTCCTCTTTAAAAGTATTGACTTCTGCTTCTAATTCCTGACATTTAGCATCCTTTTCTTCAAGCGTTTTATTAGCAGTAGCAAGTGCCTCATTAACCTCTGCTACTTTATTTTCCTTTTCCTCAATAATCTTATCCTTTTTTTCAATTGTAGAATTAAGTTCAGCAACTTTAGCATTTAATTCACCCATTTGCTTATTTAATTCTGCAATTTTTTCTTGTAGCTCTTTGTTCTGCTTTTCCAAATCCATAGTATTTCCTCCTTCTTTTTTAATTCTTTCTTTAATTTTATTAATATTAACTTCTACTGCTGAAGAATCAGATGTAGGTTTCCAATCTTCTTCTACTTGAATAACATCCGAAATAGAGATAGATGTATTTTCAATTTTATAGGTAATCATATAATAATTGCCAGCATCACCCCATTTTGTAAAAACAACTTCATTTGTTTCAGGATAAAATTTATGAATATAATAATCATAATCATAGTAGTAATCATTATTTTTATCTGGATTCATTGTTTTGTTAAATGCTCTTGTTATTAATGCACAAATATCCTCATAACTCATTTTATTCAACTCAATAGATTTACCTTTAGAAACTACTTTCATTTTTTTAGGATCACCTTCTTTTGTATTCACTTCAAATACAATTGAGCTTTTATCAGATGGTTCAGTTAAATATAAAATTGCTAATCCTGAAAAATCAAATATCGTGGGAATTCTACCTATCTTTTTTGTTCCATCTTCGTTAAAAGCACCATCCAAATATTCAATATTTTTATTTTTACCTTTTCCATTTATTTCAATAGAACCATAAACCTTTCCATTAGACAATTCTTCTTTAAGCCAATCGACAAATTTACCATAGCGTTGTTTATATAAATAACCTTCTGTTACAAGTAATTTTTTAGTCTCTCCATCTATTTCAATATCTTCAATATATGCATCTTGAACCGAACCAACGGAAACTCCCTCAAATTCAACATAACCTTCTTCATCATAAGACATAGTACCATGATCACTTGGAATTTGATTCTCTTCGTCAAACCACGAAACAACGTAAGGCATTCCAATTGCCGATTTCAAATTATCATTTATATACTGTTCCAGCCAAGTAATCCCATTAGAATTATATTGTGAATTATCTGGATGAATAGCCAAAGCAGACATCTTAATTTTAACTCTACCTGCAACTTCTTCTTCTGGCATCTCACAAATTTCTATGTATTGACCATTGGATGTCATTATTAAGTTATTTTCTATCACAAATTATAATCACCACCTCTCAAACACGCAATTCTAATTCTTTAGTTGAAATTTAATTATATTGGTATAATAATTTAATTATTTGTAGAAGGTTTTATCTGATTATTACTTCCCAAATTTCTTGTCACTTGACCACTTGGTTTTAAATCATCCTTTAGTGGCGCACCACCTTTATTACCGGATATGGTAAATGATGTTTCGTGTGGTTTAAATTTTTCATATAATCCTTCCTCTAATTCTTCTTCCATCAAATTAATATAATCTTCAGCATCAAATCCAGCAGTAGTTATCCACATTTTCAAAGATCCAGAACCATTAGTATACAATTCTTTTGCTCTTTCATACATTTTATCTTGATTCATAATAGAAGTTCTTAAATATTTAAATTCAATAAAATCTTTTGGTTTATTGCCCACATGATGATTAATTACTCTTGTAATTTCATTTGCTATTTCTTCTACATATTGAAATACTTGTGCTAATACTAGATCAATATTAACTTGGAGACTGGAATAACTAGCACCACCTTCGCTTGCTGCGTTTAATGCCGAACTTGCAAATCCTAATGCTGTAGATACCTTTTTAATATTTTCTTCACTTAAAGTATCTTTAAGTAATGCAGAATCTTTAGACAATCTATCAATTTGTGTTCCTGGAGCAAGAGAAAGAGTTGATATTTTAGCACCACGATTAGCACTTGTATTTAATTTAACCGCATTTTCAAAAGCTCTAATTACATTTTCTTGTTGATTTTTATTAAGAGAACATTGTCCTTTTTTTTCCGCTTCCGGTAATATGATATAATAAATACTGCTTGCTAATTCCTGAATTAATTTATATTGACTATCTTCATATTCATCATCCATTTTTATTTTAGATAATGCCGCTAAGCCATAAGGTCTACCATATGCTTCATCTTCATCGCTTCTTGCTTTTAATGCGATAGTTTTTCTATAATCAAGAGGAAACCATCTTTTACTTCCATCTTTTCTATAATTCACATATGCTTTGACAAATTCTTTAGGGTAATTTTTTATTTCATTAACTAAACCACCATGTTTAAATTGATCAAAAAACATCATATCAAATGCAGCAATACTTACATTGTTTTGAAATCCTATAATTTTACAATAATCTAAATCTAATGGTTGAACCATAAAATTGTCATCAAGAGATAATCCTTCTATTCTATCCAATATATCTATATTTGTTAAATTTATATTTTTATTAGACGCAGTAGTATCCCTCAAAATACCTACATACATACCATCAATAAATAAATGCCTTAAAATATCTCTTGTTGTTCTCTTGTGATTAAGCAATTTTAAAAGAAGATTAAACTTTATTTTCTTTTTTTTGTTTTGTTCAGTTTTATTTCTACAAACAGATATAGAATCAAGAGAAGGAATAGCTATACTATAATCTATTGCATTAGCATAAATTCCATGTGTATTATAAGCCTGTCTTGATATAGCACGAAGGATTCTATTATAAATCATAGGATATTTAATATATTGTTTTAACTGTTCCATTGATATTGAATAATCATTTGAAAATGTAGATAAAAAATAATCTGCTGACTGAAGAGAGTTTGTTTCTATAGGAAAAGATTCTTGAGGATATACATTCTGTTCATTTTTTTCATCCAATACATGCAATCCTCCTTTCTTAAAATTATATTAGTAATTTAAGAATATGAAAAAACAAAATCATATTCGGAGTTATCAACTTCTCCTTCTAAAAATTGAGCAATATAATATAGTGCGTAGACCAACGCAGACCACCTATCTTTGTCCACTCTTCGCACCACTTGTTCTACAGTAATAGAATTATGTGTTTTCTTTAATTTTAAATTTGCAACCTCATCAATTAAAACTTGCATTTGCAAACAAATAGCTTCTATATCTTCTCCATTCATATCTTTAGGTAAATTATTTCTAATTTCATCAAATGGTTTAACTAACTTTAATTTATTTGATTCAACATAATTTATAAATTCCCTAATAATATCACCATTAATCCCTTGCGATTTTAAAACGTACACAAAAGGAGGAGCATCATGAACTTTTGGTTTATCATCCGTATTAATTGTTGAAAAACAACCAAGTTCTTCATTAGTTTCATCATCTGTTTCATCTTCAAGTAACTTTTCAACTAATCCCTGCCCAATGTTGTTGCCATCAACTACTATAGCTTTCACTCTTGATTTTGATATATCTAAATTTCCACCATATTTATAAAAAACTCTTTTTACAATAATAGCTTGTTCTTCAAAATTTACTTTTATACCGTTGCTTTCGCAATATTTGTTTACGGAATAGACTATATCTTATACCTAATAATTAAGTATCTCGGCACTTCGGATTATGGAATTTCACCACAACCCTACGGATTTCATTTCCATATTTTAATAAAAACTTAGGAAGTATATCCTAGTCGTTGCACCCTCAAAAAAGTTTCCTTTTAAGTTTGGCACAGTATTAGCATACTTGTTGTTGTTTTAATATTTTTTCTATATTTTTAAAATCCCAATACCAAATTTCTAAAAATTTTATATTGTTATTTTTTGCGTATTCACGTTTACGTCTATCGTGTTCTTGTTGTATATAAAAATCTCTTTTTGATTTATGAAATCCTTCAATATATTTTTCGTGTTGTTCTCCTTGATATTCAATTAATAAATTATAATCTGATAAATAAAAATCATAAGATAATTTGCCATAACCACACCCAAGTAAATTATCAAATTTTACTTGTGCCTCATGTTTTATATTATTATTTATTAAATATAACTTAATTGCTTTCTCACCTTTAGATTTATTACATTCAGGACAACCAGAACCATTTAAAAAATGATTAGGAGAAACATAAAATATATTATTACATTCATGATGTAATATTTTTACTTTAGATTTTACATCTTTAAAATCACTTAATAGTTGATATTCATCACCATGCAAATCATAAATTTCTCGCTTAAATACATTAGTATTTCTAAAAAGATTTTTACCACAACAATAAGGACATTTACTATTAGCATATAAAAAATTTCCAGGTTTCACATACCATATATTACCACATAAA
>Ga0265293_10012819_pt1 | contig 11024 bp, 10 predicted proteins | sample Munlanlewell138R_FD_192505 | JGI IMG/M metagenome (GOLD analysis project Ga0265293, IMG submission 192505) | Leachate microbial communities from a municipal landfill in Southern Ontario, Canada - Leachate well 138R | ecosystem: Engineered > Solid waste > Landfill > Unclassified | place: Canada... | reverse complement strand
TAATTGGCTGTTATGAAAATACTCGGAATAGAATCTTCCTGCGACGAAACTGCCGCCGCTATTGTAGAAAACGGAACAGATGTGCTTTCCAATGAAATCGCCTCACAGGTGGAAATCCACGCCCGCTACGGCGGAGTCGTTCCCGAAGTGGCATCAAGACAGCATATTCTCTCTATTATCCCCGTTATCCGAAAAGCAATGGATGATGCCAAAACCGGCTGGGATGATTTGGACGGCATTGCTGTTACTGTCGGACCCGGGCTGGCAGGTTCATTGCTGGTAGGCGCCAGCGTAGCAAAAGCTCTGGCAACTGTCAAGGGGTTACCGCTTATTGCTGTCAACCACCTGGAAGCTCATATGTACGCCAACTGGCTGGGAGATGACGAACCGGTATTTCCGCTTCTGTGCCTGATTGTCTCCGGTGGACACAGCGACCTGGTTCTTATGAGAGGGCACGGAGATTATAAAATGCTGGGAAGAACCCGTGACGATGCTGCCGGGGAAGCCTTTGACAAGGCAGCCCGTATAATGGGGCTGGGGTATCCGGGAGGACCAGCTGTCGACAAAGCGGCAGAAAATGGCAACCCCTGCATTGACCTTCCGCATTCATGGATTAAAGGAACCAATGATTTCAGCTTCAGCGGTATAAAAACATATCTGCAAAAGATGAGCGAGGAAGAAAAAATCGACAAGGATAGTATTTTCGACCTGGCAGCCAGTTTTCAAAAAGCGGTGGTGGATGTGCTGGTGGGAAAAACCATTGAAGCGGCTCTGCAAAACGATGCCCAGCAAATACTGCTTTCCGGAGGAGTTGCCTCCAATCGAATGCTTCGCAGACGCATAGCCGAGAAATCACACGTTCCGGTACTGATTCCGAACCCGGTATTCTGCACCGATAACGCCGCTATGGTAGCTTCATGCGGCTACTTCCGTTTAAGGGACGGAAAAATTAGCCCGCTCGATGTTGACGTCGTTCCGGGGTTAAAACTGATTTGATTTACAAATCTTTTTTATCAACGATAAGGCAGCTTTTACGAGATATAAAGAGTGCGGCGTAAAAAGTAAAAGCAATAAAAATATTTTTTCCTGCATCATTCCCTGCACATTTAATTTTCTGCCATCGGATACTTGCAGAAAATATTTATTTGTTTTATTATATGTAAGTTAGCAGTCTCCCTTTGAGATTGCTAATACTTTGAAAAATATTGTCAATTAAAAACGAAAAAGGAGGAGTATGAATGGCAATTACATTACAACCGCTAGCTGACCGGGTGGTCGTCAAACCGATCGAGAGAGAGGAGATGACCAAGGGTGGAATCGTCCTGCCCGATACCGCGAAGGAAAGGCCGATGGAAGGCGAAATCGTAGCTGCCGGCCCCGGTAAGATGACCGAAGACGGCAAGAGAATCGCCATGGATGTTAAGGTTGGCGATATCGTTGTTTACGCCAAATACGGCGGGACCGAATTCAAAATCGACGGACAAGAGTACATGATATTGAACGAGAGCCAGATCCTGGCAAAGAAAATCTAGCCGGAAAAATTTTAATAAAAGTCGCGAAATATTTATAAGTTAAACGTAGGAGAAAAAATATGGCAAAACAGATAATATATGGAGAAGAAGCCAGGCATTCCTTAAAAAAAGGCATTGACTCTCTGGCTAACGCAGTAAAAGTAACACTTGGCCCAAAGGGCAGACCGGTAGCCATCGAGAAGAAGTGGGGAGCCCCGCTCGTTATCGATGACGGTGTCAATATCGCCAAGGAAATCGAACTCCCTGATCCATTCGAGAATATGGGCGTTCAAATGGTAAAAGAAGCCGCCAGCAAAACCAATGATGCCTGCGGCGACGGGACTACCACATCCACCATACTTGCCTCGACCATTATCAATGAGGGTTTCAAAAATATTGCTGCCGGAGCTGAACCCTTAGCTATTAAGAGAGGCATCGAAAAAGCGACAGCCGCTATTTTACAGAATCTCAGCGATGTTTCCACTCCTGTAAACGGTAAAGAGCAAATCGTTCAGGTAGCCACTATTACAGCGAAAGATACTAATATCGGCAACCTTATTGCTGACGTAATGGAAAAAGTTGGCAAGGACGGTGTCATAACCATCGAAGAATCCAAGGGAACCGCATTCGAAACCGAGATCGTCGAAGGTATGCAGTTCGACAGGGGTTACCTCAGTGCTTATATGGTAACCGATACCGCCAGAATGGAAGCTGTTCTGGAAGACCCGTATATACTGATTACCGATAAGAAAATTACTGCTATTGCCGATATTCTGCCCTCTTTGGAAAAGATTTTACAGGTTACCAAAAACCTGCTGATTATCGCCGAGGACATCGAAGGCGAAGCACTGGCGACATTGGTACTCAATAAACTGCGCGGTACCTTAAATGTACTGGCTGTTAAAGCCCCCGGCTTCGGCGACAGACGCAAAGCGATGCTGCAGGATATTGCCGTTCTTACCGGCGGCACACTGATTACCGAAGATATCGGCCGCAAACTGGATTCGGTCGAACCCGCCGACCTCGGCAGAGCACGCCGCGTTACCTGTGACAAAGACCACACTACCATTGTCGAAGGCAAGGGAGAAGCCAAAGATATCCAGGATAGAATCAAGCAGCTCAAGGTTCAGATTGACGAAACCGATTCCGAATTCGATAAGGAAAAACTGCAGGAGAGAATGGCAAGGTTGGCCGGCGGTGTTGCCGTTATTAAAGTCGGCGCCGCTACCGAAACCGAAATGAAAGAGAAGAAGCACCGCGTAGAAGATGCCCTGGCAGCCACCAAAGCAGCCGTTGAAGAAGGCATACTCCCCGGCGGAGGCGTCAGCTTACTGAATTCATTAAAAGCTCTCGAAAACCTGAATCTCGAGGGCGACGAGATGACCGGTGTCAATATTATCAAAAAAGCAGTCGAAGAACCGATTCGCCTGATTGCAAATAATGCCGGAAAAGACGGCGCCGTGATTGCCGACCAGGTAAAGAAAAGCCCCATTGGGGTCGGCTACAACGCCGAAGCCGATAAATTCGGCAACATGGTTGAGATGGGCATCATCGACCCGACCAAAGTCGTTCGCTCGGCTATTACCAATGCCACCAGTATCGCCAATATGGTACTGGTAACCGAATCACTGGTTGCCGATATCCCCGAGAAAGAGAAGCCTCAGATGGGCGGCGGTATGGATGGAATGGGCGGCATGGGCGGTATGTACTAAGCTCTGGACAGAGATTAGACAGGATATAGACAAAAACATTAAACGGGCGTGGTATTTACACCACGCTCGTTTTTTATCATCAGCATATGGCTATTGCTAAATCGAATTTATTCTACACATACCCACTATATTAAATCGGATTGTTCTTATTTTTAGAATAACTCGTCTTCCTGCCACTTTAATGGATTTTCATCAATATATTTCCAACGTGACAAATAATCCTTTTCATCGCGAATTACATGGTCATAGAATCCTGTTTGCCAAATCGGAAATCCGACTCGCTTGCTGGCATATCCTTTGAAGTGTTGAATAATCCTGCCGATTCTGGGTTTGTTCAATGTACGCTCATCATTAGCGGAAAGCCTAATGAGCATATGCACATGATTTGGCATAATTACATATTTATCGACCTCCGCGGAGGGATAAAAATTATGAATATTGGTGATAGCATAATCTATGATCTGCCCATTTCCTGATAGGGGCGGACGACCAATGGTCGTCCCTACAGGTATCTCCCAAAAAAGAGGCTCTTTGTTTTTAGTGCATATGGTTATAAAATATATGCCATCTTGTGTGTAATCATAATCCTTTAATCTGGTGTTTTTACGTATCGGTAACTCCAAATTATTTCCTTACGATGACGTTTGTAGCAAAAATATAAATTATCCAATAATCATTATAATCGTAGGGACGGGCATGGCCCGTCCGCCATTGACTTATCTAATTAAAAAAGCTTTGACACTATAATTAGTCACCCGCCGTCGCCTTGTGTTATTAAAGACCACTAGACAATACTGTCAATGGCTCTGCCGATTACAACTGAAGCAACCCCTCAAGCGGCTCGTCTTTGCTGACAGGACCGACTACCGCCAATTTCAGCATTTCGGATACCATCAGCTCTCGGGCAATTTCCTGAATGTCTTTTGCCGTAACCGCATCTATAATGGCGACTACATCATCTATTGTCAGAATCTTGTTATTGAGAATTTCCTGTGTCCCCAGCCAGCTGGCAACATTGCGGTTTTCCTCCATTCTCAAAAGCAGCCTTCCTTTAGCCATCTCTTTTGCTTTAGCCAACTCTTCCGGAGAAACCTTCTCCTGCTTAAAAACAGCCATTTGTTCTGTAATCACCTTTATAGCTGTCGTTAATTTTTTTGGCTCCACTCCGGCATAAACGATTAAAGAGCCGGTATCGGAAAGATGCTCGGCATAACTGGCTATGGTATATGCCAGCCCTAACTTATCCCGTACTTCGTTGAAAAGGCGGCTGCTCATACCTTCACCCAATATGATATTAAGCACATCGAGATGGTAGCGCTTCTCATCGAATCTGGATAAACCGGGCAATGCCAGGCAGAGGTGCGCCTGTTCGATTTTCCTCTTTTCTATTATTACCGGCGGACATTGCTTTAACTTATATGCTCTATATTTGTGAAAGTGCCGCCTGTTCTCCCAGCCTCCGAGACAATCGTTTACGGCTTCAACAACCTGTTCGTGACTGATATTACCGGCTACCGAAAGCACAGCATTGGAGGGCAGATAACTTAACTCTTTATATGACAGAATGTCTTCCCTGCTGATTGCCGCTACCGTTTTTTTTGTACCGGCAACATCCCTTGCCAGCGGACTGCCGTACCACAAAGAACGGTCTATCAGGTGATTTACCCTCTGGTCGGGGGCATCGTTTGTCATTTTTATTTCTTCCATGACAATCTGACGCTCTTTCTCCATATCTGCCGGGTCGAAACGCGCATTCAGCAGTATATCGGAAAGCACATCCACAGCAACCGGAAAGTGGGCAGCAGGAACTTTGCACCAGTAAACAGTCAGTTCCTTATCTGTTCCTCCGTTAAGAACGCCTCCCACACCCTCTATAGCTTCCGAAATCAATCTGGTTTCCGGCCTTTTTTCGGTGCCTCTGAAAATAAGATGCTCTATAAAGTGAGATATGCCGGCAGTTTTTTCTTTCTCATACCTTGAACCTACTCCGATGAATATACATATGGAAACCGAATTGGTCTGCGGCATACTATCCGTCACAATTCTTAATCCGTTATCAAGTACCGTTTTCTGATACAACCGGGCACCCCCTTTCCATTTGCAATTATTGTATCATCGATTACATAAAGAGCGCCAACAGAATAATTATAAAGTTTATTTTTATAGCCCGTTATATCGGATAATGAAAAGAACCGTTTTGGCAGGATCACTATCTTTTTTCTGATAACCCGCTAATGCTGTAACAGATACCCGACGGCAATCCGGTATCCGGGATTTGACCAAGAAAATTGATGTTTGATTTTTGACAACTGCGGCATTCTCGTAGTATTATAAATGCTGCTAGATGGAGTCCTAGGAGTGTAGCTCAGTTCGGTAGAGCAGCGGTCTCCAAAACCGTCGGTCAGGGGTTCGAATCCTCTCACTCCTGCCATGCCGAGATGGTGGAATGGCAGACACGCTAGCTTGAGGGGCTAGTAAGCGCAAGCTTGTGAGAGTTCAAATCTCTCTCTCGGCACCAAATGGGGTATGCGGAAGTAGTTCAGCGGTAGAATGCCTCCTTGCCAAGGAGGAGGTCGCGAGTTCGAATCTCGTCTTCCGCTCCATTAAAAAAAGAGGTGGCGACGTAGCCAAGTGGTAAGGCAGGGGTCTGCAAAACCCCCATTCAGCGGTTCAAATCCGCTCGTCGCCTCCAAATATTTTTTTCCTCAGTAATATCCATTGACACCCCTTGGACATTACCCAAAACTGCTATATATTTGCTTTCAATTCAACCCCTGTTAATAAATTTTACATAACTTATAGCGGATTCCCGCATCACAACTCTAACAATTTATCCATAACCATATACGCCATCCCACCCCCATCCATTTAATAAGTCATATTAGACCCAAAAAGACATGATTTTAAAAAATACTTTTTGACATCTCCATCGTAAACTTACGTTTGTTAATGATTTGTTGATTATTTAGTGCTATAATCCGATAAGATGTTAATGCAACCTTTTTATAAAAATCCCGTTTTGCTATATAGGGGCATTAAAACAGTCAAAGGAAAATGCGCCGATGAATAACAAAAGATAAAAAAAGCATAACGAAAACAGATTTTAATTATTTCATAAAAACCGCTATATCATGACCGGTCGATTAGTATTGTAAAGGAGAATAAATGCCTGCAGAAACGATTATAAAAACTAATAGCCTGACAAAAAGATTCGATTCGAAATTATCAGGGATCCTCGCTGTTGATAATCTCGATATCGAAGTACGCAGGGGTGAAGTATTCGGATTTCTCGGTCCTAATGCTTCTGGGAAGACCACCACTATAGGCATGCTACTGGGATTAATTGCCCCAACATCCGGAACAATAGAGTTATTCGGCGAAGATACGGCTCATAACCTTCCGAGACTGTTAAAACGCACCAGCGCCGTGCTCGAAAGCTCGGCGTTCTACCCGCACCTTTCAGGTTATGACAACCTGATAATATTCGCCGGGACAATAGGTGGTATAGAGAAATGCCGCATTGACGAGGTGCTGGAAACAGTCGGCTTAAGGAAAAGGGCATCGTCAAAGGTGAGAACGTACTCGTTGGGCATGCGGCAGCGATTGTCCGTGGCTACTGCTTTGCTGAATGACCCCGAGCTGATAATCATGGATGAGCCTGCCAACGGTCTCGACCCTTCGGGAATCATCGAATTCCGCGAGCTTACCAAATCTCTCGGCGAGCAGGGAAAAACGGTATTTATATCGAGCCACCTGCTGCATGAAATCGAGCAGACATGCGACCATGTCGCTATCATAAACAAGGGAAGGGTGCTGGCGCAGGGGTCGGTAAACGAACTTCTGCACCGGGGTAAGATGCTGCAAATAAGCGTGCCCGACCCCGATACCGCATCGGACTTGCTAATGAACCTGGACTGGGTAAAAACCATAGAGATCGATGACAGTCATATTTTCGTGGAAATCACCTCAGAAAAAGCCGCCGAAGTAAACCGCATACTGGTAACCGGCGGTATTGCCGTATCGGAGATCAAGATGTCGGAAAATTCCCTCGAAGACTTCTTCCTCGACGCCATAGACGAAATAACACGGAAACCGGAGGAAGACAATGCTTAGACTGATTGGAGTAGAACTTTTCAAACTCAAAAAAAGATGGCTGGTTTATGCCTTGCTGTTGCCTTTACTGGTATTTACCGTAATTCCGATAATATCAAATTATTCGAACTATAAAAATATACTGGAAAAATATCCTGGCGTGGAGGATATAGAAATAACCACTACCACGAATGTAGACCAAGAGATAATTATAATTGTTGACGAGCAAATTGGACAGGACAACAATAAGTTGCAAAGATGGGCACCGATTGCTGCCGACTTCAAGGCAGCTTTTACCCTGCCGGGTTCTTTAGAGAATGCTTTCAACAGTATCGCCGGTTTGGGCGCATTGCTGATCATTATCCTGACCGCCTCTGCAGTCGGTTCCGAGTACGGTTGGGGTACATTGCGCCAGATGCTCATCAAGGGAACCGGCAGGGAAAGATACCTTACTTCCAAATTGTTAGGAATATTGATCGTTGTCGTTATCGGAATACTGGCTGCGCTACTGGCTGGTTTTATTACCAGCCTGGTTACTACGGCAATAGCGGGCGAAAGTATAAATTTTGATTTCCTGAACCTCGATTTCGTAGGCTTTATGTTCTCGGCATTCGGCGCCCTTTTATTATCGCTGTTGGTTTACTTCTCACTGTCCACGCTCTTCAGCGTACTCCTGCGCTCGGTTACCTCCGGGATGGTGATCGGCGTAGTTTTCATCTATGCCGATATGCTAATCGTTTCGCTGTTGACCTATGCCAATAACTGGTGGGCAAATTTAGCTCCCTATACCATAGGGCACAATATATCGATAATTTCCGACCTTTTCACAATCAACGGGGACAGCGAATCGTCGATGCTGAAAGCGATATCCATACTGCTCGTATATTGTATTGTGTTCCTGGGCATCAGTTTTTACTCATTTCGCAGACAGGATATAACAACCGGATAGTAAACGGATAAAAGGAATTAAAGACAGGAGATGTCAAAGGGTTTGACAAGGGGATAAAAAGAACTGAAAGTATTATCTCACGGGTAAAATGGAACGATTTGTTAAAATCCTGCATCTATATAGTATCAGGAGAATTCCGATATGAACAATGCGGTATATTGTGAAGAAGACCTCATCGAAAGAAGTCGAAGCGGTGATGAGAACGCTTTCTGCGTACTTGTTGGACAATACCAGAGATTATTATTCGGCACAGCCTATCTGATACTAAAAGACAGTCCTGCGGCTGAAGAAGCGGTACAGGAAACCATAATAAAAATGTGGAAACACCTCTCATCCCTGCGCGATTACAGCAGCATCAGAGCATGGCTGTTGCGAATAGTAGTGAACGAATCAAAGCAACAACTCAGAAAAAAGAAATTCATTACAGTTCCGCTTGATGAAGCTGCTGAAATTGCAGAATTAGACGATACGGATGAACTGATGATTCACAACGAAGATCATCATGAATTGGTAAAGGCTCTGGCATTGTTATCTCCTGAACAAAAAGAGGTTATTATACTTCGCTACTTTACGGAATTAACCGTGCCCGAAATCGCGAAAGTAACCGATACACGCGAGGGGACAATAAAATCGCGTCTGAGCCGTGCCTTAGACCGGTTGCACGAGATACTGAGCGGCGGAGAGGAAAACCTCGGCAGGGAGGCAATATGATGGAGAATAATAATCTCGAACAGGAAATCCGCGAACTGTTAAATAAAGAGGTCGATAGTAAAGAACCTACGGCACAATGGTGGAATAATGCTACTTCCAAGGCTACAAGCGAAAATCGCAACAAACAAAAGCTTGGCTTTTGGAGCAGGAAGCCTTTGCCTGTATTTATATCAATTATTACAGTTATTCTCCTTGTAAGTGGGGCAATATACGGGAAAAACCTTATCGGTATGGGATCTACACCTTCAGCCCCAAATTATGTTTTAGGTGAATCTATGGGCGGGTTACAGGGTGCTGAATTTATCTTGAATACTACTTTACCAGATTATCCAAAATTTTTAGATTACTACCAAATAATGCAATCTGATACAACAAAAGAATCTGTGGAAGAACTCGGAGCCAAACTGGGCTTTTCTGGAGAAGCAGGCATTATAGAATCACAAGAAATATTTGTCATGTCAACCGGCAATATGAGCCTAAGGGTATCCTTTAGTGGACGTATGGAATATAATTCAGGGCTCAGTCTGTTTGGATCAGCTTCCACCTTTCCACCAGATAACGAAATTAGAACAATCGCCGAAGGGTTTTTTAAAAAAATCGGTTTGTGGTTTTCGGATATTGAGTTCAAAGAAATAAAGGTTGGTGGCACTGTCAATACTAAACCCAGTCATCTTCTAGTTCAATATAGACAGTATATTGATGATATGCCTTTGGTAGGAAATGGAGCATCATTTAGTGTTCGAATCAGTGATATGGGTAATATACTCAAGGCTACAATTATACACCCCGAATTAAAAGAATACGATAAAGTTGAATGTATAAATTCCATCGAAGCATGCGATAGCTTAATGAAAGGTAATGGAATCCTTTTTGCAGTACCCTCCAACTGCAAAAAAATAATAATAAATGGTATTTATATAGGTTATTTTATTGAGGCACATATTGAAAAACAGGAATATTCACTGCCTGTGTATGTATTCGAAGGAGAATGCCTGGATTCAGACGGCAATTATATACAGGATTTTATTACATATATAGATGCCGTTGACAGGGATTAAACAATTCTGTCAAAGGGTTTGGCGATGGGAAGTTAATATGAAAATATTAAAATTATTTTTAGCGCTTTTACTGGTAACATTATCGTGTGTCTCTCCGCTTACGGGGTGCGAGTTCTTCTCGGACAAAGTCGTTTTAACCGATGAAAACAGGGTCAGTCAAAGCGAAGCTGATGCTGTAGCTTTGTACTGGATGAATAATTCCATTCCTTCTATCCCCTCATGGGAAGGAGGCGAACTGAGTGCACCGGTTATTTACCGCTATGTTGCGGATGCAACTCAGGCAATAGCATATGAATATACGGTATTAAAAACCGGGGAATCTGTTGGACATATAATCGTATCTGCCTGCAAAGACCTTCAGCCGGTATTGGAATTTGGCGAGGGGAATGCCCCCAGCAACTATATAGAAAGAGCCAGACAACATGCAACTGAAAAAGGGTTCATTATCGATAACGAGGAACCACGAATACTTTATTGGGGGGCGACAACTTATTCCGTTCAATTCGGAAATGAAATGGAAAAGAACAGAGTTGCTATTCATCTGCCGACCGGAATGTTAGAAAATATCCCACGTCAAATGTATACTCAGATTGATAAAACAGAAGCCAGGGCTTCGTGGGATAACCTGAATCAACTAATTAGCAGCTAGAAAATAGATTAAATATTGTAAAGTACAATGTTAAAAAGATGAAAAGATAACGTTAAATTAAACTGACTATTCGATAATCCGAAAACTCCTTAACCGCACAAAGCCTTTTCAAAATGACTGACAGGGATTTTATGACAATACTTCCGGATTACTTCTGGCTCGTTTTAAATTGAACCCGATAGTACCAAACAAGGGGGAACTTATCACTATCAGTGTCCACAGCAAATCCCCATAGTTATTAAACCCCAGCGGTTCTGCCAGTATAAAAGGCAAGGCACCTCCAAAGATGACCCCGACCAAACCGAGCAGCAATGAGCCGTTATAGCGAAACACTTTTTTGAA
>Ga0265293_10012818_pt1 | contig 11025 bp, 11 predicted proteins | sample Munlanlewell138R_FD_192505 | JGI IMG/M metagenome (GOLD analysis project Ga0265293, IMG submission 192505) | Leachate microbial communities from a municipal landfill in Southern Ontario, Canada - Leachate well 138R | ecosystem: Engineered > Solid waste > Landfill > Unclassified | place: Canada... | reverse complement strand
AATCGACGCCGACGACTACACAGCAACGGCCACCCTGGCCGACGGATACATCTGGTCCGATGATTCCACTACGGAGAAGATCATAGTATGGAGCATATCTCAGAAGGAGATCACCGTCACCCCCGACGCCCTGAGCAAGGTCTACGGAGGGGCGGACCCGGTCTTCACCTACACCCTGTCTGAGACGGCCACGGTGACGGGAGCCCTGGGCAGGGAGGCCGGCGAGGACGTGGGCTCCTACGCCATAAACCTGGGAAGTCTGATTCCTGAGAGTGGGAACTATAAGCTGGCTCTTCCTGAGCCTGATGTAATGTTCACTATCATATCAGGTCACATATTCCTTGTACTTGATTTCGATTCCGCAGCATATACAGGGAATCCGATATTACCTGCCGTCACGGTGAAGGATGACAACGACAGGATCCTGGGCCCGTCCAGTTATGGGGTGTTCTATTACAATAATGTCGATGTAGGTGAAGCACTTGTTGAAGTGATTGGAATAGGCAATTATGACGGTGCCTACGGTTCAGCTGTGCTCACGATCACGCCGTATGTCGGGAACTTGGTCATAACGTTCGAGCCTGTCTACGAGGGCTCCCCGACAGAGCCTCCGGTCATAGTTAGGGATGATCTCGGTGCGACTTTGGTCAAGGATGTTGATTACTTCGTATCCTATGAGAATAATGTCAGCACTGGTACGGCCACAGTAATTGTAACAGGTATGGGGAACTATCTGGGTAGCACAGAGACATCGCATTTCGAGGTAACCGCATACACTCTGCCTAATGATCTGGGTCATGTAGTGATAAAGGACAGGGCCACAGGCAAGGTCCTGGGCCCCAAGGATATCGTATATCAGGGGCAGAAGCTCATCGTGACCCCGAGTTCGAAGATCGAGGGAGATTACGTAATATACGACTGGCAGGGCAACAGCATAGGCTCTGACGGGGATTACACGGTCTCCGGACCCGTATACGGGCCGTTCACTGTGGAAGGCATCCCGATTCCGGACCCGGAGAACGTGGGAGAGTGGGGCTCCACTCTCGGTATAAGCCTGATAATCCTGCTCATCCTGCTCAGGTACGTGAGGTACAGGATGAGGTCAGGGTCTTGATCACAATCTCTCTTCAAGGGCCGCGACCAAGAGAGGCAATGCTATCGTAGCATCCCCTTCCACTGTCATCTTACTGGCATCCGCCTTGACCTTTCCCCAGGAGACCGCCTCCTTTATCTTGGCACCGGAAAGGGATCCGTCGAATTCCTGAGCCGTGGTCATGTAAATGGCGTAATCCAGCCCTCCGCGGAATTGGTTCCACCAGATGACGTGGTGCTTGGATATCCCTCCGCCCACGATCACGGCGCCGGTATACTTCGCATCATTGGTCATCTCGCTGAGCTTCTGCTCATCCTTGAAGAGGTCGATCCTGAGGCCCCTGTGCGTCTGGTAGTACATCCAGAGCTGGCATCCGAAGGAGCCGTCCGTTATGCCCGGAACGAATATCGGTATGTTCCTTTTGTGGCACTGGTAGAGCAGGCTGTCCTCATTATCCAGCCTCGCGCCCACTGCATCTATTATCTCATGGGTGGAGAGCGAGAGGGTATCCTTGAAGATCTCCTCGAACATAGGTGCCAGATTCTCTTCGAGGACTTCCCCGTAGCAGGAGTCAGGGACCAGGACATTCCCGAGCCTGCTTATGCACTCGTCCCTGAGCTTCTCGTCATCCATGTCGAAGTCCCCTCTGTAGTAGGACTCCCACGTCCTCGAGAGATCGTGGTCCAAGGTTCCGCAGGTGGTTATTATGAGGTCCACCATCCCCTTTTTCACCATATCGACTATAACGCCGCGGGTGCCGGTTGCCATTATGCATGCGGGGAAGGAGAGCATCTTGAGGCATCCCTCTTTCCTGATCATCTTCTCAGCTATGTCAACCGCATCAGCCAGCTTGGGGGCCGTGAATCCTCCCGACCTGCCCATGGCCTCTATCATCTCGTTGACCGTCATGCCTTTCCTGATCTTTATGTCCTCGACCTTCAACAGATTCTCCATTATGAACGCCTCCTGCTGTCGTTCCTCCGATACCGGCGACCCTCTTAAAAGGATTGTTGCGGTACTTACGCATACGGCGAAGCCAAAAATACGCGGAATGCGTAACCGCCGGTATGCTTATATTCGTCAGAGACAGGGACTACTCTGGTCTCCTCCGGGCAGTGCAGGGGAGGAAGGTCGCCGTATGGACCTGCAACACCTGCGCCAGACTGTGCAACGGCATAGGCGGCACCGAGGCTGCGGAGAGGCTTGCCGAGGCGCTCCGAAGGGATGGCACAGACGTGATCGGAGTCCGCTCCGTATCGGCTTCCTGTCTTGAGGATAAGGTATGTGCCAGATTGGAGAAAGAGCCCTTGGATGAAGCGGACCTGCTGATATCCCTGGCATGCGATTCCGGCTCTTCATGCGTTGCCAGGCTGTCCTGTAAGGAGGTCATCAATCCCCTTATAACCCTGGGGCGCGGATATCTTTCCAAGGACAATGTGCCAGTACTTACTCAGAATGGATATTCGGAAGAATACGCCCGGGGTAAGGACGGGTCCGATCCCTTTGTCTGAGTCTTTTAAAAAGAAGACTTAAACTCTTTTATAGGGGGACAGAATACAGACATCAACGTTTAGGGGTTAACTAAATGATAGAGATAACAACAGAAAATCTACTATTCATGATCCCCGTCGCGGTGCTGATAGCGGTGCTCTTCGCGCTCTACTTCCATAAGAAGATAATGTCTATGGATAAGGGCACGCCCGAGATGCAGAAGATATCGGACGCCATAGAGACAGGCGCCATGGCATATCTTAGGCGCCAGTACAAGACGATAGGGATCATAAGCGTGATCATCGCGGTGCTTCTTGCACTGGGCGGTCTCTTCGAAAGCACGGAGGACTACCTGGGATACAAGGTGGCGATTGCATTCCTCATCGGAGCGGGATTCTCGATCCTTTCCGGTTACATCGGTATGAGGGTATCAGTCAAGGCCAACATAAGGGCCGCGAATGCAGCGAGGACCTCCCTCGGCGAAGCTTTCAAATGCTCATTCCGCGGCGGAGCGATATCCGGCATAGCCGTCTCCGCTCTCAGCCTTGGCGGTCTGTTCGTCGTTTTCTACCTCTACTACATGTGGATCGGAGATATGACCCAGACTCTCCACTCCGTTGTGGGTTACGCGTTCGGTGCATCCTTTGCCGCCCTCTTCGCGCAGCTCGGCGGCGGTATCTACACCAAGGCCGCCGATGTGGGTGCTGACCTGGTCGGTAAAGTCGAAGCAGGCATACCTGAGGACGACCCCAGGAATCCCGCGGTCATAGCCGATCTGGTCGGCGACAACGTAGGGGACTGCGCAGGCCGCGGTGCTGACATCTTCGAGTCAACCGCCGCAGAGATAATCGGATCCATGGTCATAGGTCTGGCCGTGATGAAAGCATTCGGATCGGTCTCCTACAACTGGATATTCCTTCCCCTTGTGATCATCGCCTTCGGCCTGATATTCTCCCTCATAGGGATATCCGTCGTTCGCATCAAAGATGAGGATGCGGATGTAAGCAAAGAGCTCAACAAAGGGTACTATCTCACGATAGCCCTGGTCATCGTGGGATTGATCATATCGACCTACGTTCTGCTCGAGCCCCTGATAGAGAAGTGGTTCTACTATGTGTTCTGCGGGATATTCGGAATAGCCCTCGGACTGGCCATCGTTTTCCTGACCCAGTACTACACAGGTGACCACAAGCCGGTCAAATCCATAGCGGAGGCCTCGGAGACGGGACCCGCCACGAACATAATCACCGGCATATCCGTCGGACTCGAGTCCACGGTCATGCCTGTGGTTTGCATAGTGGTAGCCATAATAGGCACGTTCCTTCTCGGATACTTCGCATCCCCCGTAGCGGGGCAGGAAGTGATATTCGGGCTGTACGGTACCGCCATAGGGACCATTGCAATGCTCGGATCCTCCGCCTTCATCCTGGCAGAGGACACCTTCGGGCCCATCACTGACAATGCCGGCGGCATAGTCGAGATGAGCAACCAGCCGGAGGAGATCCGCAACAGGACCGACAAGCTGGACTCCGCAGGCAACACCACCAAGGCCCTCACCAAGGGATACGCAATGGGATCCGCGGCCCTTGCCGCTTTCCTGCTGTTCGCAGCCTACTTCGAGATAATCGGAGAGATACAGGGCAAGACCATAGTGGAGGTCATGAACGTCAACCTGGGCAACCCCCTCATATTCGCCGGAGGCCTCATAGGAGGTGTCCTGGTGTTCTTCTTCGCCAGCCTGGCCATAAGGGCCGTCGGTACGGCTGCCGGGGAGATGATCGAGGAGGTCCGCAGGCAGTTCAGGGAGGACCCCGGGATAATGGAGGGAACCTCCGATCCGGACTACGCCCAGTGCGTGGACATAGCCACCCGCGGCGCCCTCAGGGCAATGGTGGCTCCCGCCCTGTTGCCCATAGTCGTGCCCGTGGCCTTCGGCCTGATATACAGGTTCGTTCTGCCTGCCGAGTTGGTTCACCACACTCCCGAAGCAGTCGGCGGCCTGATAATGGTCGGGACCATCGTCGGCATACTGATGGCCAACTTCCTCAACAACGGAGGAGGGGCCTGGGACAACGCCAAGAAGTTCATAGAGAGCGGCCGCCACGGGGGCAAGAACTCCCCGGCACACGCGGCAGCGGTCGTCGGAGACACCGTCGGAGATCCCTTCAAGGACACCGCAGGACCTTCGATACACGTTCTCGTGAAACTGTTGGCCACCATATGCCTGGTGACGGCCGTCCTGTACGTGCCGATCTGAAACCTTTAGGAAACGGGGGGCCAAGCCCCCTCTTATTTTTCTATCCAACACCTGCGTGCGTGTGGATGAGATTTATATAGGAGCGCTTTAATCCCTTCGTACTCAAGAGGACCCTATAATGTACATGATGACAAAGGCTGAGAGGGTAGTCCGCATACCTCCTTCGGAGCTGAAGGAGGATATAGACAACGTTATCGATGCCCTCACGTGGGACTCCTACGAGGGAAGACTGGGCGCCGACAAATCCATGACTGTTCTGATAAACAACGTGGAGGCCGTGGGTCCCGGGCGCATCGTGCACGGTGACGGGGCGGTCTATCAGACCGTCAGATTCGATCAGCTCGTATTCAGACCGAAGGACAACGAGGTGGTCGAGGGCGTCGTCGTCGAGATAGTCAAATTCGGGGCCTTCATAAGATTCGGTCCCCTGGACGGGCTTCTCCACATAAGTCAGGTGATGGATGACCGTGTCGATTACGATCTGGACAACCAGAGGCTCATCGGGAAGGACACCGGAAGGGCCCTCTCAGTAGGCGATGTTGTGAGAGCCAGGATCGTCAGCATGGAGCTGAACGAGAAGAACCCTCAGGACAGCAAGATCGGGCTCACCATGCGTCAGCCCGGACTCGGCAAGCTGGAATGGATAGCTGATGACAACACCAAGAAGGGGGAGGCGTAATGGCAGGACCTGCGCTGAAAGCCTGCAAAGTGTGCAGTTTCATATCCCCTGAAGACGCATGCCCCCGCTGCGGAGGGCAGATGTCCAGGGAATGGCAGGGATACCTTGTGATCATAGATCACACCAAATCCGAGATAGCGAAGAAGATGGGCATAACCTCCAACGGGAAGTATGCTCTGAGGGTGCGCTGAAGATGGTATCCGGAGGCTGGGCTATCCCGGAGAGCATAAGGGACGAGTTCAAGGTCCCCATAGGCCGCAGGATAGAGGAAAACGATTTAAGAACATACGAATCACCGATCGTTGTCGGCGACGTGGTATCGCTGGCTGCGAGAAAGGTCGGCATATCCCCCCTCCTTTCCGTCTATGACGGAAGGACCGAGAGGAAGGAGATGACCGACTTCGCCCGCCTCGTCAGGGACGAGGGGCTGGACGAGACAGCGGTGGAGAATCCTCCGGGCAGGATAACCCGGAAGATGGCCGAGGCTGTCAGAAACGCTTTGGAGGGTAAGGTCCCGGCGATAATACGGGTCGATGGAGAGGAGGATCTGGCACTCATGCCCTGCATTCTTTTCGCACCTGTCGGCACCGTCATCGTCTACGGCTGGCCCGGAGTAGGGATGATGGCGGTTACCACAGACGCCATGATCAAAGAGAAGATAAGAAAGCTCTGGAACAAAATGGAGGAATACGAATGAAGATGGATATAGCAGAAAAGAAAGGCAACGCGCTCTTCAAAAGGACGGAAGTGCGTTTCACCATAGACCACAAAGGGGAACCGACGCCCAAGCTCGCAGCGGTCGCCGAGGAGATCGTGAAGAGCATGAAATCGAAGAAGGGCGCCGTGGTGATCGAGAGCATCGAGACCAAGTACGGCGGGGGCGTCTCCACCGGATACGCCAAGGTCTATGATTCCGAGGAGGCCGCGCTCGAGTACGAGTCTGAGCACCTTCTCAAGAGGAACGGCATAAGCAAGCCCGTTTACAAGCCTGCGGAGTGATGACAGTGGCAGCAGCTAAAAAAGGAAAAGAGAAGAAAACGACTTCCATCGCGAAGGGTAAATCCTACAGCACCTCCGGCGGAAAGGTTGAGAGGACCAAGCCTGTGTGCCCCAAGTGCGGCCCCGGCGTCTTCATGGCCACCCACAAGGACCGTGTTTCCTGCGGGAAGTGCGGATACACAGAGTTCAAGAAAGAGTGAAGGTCCATCCTCTCTGTGATTCTCAGAGCTGAAACCCATTCCCAACCCCCTTCCTTCTCGGGGCATATGTTATAGCCAGGATATTATCAGGGCCTCCGGAGCCTTGGACCCGGGTTCGAATCCCGGTATGCCCGCCACACCAATGCTCCCGAGGGATCTCATACGGTCATTCAAGAGCCCATCCAGATACGGCCAGTGCATAACTATTCTTAATATATCCTAAGGTCATCTAATAACGGGAGGTGAGAATCTATGAGTGCCGTTAAAACAGCCAAGGACGTGATCTACACACTTCTGTCCATACTCATCATGATAGTATTGGCGATCGTGTTCTTCATAATCATACTGTTCATCATAAAGTTCGCGGCAGACGCGGTCTTCGGATCCGGTGCCCTCGGTGCGGACTTCGCCGTTCTGTCCGCAGTCATATTGACAGCGGTCAGCATGCTGGGAGGAGCTCGTTACTCTGAGTGATGAATCAAACGGGGGTTCCCCCCTCAATATTTTTTCTTCGTTTCATCAGTCAGCTCAAAGCTATTATTACGAACTGAACGATACGGGTGCATGGAACTCAGCAAGGGCGAGCAGGCAATCCTCAACGGTGAATCCGGGGAAGGTCCGCGAAAGGCGATGGAGCTGATCGTCGCTTTAGGCAAGATATACGGGGCCAAAGGTCTCGTGGACATAACATCAGCGCATCTGTCCGGCGCATCATACAAGACCATAGGCGACGGAGGGCTGCTCTATCTGGAGGATATGGTCGCAGGAGGCTCCAAGGTCAAAGTGCCATCCACGCTGAACCCTATCGGGATGGATCGCGGGAGATGGGGTGAGATGCACATATCCGAGGACTTCGCCGAAAAGCAGTTGAGGATAGTGGAACTATACGGCAAGATGGGGGTGAAGACCACATGTTCCTGTACCCCGTATCTCGGTGAGAACGTACCGAAGTTCGGCGATCACGTGGCATGGGCGGAGTCCTCAGCTCTGTCCATGGTCAATTCGATGATAGGTGCCAGGACCAACCGGGAGGGAGGTCCCGGCGCTCTTGCGGCGGCCATACTCGGCAAGACCGCAAGATACGGATATCATCTGGAAGAGAACAGAAGGCCCACTGTGATCATAGATGCGAAGATAGGGGATTCACTGTTCGAGCACTCTCTTCTGGGTCAGGCCGTCGGATCCAGGATAGGCGGAGGGATACCTTATTTCAGAGGCATAAGTCCCGATATGGATCAGGCGAAGACCATGGCCGGAGCCATGGCGGCATCCGGTGCAGTGGCCATGTTCCACGTGGAGGGAGTGACTCCCGAGGCCGGGTACCAGGACGTATCCGGTCTGGACATCATCACCATAGGGGATGATGAGATAAAGGAGGCGAGGGAGAAGCTGAACACGGCAGACGAGGTGCAGCTGATAGCTCTCGGATGCCCTCATCTGTCGGAGAGGGAAATGAGGGAGATCGCAGGCCTGCTCAAAGGGAAGGAGAAGAAAGGGGACGCGGAGATATGGTTCTGCACCTCCGAATCCGTAAGAGCCAGATGCCCGGATGAAGTAAGGGTGATGGAGAGGTTCGGCCCGGTTCTTGCGGACACCTGCATGGTCGTCTCCCCCATAGAGGGGGCTTTCAAGAGAACAGGCACCAATTCCTGCAAAGCAGGCAACTATCTTCCGACCCTGTGCTCCCAGAAAGTGATGTGCAGAGACATCGCAGACCTGCTGAGGGTGATATCATGATGATACAGGGAAGGACCATATCTCCCGGGAAGGCGGAGGGGGAGGTCCTCGTCATAAACGATGCATTCAGTTTCCTGGGCGGCGTGGATGCTTCCACGGGGGAGCTGAAGGTGAGCCCCGGAGGCAACATCGCAGGCAAGGTCCTGGTGTTCCCCGGCGGTAAGGGCAGCACCGTAGGTTCCTTCGTGATGTACGATCTCAAAGTTCACGGGAAGGCTCCGGCAGCGGTGATCAACGCATCCGCTGAAACGATAGTCACCACAGGAGCCGTGATCTCATCGATACCGATGGTGGACCATGTCGATGTGGCATTGTTCAAGACAGGCGACATTGTGAAGGTGGATGCCGATCAAGGGATCGTAGACATCGAAGGCGTTACGGTAACGGATTCCGTCTCCTCCGTGATCCTGATCGACGGCAGGATACTCATGCTCAGGCGTCCTGAGGGAGCCAGCTCCTATCCCGGCCGCTGGTCCCTTTGTGCAGGGAAGATCGAAGAGGGAGAGGATCCTGAATCTGCCGCGGCCAGGGAGATAATGGAGGAGACCGGCATAGAGGTGGGCAAGCCTCTGGGGAGCATAGAACCTATACTCGTGCGCGAGAAGAACAGGATATGGAGGGTTCGCCCGTTCATATTCAGGGCGGACGGGATGGTCCCGTCCCTGAATAAGGAGAACGTCGCCTACAGGCTATGCCATCCGGAGGACGTCATGTCATGCGGCAAACTGGTGGAGGGGACCCCGGAGGCCGTAAAGTCCCTGTTGGAGCTCACACGCTGATCGATATCCCGATCACGATCTCCTTCCCGGAGACGTCCCAGGCCTTGACAGATTCCCCTCCGGGGTTGTCGGTGAAGATCAGCTTCTTGGACCTGACTTCTCCGGATATGTGCTCCTTCCAGGTTGAAACGGACCTCTCAAGGTCCTCTTCCGCCTTTATCTCGCAGTTTATGTAATCCTCCACATCCAGCTTCATGTCCTTGCGCATCTGCTGGATACGGCGTATCAGCTCTCTGGCATATCCTTCGGATTCGATCTCCGGGGTCACCTCGAAATCCACGAAGACATCCCCGGGGCCGAAGCTGACCGCGACCAGTCCCTTCTTTCCCGGGGCTTCTCCCGTGTATTCTACGGATTTGATGTTGCCCTGCTGTGCCAGCACAGCGCCGAACACTCCGACGGAGTCAACGGTCGTCTCATCCCCGCATATCGTCACGGACTTCAGGGGCCATCTGAGCTTGCTGCCCATCTTCTGTCTCTCCGCGGCGATTATCTCGACTATATCCTGGATGAGCTTCATGCTGTACTCCAGATCGTCCCTTATCAGCCCCTCGTCCCAGGACGGCCAATCCTCCATATGCACGGAGTCCAGGCCGCCCCCCATGTGGAGGTAGACCTCCTCTGCTATGTGCGGGCACACCGGGGCGAGGGTCAGGGCCGTGCTCATTATGGCGTAGTGCAGGGTGAAGTACGATGCGTTCTTGTCCTTGGCTGCGTCCTCGTCCTCTGACCATGTGCGGTCCCTTACAAGACGGACATACCATCTGGAGAGGTCCTCCAGGATGTACTCCTCCAGAACGCGGGTCAGCTTGTGCAGCTCCCTTCCTTCCAGATGTGCGGTGGCATCCCTCTTCATCTTCTCCGTCCGGGAGATCATCCAGAGGTCCTCATCCCTAAGGCTGTCCCTCATGGAATCGAAGGTATGGGCATCAGGATCGTAACCGTCTATGTTCATGTATGTGGATGCGAAGTTCACCACATTCCAGTACGTGTTCAGTACTTTGCGCCCGTTCTTCGGCCCGTCCTTCTGGAAGGCAGTGTCGTCCCAGGGAGCATTAGCCCTCAGTATGTAGAATCTGAGGGAATCCGCTCCTGTCTGGTCTATTATCTCTATCGGATCAATGACGTTGCCCTTGGATTTCGACATCTTCTGGCCCTTGGGGTCCAGGACCCAGCCGTGCATCATGACCTCGTCGTAAGGCGCCCTGTCGAAGGATATGACGCCTGCGGCCAGCTGGGAATAGAACCATCCTCTTGTCTGGTCGTGAGCCTCCACGATGAATCTCGCAGGCCACCACTTCTCGAATTGCTCTTTATCGGAGGGCCATCCCAGATCCGCCCATCCGGCGACCCCGGAGTCGAACCATACGTCGAGTACATCCTGGACGCGGTGCATCTCGCCGCCGCATCTGGGACATTCGAAGGTTACGCCGTCTATCCACGGTCTGTGAGTGTCCATGCCCTCCGTGTAGCCGTCCCCTTCCCTTAGCTCATCGTAGGTCCCCACGACGCGCTTCTCTCCGCAGGGGCATGTCCAGACCGGCATTGGGATCCCCCAGTACCTCTGCCTGGATACGCACCAGTCCCTGGCACCTTCGACCCAGTTCCTCTCTCTGGAGGTTCCGGCCCATTCCGGGACCCATTTGACCCTGTCCACTTCGGCAAGCATCTTGTCCTTTATGTCGGTGACCTTGAGGAACCATTGCTTCGTGTTCCTGTATATTATGGGGGATTTGCATCTCCAGCAGTGCCCATAGCGATGCTGGGTCTTCTCCGATGCGAAGAGTATG
>Ga0265293_10012815_pt1 | contig 11028 bp, 8 predicted proteins | sample Munlanlewell138R_FD_192505 | JGI IMG/M metagenome (GOLD analysis project Ga0265293, IMG submission 192505) | Leachate microbial communities from a municipal landfill in Southern Ontario, Canada - Leachate well 138R | ecosystem: Engineered > Solid waste > Landfill > Unclassified | place: Canada... | reverse complement strand
TCAGGCTTTGCTCAGCTTTGATCGTATCGCCGGCCTGAACCAAGACTTCAATGACTTCAACTTCGGCGAAATCGCCAATATTAGGGATGGTAAGTTCCGTCATAGTCCTGCCCCTTTATAGCGCAATGCGGCGGAAGTCGGCCAGCAAGCCGGCCAGATAGGCGTTGAAGCGCGCCGCCGATGCGCCGTCGATCACGCGATGATCGTAAGACAGCGACAACGGCAGGATCAAGCGTGGCTGAAACTGCTTGCCATCCCAGATCGGCATCTGGGCCGAACGCGACACGCCCAGAATGGCGACTTCAGGCGCATTGATGATGGGCGTAAACGATGTGCCGCCAATGCCGCCCAGGGAGGAAATGGAAAAACACCCGCCCTGCATCTGGGCGGGCGACAGCTTGCCTTCGCGGGCCTGCCGGGCAAGGTCGGATGTTTCGGCGGCCAGCTCGTAGATGCCTTTCTGGTCGGCGTCGCGAATCACCGGCACCACCAGGCCATTGGGCGTATCGGCTGCAAAGCCAATGTGGTAGTACTGCTTCAACACCAGGCTATCGCCATCCAGCGACGCATTGAACTCGGGAAACTTCTTCAGGCAGGAAACCACGGCCTTGATAAGGAAGGCCAGCATGGTGATCTTGATGCCTTCTTTCTTACCCTCGGTATTGAGCGTGACCCGCAAGGCTTCCAGATCGGTGATATCGGCCTGATCGTTATTGGTGACATGGGGGATCATGACCCAGTTGCGATGCAGGTTGGCGCCGGAAATCTTCTTGATGCGCGACAGCGGCTTGGCTTCGACGGGGCCGAACTTGGAGAAATCGACCTTGGGCCAATCCAGCACCGACAGGCCGCCTCCGGCGGCTGCGGGCGCCGACGTGGCAGCGCCTTTGCTGACCGCCTGCTTGACGTAGGCGCGCACATCGTCGGCCGTAATGCGGCCCTTGGCGCCACTACCACTGACCTGGTACAGGTCGACACCCAGTTCACGCGCAAACTTGCGCACCGAAGGCGACGCATGCGGCAGTGTTCCCTTGCCTGCCTCTACAGCCATCCCACTGGTGGGGGACGTGCGTTGCACCGGTTCCGATGCCATGGGCGCCGGGGCAGGTTTTGATTCGGCGGCGGCCTGGGCCGGTTCGGCGTCTTTCGTAGCGCTTGTCCCGGCGTCGGCCTTGGGCGCCTGCTTGGCGGCTGCGGCGGGTTTGCCCGCGGCAGACACCGTAAGAATATCGGACCCCTCCCCAACCTTGTCGCCAACCTTGACATTGATTGACGTGACCACCCCGGCATGTGAAGACGGCACCTCCATCGACGCCTTGTCGGACTCCAGCGTGATGAGACTTTGGTCCACGGCAATGGTGTCGCCCACCGCCACCAGAATTTCGATGACATCGACTTCGTTGACGTCGCCGATATCGGGAACCACCACCGACACTTCTTCCTGTGCACCGCCGGCGCCGGCTTCAGCCTGAGCGCCGCTAGAAGCTGTATCGGCTTCCTGAGACGGGCTGTCCGCCTCGGCGGGCTGATCCGCCTGGCTGGCTGCAGCCGGCTTGTCTTGCGGTTTGGCCGCGTCGGCATCTTCGGCCTGAAGCTTGAGAATGACCGAACCTTCCTTGACTTTGTCGCCGACCTTGACCACCACGGACTGCACCGTGCCGGCCTGTGGAGCGGGAATCTCCATGGAAGCCTTGTCCGACTCGACGGTGATCAGGCTTTGTTCGGCCTTGAGGACATCGCCGGCCGCCACCAGGACTTCAATGACTTCCACCTCGGCAACATCGCCGATATCGGGAATGGTTATCTCGATAAGATTGCTCATGCTTGTCTCTCCGCTCAGGCGTGATGTGGGTTGGCTTTGCCAGGGTCGATATCGTACTTCTTGATGGCTTCAGCCACCTTGGTGGCCGGCACCAGGCCGTCGTCGGCCAAGGCGCGCAATGCGGCCAGGACCACGAAATGCCGGTTGACTTCGAAGTGCTCACGCAAGCGGTAGCGGAAGTCTGAACGCCCGAAACCGTCCGTTCCAAGAACGGAGAAACGTCGGCCCGCCGGCACGAACGGCCGGATCTGGTCGCCAAAGAGCTTGACGTAGTCCGTGGAAACCACGATGGGGCCGGTAGTGCTTTCGAGCTGTTTCGTTACGTAGGCAACAGGCGCTTTCGCATCATCCGGATTAAGCAAACGATGCCGTTCGCAATCCAGGCCATCGCGGCGCAACTCCGTGAAACTGGTGACGCTCCAGACGTCCGAACCGATGCCCCAGTCGCTTTCCAGGAGGTCCTGGGCGGCCAGCACTTCGCGCAGGATCGTGCCCGAGCCCATCAGCTGAACACGAACCTTGTCCTTGGGCTTGCCAGCGGACTTTAGCTTGTACATGCCGCGAATGATGCCTTCTTCGTCGCCCTTGGTCAGACCGGGTTGGGGATAGTTTTCGTTCATCACGGTGATGTAGTAGAAAACGTTTTCCTGATCCTGGATCATGCGCTTCAGGCCGTTCTGGATGATAACAGCCAGTTCGTGCGCAAAGGTGGGATCGTACGAGACGCAATTGGGAATCAGCGCCGACATGATATGACTGTGGCCGTCTTCGTGCTGCAAGCCTTCGCCGTTCAGCGTGGTGCGCCCCGCCGTACCGCCCAGCAGGAAGCCGCGCGCCTGCATGTCGCCCGCCGCCCAGGCCAGATCGCCAATGCGCTGGAAACCGAACATCGAGTAGTAGATGTAGAACGGGATCATGATGCGGTTGTTGGTGGAATATGACGTGGCCGCCGCTATCCACGAACTGAACGCGCCTGCCTCGTTAATGCCTTCCTGCAACAACTGGCCGTCGCTGGCTTCGCGGTAGTACATGACTTCGTTCTTGTCGACCGGCACATACTTCTGCCCTTCCGGCGCATAAATGCCGATCTGGCGGAACAGGCCTTCCATGCCGAAGGTACGCGATTCGTCGGCCAGAATAGGCACGACGCGCGGGCTCAGTTCCTTGTCGCGCAGCACCTGGTTGAGAATGCGCACGAAAGCTTGCGTGGTGGAGATTTCACGCCCTTCGCTGGTGGGTTCCAATACCGCCTTGAACGCTTCGAGTTCCGGAGCCTTAGCTGCTCATCGGCCTTGGGGCGTCGCACAGGCAGATAGCCGCCAAGCTTCTTGCGTTGCTCGTGCAGATACACCATTTCGGGGGAATCGGCAGCCGGTTTGAAATACGGCAGTTTTTCGATCTGATCGTCTGGAACCGGAATATTGAAACGATCGCGGAACTCGCGCACAGCCTCCATATCCAGCTTCTTCTGCTGGTGGGTGGGATTCTTGGCCTGGCCAACGTGGCCCATGCCATAACCTTTGATGGTCTTGGCCAGGATGACGGTGGGCTGGCCCTTATGCTTGGTGGCCGCATCAAAGGCCGCAAACACCTTGTGTGGATCGTGGCCGCCGCGGTTCAATCGCCATATCGCTTCGTCGCTCATGCGGCTGACCATTTCCAGCAGCTTGGGATGCTTGCCGAAAAAGTGCTCGCGCACAAACGCGCCATCGTGCGCCTTGTAGGCCTGGTATTCGCCGTCGACGGATTCTTCCATGACACGGCGCAAAATGCCTTCTTTGTCGCGTTGCAGAAGGGGATCCCAATAGCCGCCCCAAATCAGTTTGATGACATTCCAGCCGCTGCCGCGGAAGTCGCCCTCGAGTTCCTGGATGATCTTGCCATTGCCGCGCACCGGTCCGTCAAGGCGCTGCAAATTGCAGTTAATCACAAAGATAAGGTTGTCCAGCTTCTCGCGCGAGGCCAGGCTGATGGCGCCCAGGGATTCGGGTTCGTCCATTTCGCCATCGCCGCAGAACACCCAGACCTTGCGCTTGCTGGTGTCGGCAATGCCGCGCGCATGCAAATACTTAAGAAAACGCGCCTGATAGATGGCCATGATGGGCCCCAGGCCCATGGACACTGTCGGGAACTGCCAGAACTCGGGCATCAGCTTGGGATGCGGATAAGACGGCAGGCCCTTGCCGCCGACTTCCTGGCGGAAGTGATCAAGCTGATCTTCGGTGAGGCGGCCTTCAAGATAGGCCCGGCCGTACATGCCGGGCGACGTGTGGCCCTGAAAATACACCAGATCGCCGCCGTGATCTTCAGTCTCGGCATGCCAGAAGTGGTTTTGCCCGCAGCCGATCATGGTGGCCAACGAGGCAAACGATGCAATGTGGCCGCCAAGGTCGCCGCCATCGGCGGGATGGTGGCTGTTGGCCTTGACCACCATGGCCATCGCATTCCAGCGGATATACGACCGGATGCGCTCTTCAAGCGCCAGGTTGCCCGGATGCGCCGGCTCGAGCCCAGGGGGGATAGTGTTAACGTACGCGGTGTTGGGCGAGAATGGGATGTGCGCGCCCGAACGGCGCGCCAGATCGATCAAGCGTTCAAGCAGGAGATGCGCGCGCTCGGGGCCTTCGCGTTCAAGCACAGCTTCGAGTGCTTCGAGCCACTCTTGGGTTTCAATATCTTCGTCGGACACCGTGGACAGTGCACCGGCTTGGTCAAGAGCGGACATAAATGTGTCTCCTAAAAGTTCATCAGGGTCGAATTCCAACAGCGCTTTAAGCGGTTGTAGCATTTATTACGCTAGGCTGACGCCCTGCGGCGCTGTAATCGTCGGTTTCCGCACATGGGAATTTCCCCCATTCTAGGAAAGAGGCCCCGGTTGGGCAAGTGAAATTTCACTTTATGGCATTAGTTTTTATAATGTGAAAAATTAAACGCCCTCTTACTGTTTAAAATGAGACGAATACTCAAATAGACGCCATGGCCAGCCCAGCTCGAAAATCCCTCATCCCCACGACGTTCTACGATCAGGCCAAAAGCACCCGCCGCGGCGTCTATTGGCTGACGCCTGTGCTGGTGCTGGTGCTGTACTTGTGCGTCATGGGCGCCTTCATCTGGCTGCAGCGCCTGCAAAGCGACAGCGTGATGTTCGTGACCATCGACCAGGAGACCCGGCAGCGGCAACTGATCATGGTGGTCGTGGCGCTATCGCTGCTCATTATCCTGAGCCTGCTGGCGTTATGGCGCTATACGCGCTTTCGTTCCCGGGCCGAAGCCGCGCTCATCGCCGAAACGGGTTTTCGGCGCGCCATGGAAAACTCCATGTCCACCGGGATGCGGGTGTTCGACATGCAAGGGCGCATCGCCTATGTCAACCCAGCCTTCTGCCGGATGATAGGCTGGAACGAGGCCGACCTGATCGGCCGCACCACGCCTTTCCCGTATTGGCTGCCCGGCCGCCATGCCCAGCATCAGGAAACGCTCGATCTCCTGCTGTCGGGGCGCACCCCCAGCAGCGGCCTGGAAGTCGAGGCCCAGCGTCGCGATGGTTCGCGCTTTACGGCTCGTATGTATGTCTCGCCCTTGCGCGACCCCAGTGGCACGCAAATCGGCTGGATGACCTCCATGACCGACATCACCGAGCCCAAACGCATCCGCGAGGCCTTGACGGCGGCTCACGAACGCTTCATGACCGTGCTTGAAGGCCTGGACGATGCCATCTCGGTCGTCGCCGACACGCCCGAAGGGTTGGAACTGCTGTTTGCCAACCGAACCTACCGCCGCTTTTTCGGTGCACAATCAAGCGGCCACGGCGAACTCCTGGGCGGCCGCCTTGGGCGTTTTACCGACGAGACCGTGGAAATTTTCTCCCAGTCCGCCCAGCGCTGGTTCGAGGTGCACCACCGCATCCTGGCCTGGACGGACGGACGGCGCGTGCGCTTGCAAGTGGCCCGCGACATCACCGAGCGCCGTACGCACGAAGAAGCCTCACGGGTGCAGCAGGAAAAAATCCAGCTGACCAGCCGCCTGACGACTATGGGCGAAATGGCGTCTTCGCTCGCCCACGAGTTGAACCAACCCCTGACTGCCATCAGCAACTACAGCATGGGCGCCGTCGCCATGCTAAAGTCGGGCAACCCCCAACCCGACGCTTTGCTCTCCGCGCTGGAAAAAGCCGCCAGCCAGGCCGAGCGCGCCGGCAAGATTATCAGCCGTATCCGGGAATTCGTGAAGCGCAGCGAACCACGCCGCCAGGAAGTGCCCGTCGTCAGCATCATCGACAATGCCATCGCCTTCGCCGAAATCGATGCGCGCAAGCGCCAGGTGGAGATCGAATGCAGCTTGCCCGACACCCCGCCCAATGTGCTGGCCGACCCAATTCTCATTGAACAGGTATTATTGAACCTGCTGAAGAATGGCATCGAAGCGATGGAACACAGCGAAGATCGCGTTCTGCATGTCGTTGTGACTGAACAGCACCCACTAGTGGAAATTGCCGTTATCGACCGCGGCCACGGCTTGCGCGAGCCAGAACGGCTTTTTGAACCTTTCTACAGCACCAAGTCCGAAGGGCTGGGCATGGGTCTTAATATCTGTCGCACGATTATTGAATCGCATCACGGCCGTCTTTGGGCGACCACAAACCCCGAAGGCGGTACGATATTCCGCTTTACCCTGCCCCGCGCGGATTCCGGCGCGCTCGGTCAAAATCTCAGTACCCAGGAGTTGCATGCATGACCACGACACCTCAAAGTTCACAAACCGTATTTATCGTTGACGATGACGAGGCCGTCCGCGACTCGTTGCGCTGGCTTCTGGAAGCCAATGGGTATCGCGTCAAGAGCTTTGGCGGCGCCGAGGAATTCCTTTCCGCCTACGACCCCGACCAGATCGGCGTCCTGATCGTAGACGTGCGCATGCCCGGCATGAGCGGCCTGGAACTGCAGGAAGAATTGATCGCCCGCAATGCGCCGCTGCCCATCGTGTTCATCACCGGGCACGGCGACGTTCCCATGGCGGTCTCCACGATCAAGAAAGGCGCCGTCGACTTTCTTGAAAAACCCTTCAATGAATCCGATTTGCGTAACATCGTCGCCCGCATGCTTCAACAAGCCAGCGAACGCGCATCGCAATTCCAGGCCGCCAAGAACCACCAGGCCGTGCTTAGTCGCCTCACTTCCCGCGAACAGCAAGTCCTGGAACGCATCGTCGCGGGTCGCCTGAACAAGCAAATTGCCGGCGACCTGAACATCAGCATTAAAACCGTCGAGGCGCATCGCGCCAACATCATGGAAAAACTCGAAGTCACCACCGTCGCCGACCTGATGAAGATCGCACTGGCGAAAACAGAAGGCGCCGTATGACCGCACGCATTATCGACGGCAAGGCGCTGTCGAACACCATCAAGGCCGACGTCGCACAGCGGGCTACCGCCCTGAAACAGCGCGGCATTGTTCCGGGCCTAGCCGTCGTGTTGGTGGGCGACGACCCCGCGTCACAGGTTTATGTGCGCAATAAGGCGGCTGCCTGCGAAAAAGCAGGCTTGCACTCGCAAGTCATCCGTCTGGCGGGCGACGTCTCCGAAGACGAATTGCTGAACGTCGTGCATCAGCTCAACAACGACGCAGCAGTGCACGGCATTCTTGTGCAACTGCCGCTGCCCGGGCACATGGACACCGCCAAAGTCATTGAAGCTATCGACGCCGGCAAAGATGTCGACGGCTTTCATATCAGCAACGCGGGCCTGCTCCTCACCGGCCGCCCGCTGTTTCGGCCCTGCACCCCGTACGGCATCCTGAAGATGCTTGAATCCGAAGGCGTGGCATTGCGCGGCGCCGAAGCCGTGGTCGTGGGCGCCAGCAATATCGTCGGCAAGCCCATGGCCCTGATGCTTCTGGCGGAAGGCGCCACCGTTACTCTGTGCAACTCGAAAACGCGCGATCTGGGCGCCCAGACCCGGCGCGCCGATGTGCTGGTTGTTGCCACCGGTAAACCCGACATGATTACCGGCGACATGATCAAACCGGGCGCCATCGTCATCGACGTCGGTATTAACCGCCGAAGCGACGGCACGCTGACCGGCGACGTGCAATTCGACACGGCAGTGCAAGTGGCAGGGGCCATCACCCCCGTGCCTGGCGGCGTCGGCCCCATGACCATCGCCATGCTGCTGGTCAACACCGTGGAAGCCGCGGAACGCAAGATCGCCGGCGCGCCACTGCCGGCCTGACTCCAAGGCCCAGCGGGTCCGGCGGCGGCCCCTATCAACTCGCCGCCCACCACGCGCCGCTCGTCGCGGCTGCCGTTGAACGACAGGTTTTACGTGACTCTGAATCCTTTGCTTGCCCCCATCGAATCGTTGATCGACTACGCGGCGATCCAGCCTTCGCACATCGAGCCGGCCATCACCACGCTAATCGCTTCCGCGCGCCAGGCTGTCGAGCAAGCCGCCGACCCATCCCTGCCCGCCACATGGGAAGCCATTATCGAACCCCTGGAAAGCGAGAGCGAAAAGCTTTGGCGCGCCTGGTCGGTGGCAGGCCATTTGAACGCCGTGGTGAACACCGCCGAGCTTCGCGAGGCCTATAACCAGTGCCTGCCGCTGGTCACTGAGTTTTCAACCTGGGTCGGGTTGCATAAGGGCTTGTACACCCAGTATGTACGCCTGAACGAGCCTGCCGCCCAGGCGCAGCTTAGCCCGGTGCGGCGGCGCATTATCGAACTGGGTCTGCGCGACTTCAAGCTTAGCGGGGTCGAGCTGGAAGGCGAGTCGCGCCGGCAGTACGCGGAAATTTCCGACCAACAGGCCCAGTTGTCCCAGAAATTCTCCGAGAATGTCCTGGACGCGGTCGACGGCTGGACACTTCCCATCACCGATGAAGCCCGGCTGGCCGGTCTGCCCGACGATGTAAAGAACGCCGCCAAGGATCGGGCCGCACAGGCTGGGACAGACGGTTGGATTCTTACTCTGAAAATGCCCTGCTACCTGCCTGTCATGCAGTACGCCCAGGATCGCAGTCTGCGCGAAACCATGTATCGAGCCTACGGCACGATCGCATCCGAGCAAGGCGACCCGCGTTTCGACAACTCGCGCCTGATCGAGCAATTGCTCAACCTGCGATCCCAAGAAGCCCAATTGCTGGGTTTTGAACATTTCGCGCAATTGCGCCTGCAAACCCGCATGGCGGACACGGCCGGGCAGGTTCTGGATTTCCTGCGCCGGCTCGCCGCCAAGGCCAAACCCTATGCGCAGCGCGACCTGGCCCAGCTAAAAGAGTTCGCATTGGCGCGATTCGATCTTGCCGACATGCAGCCTTGGGACATTCCCTATATTTCTGAACGCCTGCGCGAAGAGCGCTACGCCTACTCGGAAGACGAGGTCAAGCAGTACTTCACACTGCCCAAGGTCTTGCAAGGCCTGTTTCATGTAGCCCAGACCTTGTTCGACATCCGCCTGACGCCGACGCAAGCCGCTGTCTGGCACCAGGACGCCCAAGCCCTGCGCGTCGAGGATCTGGATGGCTCGCTGCGCGGGTACCTGTTTATCGACCTGTATGCGCGCCAGGGCAAGCAAAGCGGCGCTTGGGTCGATAGCGAACGCACGCGCCGCCGCCTGGGCGAATCACTGCAATTGCCTGTGGTCTACCTTACCTGCAATTTCGCGCCTCCACAGAACGGCAAGCCCGGCCTGCTGACCCACGACGACGTCATCACGTTATTTCACGAAAGTGGACACGCGTTGCACGCCCTGCTGTCCACGGTCGACGACCCGGCGGCCTCGCCTTTCGCCAGCGTGGAATGGGACGCCATCGAGCTGCCTTCCCAGTTCATGGAAAACTTTTGTTGGGAATGGTCTGTGGTGCAAGCGCTATCGGCCCATGTCGACACCGGCGCCGGCTTGCCGCGCGAACTCTACGACAAGCTGATCGCCGCGCGCAACTACCAAAGCGGCATGCAAACCGTGCGACAGATCGAATTCTCGTTGTTCGACATGAGTCTGCACAATCAGGCCAAAGGCCTGTCTATCGATCAGGTCATGCAAACCCTTGATACTATCCGGCAAGAGGTTGCGGTATTGTTTCCACCCTCTTGGCATCGCTTTCCCCATAACTTTTCCCATTTGTTCGCTGGAGGCTATGGCGCGGGCTATTACAGCTACAAATGGGCTGAAGTATTGTCCGCAGACGCCTACGACGCTTTCGAGGAAGCAGCGCGACAGGGGCAAACCACAGATGGAACCACTCTCGATCCCACAACCGGCCGGCGTTTCCGCGACGAGGTGCTGGCGGTTGGGGGCTCACGCTCAGCCGCTGAATCATTCAAGGCCTTTCGCGGACGAGACGCGTCGATGGATGCGCTGCTGCGCCACAATGGTATGGCCGACCCCGTCCTATAATGCCCCCATGACAGAAACAGATTCGGTGTCCTGAAAATGCTTAAAGCCTATCAATGTCTTTCGGGAGTTCTAACCCTCGCCTTGGGCTTGTGGTCGCCCATGGCGTCGTCAGCCGATCCAGCGGTCGGCCAGGCCGGCGCGATCGCAGCCTCGGCGGCTGCGCAAGACGCTGCCAACCCTAAAGAAGCCCAAAGCACCATTCGCGGGGTTCGCGGTTTTCTGCCCGACCTGCGCTTCAGCCTGCAAGGCGAACACGGTGCAACCGTTACCCAGGACGCCTTCAAAGGCAAGGTCGTCATGCTGTTCTTCGGCTATGCCAGTTGCCCCGACATCTGCCCGACCACCATGGCCCAGTTGTCCCAGGTCATGCATCAGTTGGGCGATCAAGCCAAAGATGTCCGCATTCTGTTCATCAGTGTGGATCCACATCGCGACACCCCCGAAGTCCTGCAAGCGTACGTCAATGTGTTCGATCCTAACGCCATCGGCCTTACCGGCAGCGAGCGCCAGATCGCCGACGTGGCCCGGCGTTACCGTGTGGCCTATCAAATCGAAAAGCCCGACAGCAACGACCCCGGAAACTACGAAGTGGCCCATGGCCGGGGCATCTATATTTTCGATCAGAAAGGCCGGGCGCGGCTGCTGGCATCTGACTCCGACTCTATCGATGCGCTGACCAAGGCAGTGCAAGGCCTGCTGGGCTAAATTTTTGACGCGGCGTCCCGCAACGCGGTGCGCAAGCCCTCTTCGACCACCGGGTGATAGAACGGCATCGACAGCATCTGTTTTACCGTCATGTCTTGCTGGTGCGCCC